>Ga0265297_10001553_pt1 | contig 53007 bp, 92 predicted proteins | sample Munlanlwell13791_FD_192502 | JGI IMG/M metagenome (GOLD analysis project Ga0265297, IMG submission 192502) | Leachate microbial communities from a municipal landfill in Southern Ontario, Canada - Leachate well 137-91 | ecosystem: Engineered > Solid waste > Landfill > Unclassified | place...
AGGCAGTCGGCGAAGGATGGTCTGTAAGCCGTGCCGCGAAGCCAGCCGAGGAAACTCGTGCCGAGAAGCTAGCTGGCCCAGACTTGAAGTAGCCGACAAGTAACCAGAGGGGAAGAGGAGTTTGTCTGGGGAACACGGGTGTGGCGTCCCGGGGTTCTATGGTAATCGAAAGGCAGTTTAAATGTCGGCAGGGTGGAGCTTTCCGCCCTGTCTAAGAGCATCACTACTGGTGCTTTCAGACACGGCGGAAAGCCGGAGAAAGGAGGCGAACAATGGTAGTAGCTGTGAAGGACCCCGAAATGGAAGCAGCCCAGATTATCGCCGAGGCGGAACTGGATAATCTCGACCAGGAAACCGTCAGAAAGGTAGGACGCTGGATTAAGCGTCATTATCTGGGAGCAGGTCTACGGCCTTTGGCTAGAATGTTAATGACAAGGAGTGAATAGGTCTATGGGTAAAAGACAAAAGAGGTGTGCCAATTTCTACAAGACCGGCTGCCCGAACATAGTAGCCAAGGGTTCCAAGAAGAACGCTCTGTGTTCGGTGTGTTTGGCAGCCGAAGCGGCTCTAAAGCCGGAAACACCTGAGGAAGCCGCTGAGCGGATCAAGAAACAACGAGAACACGCCGAGGCTATAGGAATAAGCTTCGACAAAGGAGAAGAATAATGGAGAAAATAGTTTGCCCAGACTGTAATCACGAACTGGATACAGTCATCGTGGAAAGGTCGGAGTGCCGCAAGTTTCTCATCGACTATGAGAAAGCCGTTATTACGAATATCAGCGATGAGGCCTGGGAAGAAAGCGATATCGCTTATCGCTGCCCGAATTGCGATTCGCTCAATGTTGATGAGTCCTTTGCGAGATTTAGCTTTCCCGTTACTCAGACGGATAACGTGAGTTCTGAGCCTCGGGAGAAAATTGTCATCGCTCAGGGCGTAGCTCACATACCGGAGAAATCGGCTGAGGTGGCTCTCAATAAAGAGCCAGAATGTCCCTATTGCCACTTGCCACTCAAGAGAATCGGAACCAGTAGTAGTCGGTATATTACCTTCAAAGATGGCAAGTGGTCGGATTCGGAGGAAGACCTATACGAGGTACTTCAATGCCTCAACTGCTACACCGAACTCGGTGCCAAAGACCTTGATGAGCTCGGAGTGCCGGAGGATTTGCGATGAGAGGCGATGAGCAATGGGTTCAAAAGTGGGTAGTGCCTTCCTCCTCCGGCGGCGGCGATTATATTGTGTCGCTTCATAAAGACGGGCATTATGCCTGTTCTTGCATCGGTTGGACTCGGCATACACCACGAACAGATTGCCGTCACATTCGAGAGGTCAAAGATGACCTATGGCCGACTGAGGCTGAGCATATCGCCCGAGTAATGTCCGGGAATCTTTAGTCGGCTATTACAGGAGGTGAAACAGGCAAGCTGGAGTGCCTATCCGGCCCGAAATAATTTTTCAGGAGGAAATCCAGTGGTAACACGACGAAGTATCTGGAAAGGGTCACTGGGTTTCGGTATGGTCAACATCCCCGTCAAGCTTTACGCTGGAACGAGCGACAAGCGTAAGGAAATCAGTCTTACCAGCATTCATCCCGAATGCAAAGCTCAGGTCAAGAGTCCGAAGACCTGCCCTGCTTGCGGAAAGAGCTTTTCCGCGGATTTGGGCAATCTCAATGAGCTGCAGAAAGCCTACAAGGTGTCCGACGACCAGTTTATTCCTATTAGCGACGAGGAATTGGAGTCGTTGCCTCTGGCCACCCTGAAGGCCATTAGTGTCGCCCACTTCATTCCCGGTGACACGTTATGGCTGGACGACCCGAGGTGGTATAAGGACGTTTACTTTCTATCGCCGGACGGCAAGATAGGCACACGAGCCTTGAGCCTTTTCTTAAAAGCTATGGAAGAGCTCAATCTGGTGGGAGTTGCCAAGATATCTATGCGTCAGAGGGAACATCTGATTCTTCTTTCGCCTTATGAGGGGGCCTTGATGATGGAGACCCTTCACTGGGCGGATGAACTCGTTCCCTACGAGGACCTGAAAATCGAGGCTGATGTCTCATCTGCCGAGCTTGAAATGGCTAAAAATCTGCTCCGGGCAATGACCAAAGCGGTCAGGTTAGATGAATATCGGGATGAATTTCGGGAAGCGTTGGAAGCTCTTATCAACTCAAAGCTTGAAGGTAAGGAGATCGCTCCCTTGGCGGAAGCACCGGCCGTGTCGGCCGGCAGTGACCTTGTCGATGCCTTGATGGCCTCACTTAAAGCCGTTGAGCCTGCGAAGGCTTAATGGAGTTCGCCTCCAGGGGAGAAGGGTGCTTTTGCATCTTTCTCCCCTCTTTATTTTTACTCTGCCATCGTAGAGTAGCGATAAAGAGGGAAATACAGGAGGTGAAACTATGTCTATAGGTAGACGCAGCGATTTGACACCGGTTAGTTGTCCTGATTGTGGATGGGAGGGCTTCGAGTTTGAGACTCGGCACGGTTATATGAGAACACCTTATGACGTTGAGCCGTGGGATTTCTGCCCTGATTGCGGAGGTATCTATATCGGCACGTCGAAACAGGACAAGAAAAGGGTGGTGATTAGCTGTGAAGCACAATCAAGCCGTTGAGTCGGAGATCGCCTCAACTATTTCCGGCAAAGACGATGCCTTCATCATCGATGGCTCGGAAATTCTACAGATAACCGTATATTCACTAAATGAACCCGAGATCCGTCTTTGGGCAAAGAATCATTATGAAGACAAAATAGTTCTATCGTTAGATGAGCTAAAAGATTGTCTTAAATCCTTTTCTTTCTTTGCGAAAAAGAAGAAAACACGGTTCGTAGCCACTCTTATAAGAAAGGAGGATGGTAAGTGAGTATTGAATATGCTGATACTAGGGAAGCGGTTGCCGAGCGGCGGCTGGCTCACAATGAATGCCCAAAGTGTGGGGAACCGCTTAACCACTTCTCCGGGCTGGAAGATATTCCGGCCTACGATTACTGCCCGAAATGCCTAGACTGGGCCTATATTCCAGGCTCAGGTAGGCGACCCTGGCAGACAACCAAAATTGAGCTGAGGTGAGTGATTGTGAAGATTAGACAATTTTTGTTAAAAGCCATTTGTAATGACCTTCACAGAAGAGCATTACAAGAATACTTGGGAGCTGGAGACCGAGCCCTAGCCTTTGAAAAGCTGGGTCAGTATATAAACACGGGGAAAATGCCGGAAGATCTGACCAGAGCCCAAAGGGTTTGGTTGCTCTTAACCGTTTCAACAGGAATAGCCTTAGCATTTCTGGACAAGAGCGAAAATGAATTATCAGAGCTTGATAAACTCTGGAAAGGAGAGACTAAATGATTAAGCCTATGCTGGCGAAACTGGAGCCTCGGCCCTTTACTAAGGAAGGCTGGCTCTGGGAGGAAAAATTTGACGGGGCTCGTATGCTTGCCTTTGTTCATAATGGCAAGGTCGAGCTTCAAGCAAGGTCTGGCACGGATAAGACGGAGCTGTTTCCGGATTTAGAAATCCGTGCGAAATTTGAGGCTATACTGGATGGAGAAGTAGTATCCAGTAGCTTCAACGGAATTCAGCATCGCATTAACCGAATAAACGGCGTAGCTCAGGCTGCGAAAGCTTTCCCGGCCCAGTTCCAGGTGTTTGACGTGTTGTCCGCCCGGGGAATCGACCTAAAGAAGGTCCCGCTTATTCAAAGGAAAGCCATCCTGCAGGACTTGTTAATTCCCACCGCCACTACGATGGTGGCTCCCTGGTCAATGGATGGTGAGGCCCTGTTCGATAAGATGATCGCCGACGGCAAAGAGGGAGTGATCGGCAAGGCTGCCCCGAGCTTTTACATTGAGGACAACCGCGGGCTCTGGGTAAAAGTGAAATGCAACAAAACAGACACGTTTACGGTCTGTGGTTTCACGCAGGGAACCGGTTGGCGGGAGGACACTTTCGGGGCCTTGGTGCTCGCAAAACGGAACAACGGTAACCTGGTCTATGTAGGTTCAGTCGGAACCGGCTTTACCTGTAAGAAGATCGGGGAGTTTATGCTCTGGCTGCGGGCTCATACCATCCCGGAATCACCCTTCGGCTATAATCCGGAAACCAAGCCGGTCACATGGGTAATGCCAACTCTGGATATCAAAGTCCGCTTTCTGGAATACACTAACGAGGGCCAGCTCCGTTTCCCGGCCTTCGTGGAGGGTTAAAATGCTGATAATCTATAAGAAGCTGACCCCTGAAGAAACAGAGGAAAATATCAGGCTAACAACGCTCTGGTTTCAAGCACACCCGGAGCGCCGGGTCTGCCGAACGGACCTGTTTAAGGTCAGAAGATCTCATATCCGGGAAGATATCGAGGCTCACGCTGCCCTGAAAGGCGCAGCCGGTCAATCAACCGCCGTTCCAGTAATCTCCGCCGCCGAATTTCGGCGTGACGTGGATAACAGAGCTTGGTATATTCGGGCCCTGGAATCTCAGAAAATAGGCTACTGGAACTTCAATTCCTTCTTATGGCGTGATATGCGTCCCTGCTTCGCCACACTTGATACGACCGAGGCCTTGGGATTTTTCGGCGAAAATTATCTTGTTACTGACAAATACAAAGGGTTCGTCCTTTGGACGAAAAAAGGAGGTGAAAATGGTAACGAAACAGGTAAAGCTAAATCTGACTAAAGCTCAGGCAAGGATACTTCTAAGAACCCTTAATGAGAACAGCTTGAAGTTTTCCTCAAGTCTATCGAAATCACGGTTAATAAAAGAGATATTGAAAGTATTTCCCGATCTAGTAGAGGTGATTGAGGCTACCTGGGAAATAGAATGGCTTATTGAAAGAAGGATAGAATATAGAATCATCAAGAACCCCAAAACAAAAGAGCTCGAAGCTAAACTGAAGGCTTCCTACGATGTATCGGAAGCAATCCAAGCTGAGATGCGTCGGGTACGCGATGAAATAAAGCGCTCTCTTTCCAAGAAAGACCTTGATTCTTTCAAAAAGGATGCCATCACCCGTCTTAGAACCGCAGGAAGGGATTGGAATCGGGGAGTATATGAATGGCTGACTGAGATAGAGTCGGCAGAAAATAAAGGAGGCGAAAATGAGACCAAAGAAAATCAAGGAACTATTGTCTAAGGCGCTGGACAATCCGGAGGAGGCTCCTCCAATTTTTATCTGGGGCCCTCCGGGAGTGGGAAAATCAGCCATCTGCGCCGAGGTTGCCGAGGAGAAAAAAGTCGGCTTCATTGATATGCGGCTGGTTCAAAAAGACCCCACGGATTTAAGGGGTATTCCGATACCTCAGATGCCCGTCTATAAAGATGGGAAAATGGTAGAACCCGGGAAAGCTATATGGCTTTCGCCATCCGATCTGCCTCCCAAGGGCTGGGTGGGAATTCTATTTTTGGATGAGCTTACTTCGGCGGTGCCTCTTACTCAGGCGAGTGCTTATCAGCTCACCTTTGACCGTAAGCTAGGGGAGTATGAGCTGCCGGAGGGATGCTATATTGTCGCTGCCGGTAACCGCATTCAGGACCGTGCCGTGGTTCATAGAATGAGCTCGGCTCTGATGAACCGGTTTGTCCACATCAATTTCGGGGACGAGATTGATGGCCAGCTTTTCCCTAATCTGGATGACTGGATTGATTGGGCGCTCGGGGTTCAGATCTCCCCGGCTATCATAGGCTTTCTGAAATGGAAGCCGGATATGCTCTTTAAGTTCCGGCCGGATGCGGAAGAAAACGCTTTCCCGACCCCGAGGTCCTGGGACTTTGCCGACCGGATGATGAAGTTCACGCCAAAAGGCCTCTTAAACGAGGTTCTGGAAGGGACTATCGGCAAGGGAGCCGCGGCAGAGTTTGCCGCTTTCCTCAAGGTTCAAAATGAGTTGCCTAATCTGGAGGAGATATTTCAGGGCAGCAATTTTGTCCCGACTAAAATCGATCTCAAGTATGCCCTGGTCAGCGCTCTGGCTATGAGAGCTAAAACAGGGGCCGAGTACGGCCGGTTGCTGGATTACTCTTTTAATCTTCCGGCGGAGTTTAGTGTGCTGCTGGTCACAATGCTGGTTTCCCAGAACGAGGAACAGGTCGTTCGGTCAAAATCTTGGGGGAAGTGGGCCAAGGAGCATTCTGAAATCGTGGTTAGAAGGAAGATGATATAGGAGGAAGGCTATGGCAATAGATCCGGAAAAGAAGATAGCTCAAGCTAGAGTAGCCCTGATGTTTCGGTATCCGTTCTTCGGTTACTTTGCGGTGACCCTGGAACTGGTCAAGGATGAAGATTTAAGCCCGCCGACTATGGCTACAGACGGCAAGAAATTGTATTATCACCCCGCCTTCGTAGACAACGTCACGCTGGATGAGCTTAAAGGTGTAATCGTCCACGAAATCGGGCATATCATTTTAAGACATCCGGCCCGGGAGGGTGGCCGAGGCCACGAAAAATGGAATGAAGCTTGTGATTATGCTACTAATGCTCTGGTCTTGCGAGAGGTTGATTCTAAAGGGGAACCATTAAGGTTGCCGGAAGGGATCCTTTACAATAAGGATTTCGAGGAAAAGACAGCGGAGTGGATTTACGAGCAGCTTCCTGATAACCCGGCAGGAAGTGGCGGTACCGGAAGCGGTAGCGAAGAACCCGGGCCGGGGAGTGGTAAGACAGTAGATTCCCACCAGCACTGGGACAAGTGGGGCAAGAAATCTTCCTCCGATAAAGGAGAGGATGATAAAGGGGAAGGTCAAAGTGAAAGCGATGGAGATGGTTACGATGATTCCTTTGAGCAGGAACTCAGGGAAAAAATAGCTCAAGCGGCTCATCAGGCCCAGGGACGCGGGATGCTCCCCGGCCACTTAGCCAAACTCGTGGAAAACGCCCTCCAGCCAAAACTTAACTGGAAGGTGATTTTACGAGATATGATAACCAGCGTCGCTAAGTGCGACTACCGTCTGGTCCCGCCCAACAAGAAGTATATGTGGTCGGGTATCTATCTGCCATCGCTGTCCGGTGAAGAAATCAAGGTCGCCTATGGAATCGATGCCAGCGGCTCCATCTCAATGGAGATGATTAAGCAGGAAATCGCCGAAATCAAAGGCATTTGCTCAGCCTACGAGAAGTTTACCATCTACGGATTCGTGTGTGATACGAGAATATCGCAGCGGTTCGAGATACACGAGTTTGATCCGATACCGGAAATCCGGCTGACCGGCGGTGGGACTTCGTTTATAGAACCGCTGACAGAAGCGGCCAAGCTGGATATCTCGTGCTTCATATATGCTACTGACCTAGATGGTGCTTATCCGCCGAGGCCGTTTTTCCCGGTTATTTGGCTCAAGGTGGGAAATTATGACAAGAAACCGCCTTACGGGACAGTGATTGAGGTGAAAGATGGGTAAATATTCTGAAGAAATAAAACGAATCCAAGAAGCGAAGACAAAACTGGCTTCGGAAAAAGAGCAAATAGCCAGGAATATTGCTCGCATCATTTATGACGTCTTAGGGGAGATAAATTTGGCTTGTGAAGACCGGGTTGCTATTGCTAAATCCGTAGCTCATCACTACAACTTCAGAATCGAAGAAGGTTCTAACAGAAAAGATTTTTCTGTTATCTTCGCTCACGACGGGGCTCGGCTAGTTACAAGACTATGGCCGTTGGTAGGTCGTACAATCGTAACAAACGATTGGATTCCGTCAATTCAGGCGGATCCTTGGGTAGAAATTAACTATCTCTGCTCACTCCCCAACCAAGAGTTAAAATGGTTTGCTCGGAACGTATATGAGATAAAAAGGCATCTCATTGCGATAGTAAAGGAACTAAATGAAGGTTTGAAGGAGGCCATAGAAGCAGAACACAGACGAATCGAAAAGGAAAGGCAAGAATTAGAACCAGAGATTTTAATCAAGGAAATAAAGGAGGGATTATCTTGACGTATCGAAGTTACAAGGAATTCGAAAGCCAGTTGGCAGAGCTTACCGAAAAGGTAAAAGGGAAAGATTTCTGCGATATCACCCGGTCGGTGACAGTCGAAAACCAGCCGTGGACAGTATCCGTCTCTCCGGCTTATTTCGGCCCGGCAGATTTCGGGAAAGAAAGAACTCGGGCTGAGCAAAGAGCGATCTATAACCGGCATAAAGCCGAGTTTAATACTGTTCTCGATGAACTTATCAAGTCTGTCGATATCGTGATGGAATCCTCAAAAAGCTTGTTGGAAGCTTTGACCTCAAAAGGTCTCCATAAGAAGATCCTTGAAACTATCCACGGGAATACTCCGGATACAGACGAGGATTTGATGCTCAGGGAGATGGTCAAAACAGAGGTAACCGAATTAGCTAAACAGCTTTATCACGGACAACACTTGGGAGGGATTTCTCTTTCCGGGACGCTTTCCGGGGAAAAGGATTTCCATATTAGCATCACCGACGGGCTAGCTATGGTAAAAGTCGGTCATATTCAGGGATTCTTTCCTGCTAGCAATGAATCAGAGGCAAAACTAGCTTCCCAGAAAGAATGTGCGGAGTTCCTGGGCTACGCTCCATCCATAGCGAAGGTGATTTGTGAGGTCGTTAATCACCTCAGAGAAGCAAAGAAGGCAATGCGTGTTGTATAAACAGGGAATCCGGCAGCTTGCCGAAGCCCTGACAGCACCTCTGGTGCTTCATCCGGGTGGTTGGGGCGATACTCTGCCGGATTGGATAAAGTCCGCCGTATTGACCGAACGGGTCGAAGCAGCCCTTGAAGAAGACCCGGTAGCCACCGACGCTGAAGTAATGGCGTATCTCTATACGGCGAGCCTCTGTTTCCCGTTGACCAGCGACTGGGCTCAAATATATTTCTATGTTGCCGGTCGTACAATGAAGCGCTGGAAATGTCTTCTAATGCCCGAAGATATTCAGGTCGATAAGTTGAGCGATTATCAATCTAGCCTGCTAGCTCGGTTAAGACGGGATATCTATAACTCCCGGTTAAAAGCTCTAAAGAAAGGAGGTAAAAAGAATGTCGGAAAAACAGGGTGATCCCATCGTAGATGCGATGGTAGAAAGTCTCAAGAAAAATCTCTGCCCGATATGCGACACGCCATTGCAGGAAATCGGCGATACTAAACTCTTACCAAACCTAGACGAATGGCGATCAGGCCGGCTTGTTGAATGGCAAGCGATCGTCGGTTGCCCGAAGTGTCGTAGTGTATTCTGGAAAAAGAAGGAGGAATAAATACAATGAAAGTATGGGTCGTAGTAGGTGTTCACGCCGGTTGCGTGGACGATGTTGCGGTATGCAAACACGAAGCCCGAGCTAACACTATAAAAGATCAATGGGTTGAACACTTGTACACGGATCTCGAGAACGGGGACGATGTCCAGAGTTTTGAGGAAATCGTGGATGAGTTGTCAGGCCCGGCTGGTGAGCGCTCAACTAAGACGTTAGATGAGCTACAAGCTCAGGCGTACGCAGAGCTATGTTCAAGTAATGAACTAACAGCGTTAGACAGTCTGCGGGCTAGCCTGATGGCCACACTGCTGGATGAAACCGGTCGCCAGGAGATCTGGAAGTATGATGTGGTTGAGTGCTCGACCGCTCTTGCCCAAGCTATGCGAGATTGGAACTTCGATAATATGGAGGCTGACAACGTAGACAAGCGATTTGCCTTGATAGGACCCGGGATCGTGGATAGCCCCTTCGATACCAAGGAGGAGCTAACCGAGCTATGCTGGTGGCTTTGTCTGGGCGGTTACCCTGTTACGCTAACCCGGAGCTTAAAGCTTTGTACGAAGCCCGGTGTAAAGTAAAATCTATTAGAAAGGAGTTAAGAGAAGCATACTTAGAATTGTGATTTACAAGCAAAGAAGGAGGCCAATGATGAAACCCGATGTAAAAGATGGAACAATCCCAGTCGGTGATGAACAGGAAGCGCCGACAAGCGACCAGTTCGATAGTATAGAGATACTAGCCGAAATGAGCAATACAAAAATCGAGATGAGGGATATCGTCGATAAGTGGTTGTTGCTCACCTATGACATTCCCCACTCCAAAGAAGGGGATCGCGTCAGAAGGGAATTCCTGCAGGAAGCAACCCTGGTTGGCGCTACACAGCATACGGAATCCGTGTATCTGCTTCCGTGGACTCCCGCTGCTGAGTTGCTGGCCCTACGCGTAGGCCGGGCCGGGAAAGCCGTAGTCTGGACTTCCAGCCTGACCGACAAAGCGAAAGCTGCCGAGATTACCGCTAAATACGACCACGGAATCCGGGCTACGTTGGATGAAATCAGTGAGCGGATCGACCGGATACTGGAACACGAAAAAGCGGGCCGGGTCAAAAGAGCGGCTAAGATGCTCCCCAAGACCGAGAAGATGCTGTTCGGTATGGATGAGGCCTTGCAGGCCCGTGGATCCCAGCCCCTCATCCTGTATTTAACCCTACTCAAGCGTCGTTTCTCCTTCCTTTTGATGAGGGGGAACTGATGCCGAGCACGAACCGGAAATACAGCAAGCAACGAAGATTGCTATTCGAAGCTCGTAAGAAACTTAAAAAGGAGGCCAAGAATGATTTGTCGTCGATGCCGTCGGGTAATCCGGGGAAAGACCGGCCGAATTCACCGGGTCCCGGGACGCCCTAATCAATACCGGCGGTTCTGTTCTCGCTGCGGTACTTTTACCACGAGGTATTATTCGCTGGAAAAGCAGCTAACTATCTGCGGTGTCCGAATAGTCTTTATAGACCCGGCACTGCAACGGCTGGCCATAGCGGCTTCCCGGGTTATGGAAGCACGAAGCAGCCTATTCAATGAATTAACGGGAGGGAGGGGAAGATGACAGCAGTCCTCAATCCGGATGATAGGTTAGTGTTCAACGCTACGGGACCTTCAGAAAGAAACTATAATCGTGTATTTCTTAATATGAGATCCATTTCCGCCTCTAACGGGTATATTTACGTGAAACGTGAAATCGATTCTGATATAAAAGCTTCTTTCTCCCCTCCCAAATTACCCAAGAAAGCCATAATGTATATCTCTTCCGATGAAGACGGTCTTAGGATTACTACCAACCGAGGGATAGAAATCATAACAGTTCCAAAGCTTGCAGGGAAGGATCTGGATTCGGCTGCCCACTCAGCTCTATATAACTCGATGGTAAGACAAAGTGTTTCCGAGGAAATGGGAGGGAAAAGTAAGCCGTTTGTTTTGCGGTCACAGCGGGGGTGCTCAAAAAACTATGCGAGTGTTTTGAGCCGAAAGATATTCTTTATTTTGCGGTCAGATCCCCGGATGAAGTTATCGAAGTATCAAGTAATAAAACTCAAGGGTTGCTAATGCCGGTAAAAACTTTATCCGATACCTGGGAACACGTAAAGTGGTTATCTCGTGATCTCGTGATGGAAGAAATGGCCAAAACAATGAAGGGAGAGGCTAAATAACTAATCCTTGTGATTAGCCAAAATAATCAACGCCTCAAATCAAAATCTAGGCCCCTTAAAGCCGAAACAGGGGATATTATACCTTTGTTTATTGTGCCTAGAGAAACTAATGCTACACATCCAGAAAAATTGCCAAAACTATTGACACCCCACGAAAAATGTTATAACATTGTTATAACATACAGGGGAGGGAAACCTTTGACCGTCCAAAGAACGCTGATCTTTCGCCGCCGTTTAATCAAAGTCGGGAATTCCCGGGCCGTGACCTTGCCTATCGAGTGGTTGGAACAATGGGCGGGCAACGGCCCGCTTAAATTTCTATCAATGACCATTAACTCTCAAGGAGCGTTAGTATTAACACCAGCAGGAGGAAACCGCAATGGCAGACCTACAAGCAAAAATCGAAAAGCTCAAACAATTAAAGACCAAAGAACTCATTGAGGCCATTGAAAAGGCCGAGCAGGATTATGAAAGAGCCCTACGGCAGGAATCTTCTTTCAAAGACCAGATGTCCGGGTTTTTATGTGGGGCCAGTAACGATTGTCAGGCCGTTAAAGCCAAATTAGCCGAGCTGGCGGCCCAGGCCCCGGCAGATGAAAAGGGGAAACCGATGCCAGCCGCCAAGGTAGAAGCCTGGCTCATCACACAACGCACTACAAACCGAGATCTCATCGAGCTCATCGAACAACAGAGATCCACCGCATTTACTCTGGAAAACAATCGAATTAGTTCTGAAATGGCCCGCCGACGACTGGAACGTATGCGAGCCGTGCTCGAACTGAAAACCGCTCAGATTAACTTCCTGGCTGCGAGGTAAGATGAGTTACTGTCGGTGGTCCAGCGACAACTATAAATGTGATCTCTATTGCTACGCAGATGTGTCTGGTGGTTATACCACGCACATAGCTTACCGACGCATCGTCGGAGACGTCCCTGAAATCCCGGATATCCCATATCCGGTACCTCCTCAAACAGATCCGTTCTGGAAAAAGCACGAAAAAGCCCGGAAAATCCAAGAAAAATTCTTGGAATCCGAAAAAACGGAGCGCCCGGTCATTAAATTGACCGGTGCCGGGCAAAGTTTCAACGACCCCGACCTACCGAGTTTCTATCAACGGTTGCTGGATCTCCGCCAAATTGGTTACTTATTCCCGGATTCTGTTTTGGAACAGGTAAAAGAAGAGATGGACGCTCTAGATCGACTAGAGCTCGATGTCGATAAAGCAATGAAGGAGCAGCAAAATGAACAGAAACAAAACAATTTATAGATTGACAGTAGAGGACATCTATCTAACTGCTGAAATGATGGAGGATGATGATACCGGCGAGCCACTCGTCTTAACTGATGACATTGTTGAGAGAGTTATTCGCAAGGTAGAAGCTATGGATTTTAGCGATATGTCAGAAACGCTTCGTCTTATGATTGAAGACGCTATTGAAGAAAGGGATGCTTCGCAAAAATAAAGGAGGACAAAATGGAAGACAACCAACCACAGCGAGCGATGGATAGCTACGGGGCCGAGGAGCTATCGATACCAATAGTGAAATTGGTACAAAATGTCGGCTCGGAATATGCCAAGGATGCGCTGGACGCTAATCCGGGAGATCTGTTCTTTCCGCTGACCAATCAGGTTATCCCCGGCGACCAAGGTATAGATATCATCCTGGTTGATATGCTCAAAACCCGGACATTCTGGGGCAGAGTAGAACTGGATGAGGACCCTCCCGCCTGTTCATCCCTTGATGGGGTGACTGCTATGGATGGCACGGACTGTGCTACCTGCCCTCATAAGCACGATGCTCCCTGGCTCCTATCAAAGGATGAGCGCCGCACGATGTGTCTGATAAACTACAACGTGCTTGCATTCGAGCTAACTAATGGGCTCCCATTGATTATCCGGTGCCACGGCATATCCTGTCAGGCTGCCCGGGATCTCTTAACTCAGCTTAAAATGAACCGTACATTGGGTGGCCAGTATCACCGGGCTGTTATTCACGTTGGCTCGGCCAAGAAAAAGACCACCTCAGGGGAGGCTTACCTTTTCAAATTCACGGTAAAACAATTCATCACCGATGAAAAGACCGCCAAACAATATCTGACTGAAACAGTAAGGCTATTGGGGACCCAGCTACTACCGGCCGGTACGGACGAACAGATGGTAGATCAGATTGAGGGAGCGGTAGAAACTCCGGTGTCTACTCCTACTTCTACTCCTACTTCTACTCCTACCCCGGGAAAGGACCTGTTTCCGCAACCAATAAAGCTCTTGCCCGGTCAGGCGTTACATAGATCGGTTCAAGTGCTATCCGACCCATCTCTGAAATTTACTGCTGATGGGAAAGCTCTCTGCGATTTCAAGTCGTTACTCGATGGTAACCCGATAAAAGTCGTCGCTTGGGAAAACCTGGCGGAGGAGCTGGCTCAGTCTAATATTCGCAGCGGTGATTTTGTTGAGGCGCACGGGAAAATAAAGTACCGAACGTTTCAGAACGAAGAGGTAATAGAACTGGTAGCCCGAGAAATAGTGCCGCTGAAGGCGGAAGCCCCTAAAACAACCCAGGAGCCGGCTACCGAACCTAAGAAAGCTAAGGCGAAACCGAAGGAACCGGAAGAAAACCCTCCTCCAGCCCCAGTTGAGCCGATGCCTGACTTAGATTTCTAGTTTCAAATAATCTTGGGAGGCCCTAGTGGATAACGATACTTTAGAAGTATTTGCTGGTCTGTTTCAGGGCAGAACGGATGTTTGGGGCTCGGTTCGAGGCAGATGCAACAAAGAGCCGGTAACCATCGAAAACTACCGGCAGCACCTTGCAGGGAAGACATCTTTAGGTGTCTACCCGTTACTCGATGATGGTTCCTGCCGGTTTGCCGCCATCGACCTTGACGAAAAGAATTTCGATAAGGCCCTGGCCATCCGGCAGGAACTATATAACCTCTTTATTCCGGCGTATATCGCACAGTCCAAGGGCAAAGGCTTTCATATCTATGTCTTTGCCCTTGAACCTTTCAAGGCTTCGCAGATCAGACAGGTGCTACAGGGTGTTTTAACAAGACTGAATATCACGGCGGAGATATTCCCGAAGCAAGACGCTACGGATGAGGTAACGCCGTACGGCAACTATATCAATCTTCCCTGCTTCGGTCATACTCGGCCTTTCCTAACGAAATCACTAAATGAGGTGGCGGTATCCGATCTGGGCACTAAGATTAAGTATGTTCCCGCCGCTGCCGTGGACAAGGCGGTTGCCCTGGTTCCCAAAGCGGAAGCGCCGCTAAAAGCTCAAGCACCCAGAAAGACCCATAAGGGAAGAAGCAAGAAAGCCCCGCCTTGTATCGAGCGGATTTTGGCGGGCGTAAATACCCCGGGGCGGGACGTAGCCGCTTTTGCTCTAGCCCGGCATTATCTCGATCAGTTATACCTGCCCGAGGAGGTGCTAGCGCTTCTGACAATATGGGACAGGAGCAATACTCCACCTCTTAAGAATGAGAAGCTTCTGGAAGAAAAGGTTCGTAGTGCTGCGAAAGGCTATGCCTTCGGGTGTAAAAGTATCCTGGATAGCCCGCTGCTCGCCGATTTTTGTCCTGGTCAGGACAAGTGTGATTGGCTCAAACGCACTACTTCGGAAAAGAAAAAGCAGGGACTGATCAAGGAACTTACCGCCTGGGAGAACGAGACCACTATTTATGAGCAGGTGGTAAAGGATGGGCACGCCCGCTTCCTTGCCTATGAAAAGGCGACCAAGGAGATCTCTGTTGTTCAACAAATCGAAACTCCGGATTTCGTGATAGTGCCGATTCACTCGGCGGAGATCACTGAGGGCGCTGTGATAATGCCTGATGGTGCCGATGAGTACGGAAATACGCTGCAACTCATCGATGATATCCGGGAGCATATCCGGACCTACGATGATATTCCCGACGCCTTTTTGGAATTCGCCACGTGGTACATTATGATGAGCTGGGTTCACGATAGGCTATCAACCGTCAGCTATCTCAGGTTTACTGGCGATACTGGGACAGGCAAATCTCGCAGTCTTGATATCATCGGACGGCTGTGCTACAAGCCGATGATGCTATCCGGCGCGGTCACTCCAGCCCCGATTTACCGTCTAATCAGACGCTTTAGAGGAACTCTGGTTCTGGACGAGGCGGATTTCAGGGATTCCAGCGAAAAGTCCGAGGTAGTGACAATATTGAATTGCGGTTTCGAAAGAGGACGTCCGGTTATTCGCTGTTCTAAAGATGATCCTAACAATCTGGAGATCCTTCCTTGCTTTGGACCTAAGGTCTTTGCCACCCGGTACACGTTTGCTGACGTAGCTCTTGAGGCCCGGTGTCTGACACATTGTATGGAAGAAACAGATCGTGATGATATTCCGGCCATCCTAGGGAACAGCTACCGGGAGCGGGAGCGGGTGTTGCGTAACCGGTTATTGCTATGGCGGTTCCACAATCTTACTCGTATTGATCCTGAGGCCGGGGATGAGATTGAACTGGGGCATCTGGAGCCCCGGCTAAAACAGACCAGTATCCCCTATGCTATTCCGTTTAAGGATATGCCCGAGGTAATGGAAAGGTTTAAGGCTTTCCTGCAGCACTATCAATCCGAAATAATCAAGGTGAGAGGGGAAAGCGAAGCCGGGCGTATCATCTTTGCCATCTTCAAAGCGGCGACAAACCCGGAGGTAACAAAACAGTGGATTACTTCCTCTATTATCAGCAATGTCTTGCTGGAAGAATTCAAGATACAGCTTGATGCCAGTAAGATCGGCCGTACGTTGCGGTCCTTAAATATTAAGGTCGAACGACGGCGCAACCCGGCCCAAAAGCTAGGTCGGTATATGAAATGGGAAAACCGGCTTATGAGGAAATTGCTACGGCGTTACGTCGTAGATAGCGAGGATTACTCTTCCTTGGTCGAGGAGGAACTGCTTCCCGCTTCCCAACAAGCTGAGGACCAGAAAGTATCAATCGATACGTCATTTTAGGAGGAATAATGAGATACGATACCGTTTATCTGATAGTCACGGTAGGGGTTCGCAAGAATTCTTACCGGGTGGTAACGCGGGCTCCTAAGTCTATTAAACAGAATGAGTTTATTTTCAGGTTTTCGTTAAAGACGGATGAGGATAAATGGAAAAAACGGGTGGTGGGTTTCGATTTGCCATTGATAAATCCGCCTGAATCTGTAGAGCTTGAGAAATTAGAGCTTAAGATGGGGCGGACCGTTGGGCAAATTGTCGCAGATGAGATAGCTAACAGACCCGCCCCGGGTTATCAGGAGGCCGTATGCCTGAAATCGACTTAACCAAAAAGATAGCTCAGGCTTATATCGAGGGAAAGAAGCTGCAAATTCTGGCTGAGATTACCAAGAACGAAATCATCGTATCGGGCCGGTTGTTGCCGACTCCGCCCGGGCAAGGTTTTTCGGCGGTACTTTTAGTTAAAAAGGTAGTTAAAAAGGAGGACATAGAGAAATGAGAACCAAATCTTTTGCGGTATACCGCGGATACCACGGGGATAACAACGGGGAGACTATCATCCTGGTAGATGAAACAGGGGTAGCTTATGAGCTATCACCGTTTGATGGCCAGCCTCTGGAAAACTTCTTTGATGCAGATCAGCTAACCATCCGGCAGGAGAGCGGTCGGCTTATCCGGGAGCTTCCAAAACCTGAAACATCATTTGAAATTACGGGGGATTTTCGGTAATTTGTTGCCACTGGCTTTTCGGATTTGTGACAGTAAAACACCTGAAATTAGCTTCAAAGTGACAGTGTGTATAGTTGTGCCAGAGACGGGGGGAGACCCCCCTAATGTAATTAGATATTAGACGTGAAATTACTGAAATAACTTGACTAATTTAACATTATACCCTATAGTATATAGTATAACTTTCTCTTGGAGGTATAATGCTAACACACAGACAGGTAGAGGCTAAATTGGATAGATTTATGGAAGAGCTCTCGTGGTCTAGGGTAAAAATGGGGAATGGTATGTCCACCTTTTGTCAGCCGGATAGGATGTATGCCAAACCCGAGATGAACTTACTGGTTTGTGAAATAAAACCTTCGATAGTAGCAACGGGGGAAATAAAACGAGGGATCGGTCAGATGGCCTGTTTCTTGCCGTGGCGAGTCAAACCTTATTTAGTAATACCCGAGAATCGCTTTGAGGACTTTCAGAAGATATGGGTCAGCCTCCCGTGGCTGGGCATTTTTTCCTATGATGAGAAAGGGTGTTTTACTCTGCGCCAAAAGAGCCAAGCTAAAGGGTCACATTGGTTAAAAACAGCTTCTTGGGATATTCCGAAGCACCAAGTCCGTCACAACCGGACACAATAGGGTGGGGAGGGCATTTAACAAACAAGGCACTGTCCATATAGTAGTGTCACTCCCGGCACACCCGTCACTCCGTAGCTAAATCGGGCTAGAAAAGTCGAAAATGTTAAAAAAGCTAGTGTCACAAAGGAGGAAATTAGATGTCGGAAACCTATGATGAAATGAAAGAACGTCATATCCGCGAGAGAAATGAATTCATAGCAAACTGCCACCATACAGAGATCCTTGTTGAAGATAACGAACCCGGCTACCAGCAACGCCAGATAACCTTACGTTGCGCTAGGTGTCGCTTGAACCTAATGACCTGGAATATAGAAGGAGAACATAGCTATCTATCTTACGTTCGGGACTGTGTGAATGGGCATCCAGACTGCCGTCAAAAGATGGTTCCTGTAAAGGAGGGAAATGGACGAAATTAAGCAACTAAAGGAGAAAATCAAGGTCTATCGAGAGATAGAAAGGAAAAGCGGTATAGCCGCGGGGGATGCCGAGCGAGAACTGGCATTACTGCTGTGTCCTGTTAAAGTCGGAGATATGGTCAAGGATTCTTCGGGAATAGAGGGGCAGGTGAAATCTATTACTTATAGTCCGAGTGTGTACCATTACTCCGTCCATCTTCTCCGATTTAAGAAAGATGGAACTCCAAGTAAAATTAGCTGGCCTTGGGGGCTCGTGATGTTTGTCGGATATCCGATGGTCAAGAAGTTTATCCGCTTATTGACGGGCAACGCCCTTGGTGGAGGTGAAGCGTGGATAAGGAATTAACCAAGGTAACATTTCAGTTTGAAGATGGAAAAAAGATGATCCTAAAGGGTGAGTCGCTTGATCAGTGGGTAGCTATGTGCTGGATGCACTCGGATTACCTGGTTCCGAGTGCCGAGGATGATGTTCTGGCGACCAATGGAATAATCAAAGGCTTTGTCAGTAAAGCCCGAATAAAGGTGAGATGATGAGTAAGGAAGATTTAGATTTGATAGAACACCCTGAAAAATGGCCGAATTGGCCGGTATTACCGCTGAAACGGGATGGCACCCAAGGTGCCGCTCCGGAAGTCGGGCTTCTGTTAGCAGAGAATAAACCTATAGTATACCTGGCAAATATGTTCGACCTGACATCGGGAAAGACATTCAAAGAGCAGTTAGCCGGGGTTAATAAGATTGAATACGTTAATTTTACCGCTTTAGTAAATGATAGGTGGATGGTAGATTGATGAAGCATCATTGGGAATTATAAGAGCCTATCAAAGATGAACAGGAGGTTTTAGATGAGCGGGAATACTCGGCAAGAGATAGCAAGGCGATATATGATTCAGTGCCAGAATAGTAAAGACTTTGAATGCCCTATTTAGAGACTTGCCCTCACGAAGATAATGACATTTGCCAGTGGCAACTTGATAAGGCCGATGAAGTTCTTTCTCTTGTCCTATCAAAATTGAACACAATCCTAGGGATGTGTTCAGAAAGGTCGCCACGATGGAGACGGGTTGTACTTGCCTTAGAGGAACTAACGGCAGAACTGGAAACGAGTAATGATGAAGCTTTATCAACACGGTGACTTAGCCGGAATTCCAAAAGCGGGGATCCTGCCTTGGCTGGGCCAAAAGGTCTTTTATCCTCATACGGAGCTTTTTCACTGGGTCCTCATCTGTGATTACATCGTCGATGAAAAGGATTACGTGATTTTAGAAGCTACCCCGGGAGGTTTTAAGGTAGGACGCTTATCCTGGTACTCCCATTACCGAGTCTTCCGTCCGGTTAATCACGGTTTCCTGGGCCGGCTGGCTTGCCAGAAACTGACAGCTTACGGGCGATCAAAGTATGATTATCGGTTTATAGCTTCGTTGCCGTTCGTGGTACTTTTCTGCTGGATGAAGCAATTATTTACCACCGGCCGCTGCCGTGCGATACGAGCTCACGAACTTCCCTATGTCGCCGACGAGCGTCTCTGTTGCACTGAAGCCGTGGTGCTCGCCTGGCAAAGGGTTGGAGTGTGGTTAGTTCCCAGCAAGACTAAGCCAATACCGGCGGCTATAATGGAAGCGATAGAAAAGGGGGTTCTGGAAGAAATTAAATAAGGGTGGTCTGGGGACCAGTCAGACCACCCTGCAGGAGGGAAACCAGAGCCAGGTATGACTCTGACTATATGATTAGCATAATGGTTAAATAATGTCAAGAGGTTTCTAATGGAAGTAGTAGCGAAAAGAATAGGACCCGGTCCCGAGCAGGTGCTTTGTAAGGTATGTCAAGAGATGGATATCATCGATCAGAAGATAGCTGTAATTCAAGCTGAAAATAGAGAAAAGGCCCGGGTAATAGCCGAGAAACTGGTAGAAGAACCGAAATACCAAAAGATGGTCGAGAGATTTCAGCCGGGGGAGCTCGCCAAGCTTAAGATTATCTGGGCTAAACCAGATAAGGAAGGATCCAAAAGGCATTGCACCAAACCTACGGAAGAAAACGCCACCAAGAAAGCTAAAAAGAGAGTGATTTCCATCATTGTTGATGCGGAAGTAAAGAAGATGGATATTACGCCGATACTTGATTTACACAAACAAAGATCTCGCTTGGGCGTAGAGCATCCGAAGTGCGCTGCCTGTAGGATACTGTTCGGCGATTATCACTGCTCCTATCCGGAAAAGACGGAGGTGGGAGTATTATGCGGGGTTTGTGCCAGGGACCTTCGCAAGTATGGTGTTGAAGTTTACCGGCAGCGCCTCAAGAAAGGAGGAGTTGGGTGAAAGTAGCGGTGATAAATGAATCATCCTCTGCCTACAATTTAGCCGCCCACAGAATACTCACCACCCAAAAAAAGGCCGGGAATGAAGTCTGGTTTACTCCCCGAGCGGATATGTGGGCCTTGCAGTGTGCCAAGGCTTATATTTCAGTGATATTCACGTGGGATCTCCCTAATGCAATTCAGGATATTAACCTGTTATCCTCCGCGGGGGTTGATGTTGAAATTGGAGGGCCCGCGGCTACGGCGCTGGCCTCCCTGATCGAGGAGCAGACTCCTGTAAAACCACATCTCGGGTTAGATGCTCGCTTTGAGCACGTAGAGGGTAAGTTCTACGCTACTTTTACGTCCAGGGGATGCCCAATGGGATGTAGTTTTTGCATAGTTCCGATGCTAGAGGGAAAGAAAGTCACCGAGTACGATAATTTCACTATCCCAGTGGGGAATAACCCTAAAGTCTGCGATAACAATATCATTACTACGTCCTGGGCTCATCAACAGATGGTGGTAGAAAAGCTGAAACACGTTAAGAATATAGATCTAAACTCCGGTTTTGATTGTCGGGTCTTTGCTCAGGATCCGGAGAAATACTACGAGCTATATTCAAAGCTTAAGATGGAGCGCTGGCGGTTTGCTTACGATTCTCCGAACCAGAGAAAACCTCTCAAGGTATGCGTTGATTATCTTCACTCTAAAGGCATTAAGTATCACCTGATCACCGTATTTTGCTTGGTCGGCGGCCAAGGCCAGAGTTTTGATGAAGCGCAGGAAAGGCTTCAATATCTGGTTGATATCGGAGTAACTCCGTATCCTCAGCGTTGGCGTCCGTTGAATGCTTTGACACGTAATTATGATCCGCCCGGGTGGGAGCCTAAGATGTTAGAAAAGCTGTTTCAGTATTACGGGGTACCCACCAAATGGCGAACCTGCAAATGGAAAAACTTTCGACCGGAGGATTGGAAATGATTTTCCGTGAATGCCAGATGGTAGCCAGGTGTGATAAGTGTGGGACTTATGATACAGAAGTAGAAAGTAGACCGTCGTTTATTAAACGTCTTCGTAGGGAGGGTTGGCGTATAGGAAAGAAAGCAGTTTTGTGCCCAAAGTGTGCAAAGAATAAGGAAAGGAAAGGGGACCAATGAAAAAAATAGAGGTAACAATCAAAGGAATATCACCATTACTACAAAATCGTTTTCCAATGGCCGGTGCTGATGATAAGAGCAAGAGACGTACCGGCATCCCAGATTGGAAAGCGGAAGGGGAGACTTCGCTCTATAGGGATGAAGATGGGAAGATTTACCAGCCCGCTTCGCATTTAGAGTCGGCTCTTGTTCACGCCGCTGGCTCTTTCAAGATCCCCGGTAAACGAGGTTCGACTTACTCCAATCTGGTAGCGGCTACTGTGTACATCGAACCGGATGCTATCGAGCATAAGATTCAACAATATGAGATTGATGCTCGCCCGGTGGTCGTACAGCGAGCTCGGGTGGTACGGTATCGCGGCCGATTGGATAAGTGGGAATTGACCTTCAATATTCAGATGATGGACGACCAGGTGCCGGTCGAGGTTCTGAATGAAATTCTAAATCACGCCGGTCTATATGTCGGTATCGGAGATTTCCGAACCCAAAAATCGAAAGGAAAATTCGGCAAGTTTATGGTTACCGAATTTAAGGAACTCTAAAGGTATGGTTAGGCATGGTGGGGTTCGGTCCGGTCAGGTGCGGTGAGGTATGGCTTGGCTTGGTCAGGCTAGGTATGGTTAGGCAAGGTATGGTTAGGCATGTTCAGGCGCGGTTGGGTAGGGTGAGGTCTGGTCAGGCAAGGTATGGCTCGGTAAGGTAAGGTTAAATTATAGGAGTAGCAATGACAGAAACGGAGCATTTAATAGAAAGGTGTCGGAATGGTAATATCAAGCTTTGGGAGGGGTGGCATCTGATCCAATGCCAGACGGATATTGCTCTTCGCCACAAGCTGTATCAGCAGTGGGACGGAGCTTTCCAGAAACTACTGAACCTGTGTTATCTTCTGCAGCGCGTAGGCTACGGGGACTGTCTTTACCTTAAAAACGGAAAACCGGAGTGTTCCTGCAGCAGGGAAGAGGGCTGTTTTGTCTGCCCCAGTAAGATTGAGTATTGGAAATTAGGACAGGGGGTATTGGTAAATGGACCAACCGGAAAAATGTTCTAAGTGCAACGGGAAACACTTCTATCGCAATGAGGACGGCGATTGGGAATGCTTTGAGTGTTCCAAGATAGTCTATGATATTGAGGCTTCGGTTCAAGCTGAAATAGATCCTAAACCGGATTTGCCTTCAATCCAACCGCCAGACCCACCTGTAGAAACCGCCTCACGAAAAAAGGGATTAATTACGACCTGCCCGGGTTGTGGTAAAGAGCTCTACATTTTCCCCTGGCGGCTTCGAAGGTATCCGCCGGAACATAAGTTTCGCTGTATTCATTGTAATAAACCTTCTGGAGGGAAAGGCCGTCGTTTCGAGATTCTTAATGCTATCAAGGCTCTGGTAGTAGATGCCAAGGAGCACGGCTGGTCTATCAATCAACAATTTGAACAGCTCATCAACATTCTGGTAACAGGCCTAAAAAAGAATCCTTGGGATACGCTAAAAGCTCTTCGTGTGAAAGATACGTTCAATGTCGATATGCTTATTAAAGCAGCCGTCGAGCGTTTGATATACGAATATATATCAGAAGACGAGCAATTCATTTCTCTCAAGGAAGAATTCCAGCTAAGGAAAAGGAGGTAGGGATGATTTTATCGATTATTATGGCAATGGGAATGATACCTGCTATGTTCACCCCGTATCATTATGTTGTTGATCTGAGAGAGTTCGAGAGTGTTAATAGGTTGGAGAGATGGCTTGAACAAAATCCTGTAGATTATACCATCTATATTCACCAGAGTAAGGATGGCCCTTACTACGGGGATTGTGATGATTACGCATTTGAGTTGATCAAAGATGCCAGAAAAGATGGTTACGATCTTCATTTTTGCCCAGTTAAAACCTCTAAGAAAGGCGTTTCCCACGCTATGTGTGTCGCAATCATCGGGAATGAATATTGGTTCATAGAACCCCAAACAGACAAAATAACTCTTGGCGGTCTAATTGACTAAGGAGGTTTAGAATGAAGTACAAGCTGGGGATCGACCCAGGAATCAGCGGAGCGCTGGCTCTGTTGAATGAAAACAACACTCTGGTAGACCTAGCTGATATGCCGGTAATGAGGCTAGGTAAGAACAAGCAGCAGGTAAACGCCGCCGAGCTAGCCAAGATTATTTCCTTGTGTCAAGGAAATATCATTAGAGAAGTCGCAACTCTAGAGGCTTATCTAGAGTTAGTCTCGGCGATGCCCAAACAGGGAGTCACTTCTATGTTTAATTTCGGGGTTAGCCTGGGAGTGATTGAGGGAGTGCTGGCAGCTTTGTCGATTCCAGTGTATATGGTCACTCCAGCCTCTTGGAAAAAACGGGCCGGGTTGACCGGTAAGGATAAAGAGGCGGCAAGGACCTTAGCTCAGCAGCTCTATCCCGCGGCCGAGCTTGGAATGAAAAAACATATTGGCCGGGCTGATGCGATCTTAATCGCCCGGTACGGAGGGAAAGAATGAAGGAATATAGAGTAATCCGGTATCAGTGGATGGGTATCGGGGTTTCTTACTTGTTGCAACAAAGGCGGCGGTTCTTGTGGTGGAAGTTCTGGCTCACGCTGGCCGAGGACCCTGTTGGAATATTCGGCCCGAAGTGGGCTGAGCGTTATCATTGTCCGATCATCGATGATCCATCCGGATTAGGTGAATAAATGAGTTATCAGAAGATAATTCTGTTATCCGGACGTATGAGAGCTCTAAATTATCTGGCCAGGAATCATCCAGAGGAATATGAGGAATTACTATATAAAGGGATCAAAGAGGCCGAGCTTTCAATGAACACTAGGAGGAAAACAAATGAATAGAGCAACTCCAGCAACCGGGTGGGTACGAAACCCAGTAATGAAATCACCAGACCTTGATCCTGTACAAGCGAGCAGTTATGATTATGGATGGACCTGGAACCCGATAACCGGCTGCCTTAATCACGTCAACGGCTTGTGTAGAGGCGGGAACTTCCCCTGCTATGCCTACGGGCTGGCTAATGGACGGCTGAAAGATAGGTATCGGGCTAATGAGAATATCGCTCACCTGCCAATATTATTCCCATACTTTGCACAAGCAGACCCCTTCTACCCACGCTTTTGGGACCATAGGTTAAAGACAGGCATATTCGATTATGGACGGAAGCCGAAAGGCGTCTTTGTCTGTGATATGGGTGACTTATTTGGTATCGGAGTGCCGGAGGAATGGACAGAAAAGGTATTAGCCGTAGCTAAAATGGAGTGTCATAAGAACCGGCGCTACTACTTGCTCACCAAACAACCGCAAAACCTTATCAAATTTTCGCCCTTTCCCGATAACTGCTGGGTGGGGGTGACGGTATGCAACGATAAAATGCTGGATGTTGCCGTAGATAAACTAGAGGATATTCAGGCACAAACAAAATATATCTCATTTGAGCCGTTACTTGAACATCTGACACTATCACTTGATTACGCCCTCTACTATTCCGGTATCAACTGGGTAATCATCGGCGCTCAAACAAAGCCAGTAGTCTACCCTAAAGTCGAGTGGGTAGAAGAAATCGTCGAGGCGTGCGATAAGGCCAGAGTACCCGTTTTTCTGAAAGATAACCTGGGTCGCTTTTTACCGCGCCGGTTGGCAGAACAACCGGGAAATCTCTACCCTAAAGATGGGTGGTATCCATTAAGACAGGAGATGCCGGGATGGTTGATTCAGGCACGGATAAGCAGGAAAACACATTCACTATTGGAATTGGAGGGAGACAAGGAGACATGACAGAGCAAGAACTTAAAGAAGCAAGGAAACAGCTATGGGAAGTGACGGAGAAATTTAGAAAGGGAGACTGCCTATTCCTAGATGCTAATTGCACGTCTCGTGACTGGTATAGGTGTACCGCTAATACACGAGCTTATAATTGTTTGCTGCAAAAGTATAGTTCACTAGGTGTAGTGATAGCTGATTATAATGCGAAACTGCCCAAAAACTTTTATGAGGATGATGAAGGCTACACCAAAACACATTCACTATTGGAGGAGAGATGAGAGAGATAGTTAGGGATATAGTTTTTACAATGTTGTTTCTTACCATCATCTCGGTTATTTACTTGCTAATTCCAGTTTGGTTGGAAGGCTAAGACTAAGGAGATGCCCGTAAGAAAATGAAGCTATATTCACGCAAATACCATCGGTATGTTGAGCGCCAAGTACATTTTGGCATCGGGAAAAGTGTTAAAACCGCTTGTGGGCTAGTATTGTTTTCTCGCTACGTTATGGTTAGTCTCCATAGTGATAGCGATGGAGCTATCATCACGGATAACTTGGCAAAAGTAACGTGTAAGCGATGTCTAGCTATGAGAGATACCAGATTACGCAAGCTGTTGGCAATAGAGAATGTAGCCCCCGGGGATATTTGACCGTGAAACTCTTTGTGGTGAGGACTGGTTACTTAAAAAGGGGCTTAATGTGTCTCAGGATACTATCGCAGCTCAAAAACTTGAGCTGCTAGGAGAAAGGAAAATCATTCTATCTAATAAGATCAGGTCAAAGGACAGAAAGGTAATACTCCACAAATTCGTTAAGGAGGTACCAGATGGAAAAAGTAACAAAAGCAAATCAACTGGCTGAACTATCAAAGGAATTGGGAATATCCCTGCCGACATTAAAACCGCCTTATCATTCTAAAGCTATGCGTGAGCACTCAACACGGATGGTTGAGTGGGCCCGGGACCACGGGTTTGTTATTACTCCGGTCGGGTATGGCTATTTCGTGGAGAGCTACAGCAAGTTTAATCGATGCCCCTGCGATGAAAACCGGCCGGCCTGTCCTTGCTCTCAGGCCGAGCAAGAGATTAAAATAAAGGGGAGATGTTTGTGCCATCTCTTTTGGCGAGATTACCAGGCGTTCTTAGATTTTAGAAATGGGCTAGAGCCCAAAAAGGAGCAGTAATATGGATGTTTACGTACAATCAATGGTTGGCGAATGTTCCGAGGCCGTTATCGAAGGAAAACGGAAAACGGTTTCGATCGTGATCTCTCCTCTAAAGCTGGTTCAAAGAGACAAAGAAACTCTCAAGGTGATCTCCGGCTGCAACCTCTGGAAAGCCTGCCAAAATCTAAGTTGCCAGTTCAGCCTAGCTAACCGGGAAGAAAAGAGTTGAGAATGAATAAGGCGGATCGTTTAGGACCCGCCTTATTTCTTAGTTTAGAGGTTGGGGTTAAGAGTTACTTGCCCTTGCAGGCGTGGGCGGCATTGGTGAAATTATCCCGAGCTTCGGCACGATCCTTAGGATGAGTACCGAAAAGCTTGCCACCAACACATCGGTTAAAACCAGATGCGGAGTGACCCGGGAGCCCGACAATCTTGCGGGCCAGAGGAACGGTAATATTTTTACCACTCAGCTTCATAGGAACAACCTCCTTCAAAGATTATTTTATGCTGCTGCTTAATCTTCTACTTCTTGCTTGAAACTTTGAGCGAAACAATCGAAGCTTTCAAGCTCTTTTTTGAGATCGTCCCCAACCTCTTTTTTGATTTTATCCATAGCTTGAGCGATTGTCAAGATGTCTGTTTTCTCCCAGGCCCGCTCCAGGATTTTTGCCTGCTCGATTTCTCCGGCCTTTTTAAGAGTAGCCAGGTAATAAGAGGCCAGCGGGGCCATCACGCAGGGAGGGCAAATCTTAGGATCATCGGGGGGCTCCCGAACAAAATCCTCCATAGGCCTAACCTTGATCGCGCATACGAAATCCTTAATCAATGACCTAATTCCTCCAATATTCTTTCTCGTTCGCTATTCCTGACGGCATTGGCAATCGCTATAGTTAAAGCGGCTTCGTTTTCATTTAACAATTTCCCCAGATTATCTTTCATATAATCATTAAGCTTGGGGATTTCCAGACTTTCAGCTAGAAGCTTTTCGGCTCCGGGCCGGTCACCGGCTTCAAAAGCTTTGATACTCTGAATGTATTTCTTGATTGGTTCGGTTGTCACTTTAGGCGCTCCCGGAGTGATTTAATCAAGGCTTCTTCCAGAAGCTTAGCTTCTCGCTTGGTATGGAAAAGAGTTTCCAGCGGTTCTTTGATATCCAGCAAAACACATAGCTGCTGTATATCCTTCTTTAAGCCCGGCGGTACCGGCACTTTGATACCAGAAGGGATCCGGCTCTGTTGCTTGACGTAGCCACGAATGTGAGCGGCAATATCTTTACGAGCTAACTCTCGGGCTTTTTCCTCAAGCGGTTCCATAATACTGGCTCACCTCGGCGATGGTTTGAAGGGCCTTCTTTTCTTCATCCGTCATATCATCGTAGGCTTTCTGGGCTTTCTGCGCCTTGGTAACCTTCGGCGCTTTTCCGCATAAACACAGCGGCACCATATTCTTTAATAGCTCTCCGAGTTTTACGGTTTTTAAGTCTACGTTTTCTAGCTTCCCGATTAAACAGTCGGTTACCTGCTGTGCCACAATAGGGCATTTTCTTATCCTGATAGGCTTTTCCGCTTTGGGTTCCTTTGGAGGGAGGTTTTCGCAAATCTTTTTAGCCTCATCCTCGGTAGCAGCTTTACCGGTACAAAGCTTGGCTCCGACACACATCGCCATCTGACGCTCTTCCTTACTCTTCCCTTTACCGCTCATATATGGTTTGATACAGGTGTTATATTCCTGGCGATCCACTATCTTCTTTCCTTTCCTCTTCCCAACCGGAAAAGATCGGCTGTCCGGCTATAGCCTGCCGCGTTTTTCCTTTACCATAGCCCCTGTCCCAACAATCCTGGCACACGTGGTTCCCCAGATCTCCAAGTGTACCGCAGACTACGCAGTGTCCGTGTGAAACGACTATTTGCTCAACGTCACCGAGTCTAGTCATTCCTTATTCTTCCTTAATTTTCGCCTCTTCAGGTCCGGAGTTAAGCTCTTTGATTCGTTCTGAAAGAAGCTTTGTCACTTCCCTTTTTACTTCTTCTTTCTTTTCCGGTGAAAGAGCAGCCATTTGATTTTTAAGATATTCCCGGCCGATTCTCATCCTTACTCTTTGGATATCCGCGGCGGCCTTTTCCAGAGTATCGCTCGAAGATATATTCTCTAAGGCGTGACGGATATCCCTGCTGGCATTAAGCGCTTGGCGAGCCAATTCCCTTTCAGTATCGGGTAATCCATCGATCATCTCGGGGCGTAGATCAACCCGCTCAAAAGAGTTAAGCTCGTCAAGACACATATTGATCCGGTCAATAACTTCGTCTGAGCCTGGCCCGTCCTTGCGGGCAAATCGAGTAGCTTCATTAAGCAATCCCGAGCAGGTCCCCAGATGTCCGATAGCACAGGGAAGGCAACCGGTGGCGGTGGCGGTGGCTTTGCCTTCTTTTACCTTGTAAGTGGTTGTGATGAGTTGCGGTCTGGCAGGTGGGGTAGGTTGGTCTTCTTGAGGTTCGGCTCGATGAAACGCTCCATGCCGGATAAGTTCGCCGATGATCTTGCTTCCTTCCTGAATAATTACAGCTACCGTCGTAACATCCATCCCGTTCTCCTTTATTCAACTTTTAGCACAGAAAATAATTTTCGTCAAGAACCTATTAAACTTGACAAGGAATATTACTCGTGTTATACCATAGAGTTATAGACTTATAGGGAGTTTGCTTTGACCAAACAAAAAGGGACCAAACCCTCCAAGGATCTAGCCCAAATCGGCGAAGGTTACGGGTGTTCTTGCGGTTATACTACCACGGATAAAGCGGATCTGGGACGGCATTTCTTCGTCGAGGGCCGTAAGGACGGCCCCGGGACTCACAAGAGTATCGGGAGAGTTAATCTCGAAACCGGAGCCGTGGTAATGAAACCCTGGAATGAGCGTTCCGATGAGGAAAAGGAACTGTCAACAGTTAAAAGAAGCACCAGCGATACCGGTGCCAGCACTATACCGGAAGAAACCAAGCCCGATGGTAATGGAACAAAACCAGCAGCTCCTCCCTCTCCCCAAAAACCCAGTATGATAAGGACACTGGCCGAAACCAGCCAGATAAGGCTTATCCCTCGTTCACTTACTATCAATCTTACTCCGATTATGCAAATGGCATATCACGCAGCCTGTAACGAATGGGGATGGCCGGAATATTCTCTCGAAGATTTCTTCGATACCTGTTTGGTTATGATGTTCCGTGAACGGGGCATTATTCTCAGTGGTTATATAGTTCGGGATGATGATGAAAACCAAGAGAGTAATAAGAGTAATGGTCAAGGAGGATAACCTAGAGTGGAAAGAGTAAGGGAAGTATACGGATTAACTCCACCTGCCGGAAAGACCGCTACTGGCAAAATCGAGGGGCCAAAAGAAAACGAGGACCCGGCCGCCTTTTGGCGTAAGAAAGCCGAAGAAGAGATCGCCCAGGCTGATTATGCTGAAGCTCGGCGTCGGCGTGAAGCGGTAGAACTAGGCGAAAAACCGGAATCACCGTTTAAGATTCACGGCGAGGTCGATCTGGGTCGGATTAGCCCCGCTGATACTATCAATACCCTTCAACAGGAAATCCGGGCTCGGGAAGCAACAGCTATGAAAAGACAAGAAGAGCTGGAACAGCAGCGGGATTCTTTCCGGGATAGCGCGATGCAGGCTCATATTTCTGTGCTTCAAGCGGAAAATAAGGCCAATATCGACAGGCTGCAATCAATCTTAGAGGCCAGTATGGCTTCCCGGAGCAAGGAAAAAAGCCTGGAGGAACAGATTTCTTCCATTAAAGCGCTAGCCGGAGCTCTGGGCTACGTAACTCCGAGTTCTATGCCTCAAACACCTGGCGAGGTTACTTTGCAGCTTGAAATGCTAAAGCTTCAGAATGATGCTTCCCGAGAACAACGAGAATTTGAGCTAAGGATGAAGGAAAGCGACCGCAATTTCCAGATGCAGCTCCAAGAAGCGGAAACCCGTCGGCAGCTTGAGATGGCCAAGATCAACGATAACCGGGAGCGTACCAAAATGTTCGGCCAGTTCCCTGAGATGATCGGGGGCGCAGTAGCCCGTGGTCTTATGAATCAAGCTAACAATCCTAGCTCTCCGCCACAATCACACTCCGGCCCTTCGATCGGCGCACCAGCGGCTCAACCCGAATCATATATTGAGGCGCTTCCCGGCGAAGCGGGAGTATTGGAATGCCCTAAATGCGGAAAAGAAATGGCCTTTGGCCCTACGGCCCGGGCCGGGGTTTGCGCTTCCTGTAATTTGCGAATTCCTATCCGGAGGGTAAATCCTCCGCCTCAGGAACAGGCCGCCCCGCAGGGAAAACCTCCGCAGAGCCGTCCTATGCTCCCCGATGATATGCCCGCAACTCCCGGTGAGGAATAATGGCCAGGATCAATTTTGAAACCGTCAAAAAAGTTGGCAACGCTGCCATCTCTGGATTCATTACTACTCAGGCAGAATCCTTAACCAAAGGGTTTCTAATCGAGTACCTTAAACGCAGTAAAGAGGAAAGCGAAAAAAGAAATATCCGGTTTCTCGATGCTATATCGGATATGGTTACCAAAGATCAATCATTGTGGGGATTGGTAAACGAGGAGGAGCAGGAACTAATCAAACGCAATATTGTTCGGCTCGGCTCGCTGGAATTCTTCACGGCTGAATGGGTAATCGAGGCTCTCAATCTAGATTTTCCGGCCATAGCATCGCTGTTTTTGGGTTGGACCAAAGCGCATAACTGGCTGGAGCGTCAAATCAAAATCTTCCGGGATCAGGTCGGTATATAACCTCTAGGCCTTGGTGGGTGTTCGTAGAAACGACTTAAATGTGTTTGAACTAGCCCGCCAAGGCCTTTCTTTTTGCTGGCGTAGCTCAATCGGTAGAGCAGCCGCCTTATAAGCGGTATTAGGGGCTGATATCCCCCGAGGTTGCAGGTTCGATTCCTGCCGTCAGTACCAATTATTCCCTCTGTTTCAGGTCTTGACAATCGATTCTTTACGTGTTACCAATTATTCAGACAAAGAATCTTTGGAGGACTGTAATGCGTACAGAGGAAGATCGGATTGGTGCAGAAGGAATCGGTTGGTGGCTTCGTCCTGATGATCTGGTCACGGAACGTCCCGGGCTTTCTATGAGCGCTGGGCAGATTTCCCAGAGTGAGGGGATCACCATCCCCACGCCGGTATTTGCTGCTTTAGTAGCCGGAGCTCTGGGAGTTTTCTTTGGGCCGGCACTGTTAAGCCTGACCGCAGGCGGAAGGGATTATCTGGATCGAGCAGCCAAGGGTAAATTCGGCAGTTAAGGAGACTGAACCTATGGCTGAAGAAAGAGAGATAAGCCTGGGTTACTGCGAGTGCCTGAGTTTAGAAGCTAAAGATCTTTTGGTTGATCTGATTAAAGATGCGTTCGATACCAGGTGTGCTGAAGGAATCGGGTCGTGGAACGTCGGGAAAAATGTAAGCTTAGCAACTCATTGCTCGGAGCTCCGGTCACTTTTTGATTCTATCGAGGGTACACCGGTTTGCGATACCGAGTTTCTTATTCGCAAGCTCGAAAAGGAAATCAACGATGAAAGCGGAGCCAGAAATGCTTACGGCCGTTTAGCCGAAGTCGCTGATATGATTGGCGATAAGGAATTAGCCGGACAACTGCGTGATATCAGCCTTCAGGAAGGTAGCCATAAGAACCTTCTGGAGGATTGGGTAAGTAAAAACCGCTCGGCTCCTAAAACTGTAAGCGAACAGGCAAAAGTTGTACGACAACCGAACCTTCAAATAGCTTTCGAAAAGGCCAAAGAACAGCTTTCCCGGCCTTTCCCTAAGACCTATGATGATTGGAAACATCTAACTGAGGATATCATCAAGGTAAAACCGACCCTGGCAGAGGAAGCAAAGAGCAACCTTCAGCTAATTGCAATGGGCAATAATCACGCAAAAATGTGGCTGGTAGATTTAGCTGGTGAACTCGGAGTGAAATAAATGGATGCGGAAGCGCTTAAGATTGATGATCAGCCGGTAAACTCGGCGTTCTTCGGGCAGGGAGATTGGCTTTCCGATTTTATTACGCCGGAAGCTTTAGAGGTTCGTACCCTCTATGAGGAACTGACCGCTGATGTGCCGGAGCTATCGGATAAGATAGTTGCCTGCTGGCATTGGGTAGCTTCCGAGGTCAAATATACCCCGTTTGTAGAAGGCCAGATAAGAATTGGAAGCTATGTTTCTAACCAGAAGGATCTCTGGCAGTATCCATCGATGGTGATTAAAACCAGAATCGGTAACTGCGCTAACAAAACCTTTCTGCTGACATCACTGTTGCGTAATGTGATGGATCATACCAGCGTCTTCGCCGTACTGGGCAATCTGCATCAGCCCGGTGAGGGTGGCCACGCCTGGGTAGAAGCCACCTTAAACGGGACTGATTATATTCTGGAAACCACCCGAGCGGATATGACCCCGTTTACCAATAAGGTAAGAGCGGAGATCTACGAGGATGTAATGTATTTTAACGATCGCAATACCTACGCCGTAGAACAGAGAACGCTCCTGCAGCCGTTCTGCGCCGTATATGTCGATTGGCTGAAGGATTATCTTGACTGGAATTACATTGAAACAAGGAGGCAGCCGGAATGAAAGGATGTTTGACACCCGAAGCGAAAGCGTTTTTGGTTGATTTGATCGACCTTACCGAAATCGTGGGTCCCCGAGATATGGAGCAGGCCTGCCAAAGCCGTGTAGATGAGGGGCAGGAATGCCACCTGGATGATGTGATTTTTAAGCAAAGACTGGGCGAGCTTGCGATCGAGGTAGCAAATATCCCACTATGCGGAGAGGAGTTTTCCGATGCTGCCTCTTAAAGGAAGAATTGGGGCTCAAATCAGAGCGGCTCACGCTGCATTAACCCGGGCTCAGGTCAACGCGGATAAGACCATCAAATATGAGATTATGATCGAGCTTCCGAAGTGGTTGGCTCAACGAGAACCTCCGATAATCATTAAGAAGGAAGATCTTGTTAGCTGCTCTGGCGGATATAATGTACGGAAAGGTTTTCGAAATTTTACCCACGAAGTGGCAATTAAGATCTGGAAAATGGATCCGGATAACACCGATATCCGAACCGAGGATGGGAAGCTGATTGAGTGGATTAACTCGGAAGCGATTATTCAGACGGCAGTTACCGGTTACCAGAAAGCCCGTACTAGACGCAGGGAAGTAATTGATATGATCCACGCCGGCAAGACAAAAGAAATGGAAGAGGGCGAGATTCAGGCTCTTATCAAGAGCATCAGCGATAACGTGGCGGAGGCTCCTCCCAAACCCGGCTCCGAATGTTCTGATAAGCCCGGATGTTCATCCTGTTCAAAGGGAGGCTAAGATGCCCACGTGTGTTGAGGCGGTACAAGCAGCGATAAAGGAATGCGGAGCTAAGGATTTAGCTTCTTTGGCAGCTTTGATGGGAGTAGCTCCTCGTTCGGTGGGACGTCCGGTAGCTACCGGAGTAAGTGTCCCTGAGGGTAAGCTGACCCGTAATCTTCGCTGGCCCGGCCCGTTTTTCCTCTATGATTGCGAGGACCCGCCGGGATGCCCTCCGCAAAAATGTAATACTCTTACTCACTGCGCTGAGTTAATCTGGAAGGTACCCAGGATTACTACCGGACACAAGACTACTGTTTCTGCTATCGAGGCGGAAAAGCATTCTAACGTGTCTGCTATTCCCGAGGACCTGCGCGGCAAGAAACGGCCTTACCTCTATAAGGTATATGGGCCGGATAAGACCAGCGGGTGGCCCGGGTATGGTGGCAGCGTGAATCCGGATGAGGTTTTAGCCGGGAAAGCCTGTCCCGGCGAGGTATCAGAGAAATTCCGTTGGACGGCGGCGGATCTCGATGAGTTTCATAATCAATATCCTGATCGGACACCGAAGCCAATCACCATCCGACTTATTTCTAAGGAAGAGGGTGCCAAGATCCGTACCGGTCCTACCGAGGTTGAGAGAGAGGCTAAGGCCAAGCCGAAAGGGGAGAAGCAATTAACTTCTACAGAATACGATACGACAATAGGCGGACTTAAGCTTCACGTAAAAGTAAGGGGAAAGAAAGAAACCTACTACACTCAGGATAATGTGGAAATACCGGAATCCGTGGTAACCGCTATGCGTGCTGCGGCCGCGGCTAAGATAGAGGCTGAAAAAGCTGAAAAAGAGGGCAAGAAGTAATGGGATGGCAGGTAGTAGCCGAAGGAATCTCTTTTGATGATCTTGAGGCTCTAATCGCCGACAGGGATCTTCCTGCGGGGACTGAGATCAGGGTAGAAATGGATACCGCATTTCCGTGGTACTTTGATGGTTTTTACGCCGAGTCTCAGTTTAAGCAATATACTCCCGAAGGTTGTACCCTAATCGATGTCTGGGGAGAAGGGCCTCTTTTCCCGTGGCAACAGGGAGGCAAAGCCTACGCTAAGATGGTCGTGGATGATTACGGCCTTGAATCCCAACCCGGCAAAATCGGGAAGCGGATAGGCTATGCCTGGGTTGCGTTGATACCTCTGCTGGCCTCTATTGCGAAATGGGGATTGATCGCGTTGGCAATCGGGATCGTAGTTTCAATGCTGGTTACTTTCGTAAAAGTAATGATGAAGATAGCCGACGTGGTTACAGGGGCTTCTCCTTACCTTATCTGGGCTCTGATAATCGGCGGCTGCGCGGTGGCCGGATATTTTGGATATCGCTGGATTTCTGACCGGAATATACGAGCCGGTCCGGTAGCCATTGAGAGGAAAGAATAATGGCTGAAACGGAAAAGAAAACTTCTGCTCCCGCTAAAAAGCCGGGTGAGATTTCTGGTAGAGATCTCGGAATAGCCGCCGGTATCGGTACCGGTATCGGCTTAGCCACCTATTTTGCTGTTAAAAAGATAGGCTCCGGCGGTAACGGCGGTACTACCCCGCCACCACCGGAATGTGAAGAAGGCGCTGAAAAATGCCAAGGCACAAGCCTTTATAAATGTCAGAATGGGAAGTGGACTTTAGCCGAGCAGGATTCCGTAAAATGCGGCGGCAGCGGCGGTGTGGAATGGGCGGAAGTCGGAGTGTTAAACCTGGGTGAGATTGCGGAGGAAGGCGGCGGCAGCGGCGGGGCCTTGGTGGCCAATCTGGATAATGTTTTAGCCCGAGTAGGTTCTATCTGGTCGGATTGGGAAGATGTACCGATCACGGTAGATGGACCTACGGATTACAATATCTCAGTTAGAGCTACCAATAATTCGCAGCAAGATACCTTGGTATTTCGGGTCACCGGGAAAATAACCCGAGGCGGCACCACTCTGGAAACATTCGGAGATACCGTATCCTTACCTTATTCTCCGGGCTCCAGCCATACCTTCAAATGGAATACCCGGGGACACGTAAACGCTTTTCACGCTGCGGATGATGGAGATTACGTTGTCGAGTTTAAGCTCTATGCCTGGCGTAATGTCGAACCACAATCAACGGAGGTCTTAGTTGATACCTGGAAGGGTATTTTCTTGAAGGTTGGCAGCGGCGGTCAGACTTATCCGCAGTATGCCGATATCATCGACTTTTCCCGAATTCGTATTGAGGATTACGTGTATCGGCTAAATACCAAGATCAAAAATATCGGCTCCGCCCGGAAAGAAATCATCGTGGTTATCGATACCGGGGATGAGATTCTGGAAACGGATTCTTACTGGCTCCCGGCCGGGGAAACCCGATGGTATGGTGTGAACTGGCCGATTCCATCAAGCTCGAAATGGCTCAAGATTTATGCTTACCACGGCGAACCGAGTATCGGAGAATGGATACTCGACGATAAAATAACCCACGTGGTAGAGGTATAGCGTGTTAGTTATAGGCAGCACCACAAAATATAAGACGGATAAGCTCTCCTATAAGATAGGAGATAAGGTCAAGGTTGAGTTGGATCTTGCCATTACCGGTAGCCAGGGCGACCGGGAGTGGTGGACGATTCTGTTAGAGCTACTGGATGGCAGCGGCAACCGGTTAGATTGCCTCAATTGCCAGCACTGCTACTATAACCCGCCGGATGATCTTAACCTGAGAACCCCGGGCTATGCCAGCACGCTAAAACCGGCTAACATCCGGGCTCTGGAAACAGTGTTTGTCAAAGGGCTGAAGCTGAAAGTTAAAGTCAGCTCTTCCCCGATTAACTACGCTGAGTCTAGCTGTCCGAATAGAGTAACACCTTCCTGATAGGTCTTGACAATTAAAGAATTAGGTGGTAAATCTTAACTGAATAAAGGAATCACTCTGGAGAACTCTACAATTCAAAACATGATTCTCCAGTTGATTTGCCCAGTAAGGCAGAAAGATAGACGGTCCTTAAAGGTCGAACTGGGTTGGAAAAGTTCAAAAGGGAGCTGACAAGTGGCAAGATTGAATATGGCTGCTGACCTGGGTGCCCCCCTGGTTAATGTAGCCGCAGATCTGATCACCGAAAAGGTCCGCCCCGATGCGAACGAGTGGGTAGCCTACGGGATGTGCGCCGTTGGTTACATTATGGCTTTTATGGGAATCGGCGGGGATTTCGCCAAGAACATTGGCGTTTCCGCTCTCCCCTGGGCCGCAAAACATATCGCTTACCGTGCCGGGTTTACGCCGGGTATGGCACGATCTGTTCGTGGTCCGGTAAGGAGCGCTGGTGTAACCAGGTTGTCACGGTACCCGGGTGCCAGCACCCCATCCGAGTTTTCTCCAGCCCGTCTGGACTGAAGATAACCGGAAATAACTCTGAAAGAGGTATACGTTAGATGAGTTACAGTATTCCGCTAGCTGAGCTGACCCTTACGGACATTAAAAACTTCCGTAGGGCGGCCCGGGAAGCCGGCATTCTCCGAGCTGTAGAGCTTGGAATCGCCCGTAATCGCAACGAGCTCGTCGTTCGTGATGCAATGCCGTTTACCGATTTCGGCGCTGGTGCCGTGGGTTGGGTGGCCGAGCAGTATATCACCGGCGTCATTGCCGCTGCCGGTTGGGGCTCTCCATTCAGTGCAGGTGCTCTGCCCGCCAACGCTCCGACCCTGGCTCGTACCAAGGTCGCTGTGTTTTATCGCTACGGCGATGTCGAGGCGGCTCCGCAGATCATCGGGATGCGGTTCCGAGTGGGGGCCAATGGTGCTTCTACCAAGGCGACCTTCCAGTTCCAGACCCAGATGCAGTGCTACCTCGAACCCATAGTCTACTTCTCCGAGCCGATCGTTTACGATCCGGAGGATGTAGTCTATATCGAGGCGCTGTACGCTGCGGCTGTGGCTGTAAGCGAACGCTGCCCGTTCGGATGCTTTATCGTCGAGCGTCTCGGCCCGAACGTAAGCTAATTCCTTAACTCTCCGAGACATAAACTAAAGGTCGAACCGGGAGGAGTGATTGATAAAGCTCCTCCCGGCTAACCCAAATTGGAAGGTAGGAAGGTAAAATGGGTTTAGCTGCTTTGGTAAAGGGAATGTATAACGATAGGGATATCGTCGTACATCGCCCCGCTCAGGTTTACACCAACGCTGTTGGTGCCTATAACCTGTTTACGATCACCGGGCCTGTTCTGGTTAAATTACTCGGTGGTCGAGCGACCGCCGCCGCCGGAGGTGCGACCACCCTGGCTACCACCATCAACGGTGTTGCTGGTGAAGCTGGCGCGGTTGCTATCAACGGTGCTGTCGGTACCGTTTGGGCTGTTCCGCTAAACGTCGCTGGTGTGATTGCCGGTGCTGCCGGAGCTCTGCCGCTAACCACGGCTCTACTCCACCCACCTCAGGGTATGCTCGCTGGTATCGGCGCAGCTGCCAATGGCGTTATCATCGGTACCTTTGCGGTGTCCACCTGGACAGGTGACATCTTCGTGATGTATCGCCCGCTATCGCCGGATGCTACTATAGTCGTGGCGTAACGCCCGGCTGACTGAGGGGAGGGAGGTCTGTCCTCCCTCCCCTCACTAAAATTGAATATTCGTTACAAATGTAACTTTTGATACTCCAAGAAAGAACGAAAAGGAGGACCAAATGAACAAATCCGATTCTACCCATAAGCCGGTAGAACGCCGGGCATCGGTTTCAGTTGAGGAACCGGCTTTCCGCATAACCCCCGACGAACCAAAGGCCGCACCAAAGGCTACGAAGCCGAAGTTACCGCCTGCTCCCAAAGTTGCTGGAACCCCGCTAAAGGTTTTCCCCATTGGTAAAATCTTCAACTATGAGGGGCAGACCTGGCGGAAAGCTGGTATTTTACCTACCGTTATTCGATGTCAGCTTTGTGAGGAAAAGGACGGCGGGTTATTCGTCAATCCCAGTGTTACCCGGGATTTTGCACCGGAAACAGAAGTAAGCTAAATATTTCAGTACCCGTAAGGAGGTATGAAAGTGGCAGATCTATATCCTCATAAATCAGGGCTAGGGTTAGTCGAGCCGGTAGCTCTAATCGGCCAGAATGTCTGCGTTATCCACGGCAATGAGAAGCACTACGCTAAGATCGAATATCTGGAGTCCCTACCGCCATTCCAGGCTCTGGATATTGGGGCCATTGCCGCGCAAACAACCAGTGCGAGAACCAATGCTCCCCGCCTGGAGCTCTACGATAACGAGTTCGGCCAGTTTCGCTGGTTCCCGCTGGATAATGCTCAGGTTAGAATGTTCCTGCCTCAATCTTCGGGCAGGAACGTCCTGCGTACTGTCCAGATACCCGTGGAGCCGACCATCGTCGAGCGGGATCCTGACCTGCATCTGACGGAGTTCTTCGTCTGGGAAGACCGGACACCGGCCTTTGAGGCGAGCAATTTCTCGGATTACGCCCTAACGGCATGCCGGATAATCTGTATGGGGTACCGCTTCGTGATGAAGGATATGTCCAGCGCTGAGAAGGCGAAGGTCGATTCCGGCGATCCGTGTACCTACATCGTAACATCCGGTTACGTTGGGCGGATCACATAAAGAATAAGGAATAACTTTAAGGAGGCTCGAATATGCTAACTGCTTTAGGAAAAGGCAGGCGAGTCCGTGGTGCTGTGGTCAACCTGGCCGCGGCTGGTGTGGCTAATGCCCAGGTAATCTTTCAACTTAGTAACTGGGCGGCCCAGCTCGGCACAAAATCATTCTTCCTCAAAAGGGTATGGATGATGAATAATGCTGCCGGGCAACAGACGGTTATGATCGGAACCGGAGTTGGCGGTGCTTTTGCCGCTGTTATTCCGGGCCTGGTCAGCATCAACAATATGGATGTCGGCTGGCCGGAAGACGATCTCAATGAGATCGAAGTTTTTGCTGATCTGACCGCATATCCGGTGGCTCTGATTGCTGCAGGAACCATCGATATTCAGGTTGAGGTAGAAGAAATCGGCTAATAGGAGGCTAGAGTGGAAGACAAACTGGCTAAAACAGCTTTGGGTGCCAGTGTAACCGCTATTATAGCCTCGGCTATAGCTTTATCCAAGAAAGCTAAGGCATCCGCCGCAGAACACGGCAACCGGTCTGAGGCTGCGATACTTGAGCTGATGGAAGCAATATTAGCGGTTCTGGAAAGGTCGCAGGTCGTAGTAGACCCTCTATTGCTGGAACGGCTTATTCAGGCTTTGGACCGGGGTATCAACGGTTATCCGGCCAATACTCGTTTCATCACAGCGGGCCGGGTTGCGATTGGGGCCTTAAACAGAGCTTACCGGATGCCTCAGGTCCCTGTACCAGAGGGAATGCAGGTAGCACTTAAAGGTTGGCATACCAACGCTGGCATAATCTATGTTGGCGGATCTGATGCCGCGGCAATCAATATCAACCAATCCTGGCCATTACTGCCAAGTGAACTGATCTGGTATCAGGTCAGGAACCTGGAGGAAATCAGGGTATCCGGGGATACGGTCGGCGATTTCGTAGCCTACACCGTTGAGCAGAGAGGAGGCGTGTAATGGCACAGGGTTCTGCAATGCCGCCGCTGCTCCGGATTAAGCGCTCTTCACAATCCGGGCAAAAGGTTATGACAGCGGCCTGGGTCGCTGTTTACTGGGAGTCCTGTACTCAGGTCTACCTCTTTGCCGGTGCCCATTTGGATTTAACTACTATGGCCGCCGGGGATACCATCGATGTCCGGATCCGCAAGGTTATGGCTTCCGGTCTTGGCTGGGTCGTCACCGACCAGATACAGTACACCGGGGCTCAACCAGCCGGGCACCCCATTGCTCAGATCTCGGGAATTCCCGATGTCTATGGTGTGGAGATTTCAATGCGCCAGACAGCGGGAGTTCTACGGACCATCCCCTGTGAATTCTTTGATGCCAAGAGGATAGGGCTTTGAGAGGTAAAATATTATGCGAGGTAGCGGGACACCCGGTAATCCCTATATCATAGATGATCTGTTCGATCTACAGAACGTCAATAATAATCTGTTAGCCTGCTACGAGTTAGGCCGGGACATCGACGCTTCTCCTACCGTATCCTGGAATGGTGGTATGGGTTTTGAGCCCATCGGATTTGCCAACGGTGGCGGTGGTACTATTACTCGTCGTCCCATCTCTGATGAAGCTATAACCGGTACTTGGACACCTACTCCTGGGGCTCCTGCTACTCTATTTGACAAGGTAAATGAAGTTGTTGTCGATGATGGCACCTATATTCGAGTGTCTGTAACTGGCCGAGCTACTTTTAACTTCGATCCGATAGTTATTCCTACCGACGCTGTGCATATTAGCGTTAAAATCTATATCCGCCGACGTAGAATCGCCGCTGGAACTAACAACGTATGGTATTACCATAAGATCGGCGGTATCTATTACGGCCACGAAAGTTCTACTCCCGGGACAACTTTTGCTAATAGTTCTTGGAGCACCTCAACAAACCCCGCCACGGGGTTGCCTTGGACACCTACTGATATTATGTCTCTCCAAGCTTTCGGAGTAGGAGATAGCGACGGTGTTCCTGCCCTTGATTTCAGCCAGGTATATCTGGAGATTACTTACTCCCGGGCTTTTGGAGGTGTTTTTGACGGTAAAGGCCATACTATATCCAATTTACATATCAATCGATTCGCTGATCCGAATTATCATTACCTTGGATTATTTAGCGAAGTATTTGATACTACCATCAGAAATCTTAGTGTCCTCGACGCTTCCATACTCAGTAGCGAATTAGCTGGGGGCTCTGGAGAAGCGGCCATTTTAGTCGCTATTCTCAACGGCGTTTGTGTTATCGAAAATGTAATTGTTAGTGGCATAGCTCAAGCAACAAATTGGTATGATGCCGGTGGCCTGGTGGCCTGGATAGACGCTGATGCCAATGTAAGAATATCGAATTGCTATGCTAGCGGACAAGTAATATCCGCTTTTGAGGCAGGAGGTCTTATCGGCCATATCTTTTCTGATACTTACGAAACCATCATTGAAAATTGTGGGTGTGATGTAGAAGTTCACGGAGGAGCTAGTGGGAATGCCGGTGGTTTCGTGGGGGCTGCCGAATGGACGAAATTTTATCGTTGTTTTTCTCTCGGCGATGTTTACGGGATCGCTCCTGCCGATGTGGGTGGATTTATTGGTTGGGGTGAAGGACCTGTTACTTTTGACCAATGTTATGCGATCGGTAAAGTTGAGGCTAGTTTGGATTTTCCCAATGTGGGTGGATTTATTGGTGAGGCGTGGGAAGTTATCCTCACAAACTGTTATGCTCGGGGTAATGCTATCGCTTTAGACGATTGGGGGACAATAGGTGGGTTTGTCGGTGTAATGGACATTGATACAGAAATCCATAACTGCTACTCTACGGGTAAAGTAGTATCCGGCGGCCCCAATGGTACTCCGGGAGGTTTCTGTGGAGCTGATATAGGCCCTGGAATAGCTACACACTGTTTCTGGGATACGGAAAACTCCGGTATTTTAGTAAGTGCCTGGGGTACTGGTCTAGTAACCGCTTTAATGAAAATTCGCTCCACCTTTGAAGCAGCAGGATGGGACTTTACTCTTATCTGGTATATCGCTACCCGGTACAACAACGGATATCCCTGCTTTCTTCACGTCCCTACCTATCCCTATACATCGACTACGGGTGGAGGAACTGTCAGAGCTCCCAGCCCGGCTACCGGTCCTACCGGCGGAGGCCCGGGCGGGGGCAGCGGAGGTGCGCCTGTGGTAACTAGAGGCTCAGTACAAACTGGAGCGGCTACTGATATATCAGAAAATCACGCTACCATTAACGGATTTCTCTTAGACGACGGTGGCTCTGTCTGCTCAGTTTATTTTGAGTACGGAGTTACTTCCGGTTACGGGAACAGAACTCCGCCTCAGGCCGGGTTCTATACAGGGGATAGCTTTAATGCGATAATCTCGGGTATAGCAGAAGGAGTTGCCTATCACTACCGGGCAGTCGGAGTAAACCGGGGCGGTACGTTCTATGGAGCGGATGCTACATTCTCTACACCTTCGGCATTAGGTCCGGTTACCTATATTGAGGATAAAGAAGCTGTAAAGGCTCTGGGGGTATAAAATGGGAATGATCGACCATCTGGGTCTGCTAAAAAGGATAATGAACCAGTCAGCGTTAGAAACCTTCGATCCGGCTACCGATAGTCTGGAAGCTATCGCTAATGCTCTGGGGATCGGCCCCTCCGTGGGCCTATGGATGTTTGGTATTTGTGATGCCGCTATGGTAGCCAGCACCACTGATATCTACACCAACAATCTGGGAGGCTTGCCCGACGATGTATTCAACAATGAATTTTGGATGCAGGTAATCCACAATGCCAGCGTCCCCGGAGCGGCCCCGGAACGAGAGATTAGACGGATCACCGATTTCGATTCTGCCACTCAGCATTTTACCGTGGATGCTTTTAGCGCCAACGTAGAAGCCGGAGATCTGATTACTGTCTTCCACGAATCCCTACTCAGCATTGAAATTGTCGGCTTTGGTACTCTGGATACAGATTCTACTACCGTTCCGGCTGATTCCACCCGGGCCGGGCTCTATGCCTGGGAAAACAATGATTACTTTAAGGGATGCCTGTTATTGCCCACGGAAGGTAACTGCCGATTCCAACCCCGGCCGATTCAAGCCTACGTAGCAGCCACCGGGGTTTTCACTTTAGATGAGGCTTTCAGCCAGCTACCCGGCACCGTGGATTACGTTATTATCAGTTCTGCCTATCCGGTGCAGCGGCTAATCGATATCTTCAATCTGGTCAACGCTATGCTGGTCACCACAGAAGCTGGTGGCACTGTAAATACCGACGGCACGGAGCAGGATGTTTATATCAATAATGCTCCGGCAGGGGTTTACGAACCGCTGAAGGTTTTGATTGATTTTACTAACCAGACCGCCGCAGAAACGGTAATCGTAAGGACGTATTACCGCATACGTCCCGCCGGCGCGATGATACAGAAAGATGAGCTCACCTTTGCCGGTGTCCAGGCTTTACCACTCAAGAATATTGAGCTTGAGCCGAATCGATACGGTATTCAGGTAACGATACAGCGGATTGCCGGAGCCGCTCAGGATTACGATTGGGAGGCTATATACCGAGTATGAGCGTAGTCGCCTTCGATAGAATCGCCACCAATACTCAGTTACTCCTATCTCTTCCTTTTCAGGAAGGTAGCGGGCTACTAACTTGCGATGTGGCCCGGCCCGGACATCCTCCAATTATCCTGGCAGGTCCTCCGACCTGGGCCAGCATAGGCAGTGGGCTTGGGGTACTTCAGCTTGATGGTGCCGGTGATTACGGTTACTGCCCGGCAGCGGATTGCGTTGATCTGGACTTTACCACGGACGATTATAGCATCGCCGGATGGATCAACTGGACAGATACGATGGCTGCCGAGATCATCATCGGACGTTATGGAACCGAGCTGGATGGCTGGGAAGCTTATATGTTTGATTCCCTGCTTTCTTTAAGGCACAACCACGTTAGTCTGACGCCGGATGTGTCCGATAGCTGTTACAGCTCGGGATGGACCCCGGGTACCTGGTGGTTTATGGGAATTACCCGCTGCGGATTATATCCCCGGATGTACCGCAACGGGCTTCCGGTAGGAGTAACTTACGATGTCGGTGGACTAAAGGATCCGGATACCTGCAACCGGGATCTCGTTATCGGAACCCGTTATACTAAGAATACCAACTGGTATAGCGGCAGCTTATGGAACCTGCGAGTCTGGGCGGGGGAATTAACCCCGATTCAGATGCTTACCTTATTTAATATGGAACGACACTGGTTTGGAGTGTAAAGATGATAGATCATATTGGCAGACTAAATCGATTAGAAACCCTGGCCAGCGTGGGCCTGCCCTATCTGGCTGAAACCTGGCAGACAGCCATCAACGCTGCTATCTGGACTATAGATGTTGGCGGCACCACGGGCACGGTACTCCGGGATATTACCGAAGAACCTTATCAGAAGGTTATTTTAGCCGGGGCGGCCAACGCGGATACCGCTCGTCTGCATACCGTCCACGAGTGGCAACTTGGGCCGGATACCTGGGGAGCTAATACAATGGCCAAGCTCCTCATTATGGAATGGGAAGCCAAGTTTGCCAATGTCGCCGATATCGATAATGACTTCTTCTTAATGGGTCTGACCGCTGGTGTAGCGGCTACTCGGGCGACAACGAATATCGCCGCTTTTATCCTTACCGCCGACGCTCTTAATGCTATCACCGATGATGGCATTGGAGAAACCGCCAGCGCCGTAGGAGCCCCGACACTTACTGATTGGCATAAATACGCCATCGTGGCCTACCCGGGCATCATCGAGTTCTGGGTAGATCAAGCTATGCAGGCTAGACATACTACTACGGACGGCGAGGACCTCCCAGATGTCAATGCTCACGGAATGTTCTATCTGCCTCAGGAAGCCGCTGTTAATACCGGTGAGCTACACGTGGGAATGGTTAATATCAGACAGGGGGTAATACTGTAATGGTAGTTGGACTTAAAGGCCAAGAGATACGGGATTATCAACCTAAACCGGTAGCGGCTACCTTAATCGTAGCCGCCAGCGATAGTTTACATCCGGAAAGAGCCGATTACCTCTGTGATGGCGTGAATGACCACGTCGAAATTCAGGCTGCTTTGGATGCCGTGCCTGTAACTGGTGGTAGGGTTCTTTTGTTAGAAGGAACTTATAGTCTTTCGGAAAATATTATTGTCGGAGACGGAACCACACTAGAAGGACAGGGGTGGGGGACTATACTGAATCCAACGGGGCCTAATATTAGTAATGCTGGGGCTATTCAATTAGCCGGTAATTGTTCACTTAGAAACCTTAAACAAGTCATAACGGCGGGTGCAGGCACCGCTGGTAGTAGACCCAATAATGTGGTTTTTACGGGCACGGTAATTATTGACAAGTGCTGGTTAGAACAGGATGCCTCAGTCGCTGGTGATGGTAGTGATGACAGACAAGTTCATATTTACTCAACGACCAATACCGGTTCTACAATCTCAAATTGTCATCTTTATTATACTTCTCGAAACTATGGGATTAAGGTAACGGGCAACACAAAACTAAGTATCATTAACAATCAAATGTACTACTGTGGCATATATACTAACAATATGTATAGCAGAATAATCGGGAACAGGATAGAATTAGTAGACACTAATAAAAGTGGTATAAGTTGTTCAGCTAATTATTGTTATGCCCTAAATAATACCATCATCAAATCAAATAGTATTAGTGTTGCTGGTTGGAGCATCGTAATAGGTAACCATATCGCCCAAAGCTTTCGAGGTGTCAGTTTAGGCGAATATTCGATAGCGGTTGGTAATTACGTCTACGGAGCTACTTTCGATGGTTTTTATTGTTCTAGCACTGGAGGCTCCTTTATAGGGAATATTTCCTATAATTGCGCAAGAGGTTTCAATTTAAGCGGCACGAAGTGCTATGTATCTGGTAATAAGATACTTGGAACCGCTTCTCCCAACGCCTATATTAACACGGGCACCTGTAATCATTTTGCAAGCGATAATTGGGGTATCGAAATCACTCAAATTACCGAATACTCTTTAGCGAAGAATACCTCTGGTGGTGCTCTAGCCGCTGGTGATGTAGTAGTTCTTAAAGCGGTTGCTGCTGGTAATGAAGTAACTACCACAGTTATCCAAGGGGATGACAATGTTTACGGGATGACCGCAGAAGCTATCGCCAATAACGCTTGGGGACTTGTTCAGGTAAAAGGAAAGACCACGGCTCTCAAGGTTAATGGAACGGTTGATATTGCTATCGGGGATATCTTGGGGACTTTTACGGCGGCTGGAATAGCTATGAAAGCCGCGGCTGGTGACCAGGGATTTGCCCTTAGAAGCTTATACTGGTGATGATAGTAATGGTGTGATTGACGCTTATATTAAGAGCCCTTGGGATTAAGGAGGAAACAGGAAGATTAATATAGCAGAAGCGAATATTATTATGGTAGAACCGGAAGGAGTAATAAATGGAAGCATCAGCATTGATCGGAGTTTTGATAGCCTGTATGGCGACGGTAGTGGCCCTTTTTATCTTGATCTGGAAAACTCGAAAGGATGGTTTTGAAAAGCTAAAGACTACCTTCGAGGAAAAGTTCGCTATTATGGCGGAAAAGATGTCCCAATTAAGCGGGATACCCAGTATGCTTATTACTTTTGCCAAGAGAATGGAACTGATAGAAAAACGCCAAGATACCTGCGAAAAGGTGATGGCGGGGCAACAAAAAGATTCCCGGAAACTGGATAAACGCCTGCGGTACGTCGAAAAAATTGTAATTAAGCCGAGTTGCTCTGAGGATCCAGAGATTAAATAATTTCAAAATAAATTTGGGAGATAAAGCTCTTGGAGGTTGACGGCGGAGCAACTCGGGTCTTGAAGATATTGGATAACCAGGTATAATACCATAAGGGGGACTTATGAACGTAAAGAAAGTTGCTATAATCGGTGGGATCGCCGGTGCTATCGGCGGGCTAATCTATTATTTTACCAAGAAGACCCCGGAAGCCCAGATGGAATCTAACCTGGTCGATAATCATATCCTGCAGGATGCTTACGATAGTCTTTACAACTCCGGTCAGCAGCTCCAGGCCGATGCTTTGCTGCTGGAAGCGGAGCAGACGGACGTTCAGGAAGCCCTCCTCGCCGGTGATTACGTTACTGCCGGCGGCCTAGCGGTTATGCACCAAGAAGCTACCGTAACCTCAATGTCAGATGAGCAGGTAACGGATTACGTCCAGAAGCTGCGGGAATCAGCGGCTAAGACCAGGCAGGAAATAGCCGACTATGAGAATCTAGCCAGTTTGGTGGAATCCAAGTACGGTATTCACTATGCCTTTGGCCAGAATCCGGTTAATTATGCTCACGAGGTTTATCTGGCCAATAAGGATAGCATTTCATCTGAAGAGGTAGTTTCCTATCAAGAAGCTATCGAGGCTTTTATGGCGGCTAACCTGGGGACTTATCAGAAAGTGTGGCCGGGATTTTCTCCTACAGTTCTCGAGGTCCTCGAAACTCAGGAGGCTCTTCCCGAGGTAGCTGTTGAGGAAACTCACGGAACATCCGTGGTAGGTGATTCCGATAGCGGACAGGAAACCCGGATTTTCTACGATAAAGGACACAGTACCCGAACTTACACCAAGAAGTCATATTCCAAGAAAACCGGGACTACCACCACCAAAGAGCCGAAAAAAGTAGAGCATTACGAAGGCCCCGGTTACTCCTTTACCGCAGTAACCTATTGAGGTGACTTATGGATAAGAAAGTAGTAGGTATAATCGGCGGAGTGCTCGGCGCGGTAGGCGGTATGGTCGCTTATCTGCTTGGACGGAAGCAATCACAAGGCGGTCCGGGGACACCTGATGATTTTCCCTGTCCTTATTGCGACCTGGTATTCGATACAGAGGCCGAGTTGCTTTACCACATCGATCAGGTCCATCCCCAGGCCTCTCTTTCCGAGCTGCACGGAACAATTCTCGATGATAACGGAGTACCGCTGGTAGGGGCCTCGGTAATCATCAGCGGCCCGAGCTACCGGAGCTTGCCGTCTAACGAATACGGCGATTTCAGCGTCTACGATATAGAGCCGGGTGAGTATACCATCCACGTGTCCAAGATAAACTACACTACTCAGTCCATTACTCTTTCGGTATCTCTGGGGCGTAATGATATACCGACGGCCATAGTCTTAACCTATGTTCCACCCGGGCAGATGGCTGGCCTACAGGTAAACTGGATCGAGCTTAATCCCACCGGCCTATACGTTGGTGAAACGCTGGTCGTTCAGGCCCAGATAGAAAATGTCAGTGGGCACGCCGGGGACTTCGCCGTGTTTTGTATGCTCGGGGAGCAGCCTTTTATCCAGGATGTGCATTTCGAGTATCCCGGCTGGAAAAATGTTTACTTTAACATTCAGCCGAGCACCCCGGGAACCTTTCCGGTAAGCGTGGGAGATAAGTCTCAGGAAGTTACGGTAATGGCCTCCAGCAGCGGGGCGGCGATGTTTAAGTGCCCTCTCTGCGGGCAGACCAGTGATGAGGAAGTCGGAAACTTCACTACCTACGATGATCTCCTCTACCACTCGATGTATAACTGCTCGAAGTCGTTTTATTGCGGCGGCGGCACCTCCGTCGGTGATAAATACTACTTTAGAGCCTGCTGTCCTTATTGCTCTTATAAAAAGAGTGATCTTTACCGGATCCGGGGCAAGACTACTGTCAAGGAAGTAGCCGCTAAAGCCATCCTCCCCCACATCCGAGATCATCATTATTCAGAAATCTTTATTGGAGCTTAAACGTGATATGGCCGGTACTACTAGGTCTGGGTCTGGCTTTAGGCGCTTACGAGGGGATCCATTTTAGCGAGGACCTTAAGGAACGTCGAGAGGTCTATGCGCTGGCAAGGGCTTACGCCGACGAAAGACGTAAGCCCTTACTTGTTGTCGGAGCTCCGAAACTAAACTTCAACCATCCCGGCGGGGACGTAACCATCGATATCGATCCCACCTGGCTGAAATATTGCCCGAACGGTGAAATAGCCGACGTGAGAGATATTCCCTATCCGGATAAGTATTTCGGGGCCAGCTATTGCAGCCACGTTTTAGAACACCTGTTTACCGTCGATGATTGCTATCAGGCCCTATCTGAATTAGACCGAGTATCAGACGGCGTATTTATCGTCGTCCCGGATAAATCCAGCATCGCTGCCTGGTTCTGGCCCGGGCATCACCTATGGGTCATACCAAGCGAAAACGGCATTGTGATTGAGCAGAGATAAATGGAATTAAGTAAAGAAGATGAGGAACTATTAAGCAAGATAGGTATCGCTCCTACTCCTGTGATACCTCATTTTGGCAGTGGTGCGCGGCCGATCGGACAAAAGAAAAGAGTAGCTCACGGCTATACTATTTTATGGAACAAATATCGAACCAAGATTTCAGTGATCCTGCTCCACGGGAAACTTCGGCTCGGTATATGGGAAGCTTTATCAGATAAAGAGGCAAATGATATTTTTAGCCGAGTTCTAACAGCCGTCGCACAAACCATATACGAAGATAGACGAGCCTTGGGAACCGGAATTAAAATACCGAAGAAGAAAAGGGAAGATGTCTGACGCTACGAGATTCAAAGATCCTGCTATGAACGAAACCTATAATAACCTGGTCGGAAATACTCCGCAGGAATTACAAAACCGTGGGATATACGGAGCTCTCCTAAATGCGTTTACCCAGGGTTTCTTGCGTAATCCTAAGCCTGCGTTCATTGTCCGAAATACTCCGGCTTATGCTGCTTACATCGCCGGGAAAGAAACCGCCAAACCCAGAAAGCTTTTCAAGGCCAAGGTCTATCCGCTTATCGATGGCCGAAAACAGATGCCACCTGTCTTTACTTGGGAGAAAACTCAGGCTTACTCATCTAAACAAGCACGGTTCCAACTCTACGAAATATTCCCCCGGGGTAAATATTTTGTCGATCCTCCTATTCCTTTTGTCGATACCGGCATTAACCTCACTTGACTTACCGAAATTGTAATATTACAATATCAGGTATGAGGACCTATCTTACTCCGGATGAGATCAAGAAGATGGTAGCCGCAGCCCCTACCTACCGGGATAAGATTCTTATTTCTTTTTTGGCGGATACCGGTTGTCGGATCAGCGAATTGCTTAGTATAGAGGTGGACCATCTTGATTTTGAACGGAACTATGTTCTGATTCCTCATCTCAAAAGGGGTATCCGCAAGAAATGTCCTAAATGCGGCCACGCCGCGGGCAGAGCGCAAGGATTTTGTAGCACTTGTGGTGCCGATCTAACCGCTGTAAAACCGGAAGGAGTCGCAGAAAGAAGCCGGTTGATCAATGTCGGGGCTTATACGATGAAGCTCATCAAACAATACCTCAATGAAAACAGGATCCGCTCCGGTAAGCTCTTTAAGCTCAGTCGGCAGCAGGCTTATCTTATTATCCGGGAAACCGGGGAAGCTATCGGAATCGACAAGATACTTAACCCGACCACCAATCAGCAGCACCACGTTCACCCTCATATCTTTAGAGCTAGTCTGGCGGTTGATTGGCTCAAAGCGGCCGGGGACGATATCAGTATGCAGAAAGCATTACAGGAGCACCTCGGGCATCAACGGTTCGACACCACGGTACGCTATCACAAGCTATCACCGCAGGAAGTCCGTAAGATGGGCCGAAAGGTACTTAGAAATAGATTCGGAGGAGAAGAATAATGGAGTATCCCAAGACTTACCCTTGTCCCAGGTGTGGCTCGACTAAGCGATGGGTGGAGGAGCTTTTCAAAGAGGAATCCGAGAAAGGGAAAACAGCTGGCGATATCCCCTTTGGAATGTCTATGGCCCAGGTCCCGATAATGGATCCACGCAAACCTCAGATCTCCGCTCCGCTGCTTATCGTTCTGAGCGATATTTGTATGGATTGTGGCCAAGAGTATATTTGCAGAGTGGACCTGAAACCGTCGGTACCGGTAATGCCCAAGTCAGCTATGCAGCAAGGACATCACCGGCCATTACCGGGGCAAGGCCAGATGCCGCCGGGATTTCTAAAAGGTTAAGCTGTGCCATACACAAAACCAATAAGATTCGGCCCCTGGTTGAGGGATTACCTGTCTGATGGCGGGGAGCACTACGCCAACGAGGTCTACCACGCCTATAAGCGGGCTCATCGACTGGCTTATCAAACCTGGTATGAAGAAAGCAATATCCCTGTCTCGAAGCGCCAGACACACAAACAAATGGGCCGGACCACCTTTATCAATTATCTCTGGTTCCTGCGTAAGCTACAATGGATAGCTTATGTTCCCGACCCTTCTGAGCCTGACGGAATCAGAAAGCAGAGATCTATATCTCCAACCGGAGGGGAGAGGCTTCTTTTTACGATAACACCGGAGGGAATGGCCGCTGATTGGACCGATATCCGCCGGAGCTATGAAGACACTTTGTAATTGACAACTAGAATTTCTGGTGGTAAGGTGAGCTTATGACGTACCGTGACCGCCGTTTTGGTGAACCCAAAACCGAAGAAGAGCGGAGACAAACCCATTATGAAAAATATGGGAGCTACGAACTCCCACCCCGGGGGACCGGCCTGATCTCCCAGGGTGCTACTACTTTCCCTATCTTTATCAGCGTGGTTACCTCGGTAATCACCACTATAATCGGTATCGCGGTCTACCAAAAGACTAAGGGAAAATCATTCTAAAGAGTAAGGAAAGAGTATGCTACCCTCTGATGAGCGGGCCAAGTTTATTCTTACCCTCTGTGTTATGGCACTCACGGGCTGGTGGGGAGCTTTCACTGTTAATTGCGTGAAAGAGGCCCTCAATACACCGGACCCGGGTACGCTGCTCCAAGCCGCCGGAGCATCCGGATTGCTAGGGACTCTGTCTACCTTGCTGACCCTATCCTGGCAATACTGGTTTAGGAAAGCAAAGCCAGTACCCCGAACTAAAACGAAGACTACATCAACGCAGACCCCTCAGGATGGCCAAGAGAAGGCCTGATACTTACTTTCGGTATCATTACACGGAAATCAGCCTTCATCCATAACGCTAATTGCCACATCGAGCCTATCGAGCCAGTTTCTTGGTTGGCCCTGTTTCAAGAAGACCGTTCTGCCTATTCGGTATATTCGTGCTATGCCTAGTCGGGCCTGTTCTCGGGCATGGGCGTGTGCCTGATATAAGGTAAGTTCGGTATCCAGTCGGGCTGGGCGGCTATTCAGAGTGCTAGTGTTATGTGTGTTCGGATTACAAAATAGCTTATTGTAATATCCTGTAACAGTATATACTGTTGCTACCCGAATGGCTGTTTGCTATACTTTACACTGTCCGCAGGGATACCGTAGCCATTCGCTACGGTTCGCACCTTAACAATCAGTTTGGCCACGAACAAGCTAGCGAAACAATGCGTTCCGCCAAGGCTATTCGTGCGTTGAACGTCATATTGTGAAAGGGAGGCGAACCAAAATGGGACACAGGAAACGAAAGAAC
>Ga0265297_10001554_pt1 | contig 52995 bp, 53 predicted proteins | sample Munlanlwell13791_FD_192502 | JGI IMG/M metagenome (GOLD analysis project Ga0265297, IMG submission 192502) | Leachate microbial communities from a municipal landfill in Southern Ontario, Canada - Leachate well 137-91 | ecosystem: Engineered > Solid waste > Landfill > Unclassified | place...
TAACTGCGGGTATCAACGAACGAATAACCTTCATTTTATCCAATCCTCTTAGCCCCTCTGATAGAGATTTATTTTCTATCCGCTTATCGCTCCTTAAAGAAGCAGCTAAAAGCATATAAGGGCTTTCAATACCTAATTCAAACCACTCGCTAGCTTTATCATTTAAAACCGTAGGAGCAAAAGGCCGGAATGACTCGCGGTATTTTATTTTCAGGTTCAATTTCAACTGCATATCGGGATTGCGCGCATCGCCGATTATGCTCCTGGCGCCTAAACCACGAGGCCCAAACTCCAAACGCCCCTGAAACCATCCTATAATTTTGCCCTGAATGATTAAGCCGGAAACAACTTCAGGTATCTCTGAAAAGGGCAATTTTTTGTAAGACGCGCCTGCTTTCTTAAGAAAACTTTCTATTTCGTTATCGCTATAAGATGGCCCAAATAGAGAGTTATCCTGCCTGCCAGAGTTTTTATCCGGCTCCCTTTTGTTGCCTAAATACTTATGCCAAACCCAAAACGCTGCGCCTAAAGCGCCGCCGGCATCTCCGCTTGCCGGTTGTATCCATATCTCTTTAAAAGGGCTTTCGCGCAGGATTCGGCCGTTACCAACGCAATTCAACGCCACTCCTCCGGCAAGACAAAGATTATTCTGTTTTGTAACCTCATGCACATAAGAAGCCATCCTCAACATAATTTCTTCGGTAACCTTCTGGATAGAAGCGGCAATATCCATGTCTTTTTCCCTGATTCCGGTCTCCGGTTTCCTCGGCGGCCCGCCAAATAATCTCTCAAATCTCCAATTAGTCATCTTTACACCGTTACAAAAACCAAAATATTTCATATCTAATTTAAAAGAACCGTCTTTTTTAAGATCAATCAAATTATCTAAAATTAAACCGGAGTACTTCGGTTCACCGTAAGGAGCCAATCCCATAAGTTTATACTCGCCCGAATTAACCTTAAAACCGGCATAATACGTGAAAGCGGAATACAACAACCCCAAAGAGTGAGGAAATTTAAGATAATAATTTAATTCCAAATCGTTTTCTTTGCCTACCCCAAAACTTGTTGTTTCCCATTCCCCCACTCCGTCTATAGTCAAAAAAGCTGCCTCTTTAAACGGCGAGGGGTAGAAGGCGCTGGCGGCGTGCGAACGGTGATGTTCGGAAAACAAGATTTCTCCCTCGAAATCCAGCTCTTTCCGAATGATATCCGGAATCCAAAGCTTCTGTTTCAGCCACAAAGGTATGGCCTGAATAAATTGCCTGACCCCTGATGGCGCATACATAAGATACGTTTCCAGAATCCGCTCAAATTTTATAAAGGGCTTATCATAAAACACGACATAGTCCAGATCTTTTGGTTTTATATCCGCTGCTTTCAAACACCAGTTTATAGAATTTATGGGAAAACTGGAATCGTGTTTCTTGCGCGTAAAGCGCTCTTCTTCAACGGCACCAATAATTTTGCCGTCTTGTAAAAGACACGCTGCGCTATCGTGATAAAAACAGGCTAAGCCCAGAATATTCATTTTTATCTCTTAGATATCAATTTATCCATTATGTAGAAAATAAAGGCTACCTCCTCTGCTTTGCCTATGCCTAGAAATTAACAGAAGAATTATACTTGCCAGACAATTAAAAAGTTTACTGATATTATAGTGCGATTTTCCACGATACCTCTTCTTAAAACAAATGGGAAATTCAAGAAAATTGCATCTTTTATTGAAAAATAAAGGGAGAAATCTATGATAACCACGATTCAAATTATAATTAACTGGAAAAACATTTTTTTTAAATACCCTGTAAGGCGTGGCTATATCTCTAAATTTTGTTTGGAAAATAAGGTTGACAATCGAATTACCTAAACAAGAAGATATCCTGACTATAGCGCCATCCTTCCTGACAACTCTCCAACCAAGCACAGCGTCAAAGCCTTCATCAAGCTTAGCTAGCATATCTTTTATATATACAGGATCGCATTGAAGATCACCATCCATAGTTATAATTATATCATTCTTGGCCATCTGAAACCCTTTTGAAATCGCTGACGTCTGCCCGGATCTTTCGCTAAGCCTGCAATAACAAATATGCCTGTCTCGTGCAGAGAGAGCGCTTATCACTTCTTTGGTATTATCAGAGCTAAAATCATCGATAAATATCAATTCATAGCCAATGCGTAATTTTTCCAATTCCGTACTTAAACTTTCATACAAATAATCTATATTCTCCGCTTCATTATTAACCGGGATAATCACAGAAATGCCACATTGTTTTTCATAGCTAAATTTATTTTTTAACATATCACAAAAATATTAAACATCTGAATAATCATATGATAAAATTATTGGAGACCAAATACACGCGGTTATGGTTTTATGAAGCGGTTTTATACCGTAAAATTTCAACCCCTTCAAAACTAAATTCTTTTTTCTCGACAAAAACATAATTACTCTGTAAATATTCCGTAAACATCTGGTAATTTCTTAAACCGGGCCAATATTTAGAAACAATCACCCAAAGATCGGATTTCTTATCGGCATTATCCCTGATAAAATCTCCAACACCATTAAGCCCAATTCCTGTAACAAGATTTCTTCCGTCATAAAACTCTTTTCGCCAGACTCCATTAACCAACCTTACCTTACCGTTAATTCCATTACCGATGGATGAAAAATCCCCGGAAAAACTCTTATAATATAACCAAAAAGGAGTGATCTGCGCCGAAGGAATAATTATAACCCTATCCGAACCCTTTATATATTTTCCAACATAGGCGGCTGCTTCTCTCCACGAAGAATAATCCGGCGGATGATAGTAAAAATTTAAATGGAAATAACTGCTTAAAATAATCCCTATAAGCACAATCAACAAGGTGACTTTCGATGATAAAAAAGCCATGCCTCTTGCAATAATCAAGTAATAAGCAGGCAAAGCAAATATCATATACTTGGGAGAAAAACAGTTAAAACCGAATAATTGCAGATAAATCAAGGCAAAAAACGGGATCCAAAACCATCCAAGACAATAAATGGCACTCTTTCTTTTATTCCGAAAACTCGCAAAAACACCATAAATATAGAAAGCAAGGAAAAGTATACCGATAACGAACGATAAAAAAACTACGGAAGAACCTGCCTGATGGGCTGTCGCCCCCTGCGCAACATACCCTCCACCGGAACTGAATACATTAAACAACTCCCAAACTCTTTGTATGTTCACTCCCGGTAGTCCAGCTGCAGATAAATCCTGGAGCACATAGACTCTGAATTTATATAGCAAGAAAATCAGGGCAAAAATCGGAATAAAAACCAGGGATAACGTGATCTTCCATCTTTTTTCGCCGACATGGAGAAATTTAAAGATAATGGCCATTTGAAACAAAAACAATAGGATAGCTATGGGATTGGTCAAAACCGCTAAAACAGTGAAAATGAAATAAATGCAGAAACCGAATAAACGGCCCCGTTTAACCGCCAGGATATAGCTTAAGCTGGAAATTATACATAAGAAAACCAGTAAAGAATAATTCCTTGCCTGCTGCGACCAGGCAATATGATAATAAGAGACAGCCAGCAAAAAGGCGGCAATAATTCCGGTTTTTTTCTCAAACAGTTCTTTACCCAAATAATATATGAACAAAACGGAAAGAAAACCGAAGATTACCGAAGGCAGCCTGGAAAAAAACTCTCCTATGCCAAAAATATGCGTCCAGATTTGAAGAAAAATGAAGTACAGCGGCCTGATTAAATAGTGGTCATTGAAAATTGCGCCGATATGGTTAACTGAAAACTGCAGGCTACAGGCTTCATCATACCAAAAACTCTTCTGGCTCAAAGTATACAAGCGCAAAAACAGAGCAAAAAATAAAATCAGGGAAATCAACAAGAATATTTTAAGGGAGCCCCTGCCTTTACCAAATTCTTTTCCCATATCCGCGGATTTCTCCCTTATGCCGTATACTCAAACGTGGCTACTTTTAGAATATAGACATGCTATTAACCACAAAAGAATTCTTGATTTTTCATGGATTTGCCAGACAATATTATATCATTTTAAAGCCCAAACTCAAGCCTTGCTTAAACACAAATAAGTAAATCTTGACGTTTTAACCTAAAAGGAAGTATAATTAAACAAGTGTCAGACATAATATTATTTTTTACTTTCATCCGCCCCTTCATATCCTCTCTTGCTTTTCCATATGCTAATTTTATCTTTTCCGCATTTTTATTTATGCTTCTTTTGGCTTGGCTGTTGCGAAACTCTAAAACTTTAAGGTTAACCAAATATCTGGCATTACCATTATCTGTATTTATATTGTCAATCGCCATTTCTTTAATATTATCGCAGGATAAGTCAATAAGCATAGGGGAATCCTATAAATACGCAACCGGAATATTGCTTTTTCTCGTAGGAGCGTCATTTTCTTGCAAATACAGAAACCGCGCGATTTTCTGGCTGGTTGCTTCCGGATTAATTATCAGTCTTCTGTCTATTTACCAATATATCTTAGGCTTCCAGCACCTCACAAGCTATATCGCTGAACAAAATATTTCCAGCTCTTTCATCCTGGATTATATCGCTCAAAAACGCACATTTTTCCCTTTCGTCACCCCCAATGCCTTGGGAGGATACTTAGCCATGGTCTTACCCCTTACCCTAACCATCGGCCCTTTAATCTGGCTAGCTATCCCGTTATCAATGGCTTTATTTCTCACTAAGTCATTAGGCGCTCTGATAAGCTTGTTGGGAGGATTATTAATATTCTTTTATATGCGGGGAGGGATTAAAAAAAGAAGGCTCTTTGTCCTTTTGGCGGTATTAACGATTATTATATCAATATTTATTACCCGAAGCGCAATCGAAAAGAAACAGTTTACTCCAACCTTTTCAGCGCTAACCAGGTGGGATTACTGGATGGAGACAATAAAAATCATCGAAAAACATCCGCTCAACGGAGTAGGAATCGGAAATTTCAATCTTCCATCTTCCAGATACACCCATAACTCTTATTTACAAATCCTAGCAGAGACTGGTATTCTGGGGTTAGCTTCATTTTTATGGCTGGTTATTTCTGTTTTAAGGAGGGGCTTTAAAAAAATTAAAGATTCAGGAGACAAGCAGCTTGCCGGATTACTCTCATTGTGCTGCATTTTCTTATTCCACAATGCTGTCGATTTCTCGTTCTTCCTACCGGAAATAAACACAATCTGGTGGCTAGCCTTGGGAATATTATCTTCATATCTAAGCGCGGACCAGCCTGATAAGCTTATTTCTTTTTCTTAAAGCGCGCGCAAAATATTTCCTATCCGAAATGAATATTTTAATTACCTTTGGCCGAAACAGAAAAACATACCCCCATAGACATAAATCATAAAGAACTATCGGAACAATATTCAGAATGAATCTGGAAAATCTCTCGTTCTTGAGCATAACAATATACCGATTCTTGATTAAATCGCTAAATAACCGGTCGCTTAGATACCTGACAGCCATTGGCTTATTTAATCCGCTTTCGGGGCGAAAAGATCCGCCGCGAGCATGATAAGCTATTGCTTCAGGAATATAATAAGACTTCCACCCGCGCCTGCTTGAACGCCAAGATACATCTAGATCCTCGTAAAACATGCGTAAATCGGTATCCAGGTAATCCTTCCCCTCTTTAATCGACTCAAGCATCTTCCTGCGGTAGAATGCGGCACAACCGCTTGCGCCAAAAATAAAACCCGCTTCTGCAAATTTTCCCGTATCCGACAAAGCATAGCCTCTTTCTTTTGCCGTTCTATAATTAGTCAAAAATAACCCTGCGCTATCCAATGTTTTTTTGTCTTTTCGCAATATTTTGCCGCTAACCATACCTATATTATCATTAAAAAAACCTTTCAAGGCGTTATGAATGAAATCCTTAGCCAAAGAAACATCATCATTAAGACACAATATGAATTCTCCGCCGCTCAATTCTATTCCCTTATTCAAAGAGGCGCAATAATACAAATTAACTTCGCTAGGATATATTTGCGCCCAAGAGTATCTTTCTTTTATCCTTCTAAAAAAATCAGGATTGAGGGAATTATCGATAATTATCGCTTCCCTGAAATCCTGTCTTTGAGGTTCCAAAGAATCAAGGCAATCTGACAAATAATTGCCTACGCCACAGGTAACTATGACTACACTGACAAGCGTGTTTGTATTCTCTGCCATCTTAAAATGAAATGCTACAGATTAAAATTCGGGTGGTTTTTACGTATACGATTTTCTGCTGACTTTATAACTAGATTTTTGCGCGAGCCTGATACTCTTCTTCCAAGGTTTAACGCCAACTCCAGGCCGGGTCGGCCTTTCAGCCTTCTGCCAAACTTTTGGTTGATCTTTTCTTTTAAGCCAACGCATAGGATTATCCCGAAAATCCCTACGCGGCTTCTCCTCTTGCGGCATTCCGGCTAATCCTTTGCGTTTCATATAGCTATTCGTGCGCCTGCCGCCCTTATAGGCGCCGGGCTTTCTAAAAACCGGAGCAAACCAAGTCTTATCCGGCCCTGTCTCTTCCTTGGAACACCGTCGGACAAGCGCCTTAATTTCTAACCGTTTGCTCACTTTCAACTTATGCGCCTCTTGCGCTTCTTCTTTGGAGCGCGCGGAATTTACATTAAGAGCTCGCCCCATAAATTCTTTACCGTTAAGCGCGGATATCGCGGCACTCGCCTGTCCGTCATCAGGCATATCCACAAAACCAAACCCTCTGGATTTAGGAGCTTTTTTTTGTTTCTCCATCACAATCACCGCGGAAAGAACACTCCCAAAACCCTCAAAGAGCTTTTTTACATCGGCTTCTGTAGCGTCAAATGGCAAATTTCCTACAAAAATGTTCATCTTGATTTATCCTATTTCTTTCTAGATTTTTTCTTGAATTTAACTGCCGAACATAATACGTCTGCTAAAGGGGCTAATTTTCCATTTTCATATGGAAATTCTTTGCAGTGGCGCGGTTTCAAATTATAATCGACTTTATGAATAGCGCATAACCCCTCAGGGGTTAAAAAAGAACAACGTTCATCTTCAACGCTCGTGCCAACCCGATAACCGGAAGGGTAGTCATCATCTTTCTCAAGATGAAAAAAGTCTCCCCCTTTTAATCCCAGAGATAATATTTTCTTAGCTTCTTCCAGATCCACCCAAGCCCCAAAGTCACAGCAAGCGTGTTGTTGACTGCATTTCACGCAATCAATTTTCTTAATTTTTCTTTTTGGCTTCATTTTAGCTGTTTGTTTAAGACTTCCCTGCACTTCAAACACACAATCATTCTTTTTCTTTCTTCTTTTACGAGCGTAAATACCGTTACCAGGTAATTATGCGCTAATCTCTCCCCGCATCTCATACAGCTATTCATTTTAATTACTCCTTATAAGTGAAAAAATAGGGTTCAGCACTGTTAATGCCGAACCCTATTCGTTTTTTTAGGCTATAACTTGACGACCTTAGTCGCCTGTTCACCTTTAGGTCCTTGTTCGATTTCAAACTCGACTTGCTGACCTTCAGCTAAAGATTTGTATCCTTCACCCTGAATAGATGAATGATGCACAAACACATCCTTACCATTCTCCGGCGTGATAAAACCATAACCTTTTTGATCGCTGAACCACTTTACTGATCCTTTTACCATTGCTTGTTACCTCCTTTTCTTATAATTATAGTAAAATCTTTCAGAAATCCGCCTCACTTTCATCTGATAGATTCTACTAACTCTAACCGGACAAACAATGACAGCGATAAAAAAACCGCAAGGTTAGTTTCCTAATCCTCACGGCCTAAGACTTCTAATCTTTACTACAAAACTATGGTAGCACATTTTTGCAATAAGTCAACAAGAATAAATAAAATTGTTGGGAATGACTCCATCGTCGAGAACCGAGGAAATAGAAATTGGGGTCCCACTCCGGTTTGCCGAGGTGGAACCTCTCACTATTGCTAGTATGTATTATATCGGATTTATGGCCAATAAGAAGGGAAATTTCGTCTTTAGAGAGGTTTTCCCTCGCAAAAAATGTCTTATTTGTCCGGTTATTTTTGTCTCTAATTTCCCTAACTCTTTGATTTATTAGGAGATAGGTTTGTCCACCCTTATTTGTCCGGACATTGGTGTTAGAGACATATCACTTGCTGATTTAAAAGAGCACTTAAATATGGTTCTTAGCTCTCTAAAGCACCTGGGCTTCATTGGCCCCGCGCCTTAACTAAATGCCAAACTAAACGCCAAGAAACCACCAAAAATCAGCCCTAAAAAAGTGAGAATTTTTGAAGGGAATTTGGCGATTTTATGGCTTTTTGCTCCCAGCGGGGTACAGAAATTATGAGACCTGTCAAATAACGAGTGAAACTATGTCCTAACCGGTAGCAAAACATAAGGTTAATTACTAATTTCATCCATTAACTTTTCAAAGGAGAAAACCAATGGACTTCACTAAATCTTATACCATAAACGGCACCCTTTTCCAAGAGTTTTTGGGACTCTTGGGGAAGATGACACATTCTAATCTTATCCGCCAAATTGAATACATGAAAGTTGAAAACGAAATCCTGCGCTCTAAGCTACCTAAAAGGATTACCACTACTACATCTGAAAAACGTAGGCTCATCAAATATGGCCTGCCTTTGCGCGGACAGATCAAAAGTATTATATCTATAGTAAGTTACTCTACTTTCCGCAGATGGGCAGCAGAAGGCGTGACTAGTAAACAGCTCAAACGTGGCAGACCCAGGAAAACTATGCAGGAGATCGTTGATCTCATTGTCCGCATGGCCAAAGAGAATAAACTATGGGGCTATGGTAGGATCTTGGCTGAGTTAAAGAAGCTCAATATCTCAAGGCTATCCCGGAGCGCCATAAAGTTAATCCTGCTTAGAAACGGCATTGAGCCATCTCCTAAACGCAAGGAAGATTCCTGGGACGCATTCATCAAAAGACACTTTGAAACTCTCTGGGCCTGTGATTTCTTCACCAAGACAGTATGGACTGCCTTGGGGCCAAAGATATTCCATGTGCTATTCTTTATTAATATCAGGACTCGCAAGGTACATATAGCTGGGATTACCACAAAGCCAGATAAAAAATGGGTAGTCGATACCACAAAGAGCCTCTCTTTCATCTTTAAGGATAGAACTAAGAAGCTTCTTATCCGGGACGGCGACGCAAAATTTCCTAAAGAGTTTGATGAACTATTTAAACCACATAATGCCGAGGTTAAAAGAATCCCTTATCGTTCTCCTAACCTTAACCCTTATGCTGAAGGGTTTGTTGGAACCATTAAGCGCGAGTGCTTGGATCATTTTTTCGTGTTTGGGGAAGAGCACTTAAAATACCTGATTCGGGAGTATGTAGGTCATTACAACACTAAAAGGCCACATTCGGGTGTAAACAATGAACCTTTAGGGTATAGTCCGGGGAAAACTAAAGGCAGGATTAAATGTCAATCTCGACTAGGCGGGATGATAAAACATTATTATTGGGAGTAATTTACCAACTAAATATTACACAGTAGGAACAATGATAAATTAAGCCAGAGCCCATTTAATGACTAAAATCAACTATTCCGCTATTTAGGCCTATAGAACCATTCTTATAGAATTCCTTTCCTTCGGGTAAAGGAAACCAAACCTTGTCTGCACGTTCCACGCTAAATAGGCTATTTATACCTTGCTTAGATACATCCCACATAACATTACTAATAAAATATGCTTGCGACAAATCTCTAAGTTCATAAGAATGCCAGAAGGAATCTCCCCCTATCTTAGCAGCAGGGTTCAATTCGTTTGGCCAAAATCTAAAAAATCTATCTAATCCTATACTCATCCAATTAACCGCACGCGCTTGATCCTTCTTGGCAGATTCATATAGAGCTTTTAATACATCTTCATTAGATATCGCTGAATCTTCATAGACAAATAGTCCACCAAAAGCAGCAATATCGGAATACTTTTTCTGAAACTCTAGATAATCGCTCATCTTCAATAATATTTCGTCAAGTTCCGTAGCACTATTAATCCTAGTTTTAACTTCAATTATTCCTCTAACACAATCAGGTGTTGTAATAACTAATTCATCATCCTGAAACAAGACGGGTTTATTCAAACGATCAAGAATAAGAATATCAATTTGTCCCGTACCATCTTGTAAATGATTCACCATAAACCCTCTACATATACTTAATTTGCTCGGGATTACTGAACGAATCATTTTCCGCAAGATGGCTTCCTTATGTTCACCGTCTGTTTGCCAATGTCTATCACCTATGAGTAAACGAATTCGATCCTTAGTTACCTGCATTTCTGCAGAAAGTGATTTTAAATATTCTGTAAATTGATTGGCTTCCATTTTTATCAAGTGTTGTCGAAATAAAAAAATGACTCCATTATTCCTAACTGATTAACCTTGTCTGTTGGTAATACGTAACACATCTTTTTCATATTTTACTCCAGAAAAACTCTTCTACAACATTATTTATTATAAAAAATTAGAAAATCTGGAAATCATAAAATAGTCAATAAGAGGTGAACTCAGTAAGGACGCCCAGAAATACGGCGCGGCAGAAAAACTCTCTGTATACAGGGTATTTGGAAATGGCACAGTTTTGAGAAAAGGAGAAAGAATAGCGCGTTTCTAAATGCTATTCTTTTTAATTTAAACGATGGCAATAATCAGACTTATAGTGAGGCCAAAGATTCTTGACCAACAACCATCCAAGTCGCGTTAAATGAGCTGCCCAGCCGTGATGTTCAACACCTCCCTCCAGCTGACTTTTGTAATCTGTCCAAAAAAGGCGCTTCTTTAATAATTCTTGCATAGTCAACTGGAACATTAGAATAGCATCCTCGCCATAATCTCCTTTAAAAAATTCCGGTATATTGCCTTGTAATCGTCTTTCTTTATCCCATTTCCCGAAAAGACCTGGTTGACCTGCTTCCACCTGAGGATTCTGGTAAATTTGAGCATAAAAATGAACGGTGCGAATTGCATCTATAGTAAGCCCATTGGAAACCTGTGTTACATATTTCTTCCGGTCTTCTTCTAAACTTCCAGCAGCAAATAAAAGTGCTTTCTTAATTTCGTCAACGTTCCCATTTGGATTGTAAGAGATAACTCGATTATTTCTAATATCAAAGTGCAACTCATTCAAGGAATGTTGAGTAACAAGAATAATCTGAGAATTTGATTTAAATGCCATTGCAATACCGGTTTCAATCAAAACTCCCGCATTTCCTCCTGTTAAATCAGCTATAAAAAAATGCGAACTTAGAATCTTCTTAACAATATCCTCTGTAATAACGTTAGCTGTTCCTGGTATTTCCAAAGCAGTCTCAGGTGATAAAAATTGTTTGATTTCTCCTGTCCGCTCTCTGTTTGCAGAATTTGCTGCTTCTTGAATAACTTTTTGTAAAACCTCTTTTGGATGATAACTAAAATGGTCCGCTAAAGGCATTGCTACGAAAGAAAAATAAGCATCTGCAGAAAATTTTTCTGCAAACGCCTCATCTCTGTAGTTTGTATAAATAATTTCTGGATTCATATATCTTTCCCGTCCATACAAATATTATATATATTTTAAGACAAAAATGTAATAAAAATAGACCTTATTGCTAATCAAGCCACGCCAACGAGTAGCAGTTTATCAAATAAATTTAGCATCTCTCTACGGGTCCTCCGCATCTTTCACATAGAACTGGTCTTGTAGGCAATCTTTTTTCTTCTGCTTCTCCTAGTTCAAAGACTTCGGCTACAAACTTGTGACCACATTTTTTACAAACATATCTGACTTTCTTCATTCGCTCCCTCCCCATTTTACTTCTTTTCGGAGAATATCTTACAATTGAAATATGTCAGTTTTATTGCTCTATTTCAATGCCATTCTAGTAAATTATCATGATTGTTTATTCTGCATTCTTTAATTGCAACCTTTTTAGTGTATTTTGAAATACTTCTAATAGTTCATCATAAAGAATAAAAGTAATGTTTTTCAGCGAATTATTTAACCGCCTAAAATCATTATTTAGTTTCCTCTTAAGTTTACCTTGGTATTTTAAAGTCTTGCTTCCAGCTAACTTGTCTCTTGAGCTTGCAATGATATAAACTTTTGGACGAACTGCATTAATATTATAGCTATATTCATCCAATATGTTTTTGCATATTTTTAACTCTTCTTTTGTAATAGCATCTATGTAATTTTCTGCTTGTGAAATTGCCCTACTTGCTTCTGAGGTCCAATAGAAATTTTTTCTTTGGGAATCAAAACTTAAAAGCTTTGTCAAATGCGTTTTTATTTCGAATACATCTAAATATCCATAAATATTTAGTATTGTAAAATCGGGAATTTCAGTAGAAATATCACCCTGTATTCTACTTTTTTCAAAAAAATCAACATATCCAAAGTTAAAATACAAAATATTATCTTTAAAAAATTCCTGCCATTTATTCTCCAGGGTTTGACTTTCTGTTTTTTGGGAATACAGATCATTAAATCTCTGCAGAATATCTTCAATAAAAATTCTGTCGACAGATTCTTTAGTAGATAGTATGCCTTTCTTTTTTATGAATTCATGAGTTGAGGGTAACGAGGCAAAAAGAGAGGAAATACTTTTGACATCTTCACTCGAGAGCTCGTCTGGTTTTAGTGAATGCTGCGAGATAAAAGCATTTAATTGCCCTTTTTGATATTTTGTAGCTTTAGCTGTAAATTTTCCTGGAAACATTTTTGAAAGAATGTCATTTGCTAAACAATCCTTTTGTTCTCTATGATTGCCCAACATAAAGGCTACCTGAGGAATGGCATTCTCAAAATCCTTAAGATTAAAAATAACTTTTCTATTATCAACGAAGCGACTTTTAGCACTTTTCGATACAATAACTGTTGTTATTTGGGGAAAGGAGTTATTTAAGTAGTAAATTATAGGGTTGAACTCTCTTGTAAAACCATACCCTTTTGTATAAGATTTATAAAAACCCCTAGGAAGAGGCTCAGGCAGACCTTCACAAATTACTTTTCTTATCGAGGGATACTTGGGTTTTCCATCGTTAGGCCAAAAGGGAAACTGAATCGTTTTTGAAGAAGTTTTAAAAACTTCCCTACTTTTTATTTTAATGCCAGATTCGGAATCAACATAATAATATACTTTTTTATTTCGTAAATTACTTTTCAATATTTCTTTTGCTAACCCTTTCTTTTTAGGCATTATTAAACTCCTTTATGTTATTGTAATGAATTGGCACCTTTTTCCTATTTAGCAATGATATCAAGCCATTTTTGTTCATATTGCTTTGTAAAATAATCACAATGCTCCAGAGTATTTGTCTGATGATTAAAAATATTTAAATCATCAAAAGGTTTTGGATAACAAACAGGATCATGTACGTGCTTCAGGAATCCAAAGCAACCTGAATGCCCGAAAGGATTATATCGGCAAACCTCATCTTCATAGCTACAGTAACAATGCATTTCTTTAATCTTTCCTGCTCGAAGTGTATCAGCGTAAGGAATCTCTCTATGAGCAGAAACAATGCTACCCGCTAGGATAAGCTTATTAACCAAAATCGGCCCCTTTTTCACACTGTCTTCCCCACTTCTTTTTATGGCCTGAAAACTTATTTCTGTACCATAGCTATGCGCAACAATATTAAGGTCTGCTTGTGGATAATCACTTTTAACACCTCGTAAAAACTTCATAAATCCGCGAATAAACCTAAGTCGATCAAATCCATTAACACTATCTATAGCAGGTAAAAATCCGTAATAATAAGGCAGGACAACATCTCCTTGAAAACGAAGATCGGCCTTAGCAAAGTCACAAAAACTGTAAATCCAATTATCCTTTTTATTGCTCCTGATTCCATGAATCGCAATAATAGCTCTCATAGTATTCTCCTTCCCTGTAGTTTTATTGGCTTTGTTTTTTATACCAAGCATTTATTTTCTTTTTTATGTTATCAGAAACAGGAAGGTGCATTTCGATTAATTCAATCGCTCTTGCACATCGCTTTGGTTCATTCATAGGCATACCGCTTAATTCCTTATAATCTCTGGAATTAAAAATACCGTAAAATATGTCTACTTCTCCACTGTTGGATTTTTCTTTGATAGAAAGAGCCGTATCTAAAAAATGATCCAATTGTGCCGTTAAAAGCTCTTCTTCTTTTTTTCTTAACAAATCAAACTCTATTTTATGGATTTCTTTCTGCCTGGAGTTAAACCAAACATGAAAATCTAGTACTTTTTTATGATATATGGTTATTAATTCATATACATCTACACGCTCTTTAATTGAATCTAGATACTTTATTGCAGTTGCATTCCATGAGTCAAATATTCTTAAATCTTCTTTTAGTAAATTTACTGTCTTTTTCATTTTTCCACCGGTAAAAGAAACCTGTAATGAAATATCCGGTGCTCGATAATGCTGGCAATATTGGCGGAGACAGTGGACAAACTGAACTAGCGGATCGCTAGCAAACTCAACATTAATCCGGTCTTGATAATCAGGAAATTCCCCGTTGGAACTATATAATTTTTTATATATGTTTCTTGTGTGATCAACTAATGATATTGCTGATGCTACAAAATTGTGAATTAATCTAATTACCTCCTCGAATATCTTATTTAATTGATCGCGATTTCGTATGTCCATTAAGCATTCAGACTCTGGGTTATTAGTTATAAATTCTATAATTTTTAGAAGCTCTGAATAGTTTTTATTAAATATATAGTGAGAAATGTTAAAACCGGTTAGTGACTTATAAAGAGCATGCTCGGGCAACTTATGAAATTCTTGAATCAGAGTAACTATTTTTTGCCATCAGTACCCATTTTATACCGCCTTAATAATTAACTAACTTAGGGACAGTAAATCTATATTACTTAACTTTACTGTCCTCAGGTTAACAACCCCCAGCTCCTGTAGGCATCATCATTATAATGCCCTAGCCCGCCACCATTTGGGAATTTGTTATAGTCAAATTGCGAAATTGCATCAATAATCGGCTTCTCTCTAAACGGAATGTGGATCACATGAGCAGTATTATTTTCGATTCGTTCCTTAAGCGCAGTAGGCCATAACAAAGAAAGTTGCTGAGGAGCCCGGATATTTAAGTATCCTGGATAAGCTGCAATAATGGTAATTTTACAATTTTCTACCGCATATTCTATCTCCATCGGAACCCAGTCCCTATCTAACCTCGTTGTCTTACCAATAACTAAAATCATATTTTTTGAGTTTCTTAACCGCTCTTTCAAGGTATTTTCCAATGTAATCTTTTTGCTCGTATCTCTTACGGCGCTAGCTTTTTCATGACTATTAACAAAAGAGAAATCAAAAGCCTTATTCTTATCCCAAGCTTGCAGTAAATTATAGTATTTCATATCTGTTTCGTCTGGTTCAGTTTTACCTTCTGCATAAAAAGCAACGTATGTTCCGCTTCGATATGCCATAGCCTTCGCCTCCTATGTTAAAAGTCAAATAATTCTACTCCAGTATGCGCACCTATACACACCCTACTAACTTAAATTGTGTAAAATCTTCAAATATCCAGTTATTCTTTAAAGTATTGTAAATTATCCCTAACATCTTACGAGAAGTAGCAATAATCGCCTTACCACTGCCTTTCTTAGTTTTAAGCTTATCGTAAAAACGCCTTAAATACGGGCTATACCTTATCGCAACCAACGTTGACTGCACCAAAGCAGTCCTGGCAATCTTATTACCCATTTTGGTAATGCGTCCATAGTGCGCTGTATTATTCGACACATATACCCGCGGCACTATGCCAAAGTATGCTGCTAATTGTTTATCGCTCTTAAAATCGTTAATATCCCCAATGGTATTCAGGAATATCGTAGCGCCGATATCGCTGATGCCTTTGATGCTGGTAAGGTTCTTATGGCCATCGATATTCTGGCCCCTGGCTTTAAGCTCATCATTAATCTTATCCACCGCCTCATTCAAATTCCGTATCTGGCCAACGATCAGATCAACTTCAAACCGATAAGAACTTTCCAATTCAATAGCCGCTATCTTCTCGAAGCCCTTCTCTGAAGTAAACATTTCAGGCTTAGTTACGATCCCGTTAGCATTTAGAATATTATGTATCTTGTTCTTCAGCGCCGTGCGCAGCTTCACGAATTTGTCCCTGGTGCCAATCAGTGACGCTATCTGCGACTGTTCTTTTGTGCGCATCCTTACCTCAGGTATCATATCCTTGCTTAAAAACCGCGCTATGGTCAAAGCGTCTGCTTCATCTGTTTTCTTTACCGAGCTTGAGATAACCTTAAACTGTATCGGGTTAACGATTCTAATCCGCTTTACTTTCGATTCTACTTCTCTTACAAAGAATGCTGTGTTACCGGTTGATTCTACTGCTAATTCGTCATACCTGGTGAGACTTGCCTTAAACGCCTCAATTCCCTTCGGGCTCACTCTATGCGTCTTTAGCTTATAGTCATCTTCAGACTTGTAGCTGCAGATGGTAAAGCTATTCTTGTGTAAATCCACCCCGATCATTCTCCCCATAACTCCCTCCCCTTGTTATGTTACCTGCCTCGTCTCGGAGTAGAATTATGAGTCGGTGAACACCATTCTCCTATTCAGGGTCAAGCCCTATGGTGACTATTCGATTATAGGTGCTAAAGTTAATCTCCTTAACGGGGTCAAGCCCCAACAAGCGAATGCAACCTATAACCTATCTACTCCAGACTATGGTCATAATACCGATAATCCAGAGCATTTCACCAACTTTATTTGACTTTTATCGTATCATCTCCTTATTATTTTGCTGCCTTGATGGCTTTTATAATCGCATCCTGAGTAAAACTCATTGCCCAAGATGCATCGACACCAAATATCGCCTCAGGAGAATCATAATTTTTATCAATCTTAACAGCCACTAACTTGTTGCCTAACTCAATACTCTTCTTAATTTCCCAGTTAATCCAGTTAATTTCTCCTATTAGCTCTGAATCAGGATGCTCCTTATTAGCGTACTTGCCAATGACAACCAAGGTATAATTAGCTTCATTAATTCTTTGGGACAAAGCCGCTTTAATCCTGCCGATATTAGCACTATTAATTTCATCGGGCGTTTTGTCAGCAAAAGTAAAGTTGAAATCGGCGTTAGCGTTCCATGCTTCAAGTAAAAATTTATAATGTTTATCATTATCAAAATCAAAACTAACAAAAACTTTTACCTTTTCCATGCTATTCACCTCCTCTAATTATTATTCCATTTTTAAATAATTCCTTATAATTTATTGACGCTCTCTTGAACACCTGTGTTATTGTTGACGCCTCTCCTACATACGTCAGCTTGAGCGAATGGAGTTTAAAAGAAAGCTTAATCTTATTTACAGCAATCATTCGAGGTTCATGACTTCCATATGGCTGCCTATTCCATTCTTGTAATTCATCACATAGAATTAACAAAAATGCAATGGGATGTCTCGATGCAGAAAGAGCGCGTAGCCTAAATGGCTTTTTCATTAAAACCTTACCATAAAAATTGTGTAAAAGAATGGCGGAAGACGAATCTAAAATCGGATAGAAAAAATATGCTGGATTCCATTTGGTAATTTTCAACAAAAAATGGTACCACTTTAGCATTATTACTGCGCTATAAAACCCATGATCAATAAATCCCCCTCTTTTCATATCTGCAGCAAAGCTATCTATCGATCTTAGCAAATCCCCCTGCTTTAAGCCTAAGCTTCCGGAAATTAAATATGCCAACAAATCTATCGCATTACACTTTTTAAGGCTACTAAACTGAGGGTATTTTTGATAAAACGATAGGCTAAATCTTCTTGATGGAGTAAGACATGGCAGGCTTATAAACTTATTAAAATTAGGAAAATCAATGAATGATTTATTCTTAACTTTTGTTGTTTTAGGGTAACTCCAAACAAAATCAAAATATTGATTTGCCTGTTTAAGGGTGATTTCTAAAGGATAAGCTATATCATGAAATAATGACGCTAATCCCCAACGATAGAAGAATTCCTCATGCCTTGTACTATAGTGATCTGGATAATCCGCATTCAAGGCGTAGCTATTAAATAGCTGCCTATATTTAGCATTATTAGCATAAATAGCTAACCCAAGAATAAAAACATTTACTGAATGTACATAGTGGTCCCGCTGTTTATCAATTAAGCGACCGGCATTTTCTTCAAATTTTCTTAAAGTGTCCTGAAGCTTAAGAAAAGGATTATCGGGATGCTGAATTCCTATCCAATAAGCATTAAAGAATGACGTATAAACTTTATAGGCGTTGCTTTCATTATTTTTTTTGAGAAAATTAAAAACCGCCTCTGCGATATCCTTTTTATACCTATTGCCAGAATGGATATCTTCATAAAGCTCTAACTCGTGAAAAAAATTTCCAAGACTCTTTCGCATAAATAATCTCGTTTAATTTAATACCGAACATTAGCATTAACTAGCAAAATCATTTATTAACCTTATTCGGTTACAGTAAATAACGTACAGTCCATCTTGCTCCGCCAAGGTCTTATCCCAACTCTCCCAACGACGCCGGTAGGGCGTTTTATTGATAAGACTGAACGGTTATTTACAAAAATCTCAATTTTTTCTTTAGTCACCAATACTCTAAAATCAAATGTTGTTCCTTTTTCAATTCTTAATTCAATCGCATCTGTAATATGTTCGTAATCACGGTGAGTTGCGCCACCTTGGAAACCTATACGCTCAAGCAATATATCAGAACCAGAAATTAAGATATTGTAATAACGGGGGAACTCTTTATCTTGTTTCCAGCCAAAGATTATTCCCGCGTTCATGCCTAAACTTTTCCCTTTAACCGGATAATCAAAGTTAGAGAATTCTAGTTTCGCGTTAATCTCAAACGGCTTATCACCATATTCATCTCTTGAAATTAAATAAGCTTGCTGACCAGAGCCGATTATTCGTGAGTTGGCTTCATCAAAAATCCAGTCACCAATTTTTATTAATCTATTCCATACATTATGTTCGAGGAAATTTTCTTGGTTTTTAACTTGATTATCTGCGGTAACGGATGGAGTTCGCTTCCGAGCTATCCCAGCCCTTTCAAGAATAGCTTCTGCAACTTTAAGAAAAACTGCTTCTCGCTCTCCGTCACGAGCTGAAATTAATGGCTCTGAAGGATCGTTTACTGCTTGAAACTGAGATAAATGAGTGTCCCATAAGAAAAGGCTTGGGCTAGCAATGATGGGCAATATTAAAGCGCCTTCTTCCTCGGCAGCTTTCAACAAAGGTGGCAACTCGTTAGTACGAATGAAATCGGATGCTAAAAAATCTGCGCTCACTATAAGCACAGCGATGTTTGCTCTATTTACCGCATCTTGAATTTCTTTGCGCCACTTTGATCCTGATTTTACCCTTGTATCTTCCCAAATATCAATTTCATACTGTTTATCTAGGGGCGTTAAATGAATTTTCAACCTATCTAACCATCTTTTATCAGCGCGGGCATAACTTACAAAAACACTGACTGGATTATCATCTGGCATTTCATTTACCTCCTATTCTCATCCTAAAAACAAGTTGCTTACTAAAATCCTTTGGGTTCTCCTCTTATAACACTTCTATACTTACCTCATCACCGTCTTTTAAGGCATGAGGTTTAACCAATTCTTGCTCTGAAACTATCTCAATAATTCCTTTGGGCACTCTGGAACCTATTCTTCTAAATATCCAACACTCAACGGGTACAGGGAATTTCTCACAAAACAGAACACATCTCCAAGCTTGTCCATTGCCAATATAATCGGGCATCCCAACTAGCTCGGTTCTGGGAATCACAAAATTCGGTTGAGGATTTCCTCTATCAAATTCTTGCTGTAAATTTTCTGGCTTATCTATTTTAATATTAAGAGACCCCGGAAACAATACAGCACCAAAGTATTTCCAAAAAACTTCTTTATTTTCATTAATTAAAATCTTGAACTTACCAACAGTATGAATTAAATTTAACTTTCCTTCAAGTATCATATTATCCATTTCTTAAGCTTCTCTAAAAACTTATAATTGGTCATATCACAATGGATGGGCGTGATAGAAATATAATTATTTTTTATTGTTTCAAGATCGGCGCCCTCTTTCTTATCCGACTTAATCACCTCACCTGTAAGCCAATAGTAGATGCGCTTACGGGGATCTTCGCGCTTATCAAAACGTTCCTCGATTGCCTTTTCGCTCTGCTTAACAATTCGAACACCTTTGATATATTTTTGGTTTATAGCTGGTATATTAACATTTAACAGCGTGCCTTTGGGTAAACCTTTATTCTGAATAATCTGTTCAGCGAGTTTCTTGGCGAACTTAGCAGCAAAACTGTAGTCAGGATTAGTAAAAGTGGCTAAAGAAATAGCAAAAGATGGTATCCCAAGAATTGCTCCTTCTGTCGCACCTGAAACCGTCCCCGAATAAAGCACACTGTATCCTACGTTTGGCCCCAAGTTAATCCCTGAAACAATTAAATCCGGCTTTTTCTTTAATAAAGCCCTAATTGCAAGCTTTACGCAATCAGCAGGAGTACCAGTAGTAGCATATCCGAAGAACTTACCGCTCCTATTAACCTTTTTAACTCTTAGGGGGTCTGAAAGCGTAATTGCATGCCCAACAGCGCTTCTTTCAGCATCTGGAGCAACAATAGTAACTTTTCCTATTGTTTTAAGTGATTCGCAAAGAACTTTAATTCCTTCTGAATAAATACCATCATCATTGGTGACAAGAATATTCATCATATTTTTAGCCCTAATTTTCTGCTTAAGTTGCCGTTTTGATTAACTTGAACGGCTACTCCCCTATTTAATAATTTCTTGGAAATCGCTAAAGCTTTTCTTACCTTGGCTATTTTATTGCTAGTTGATATTTTTCTTTCATTTTCGCGGGGCATAATAATAAATGATCTCTCAACATTTCTAAATTGAGCGAACCCAGATGAGAAATATTTTACGTGTTTAGCTTTTATGACATAAAATGATCTTGGTTTAAAATTACTATTTAATGCTATACAAACAAAATGAGAGCAACTTATTGGCCTTGTTTTGTTCGCATGTTTTAATGCCCAACCCCAATAAGGAGGAAAATCTTTAACTTCATCTTTTAAAGTAGAGGTCTTAACATCTATTTCAATACTTCTGCCGTCTATAGCTAAATCATATCCCGACTGATTGCCTTTATGAATAATCTGGACTCCCTTCTTGTTTAATTCCTTTTCCAGCTTAGACTTCACCAGCAGTTCACCGAGATAACCAACGATTACCGAATGATTCATGCGATCACAATTATCATCTCTAAGGATGTTTTTTAGCAATTTTATAGTACTCTGAATGCTCTTCACGACTCACCTTTTATAATAATTAAGATCATCTTCTATCTTACGTCCTTCCTCAGATACATGTGCTGTCCATGAATCGGCAAAATGCACTAAAAGCGTTAAAGGAGTTTCGTGGTGCGCCACTTCTTTATTGGCTTCGACATATTGGCCGTCATGATAAAGAATAGCCTGGGCTTCTGAATCAGATAAAGGGATATATTTGGCGATTAGATATAGGCTTCGTGCAGCCAGGTTCATATAGACTTCTTTGGGATTTACCTTATAAGTCATATCTCTATTTTTTATTTCCCACTCATTATCATTCTTAAAATACCTTGGTTTCCCGGGCATACCGATCTTACCGGCATCATGGAATAGCCCCACTATAACACAAGATTCTTCAGATAATTGAGGAGCAATGGTTTCGCGTAAGTTAAGAAGTGTTTCAGTAACACCTACGCTATGCTCCAAAAGCCCGCCTTCTTTATTTAAATGAAACCTCGTGCTTGCAGGGCTAGTAAGCCAGCTAGTTTCCTTTTCAAGCATATCTATGAAAGCATCGAATTCATGCTTTCTCTTGATAACTTTAGTTTTCAGTAATTCATAACGCTCTTTTACAGTCATTCGCTATTCCTTTCGCTCTTTGAGAAAATTTGATATACACTCTAACAGTTCCTTTGAATCAAAATCAGGGTATTTTCCTGAAAATATTCTATAGCTCTTAATATTGCTACCCTTTACCGGGATTATATTTTGAATAGATTCTTCAATCCTATCCCATTGCTTAGTCTTTGCCGTCTTACCTATTTTTAATTTTGAAACATCCAATACCTGGATAAATAGGACCGAATCAGCCGTGCCAATGCGCTTGTTATTTTCAGATTCATGAATAAAGCATTTTGACAATGCAGAAGTCAAAAGCTTACCGCAAATCTGAGTAGGCTTAATATTAGCTTCTTCGATCTCAATGATCACCTTAATCCGATCATTAACAGTAATCAATAAATCAACATTACAGAATTCGGTCCCCCGCGAACGCTCTTCGGAACAAAACAAGGGAATATGTTGGTCGCCACCGCAAGCAGGATCTCTTATAATCTTGCAGTCAGGAAAAACATCATTATTGATTGATTTCCCGATTAACTCATGAAAAGGATGATTCATAAATTAAGCCTCCAGAAAATAAAAAAACCTTTGCCCTCTTCGCAGGCAAAGGTTTTGCTTTTTTAACGTCCAGGTTCCCCCTTCAACTCAGGACCCTACTTTCTAGAACCAAAGTTAATATACACCCTTTATAAGCCTTTGTCAACCCTTTCCTTGGCATGTTGGGCCCTAACGAATTGGTTTAAAACCAGTGGAATATGATCATTTGTAAAATATAGCTCTACTTCCTGATAGCGGTCATGGAAATTGCAAGCTTTGGCAAATTCCTTATGTGATTCCGGAAACTTTTCAGGCCCATTGATTAAAATAAGCCTGGTCCGCCGGCGTACATCAATTGCATGCTCCGAGAAAAGCATTGCTAATCCCCTTTTATGATCCTCAACCCAATTACAGTAATCAAGACCCTGGAAGATTACGCTTTGCAACCTTGCATTAAGCAGTTTTTCATATTTAAGCTCTATTACCGTCATCCACTTACGTTTACGCTCAAGGGCAAGAATATCGATTACCTCAGACTTCTTCGTCCCCTCACCTGCAGGTACTTCGCAATCAAGGACATCGTAGCTATGGTCTCCTAATTCCCCTCCGGCTTTAAGATATTCCACCACCGCTGCCTGGAAATCCATTACTTCGTTCTTTATCTTTACGGCCTTGATAAGGTTATTTTCATAATGCTCTTTTATGCGCCGAAAGCGCTCTGGGAGAGACTCAAAGCGATAGACATTAATAAACTGTATTAAGCGTATGTCTGGAATCGCTATTTTAAGCAGGCGGATTTTTCTTAAGAATACCTCATCGAAAGAATGCCCCAGAATTAAAAGCGGCACTGCGCTGTTACCGGCAGATATCTTATTCCAATGCTCAAACACCAGAGGCAATAGCTCTGTTTGTAGAGGCGTGGGTAGATCCCTTAGGTCTGTGCCTGAGCCGCCATAGCCTACTATCGCAGCAGGTAATTGTTTGTTTTTGACGCAAATAGAGCCCTTATAAAAGACCAAATGGTTCGAATAGGCCGGGGATTCTATGGTAACGCCAATATTATTCTTTAAATATTCGATTATAAAGTTGATGAATTCGTAGCGCTCAAGAGTTTTAACGTCAAAACGAATACTTTCTTTTGAATTTTTCGTATTCTCAGTGGTATTCTCTTCTTGTGCCATTTAGCCTTTATCCTCTATAAACACCTCTTTATTCAGCCAATCAATCATTGGCATAAATGTAGCGGAATATCAAGTATTAGTTTAGATACTAACACCTACTATCGCGGGTGTCAATGTGTGATTTTTTGTGAGAGAATTGTGGCGTGGAAAATATAAATATTGAATTTGGGAGACACATAAAAAAGTTGCGTAGCAAAAAGAAAATAACACAAGAGGAGCTTGCTTATTTGGCTGAATTAGAATATAAATATATTCAGCGCCTCGAAAGCAAGAAACCTTCGTCGCCTACTCTGAACACTCTAGCAAAGCTCGCCAAAGCATTTAATATTACAGTTCCTCAATTGTTACATTTCAAATAGAATCTTACCTAACCAATACCCCCCTATCTATAGTATAGCCACCTGGACCTTTCCCGGCTCTTCTTGTGCCAATCTTACACACATTTCTAAAGAATCAGGGCCGTCGTCATGCTTAGCATGAGGAAAAAATTGCATTTGCTCTAACAAAATTTTGTGTTCCTCATTCAAATGTAGAGTTCCATTTTTTAGAAGCGGTGCTAAGGTATGGATTCTTTTATATTTATCTCCTGTATTTTTGATTCTTACGATAGGTAAGTAAATTCTTTCTTTTCTAGCCCGCTCTTCAAGTAATTTTACCCCTGTTTCTTGGAATCCATTTGCCTCAATCCCAACCGCTGAAAATCTAAACCTCATTGCATAAGCCAAAATATCTGTAATAGTCTTATCCACATCCCGGCGTTCGATATCAGCTATTATTATATATAAAACTCCATCTCTTCTATCGCGCGCAATCACGGTAATAGCACTATAATCTCCCTTTGAAACATCAAGTCCTGTACATGGGTCACAAGCAAGATAGAAATCAGCATAATCTCCTAAATAGTGGAGAAGTTCCTCAAGCGATTTAAAACGCCCATTCCAATATTCGGCTAAATCTACCCTCAATAATGCTGTTTTTATGTCGATCGGCTCATTCTGAAATTCAGCGCTAAAACTAATCTGATCATCATCCCTCATGTTCATTATGTCAAAAATCTCCCACCTGGAGGACCAGAGAAGCTCAATTCCTTCATCCATAAGAGCTTTTTGGCTAATATAATAATCCCGAGCCGCATCCAATCCCCTTTTTCCGTTATAATCTTCCCGACCATTCTTTATGTTAAAACACTTACTCCAAAGTTCGGGATGCTTAGGCTCGCTGATAATTGCCTTATACTTCTTGATATACCATATGGGCGGTTTAATATACGCTGCAAAGAAACAACACGGATGATGCACCGTGCCTATAAATAAGAAATTCGTAGACTCATCGCCAGCTTTAAGTATACTCTTATTGAACCAGTCGTTCATCTTTTCGGCACTCTCCGCAGAATAAATTTTATTCGCGCTTTCAATATCATCCAGGATAATTAAACTCGGCCGATATTTACCGTACTTCCTCCCCGTTATCGGCTGCTGCGTTCCCAAAGCAATTATTTTTATCCCGTTTCTGGTTTCGATCTGATCCTGCGTCCAGCGTGGAGGCTTAGGCCTACCACTATTCTCAAAGATTTCAGGAAAATCAACCATGAGAAGTTCATTTTCTACTAATTCTTTTTTAATATTTTCGAGGAGCTGTTCTGCCTGTCCGGAGGTTTCAGAAATAATAACGATAAACCTCTCTTTTTTAAAACATATACAGTAAACTACATATATAAGAGTTATTATAGTTGATTTACCGAACCATCTTGGTCCTGCAAAAGCAATTTTTTCACCTCTCTTATTAGTAGCATCAAACAATAGAGCGAGCTCTTCTAAATGCGCTGGCGCTAAAGGGTATTTTAAATGATGCGTCATATAGGTCTTGGCAAAAGAAAATACTGATTTTTCTGCTTGTATCCTTCTTAATTCGGAAATTGCGTTTCTAGCTTTATTTAGTGTCGGGTTCATTTTGTCCTCCTGAATTATTCTCCTGTTTTTTATTTAAGTTATCCACGGCCAACTCTATTTCGGCTTTTTCGATCCTTGATTTGATCTGGCGTATTTGTTCTTCGGTCTCGGCATTGAATGTTCCGGTTTCTTTGGCATTGGCCTCAATTATATCCAATGACTTCTTCAGCTCTAAAGGCCCCTTTTCTCCATCCATATCTTCAAAATGGTGAAAAATCTCTCCCTCGACCCGTTGAGCAACCAATGGCAAGTATCCCAATGTCTGGAGTTTTTCCATAAGTTCCCTACGGACTCTCCAAGCGCAAAATTCCGCCTGTACTCTTTCGCCAAGTGAACCTTCACTACTTCTCGCAAAGCGCATAAGCTGAGATGCGTGAACTTGCGCCTTTATAAAAAGCTCACCTATTATCTCTCTTGCCGACTCAAGGCTTGGGCTGAGAGAGTTTTTCTTCCTTATTTCCCCAAGGTCGCGTTGAATTGTTTTTTCGCAGCAACACATAAGCTGCGCTATTTGGGCAATGGTAAAACCCTCTTGCAGCGTAAGAACGCTTACACACACCTGACGTTCTTCTTTACTTAATGTCTTTGGGTTAATTTCGCCTGATTTTATTTTCTGCAGTAACATGATTGCCGAAATTTCCTCATTATCGGATTTTTTATTTTCCATCTTGAACCTCCTTACAGTACTTACTTAATATTTCTTGCGAAACCTTATCCTTGCCAACATAGGCGATATAACGTCGAACTATCACATCACAATACACCTCAGAGAGCTCTAGCCCAAAACAACGTCGGCCGGTACTTTCAGCGCCAATCAAAACAGATCCAGATCCCAAAAACGTATCCAGAACAATATCGCCGATCTTAGAGCTGTTCTGCAACGCGCGTTGGGCGAGCTGAACGGGTTTTTGGGTCGGATGAACGTAGGATTTTGTAGGATCTCTTTTTACTTCCCAGACATTACTTTCCCCTGGTTTACCCGCCCAATAATGCGGTGCACCGTTAAGCCAGCCGTATAAAACTTGCTCTGACCTATAACAGTAGTCTGCATAGGTTATTGCAGCCGACTCTTTTAACCAAAACAAGAAACAAGATATATGGAAATCGAGATCGAGCAACATCTGATACATCGGTGGGAATTGACGAAGCCCCTGCCAGATGTAAATTGCGGCCCCCGGTTTTAGATACTGCTTTATGAGTGTAAGCACTGTTTTCATCCACTCTTCGTATTCTGCTTGAGGCATATCATCAGAATAAATCTGAGGCCATTTTCTGGATTTTTTAGGTCGCGTGTTTGGATTTGGTTTAGCTCCGCCTCCATAATTTACGTTATATGGAAAATCGCAGTCGAGCATATCCGCCTTTTCTTCACCCATAAGAATTGTAATGTCATCGGGATTCGATGAATCACCGCATAAAATTCTATGCGGACCGAGCACAATAATATCTCCTTTTTTAGTTATGGGCTCCTTGATGTTTTCAAGTGTTGTATCGAAATCAAAATCATCCGTATTCTTTTGTTCTCCGTAGCGATCAAATATCTGACTGATTTCCGCCTTGTCAAAACCAGTAATTTCGGTATTGAAATCAGGGAAATTAGAAAGCTCCTCCAGCAAAGCTGCAAGCTTTTCGTTATCCCAAGCGCCTCTTATTTTGTTTAAAGCGAGATTCAGTGCTTTTTCTTGGTCTAACGGTAAATCAACAACGCTTACCTGTACGCTTTGGAGCCCTTGATCTATGAGAATTTTCAGTCTCTGATGACCTCCAACTAAATTACCAGTCCGGAGATTCCAAACGATCGGTTCTACATAGCCAAAGGTGGATATGCTTTGTTTAAGTTTTTGGTACTCTGGATCTTTAGGGGTAAGATCGACACGAGGGTTATAAGTTGCAGGATTGATACTAGAAATAGATACTTCTCTAATGTCCATAAAAGACCTCCCTTTTCAGATTAAATACTAAATTTCGAAGTAATCTTCTGTGATAGGTCTTTTATGTTTATTAGACAAAAAGACCTAAATCTTCTTTTCTCGCACAGTTACGCGCGAAGACTTAGGTCAGTTACGACCTTAGCTTACCGACGTTCTTTCGAACGTCTTATTACTAGGCTAAGGAGTTACCCTTGGCTTTTTTCCGCCAGTTACGGCTTAGGGTCGATGCAGTTACGCATCTATAGGTAAGATGTTACTCTTACATTAAATATATTATATCAAAATTTTAAGAAAAATCAAGACAAAACTTAATCTTTACCCTGTCCAAGGCCAAACTGACAGTAAAGACATTCAGGTTTATATGCCGGCAATGTGCCGTCATATGCCTTGCGAGCATCAGCTATGGCCCCTTCTATCCATGAGGAATCGCCTTCTAAAGGCTCAAGGAATAAATCAAAGGAAAGCTTTCCTTCGGCGAAACCACCTTCCTTGTTAACCTTGGCAAAAAGAAAATACCCGGTCTTTGAGACTTTATAACCATTCATAGCCAATAACCACTGGTAGACCTCCATCTGGCGCTTGTATCCGGGGTAGATCTGATAATTAGTAGCTCCGGTAGCCTTGTAGTCAACTACGATCAACTCTCCAGCCGGATTAACCCACACATCATCCACTGCGCCAAACACCAGGAAATCTGTGGACTTGTGATGGAATTGGACGCCGGTGAAATTAGTGCGCCAAGTATTAATTTGATCACATTGATAAGGTATGGCGTTGATGTTGTATTTCTTAATTATATAGTGAGCCACACCGTTTTCGCGGCAAACATCGAATTCTTTCTTTAAAAGACCATCTATTGCTGTGTTTATAGTATAGGGCGCCGGCGGAGGACGCTTAACGCCTTTTTTCATATCTAACCAGAAACAACGGGGACAGTCTAGGAATAATTCGATTTTTGTGCGGGATAGTTTAATCATCTCTACTTAGCTGCTAAAACAGGATTACTTGAATACCAGTCAATACGCTTGAACTCCGCGAGTAGCTGGTTATACAATTTTCTATTTATTGACCTAACATAACCAATTTTCCCAAAAAGACGTTCCCTAAATTTAGCCAAGCTAGCATCACCCTTTTTATTAGTAACGAATTCTAGGTTAAATCTGGCTATCTGACTTCTAGGCCCAGAAGATATACAATTATTAATAATAGCTCTTAGATTATGGCGATAAGAATATGGCACATTTAATTTTTTATTAACAGTAATACCGGTAACTTCTTGCTTTTTCCAGTACGGCTGTTCTTCGATTTTATCTTTATTTATCGCAAAGCCCTCTTGTCGAAAAATCTTGCCAATAAGTCTCTTCAAAGCCTTAATATTTTTATCCCCCGATATAGTTATATCATCAGAAAGAAATGTGTAAGTATAATCCAATTTCTCCTTCGTAAATAATGTTTTTAGTCGCCTATCTAAATTTCTCAACATCAAAGCTGCCAGCATTGGACTAGTAGAAAATCCGTGAGGAAGACAGTAACAGGTGGTGGTCAATCTTGACAAGATCTTTGATTCCTGTTTATTAAAACCAGAGTTCATAAATAATGATAATACTTTCTTAAAATGTACGCTCGGAAAGAAATCCTTAATATCTAATTTTGTAATAATCCGTTTATTTAGATGACAACGAGCGTTTGTTAAATTGGACCTCTTTTTCTTATATCCGTGGAAGGTCTCCGGGAGAGAAGTTTTTTTAGAAATACAGGCGAGAATAGTTCTCTGAAGTTTCTTAAGGTCTTTCGAAGGGGAGAAAATAACACGCTCTTTACCCTTTTTATCAATTATTTTTCGCTTACGATAATTCTCCTTAAAATGCGCTACAATATTACGAAGCTTTTCTTCACTATACCCTATTTTATAAGAAAGGGTGTAGTAAACTGAACTTGCTAACGCATTTATTTTGCCATCCATTAGTAATGTTATTCATCTCGATCAAATCTATAAAGAAGTCATGACGCGACTGCATTATACATTGGGAAATAAAGGACCTTACGATTTTAGTAATTGCCTCAATAATCGCGCTTAGAGCCTGTAACGCTGCAGCAAACAGAGCAAAAGCTTTAACAACCATTCTTGCTTTAGCCTGTCCGCGACTCTTGGCAAATACTATTCTCTTGGTGACCTCGATCTCCCCAAACATAAGAGAATTTCTTCTCTTTTTTTGTTTCGATCTATTCATTTTACCACCCCCTTTCTTCTTTGATTTGTTCGCTCCTATATTTTGGGATATATTTCCCCAATGAAAGATAAACCTACATACTGTTGATTATCCTTTGTTCTACATTGCAATCCTTCTTGCTTGGCTACCTCTGAACTATGCCAATGCAACTGCTATTGCCCGTTCGGTTAAACTTCTTAGCTAATTGCCAGCCTAAAAAGATAATCGAAGAGGAAAATCAAAAAAAGAAAGATTGCAGAGTCTCTTTTCGAGAACAGCGTAAGCTTAAAATGCTATTGCTGGGAAAAGGGTACATTTCCGATAGACCGAAGAGAAGATATCAAAGAACTACGATAAGCGTAACGCTTATCGTTCTAAAGTATATCACCGACAGCTTTATTTGTCAATGAAAAAATACAATATGTAGGGTAAAACTAATAAATTATAACAATATATTGTGTAGTATGGTTGACAGGATAAAAGAGCAGTTGAAGCAGAAAATTATCGTTCCGGAATCAATATTACAAACTAATAACCTTCATTACCTCATCGCCATAGTGGTTGATAACTTTCACAGCAATCTTTCCAGTCTTTGGTTTTGAGAATGGGCGGGAAATAGTAGAGTAGAGATCGTCCCAGGCGTCTTCTTTAATGTCTGCCTTGAGGGCCTTCTTCAACTTCTCATAGGGCTTATCTGCACCTAGAAAATATGCGTGCGTGACAAAAAATGCCTCACCGTTATAATTCGTATCTATAAACCAGGCAGCGATTTCATGCTCTGGGTCTCCGGAACCGCTTGAGCGAATCTCGCTTTTTACGGGATCGTATATATCCACACCTAGTATCTCAACAACAACCCCCTCTTTAGTCTGCTTAACTTTTACATCCGGTTCTCCAAAAGCGAGGAAAAGATTTCCTGAACCGGTTTTCTTAAGAAGATCTCCCATTGATAAGTCAGGGTTAATCTTTACTTTCATTATACGTAATTTTTCCTCTTCGTACGGCTCTGAAAACGCGGATGCCTCAAAAGATGTTGCCGCAACAACAAGAAGATCCGCGAATTTCTTAGCGACTTTAGCTGCATCGCGTATAAAGTCATCATCAACGCTACCAAATTCAGGACCAATAGCAACAGCTACTTTCTTTAATCCTTGCGCTGTCTTATATTCACCAGAGGCTTGAATTTCAGGCCCACCAGGGAGGATGTCTAAATTCACAAATTCTAGTCTCGCAGCCCTCTCACCAGTTTGTACTCCTGCTTTTAAAAGATTAGCTACCACGGTATCCACAAAACGCTCAGAAGAAACCACTTCCTGAGCATCGGAAACACGATGTGGTGAAAGAGACTCGACTGTAAAAGGACCAGATACTCGAACTATATTCTTATCCTCATTTGGCTGATCGTAAAGTACCTCCTGCTCCGGATCTTCATTATTGGCTAAAGACCTAAGTGTAATATGAGGCACAGTTTTATATTCAAAACCAAAACCAATATTATATTTCTCTTTAAGCTTATAATAAGAAAATTTCGCTGTCATAATACGGGTACGAGCTAACGCCAATGCAACCCGGGAAGTATCAACGGTTATCCATCGCCTTCCCCATTGCTCAGCAACATATGCTGTTGTGCCAGAGCCACAGGTTGGATCGAGAACCAGATCTCCAGGATCAGTAGTCATCAATAAACACCGCTTGATTACCTCTGCTGAAGTCTGTACAACATAAGATTTATTTTGTTCCGCCCAAAGATCTGTCCATGTTGCGTTGATTTTTAGGAATGGAAAATCTGCTGGAAATTTTTTAAAACGCAATGCTTTTCCTACTACTTCCAATCTCCCTAACTCCGCTAACCTTTTTAGTGAAGATTCACTAACTCTCCAACCATTTCTAGGATTATACGTTTTACCCTTGAATTTAAATGAATAAAGAGATTGAGGTCCGCTAGCTTCAAGAGGTTGGGTTTCAAATTCTTCTTCGCTAGCTGCTCCTCTTGTATTAAATAACTCTCGGTACTTTACCTGACTCTTATCTTTTGAATACCAGATAATAAAATCGCAAACTCCTGAAAGTAATTTTGTCGGTTTTGTACTTGCTGTCCTAAATTGAATTAAATTCAAAAAGTTCCCGCTTCCAAATACTTCATCCATAACATTTCGCACTAAATGCACATTTTCATCATTTATCTGTACGAAACAACTACCACTTTCATTTAGAAGTTCACGCCCAACAATTAATCTATCGCGTAAATAACCCAAATAAGAATGTATGCCTAATTCCCAGGTATCACGAAACGCTTTAACCTGTTCTGGTTGTCGGATAAAATCTTCAATTTTATTATCTTTGACATCGCGCTTCCGAGTTGAAACTTGCCAATTTGAACCAAACTTAATTCCGTAAGGCGGATCAATATAAATCGATTGAACCTTACCGCGTATTCCTTCTTTCTCAAGAAGGCTATTCATCACCAACAGCGAATCACCTAAAATCATGCGATTCTGCCAATTATCTTCATGCTTATAGAATTCAACTGCTTTATCAAATTGTTGCTGGGTCGTCTCACCAAAAAGCGTCAACTGCATTTCATCTTTTGCTCCTTGCTTCAACCTTGCAATAATAGCCTCGGTAGCGATTTTTTCTTGGACATATATAGGAACCGTTGAAACAGATAGCTCACTACCTGCTTCTTTTTTCCCGGCCCAAATCATCTGAGGGTCAAGAGAAGGGTCATAATCGTATCGCTTCTTTACAGGCTGTTTTTCACGGACAGAAAGCTTGATAGACTCTTCCTGAGTAGGAATTCTCTTACGTTTATCCTTATGTTTATACGATGCTACTGCGGCAGCATCGGTAGTGCGTGATTCTAATCTTTTGCGTCCCATAAATTATTTCCTATTTTATTAAATCCATTCTTTAAACCCGCTCGGATCAAATTTTGAACCTCATGGATATCCTGCACTTCTAACAGGGCCCATTTACCAAATTTCCCATAATTATTTATAGCGGGAATCCATAGCTCGCGAGCCGTCTTAACTTTGATTGTTTTCTTGTCATCTTTCTTACCTGTAACTTCAAGTATTAAATTTAATATTGTTTTATCCGGTAATTCAAGCTTTACAATAAAATCTGGGTTATAAGAATGCGCTGCGCCTTGGTGCTCATAAGGAATAGCAAAACCCAAATTCTGATTTTTTACATAGGACAAAACCTCCGGCATTTGTTCGAGTCTTTTTGCAACTCCCTGCTCCCATTCTTGAGTATCAGCCACGACATAATTAACGTGACTCTTTACTGTACTTTGCACTTCTTTAGTAGTCAAGAAATCCACATACCGAGTTGAACCCAAAGTATCATAAGGAGCGAGCACGGGAAGAAGTTTCTTTTCTTTTTGCTCGGCTAAATGCGCTGAAACAATCCCCTGCTGAATCTTAGTCAGAGCACCAGAAAAATATTCCCCTACAGATAGATAGCCAATTACCATGCGATCCTTTAAAACAACATACCCTTTTACATATTCTTCGCAGATCTTTTTAAGTTGTGGAAATAGCCAGTATTTTTCCGTACCATCGGCGTCCATATAGTAACGTTTGAGTAAAGCTTCTGCAAGTCGTATTATAACTTCGCCATCTCGACGACTTTTTATCTTTTCGAGCTTTTCTACTGTAGTCTCGCCAATAATACCGCCAGATGTAACCTCGGTAGGCTCATTTTCAATTATAGTTTTTGATTCATCAGTGAATTTTGCATTAAGTTTTGTCTCATCCAACTCATATCTATATCCTTCTAACCGCGGAAAGGTAATTTCATATTGTTCGCGCTCTTCCAATGAACGTACGCGATGGATAACTTTTGGCGGCTGTGGAGGTGTAGTTCCTTCGGCCTTTAAGAAATTGAAAGGGACTCCATATACTTCCGCATATTCTGGTGTCATAAGGCCTGTTCCTTCATCGACGCTATAATCGACGCGCCTTAAGGCTCTTCCGACTACTTGCTCACATAATAGCTGTGTCGAAAAAGCTCTGATTCCCAAAATATGAGTAACCGTGTTTACATCCCATCCTTCAGTCAACATAGACACAGACACTACGCACTTAATGTTTTCGCCTAGCTTACCTGGCTTCCCAACAGTGTTCATTACCTCACGCAAAAGCTCTTCATCGCTAGGCTCTGATCTCCCAGGAAACCGATGGCGATATTCCTTATGAAAATCGCCAATTTCTTTGGTAAAAATCTTTTTAAAATCATCGTTTATCTTTTCTCCGCTTTCTAGTTGAGCGCTATCGATAAGTAGCGTATTAGGACGGTCAAGAAACTGCACTCCATTCTCATTTCGGAAGTACTCTAAATTGCCTTTCTCTATTTTAAATCTACCTGTCGCTGTTTCAACTTCATAGCCGGCTATCCAACGATAAACTAATTCTGAAACTGCAGTATTATTGCACACAACAATCATAACTGGAGGCATTACGGAAGAATTGGTCTTCTTAATCTCAGCATAGCGTTTATGATATTGCTCATAATTACCATATAATGACTCCAGCGCTTCCTGTAATTTAGTAGGCAATACAAGAGTTGACAGATAATCCTTGCCTCCTGTTTTTAAACCTTTTTTAGGTAAATTCTCGCGGACATACAGCCATAAATTACGAAATTCGGGTTCTTCTTCTTGTCTAATGGTATCTGATTCAATCGGTAGTCGTGGGATTTTTACTACGCCACACTCTAATGCATCCAAAAGCGAAAAATCGTACACAGTCCAGGGAAATAACGTGCCCTCCTGGTATCCTGAACCGCTCAAGAAATATGGAGTAGCTGAAAGATCAACTACTCCATTAATAGTGTTCTTCTTTGAAAGAGCGGATATCCCATTAAGCCAAACCCGTGCTGCTTTATTATTTTCATCAGCTTCTTGGCGCTCATCTCCGGATAATTTTTCTTCTGTTGGTTTTTCTTGGTAACAATGGTGAGCCTCATCATTAATTACTAAGATCCGTGGTTTACCTGATAAACTCTTAAAGGCTCTATTAACCATAGTCATCGGGGTCTCTTTAATAGCTTCATCTTTTATAATTTCTGCTGCCTTCATAACTGACCCAACTTGGAAACGGGGATTTTGACGTAGTTCCAACTGATGAAAATTGGTGATTAAGATAACGGCTTGTTGTAGTAGCTCAAAATCCTGATGGGAAACAATATCTCGTTTCCGATAATAGTTACTTATATCGTTTGGCAATAAGACGTTAAGCCGATCCTTAATAGTAATCCCTGGCGTGATAATCGCAAACGCATCGGTAAATCGAGCATCCTGTGGATAGCGAATTTTATTAAGTGTATGGTAAGCAATAATCATTGCCATAACAACTGTCTTGCCTGAACCTGTTGCCATTTTGAAAGCCATGCGGTATAACCCAGGATTTGCATTAGTGCTTGCTTTTTTAAGTTCATTAATTATCCAGCTCTCGCCAGACTTCTCTGCAACTTCATTTATAAACATTAAAGTTTCGAGTGCCTCGATTTGGCAGAAAAATAATTTATTTTCCCTGGTTTCATCGCTCCAATAAGCAAGAAGCTCTCGAGAAGTTTTTGTTAACCCCTGATATCCCCCATCTCTCCATTCCTTAATTTTGCCTCTAATTTTATTAATAAACTCATTTTCTTTCTGTAATTCGCTACCAAAAGCGCCTTCAGCGATATTAAGCTCAAGCTGTTTTTCTTTAGTTTTTGCTCTTGGAACAGGAATATAGAAACTACTAGGCCGTCGTAATTCTAAAACCTCATCAGTTATTCCGCGCTCATCTGATTTAAAATGGCGAGCGGGCTCTAGGTATGGGGAATTTAAGATAGGTGATTTCATATTGAAGTTAATTATACTCCTTTTTGGCCCCCTTAACAACCGAAAATGCTTCTCTATTTCCCTTGACTTGTTGCGAAACCTATGCCCCAATTGCATAGTGAGAGGTTAAGCATATGAAAGAAAATATCTCGGAACAGATACAAGCGCTCAAAGACGCGCCTTTAGCGAAGATCCAAAGCTGCTATAAAGAGCTATTCGCGGTTGAAGCTCCCTGCGCTAATAAGCCGTATCTTATAAAAAAGATCGCTTATAAGCTACAGGAAATGGCTGAAGGTGGGCTTTCGAATGAAGCAAAAATGAGAATTATAGACCTTATTGAAAAATACGACCCTATCAATAATAAAGCGCTTAGACCGCAGGTTGTTGCTGCAGGCAAGAATGTCGTTTCTATCCCCTTTATGCGCGATAAGCGGCTGCCCATTCCCGGCAGCGTTATTCATAAAAAATACAAAGGCCAGGATGTTCACGTAAAGGTATTGGATAAAGGCTTTGAATATAAAGATAAATATTATAAGAGCCTGAGCTCAATCGCGTTTGAGCTTACAGGCGCTCACTGGAACGGATTTTCGTTCTTTAATCTATAGGAAATATTATGGAGAAGAAACCAGAAAAAGAAAAACCTGTAATTAAGTGCGCTATTTATACGCGTGTATCCACTTCGGAAGGGCTTGAGCAGGAATTTACGTCCCTTGATAACCAGCGCGAGTCCGCGGAAAGCTACATTCAGAGCCAAAAAGCCGAGGGTTGGGTCATTTTACCGGAATGCTACGATGACGGTGGCTTTACAGGCGCCAATACGGATAGGCCTGCACTTCAGAAACTCATCGAAGACATTAAAGCCCACAGGATTAACTGCGTAGTTGTATACAAAGTAGACAGGTTATCGCGCTCCCTTCTTGATTTTAGCCAGCTCTTGGAGTTTTTTGATCAGAATAGCGTCACTTTTGTTTCGGTAACACAGCATTTCAATACGCAAAACTCGATGGGCCGGCTTACCTTGAATATCCTCCTCTCCTTCGCCCAGTTTGAGCGCGAGATCATAAGCGAGCGCACACGCGATAAAATGGGCGCTGCCAGAAAGAAAGGCAAGTGGATCGGTGGGTGCATACCTTTAGGTTATGATCTCGATAAAGAAAATCATAAACTGATTGTAAACCTGCAAGAGGCGAAGCTTGTCCGAGAAATCTTCGCGCTATATTTAAAAGAACATTCGCTTTTAGGTGTCACTAAAATAATTAATACAAAAGGTTATAGAACGAAAATCCGTAAATTAGCCGAAGACAAGCAGCGCGGAGGCGTCAAATTCTCACATACGTCCGTAGAGAAAATATTAAAGAATCCGTATTATGCCGGCAAAGTCAGATACCAAAGCACTCTTTATACCGGAGAACAGGAGCCCATCCTTGATGATGAAACTTTTCAAAAGGTTCAAGACGCATTACATACAAATCCCGATAAACCAAAGATGCGCGCGCCTATAACTAAGCAGATAAGCCTGTTAGGCGGATTACTGCGCTGCCGTGCCTGTAATTCGTCAATGTATCTAACTCATAACGTAAAATACGGCAACGTGCGATACTTTCATTATGTCTGCCTGAATGCGCAGAAACGAGGCTACCATGAGTGCCCTACGCGGCTTGTAAACGCAGGACTTATGGAATCCAAGGTGATGGAGTGCCTCAGAAAAGTATCTGATGATCAGAGAATTAACCCAGAATCATGGGAAGGTTATGCCTTAAGCCAAAAAATAGCCGTCATTAAAGATATCGTTAAGGAAATAAAATATGACGGTGATTCAGCGATCCTTGAGATTATTCTTAATAAAACGCAGAAATCGCATAAATTTAATGTAACAAAGGCAGAGCTGAAATATCAGCGCATATCGCCTAAGGATCGACTAATACAATCCGAACCTCAACTACTCCAGAATTTAACCCTAGCCCATCAGATAGACAGCCTCATAGCTAAAGGCAAAACCAAGGATCTAAAAGAAGTGGCTGGATGGCTTAATTTAAGCCACGTGAGAATATGTCAGATAATGGGAATGCTATTTTTATGTCCGGAAATTCAGGAGCAGATACTGCTTTCCAGAGATGGAAAGATATTTGATATACCTGAGTATAAAGTCAATGAAATTGCCAAAGAATTAGACTGGGAAAAACAGAAAGAAATCTGGGAAAGATTATTAGGTTAGACCCGAATCATAAATTACAACAGAACCCTTCTTTATATAATCTGCGACATGAGGCGTTTCTACTGGATCATACCTCTGCAAGTCTAAACCCTGTGCATCCTTAAATTGTAATCTTGCCAGTAATTCTTCATGCCATTTTTTGCTTTCACCAACCCAAGTAGTCAATAAATTTGAATCTCCAGGGAAAGGATCAAATTGCAATGCTACATCTAAATCACTATCTTGTCCTACAGGCCGCCCATCCTTCCTAATTCCAGTCACCCTTGAACCGAAAAGATAAACTTTCTTTATAAAAGGCCTTTCTTTAGCCCATTGTTTTATGGCCTCTTTCACTCTCTCAATATCAAAGCTATCTAGATTCATTTCCAAACTTTGTGGTTATTTCTATTTAATGCTCCATTATACTGCTCTATCTTAACACATTATCGGTAAAAATAGCATTAAATAGCCGCCATTAAATAGGAGATATATTGGCTTAATTTGGAGATTATTTCGGTATATTTGCGGATGCTCTGGGCTCTGAAAATACGGACACTGACATCGCAGTTTTGCTCAACGGTAACAATGCCCCAAGTCTTTAACCCCCTAGGACATAAAAATAGTGCTGATCCTATGTCAGAATCAGCACTATCATTCACTGACCTCTCCCGTCGAGAGGGATATTACTGGGGTGGGTAACGGGGATCGAACCCGCAACCTTTAGAGCCACAGTCTAACGCTCTAACCAATTGAGCTATACCCACCATTAATCTATTACTAAAAGATTACCACAAAAAAATAAATTTACTATTGCTTATTATTTGTCGAACTGCTTCCTGCATTAACAATTTCGCCTCCAATAGCGAATACTCCATCAATCATCGCCCGGCTTAGATCCGTGAAACTCCTTACCCCGTTTTCCATAATTTTAAGAGGCAAAGCCAAGGCGTTCTCCGGCTTCGGACTCAAAGCGCCGATGCCTTTCGAAATTTTATCCTCAAAAGCGCCTTTAAAACTTCCGAATCCGAATTGCGGGCTATCCATCTTAGTCTTTATGGAAAACTTGAGTTCCACCTTCCCCTGATCAATAGTCTTAAACATATCCAAAACTTTATTGGTAAGTTTAGAAGCCCTTTCTTCTTCCTGTCCGGGCTCAAGCGGCTTACGCACCATGTCAGTCAGCTCCAGATGACAGTCGGCATTGATATTATTGTTCAAACCGTTGGCATCGATCGTAAAATTAAGCTTTGCCTTTTCAATGCGCGCTTTCTCCAAATCTACCCAAGCAGAGTAATAAGGATATAAATAAATCGCATCGATATCTTTAATCTTTAGCGTTACCTGCATATCTTTTTTAAAGAAATTAATCCAACCGTCGATATCCAATTTTCCAACGTCTTGCCCTTCTCTCCAGGGGATTTTGCCTTTAAGTTCGAAAGCGGTAGCTATTTTCCGCGGATAAAAAAAGAGGCTGTAAACCTTGCAACTTATATCTTTTAATACAATTTTTATCCCGTTTGGGCTTATGGTCTGGTCTATATAATTCACTACGCCATTTTCTATAATAATCTTTCTAAAACCAACAGGTAATAATTTTATTTCTTTGGGCATAGGGGAAACCGGCAATATAACATCTTTACTTGTGCTTTCTTCCCTAACTACTACAACCGGAGTTTTAATAAAAGTAAATTCCGGAGAAACTATTTTAACGCTATTAAAAATTATCCTGCCGGTAAAAAAACTGAGCAGGTTTGAAGAAACGGAAATAGACTTAATTTTAGCCAAACCTTCGACTTTAAGATTTTTTAATTCCAGATTAAAAGCCGGGCTAAGATTAAAATACCCGATAGTGGTCTTCTTGCGGGTCAAATTCTCAATCTCTTTGGCAATAATCGCCTTGCCCGTCAAGATTAAAAATAGGTATATTGCCCCAAAAATTATCGCAAGGGTTATGATAACTAACCCTATGATTTTCTCTATTTTATTCATCCCTTGACCCACCCTAGAGACTACTTTACATACTGTTTTGTGCGCCTGGGCCGGATCGAACGGCCAAACCTACTGCTTAGAAGGCAGTTGCTCTATCCAATTGAGCTACAGGCGCATTATTTATTCAAATTGCAGATTTTAGTCGGGGCGACAGGATTTGAACCTGTGACTTCTTGCTCCCAAAGCAAGCGCTCTAGCCAAACTGAGCCACGCCCCGTTTTGCCGCTTTTTTAAGTTCCGCAAAACGCTCCGAGCTTGTATTACACTAACGCAAGCCCAGAGCCATTGCCTAAAAAATTATTATATCAACCGCCCTTGCGCTTAACAATATATTTCTTGATAATTTTCTGGGCCTTTTTTAGCGCGCGATAACGATGACTCATCTTATGCTTTATGCGCTCGCCAAGTTCAGCGAAAGTCTTCTGGAATTTAGGAATAACGAACAGCGGATCGTAACCGAATCCATATCGGCCCTTCAATTCAAAACCAATCAAGCCGCTGCATTTTCCTTCCACAACGCCAATCAACCCATCTCTATCCGCCAAAGCAACAGCGCAAACATAATGCGCTCTTCTTTTCTTTAGCGGCAAACCCTTAAGGAGTTTGAGCAATTTCGTATTATTCCGGATGTCATCCTTGTTTTTTCCCGAAAAACGCGCTGAGTAAATCCCCGGAGCGCCGTCTAACGCCTCAACGCAAAGTCCGGAATCCTCTCCGAGACTAAGCTTGCCGGTAACTCGTCCCACCTTAACCGCTTTTTTTACGGCATTCTCCTTAAAAGTCTTGCCGTTTTCAACAATCCTTGGGCTGATACCGCAATCTGCCAAAGAACTTATTCTCAATTTAAAATCTTTAAGAATATCTTTTATCTCTTGAAGTTTCTTTTTATTTTTAGTCGCTACTATTAATTCCATTTATATCAAATCACCGACTAGTTTACGCTGTATACTAAACAAATCTTCGATTCCTTTCTGGGCAAGCCCGAGCAATTTGTCCATCTTCTCTTTTGAGAAAGGTTTGCGTTCGGCTGTCCCCTGGATCTCGATAAACTCCCCATTGCCGGTCATAACGACATTCATATCCACTTCGGCCTTAGAATCCTCTTCGTAGCACAGATCCAAAAGCATTTCTCCATTCACGATTCCCAAGCTGATTGCGGCGACGTAGTCACTAATTGGAATCTCTTTTATCAATCCGGACTTCTTGAGCTTATGCAACGCATCAACCAAAGCAATGAAACTTCCGGTAATGGCGGCGGTGCGAGTCCCGCCATCCCCTTGTATTACGTCACAATCCAGCCAAATGCAACGCTCGCCCAAAGATTTCATATCAGTAACAGTGCGCAGGGACCTGCCGACAAGCCTCTGTATTTCATATGTCCGTCCGGAATCTTTTCCTCTTGGGATACGCTTATCGCAGGAGCGCGGAAGCATTCCGTATTCAGCAGTAACCCAACCGGTTCCGCTCCCCCTTAAAAACGGAGGCACGCTTTCTTCTACCGAAGCAGTGCAGATAACTTTTGTATTTCCAAATTCAATAAGGCAAGAACCTTCCGGATATTTGATGTAATTACGGGTAATATTTACTTTCCTTATTTTATCCTGCCCCCTGCCGTCAAAACGCGCCATAAATCCCTCGCTTTCTAGAATTATTCAAAAACACAGACCCTGTTTCTGCCTTGAGACTTTGCCTTATATAAAGCCTGATCAACGCAAGACACCAAATCATCTTTACTCATATCTACCTTATAGCTGGCAACACCGCCGCTCACTGTTATGCCTATTGCCCGGGTAGCCTCCTTGATTTTCTCCGCCACAATCATCGCGCCTTGAGTATCGGTATCAGGTAAAATGATCATGAACTCTTCGCCTCCATAACGGCTGACGATATCCACTTTACGGCTATACTTCTTCATCGTAGCGGCAAAACTTTTTAAAACCCTATCTCCTTCCAGATGGCCATGGTTATCATTGTAGGCCTTAAAGAAATCAACATCAAACATTATCAGGCTTAAAGGATGCTTGTACCGTTGAACACGTAAAATCTCCAGCTGAAGTTGCTCCTGAAAGTGGCGATGATTAAAAATATTGGTTAATGAGTCCTCAATTACCAGAGATGACAATTTCTCATACAAACGTATACTCTCAATTTGCATCACGGTCTGATGCGCCACAAGAGATAAATACCTTAAATCATCCTGCGTAAAGATTTCTGTCTTGGCTATTTTATCGGTAACGTTCATTACCCCGATTATGCGGGTATCTATTTTAAGAGGCAATGAAACAAAAGATTTGGTCCTATATCTGGCCTCTTTTGCATAAGTTTTAAACCTGGGGTCGCTATCGATATCAGTAACAAGCAAAGCTTCCCCTTCCTGAGCAACCCATCCGGAAATCAACTTGCCGATTTTTACGCGCCAGTTTATTTTTTCTTTATCCAGACCTTTTGAACCCTTAAGGACCAACTCGCCCGCAGATTCATCTATTATCATCAACGAAGCTTTTTCTGCTTCAGCAATCTTAACTGCCATTTCAGCAACAAAATCCGTCAACCCTTCCAGATTTAAGATCCCGCCTATCTGCCTGTTTACCTGTAAAATAACCCCCAATTTTTGTTTTTCCTTTTCCAGATGCTCCAGTAAACATCTATTATTGAAAACCAATTTTTGTTTCTCGATACCGCGTTTAATCATCAACTTCAGGTAATCGATATCAAAAGGCTTAATAATATAATCGTGAGCCCCCGCTTTCAATGCCTCTATCGCCGAAGGGATACTGGCATAGCCGGTAAATATAATAAAACAGGTTTCGGGTGACCGCTGCCTAAAGTCCCGCAAAAGTTCAATGCCATTAGCATCGGACAACATTAAATCCAAAAGCACAACATTAAAGAAACGCTCCTTTACCTGCTCAATAGCCAAAGCGCCTTTATCGACAGCGATAACGTCGTATCCGTCATTATCCAAGACTAACTTTAGATTCTTACAGATTGTCTTATCGTCATCAACGATAAGAATATGATTTTCATTATTCATTATACCTGACCATTGTTATTGCTTAAGTTATTAAGGATACCAAGAATAGCGTCAATATTAAACAGCAACCTTTTAGCCGAGGCCTCTTAAGGGCAACTTCACAATAAAACTCGTTGTCTTATTTAATCCTGCCTTAACTTCAACGGTGCCGCCATGTTTCTCGACTATCTCCTTAATGATGCATAATCCTAATCCCAAACCCTTGCTTTTAGTGGTAAAGAACGGAATAAAGAGTTTTTCCAGGTTTTCCTCGGGGATGCCTAAACCGTTATCAATCACTTCCGCTTCCAGGAATTTTTCGCTCTGCCTCGTGATAAGGGTCAATTCCCCTCCTTCCGGCATAGCCTGAACAGCATTAATCACTAAATTCAAGAAGACTTCCTTCATCTGGACCTTATCTACGTTTACTACCGGGATATTTGGGTCTAACTCTTTAATCACCTCTATTTTTTTAAACAATCCCTGCTTTTCGAGAGAAGCCAATGCATCTTCAATTATCTGATTTAAATCCGCTTCACCGAGAAGGATATTTTTTGGCCGGGTAAAATTCAAAACACCTTCAATAATATTGTTGGCATGGCCTATTTCTTCTTCAATATCCCGAAACGATTGGGGCAACTCGGGATGATTTTTAGCAATCTTTCCCTTTAAATAATATGCGCTGGTCTGAATTCCGGCAAAAACGTTCTTTAATTCATGGCTTAAGACTGCGGCCATTCTTCCGATTGCCGCCATCCTCTCAGATTGAATTAAGCGCTTTTCTGTTTCCATCAGTTCTTTGGTCGCCGCCTGTAATCGGGATATCATCTTATTAAAGTAATCGCTCAATTCTTCTATTTCGTCTTTAGAATTAACTTTGATACGATGCTCATAATTTCCTTTTATCACCGCTTCCATACCCGATCTCAATTTCCTAATGGCAAATACAATACTTCCACCCCTATAAAAACCGAATATCAAAGCTAAAACAACAGAACACAACACAGCAATGATAAACATCTTTGTGAGGCTGTCCCTTAACCAAAAAACGGACTTCTCGGGAAGACCTATGCCGAGAATACCTATTATTCTTTTATCTCCGTTAAAAATCGGAGTATAGGCGGCTAAATACTTTTCTTTCATTACCCATATATGGCCTATATAATCTTTACCTTCCTCAAGCACATATTTTGCCCTGGCCGAATCAAATTTGCTGCCGATGGCATATTCGTTCCCTTGAGAAGGCACATTCGAGCAAATCCTCGTATTTCCCATAAAAATACTAGAGACTAAACCGGTGTCTTTCTTTATCAATTCGACAATTATACCGTTATTGTTATTCAACAGGTAACCGGCAACCATCGAACCTATAACGATCTCATTTTGGTTGATCACCGGAAAAGTTGACCTGATAATAAGCGCTTCTGTATTTTCTATCCCGGGAATCTCTGCCTTATCAAGAAGCCCGAATTTATTCAACTCTTCCGCGCTTAAAATTTCGGTAGATACGTTGAATTGTCCTTTGAATAAAGCTTTATGCACATATGGATCCCTGGCTAAACTGCGGCCTTCCAATTCCGGGTTATTCATAGAAACAATAACCTTGCCCCTCTTATCAGTAACAATAAAGAAATCCAGCTTGTTGCTTTTCACAACCTTGCGGTATTCATTCTTCAATAAATCAATCTGGTCTTCATTTATTAAGGTGTAGACCCTTCTATTCTGGTCCCTGACAATGTATTTCAAACCGCCGCATACGTTGTCATAGATACTCATCGAAACGCTTAAACCGTTCTTTAACCTCTCGCGCATATCATTGATTGCCATTTTATCCAAAAAGAAAATTGCGATAACTGCCAGAATAATCAGAGGCAATGTCGAGGTTATCAATAGCACCTGGACTAATTTATGTTGTATTTTTCCCATGTTTATATTCTATTTGAATACTATTTGCAACCTTAACCTTAATAATAAGTGCCGCATTGATCCGGGCTAAAAACGGTAAACGCTTCTCCCCTGAGCATCAATACCTACAATCAAAGGAAAATCTTTTACTTCTAATTTTAAAATCGCTTCCGGGCCTAAATCCGGATACGCCACTGGCCTTACCTTTTTAACGCATCTTGAAATAAGCGCTCCGCATCCGGCAGGAGCCAAAAAATATATTGCTTTGTATTTTTTAATCAGCATCCTTACATCTTTGGAGCGGCTTCCCTTGCCAATCATCCCCTTTAAACCTTTTCTAAGCAAAAAAGGGGTAAACGCGTCCATACGTTTACTTGTTGTTGGACCGCAGGAACCGATAACCTTTCCTTTTGGGGTTTTTGCCGGGCCACAGTAATAAATTACTGCATTTTTAATATCAAAAGGCAATTCTCTTCTTGTGCCTTTACCTCTACCTAAGTTTTCTAGCATTCTTTTATGCGCCTGATCCCGAGCAGTATAAATATAGCCGCTCAACAAAACCTCATCCCCGGCTCGTAAAACAAGTATATCCTTCTGGTTTAAAGGAGAAATTATTTTTTTCATAGCGTAGCGCTTGCGCTCCTTAAAGCATGGCAGCTTAGATTCAAGGCAACCGGAAGTCCGGCGATATGCGTAGGATAGCTTTCGATTTTAATCGCTAGACACGTGACCTTCCCGCCAAAACCCATTGGGCCGATGTGTAATTTTCCGATTTCCCTCTCCAGATCCCGCTCAAATGCGGTTCTTTTAGCGTTAATATTTTTCAGCAATGCTACTTTAGCCAAAAATCCGGCATAATCCGCGCTCCCGCCGATACCAACTCCGAGGATATAAGGCGGACAGGCATCTGCGCCGCTAGACTTGACCGCATTAACTATAAAATCTTTAATTTCTTTTAAGGGAGCAGTAGGATTAAACATCTTTAGCTGCGATTTATTTTCACAACCAAACCCCTTCGGTAAAACTGTCAGCTTTAATTTGCTGCCCCGGGTTATATCTATATGAACAATCGCTCCTTTATATGCCGGTTTACCCCTTTGAAGAGGATCCCGGATAATCGACTCCCTGAAATTCCCCCTCTTATATCCAAGCTCAATCCCTCTAAGGACAGCTTTCTTGAAGTCACCCGTAATTCTTACTTCCTGCCCCAATTCCACAAAAACAATCGGTAACCCCGTATCCTGACAAATAGCCAACTTTTCTTTTCGGGCTATGCGGGCATTCTCGATTATTGCTCCAAGCGCCTTCTTTGCCCGGATATTTTTTTCCTGATTATAAACCGACTTAAGTTTACGCAATAAATCCTGCCTCAAGACGCAATTAGCCTTTACGCATAAATCCGCCACGGTATCGATAATCTTTTTAGCCTTTATGCTTTTCATTTTGCCTCTCTGCGCATACCGTTTCCATACTCTCGCACAACCGTCGTCTTGATCCCTCCGCGGGGATTAAATTCACTGGTTATCCTTGCCCAACGCGGCCTGCAAGCCTTTACAAAATCCTCGAGCATTTTATTTGTCAGGTGCTCATGAAAAATACCGATATTCCGGTAAAATATCGTATACATCTTAAGAGATTTGAGTTCAATGCAAAATTCCAACGGTGAATATTCTATTTTTATGGCAGCAAAATCCGGAAGTCCTGTCTTAGGACAGATACAGGTAAACTCCGGTATTTCCATTACGATTGTATATTCTTTATCCGAATATTGATTTTTCCAAATTTCGATTTTCGGCGTCTTGAGGCTCCGAATATCTTTTTGTAGCCCTTCATATGACGAATGGTTTTGAATTTTGACTTTTGAATTTTGAGTTCTCATCTTACTCCTATCACCTTATGAATCTGGTTCACTAAACAAACAGTTACTCTCTCTTCTCTGCACAACTCTTTGAATTTAGCCAATTTATCGCGTAAGTGCGCTTTGTCTTCATTGCTATCCGGTTGCAGGACCAAAACCGCCCCCTGCGCGGTTTCCCGCATCAATCTCAAACCCCTTCTCAAATCCTCTTCTTGCGTGTCTCGGGAAATGACCGCCTTTAAAAAAACTTCGCGCTGGGAAGCAGTCTCTAAAAATAACCTGTGCTCCTCCCAAAAACCGTTTAATCCGGTTGAACTGGGCAGCTTAAGATCCATAGCTATAATATCTACGTAATCAATAATTTCTTTTAATTCTTCATAAAGCGTGCCATTGGTTTCCAAATAATTACGGAAGTTGCCTTTACGGGTAAGCTTAAGCATTTCCTTAAGAAAATCTTTCTGCAATAGCGGCTCTCCTCCGGTAAATGAAACCGAATGATACTTATCTTGATACAATTTTAACTCTTCGAATAATTCTTCCGGCTCATACTCCATAAAACTGGATATTTTGGTATCGCAGAATTTACACCCCAGGTTGCAACCATAGAAACGCACAAATATCTGTTTTTCTCCCAGATATAAGCCTTCGCCCTGAATGCTGTCGAAAACTTCCGCTATTCTTCCTCTCATACTTTAACCTATCTGCCTTTTATTCCGGCTTCCCGGAAACCTTTAGCCCTAAAATAGCAGCTGTCACATCTGCCGCAGGGTTCCTCTCCGCCTTCATAGCAAGACCAAGTCGACTCAAATGGCACTCCTAATTTACTGCCAAACCTGATAATTTCGGCCTTAGTCATATTAATCAAAGGAGTCTTGATTTCAATTCCCCTATTCTCCACTCCTGCCCTTGTTCCGGTTGAGACTACTCTCTTAAACGCGGCGTAAAACTCCGGACGACAATCAGGGTAACCCGAATAATCCTGGGCATGAGCTCCGATAAATATCGCATCAGCCGAAATTCCTTCGGCAAACGAAAGAGCAAAACTTAAAAAAATAATATTGCGGCCAGGCACATAAGTCACAGGGATCTTGCTTAGAACCCGGATTTTAGAACTAGGTAATTTTATTTTATCATCTAAAAGAGCAGAACCTTTCCACGGCAAAGCAATCCTAACAATCTTAATCGGACACTTTGCCAAACGGGAAATTTTCCTGGCAGCTTCAATCTCGCGTTTGTGCCGCTGCCCATAATCAAAAACTAAACCTTGACACTGATAACCTTCGGACTTGGCGATATATAAAGTTGTAGCTGAATCAAGCCCTCCGGACAGAAGGACAATGGCTTTTTTATTCGACATAATATGTAGCGCTTGCGGAATCAGACTCCCAAACAGTTACGGAATAGAGATTTGGAGCTTCGCTTTTAAGCAAGTCATATAAATATTTGGCGATATTCTCAGAGGTAGGATTAATCTTCTTAAAAAAATGCAAGTCATTCAAATATTTATGATCCAACTCCTCTAAAACAGAGTAGAGCTTCTTTCTCAAAAACTTAAAATCCACAACCATGCCAATTTTATCAAGCTTATCACTTACTACTACAACTTCAACTTTCCAGTTGTGGCCATGCAGATCTTCGCATTTACCCTTATAACCTCTTAAATTATGCGCCGAGCTAAAATTGCCTTCAATTCTTAGTTTAAACATTGCTTACCTTCTTTACGTTTTTAACCGGCTCTCCTAAAAACCTCTCCGCTAAATTACTAAACCATTCCGGGTTATCGCTGACAAAAAATTCATGTTTTCCTTTACCCTTCTCATTCAATAGCCCTTCGCTAGATAGAATTTTGTTCACTTCGATAGCAACCTGTTTGGCCGAATCTATCAAGGTCACACTTTTACCCATAACTTCGCTGATCAGATTCTTGAGCAATGGATAATGCGTGCAACCCAAAATAACCGTATCGACTCCGGCTTCCTTAAGCGGCCTTAAATACTGCTTCACTACAGTTGAAACGACATCACCGGTTAGCCAGCCTTCTTCAACAAAAGGCACGAACAAAGGACAAGCCACAGCCGTAACTTTGACTTTAGAATCAAACTGCTTAATTTCATCCTCATAGGCGCGGCTTTTAATCGTACCTTTGGTGCCGATAACGCCGACACGCCTATTTCGCGTGGCATAAACAGCTTCTCTTGCTCCCGGGCTAATCACGCCTACGATAGGAACGCGGAAATGATTTTTAATCTCCGGCAGCGCAAAACTCGATACAGTATTGCAAGCAACACAGATAAATTTCACTTGATGCTTGAGCAAAAACAATATATTTTCTATCGAAAAACGGATGACCGTTTCCCTGGATTTGATTCCGTAAGGAACGCGGGCCGTATCTCCAAAATATACTATATTTTCGCGCGGAAGCTGACGGATCAATTCCTTGACAACGGTCAACCCCCCCACTCCCGAATCAAAAACTCCTATAGGTTTCATTTCTTATCTGCCTCCGCCATAGCCAACTCCTGCGCGTAATCGCTTAGACCATCCATTATACTCTCGGCTATTTTCTGCCGGTAGAATCCATTCTTGAGCATCCGCTCCTCATTGTAATTAGATACAAATCCCACTTCCACCAAAACCGCAGGAATCCGGGAACCCCGCAAAACTTCATAGCGGGCATCTTTAACCCCTATAACTTTAACATTCATATTGCTGCCGACCGACCGGCAAATATTCTTTGCCAACTGTATTGACTCAGCGCGGTCATAGGCATAAATCATATCCCAAAGCATAGCTCTCAATTCCAGAGAACGGCTGGCAAACAAAGATCCCTCCAAATCGAGATTACCTTCTTTAGCGGCAACAAGCGCGCGCTTGGCGTCATTTAGAGTAGGCGCTACATAATAAACCTCAAAACCGTTCATACTTCTGGTGCGGTTAGCGTTAGAATGAATACTTACAAAAAGATTCGCCTTAGATTTATTGGTAATCTCAACTCTAGCGCCTAACGGGATAAACCTGTCGGTAGAGCGGGTCATCACAACATTCACACCTTCTGATTTCAATAATAAAGCTAATCTCTTGGCAATATCCAAATTAACATCTTTTTCCCTTAAGCCTGTCCTGCCTATTGCTCCGGGATCATTACCCCCGTGTCCGGCATCGACGACGATCTTTCTGATCTTCCTGGAAATCGGAAAAGTTGAGACCCTCTGAGACGGGGTTATCTCTGTCTTAAACAAAACATCAACGATCTGCTCTTTAAATTTAGCGGGGACAGCTACCGCGCCCTCATAAATATCCACCGGATGATTTAAAATAATCGCTCTTTGATTGACTAAAACCAGATCATCTCCTACTTTTAAATTTATCCTGCTGGCGCCTTTCCTTAAAACAATAACCCTGGTAAAAGTATCATATTCCCAGTTTATTCCTTTGGATTCACAAAGCGGTATAAGAGAATAGTAAACGGCGCCGTTAATACTATAAGTCGGAAGAGATTCTCTTACGCTGACAGTGGCGCAGCCGGAGAGAAAAAGAATAAATATAACCTGTATAAAAATCAATCGTTTACACATATCAAATCCACTCACCTTTTATAAGTTTCAGTTTCTTAACACGAGACCGCTTCTTCACCTGAATTTCCCTCTTTCTTGCTTCTGACTTATTTACAAAGGGAGATGAAATATAAACTAATTGCAATGGGCCTTGATTAATGGCAAATCTAGAACCTCTACCTAGATTGTGTTCAATAATTCTATTTTCTGGTTCATTGCTTATGCCTATATAAAATCTCTGAGTCTTAGCTTTAGCAATGTAAACATACCAATTTTCCATATTTGGCCCCTCGACTTCGCTCGGGGTCACTCGACTATATGGTTTACCGCGAGCGAGGAACGAAGTGACGAGTCGAGTAGGTTTCTCGATTCGCTCCGCTCACTCGAAATCACTCGCTAACAGGTTTACCACGAGCGAGGAACGAAGTGACGAGTCGAGTGGTGGAGGTGGCCGGAATCGAACCGGCGTCCTTAAGAAATCTGATAAAAGCCGCTACATGTTTAGCTCCGTATTTTAAGCTTGCTCTTGCAACTCCTACGGGGCAGGATTCGCAAAGCGCAGCCTTTTACCGCTTTCGTCCCCTGCCGCAAGGCTACTAGCAGGAAATTAGCCTAAATTAGCGCTCAATTCCAATCCTTAGGCAGATCAGATTGAGGCATTCCTTATTTTATTAAGGAATGACTGCAAACGCCATAGCAGGAAAAGACATAGGCGTTCCAATTGGAGGAACAACGCTATATCTCTCGTTTGCTATAGAACTTGATGCTGTTCTTGCGTTTATATTGTGCACGGGTTATTAACGCGGCTAACCATGCGTCCGCGACATGCTGCTCTTACCCGACGGCCTAAGTCGAGCCCAATTCACCCCCTCAATTTTGCGAAGCAAAATTGACTCCGAGTCAACAATACGCTTTATCTACAGACGAGGAGCCATTCCCTATTTACCTTCTATTCTTCAACATCCTGCGCATCGTTAAATCTGTTTCCCGGCGCTTGATATCGTCTCTTTTATCATAGAGCTTTTTACCTTTGCAAAGCCCCACTTCAACTTTTACAAATCCCCTGGAATTAAAATAAAATTTCAGAGGAATAAGCGTAAGACCTTTTTGCGTAAGCTTACTTTCTAGTTTTTCGATTTGACTCTTATGCAGAAGGAGCCTGCGTTTACGCGTAGGCTCGACATTCATATAACTGGCTTCGGCATAAGGATTTATATGCGTGTTATATAAAAACAACTGTCCATCTTCAAACCGGGCGAAACTATCATTCAAAGTAACCTTGGCTTGCCTTATAGACTTTACTTCGCCACCTTTTAGTTCTATCCCGGACTCAAAGGTTTCCAGAACATTGTAATCTCTGTATCCTTTATGGTTTGAGGCGACAATTGTACTCATTTTAGCATACTTTGGCCAAAATATATAATCAAAAATAGCGGGATAGTAATAACGCTGGCTATATGCGTAAGCAGTATCCCCTGACTAGCCAAAAGATCCTCTTTCTTATAATTCCTCAGGATCACTGATAAAGTCACTGCCGAAGGCATGGCTAATTGAATAATAATAAGTAAAGCTATCAACTTGGGAATACCAAAAATACTTACCACTGCGACACCTAAAGCAGGCAGCAAAATCATCTTTGACAGGATCAAAAAGGACATTGTTTTCTTGTCTATATCCCTAAGATTCAACTCCGCTAAATTTCCGCCAACTACCAGCATTGCCAAAGGCAAAGTGCTATCTCCCAGCATCCTTAACGGCTTGATTACCGCATCCGGCACAAATTTATTCCAGCCCAAAGCTATAACTATAAGGCTGACTAACGTGGCCATAACCGGCATACTTAACAGATTCGACCAGTTGAATTTTCTTTCTTTGTGAAAATTAAGTATGTGAACACCGACGGAAAACATCACCAGATTAAAACCGGCCAAAAATAGAAATAGATAAATAAACATCGCGCTAAGTTCGCTGCCAGAAAGTAAAGCAGCAGCTAAAGCAATCGGCAGGTAACCTGAATTCTGAAATCCCACCAAACTTATAAATTGCAACTTATGCTGCTCCCCTTTAATTAAAAAAGAAAACAGAAACCCCGCCAGTAAGCCGATAGCTGTAACCGCAATACTTATTAAAGGAAAAACCCACCAATTCGAATAAGCAGTAAATGAAAAATCTTTGATTAATTGACAAAAAATGAGTATGGGCAAAGTAATATCCATAACTAAATTGCTTATGGAATCAATCCCTTGCTCGCTTAAAAATTTCCTTTTTACCAGCAAATACCCGATTATAGCCAGCAGAAAAATCTGAAAAACAGCTATTCCGGTGACCTTAAAGTGTTCCAATGGCATAATTTAACCTCTTTATTTAAGTTAATTATTATAACAATAAAATAACTGTCAGGCAATGTTTTATATCGCACATTATTGTTTGACAGTTCATCAAGAGAGTATTATAAATATACTTCTTATGAACAACCAATATAACAAACCCCATGATTTTAGAGATGCCCTAAAAATAGCCGATATCCGTCTTTTTATAGGCTCTGTCGGCTTCTTCACATTGGCAAGCCGGGCTCTAGCTGTCGTCATTGGTTTCCAAATATACAATATAACACACAACCCCCTATGCCTAGGTTGGCTAGGGCTTGTAGAAGCTATTCCGGCAATCTCTATTGCGCCTTTTGGAGGTTATGTCGCGGACCATATCAATCGACGCACAATCATTTTAATAACCCGCGCGGCTTCCTGCCTGTGCACAATCAATGAATACTCCACGGGCTAAAGCCCGTGGTTTCAAACCCTCTACATAATCTGGCTATTTGCTCTGTTCGTCGATGTACTTTTTGATCATTCCTTCATCGACATGGCCTATCGATTCGGCAAAATAG
>Ga0265297_10001555_pt1 | contig 52976 bp, 42 predicted proteins | sample Munlanlwell13791_FD_192502 | JGI IMG/M metagenome (GOLD analysis project Ga0265297, IMG submission 192502) | Leachate microbial communities from a municipal landfill in Southern Ontario, Canada - Leachate well 137-91 | ecosystem: Engineered > Solid waste > Landfill > Unclassified | place...
CAAAAAGAAACCCAACGCAAACAACGCGAAAAAGCTCGCAAAATATGCTTGGTAGGCTATACTAATGCCGGTAAATCTACCCTCTTTAACTATTTAACTCAAGCCGGGGTTTTAGTGGAGGATAAACTCTTTGCCACTTTAGATTCCACTTTCTGGTGCATCAATTATGTATTTTTGAGTTGTAAAACCTAAACATTCTGGCTGATTATAAATAATCCCCGATGGTGAAGTCAAAGTAAACAAATTATCACTAAGGTTAACAGATGTATTCCAAATCAAAGTAGTTCTTAGATTATCAGCCAAATCATCGACCTCGATTTGAAAGGTTTGGTTAGAGTTTGGCGGAATGGAGTGATTATTCTCATATGATGGAGGATTCCCTCTCAGACGATTGATCAGACGGCTTACAATCAATGACATGTTTGATAAATATGGCACTTGATAGGCTATCCCATGCCCCCAGGACGCTATATTATTCATGTTCACAATACCAATGTAATTATTGCCGAACCGCATGGTATAGCACTCAATACCTCTGGGGTTATAATTTGAATAAATGCTAGTGCTAACATTATTCATCGTATGGAGGTTGCTGTAATAGTGGTTGTGTGGATTTTCGGGGTCTATTGTTGGATTATGTTCTCCATCTGATAACAGTACCATCCCCTTTTTCCTTTCTGTTGGAGTTCCAAACCTATTATACCCATAGGTAAAAGGGACAAGTAAATCTGTGTTACCTCCTGCACTTGGTACGCCGACACTGTTGATAAAAGAGTTTTGATTTGATGAAGTAATGGAGTATAGTTGCGCTGTCGGTGTTGGAGAAAAGTTTATATACCCTCCATTCCAGTTCGGAGGAGTTCCTTCATTAAATCCAAAAATGTTAATCTTATCCCCAGGCAGCATTGCACTTATAAATCTTCTCGTTAGTCGTTGAAGGTTTATACATTCATCTCCCATACTTCCTGAAATATCAAGGGCTAATACCACATCGATCCCATCATCATAGATAGTGAAACCGGGACCATTTAGACCATCAAAACCATCCCGAACATTTGCCCTTATATAGGCGAAATGCAGCATCCCATTATTACCGATGTCAACAAGGATATCATAATCTCCCACAGCTGAAGCGGTCATTACAGGAGAGCTGGAATACCACACTCCGTCATTATCTGAAGTTCCAGATACCTGACAGATGATTGCATTCAAAGCTGATATATTCATCCCATCAGAATAATCCTGATCCTCCACAATGTAAACCGTTAGAGGAGTATTCTGGGGGCAGTTTGTGACTTTCACATGAACCGGATCGCCGATCCGAAACATGTTCTTATCCCGTCCATCTGGTGGATTGGATACCCCGGCACTGATTACCTGGGGTGTGAAATAAAGACCCCTGTCTGAATAGGCCTTATCTATTACTAACTGATTAGATGGTGTTGAATTCCTCATTAGAGCATTGTAGAAATATCTGGGTTTGTATCTTAGGGAATCAGTTGGTGAAACATTGTCAATTAGTGTATTAACGAGAAAATGGTTAAAATAGTTGTCGCCCAGGCGATTTCTAATTTCCCACCATGCAGAACCAATGGGTTCCCTGCAACCATAGTATGAATAGAAGCTTTCATCAAGAGTTGTGTTGGGAGGAGTGTAATTGGAATTATTGTAAACAGATATGACTGTCAATCAGTCTGCCAATTCTATCGTTAGCGTCGGATACCGGTAAGTTGCATCGTCACGATATGCACACGGATAATAGAATGAGAATGCTTCGTCCATTCCACCGTAGAGTATCTCGTTTTGCAAATTTGGTGGAAAAGGGCTAAAAAAATTTAGATCTAACTGATTATACACTAAGGCATGTGTCATTTCGTGACATATGGAAGAACAGAACATCCCTGTTTCGTGATTGATCTTTATCACTGAATCACCGGGAAAATATTTGCCTTGTTCGGGCATAGTGCACCCAGTTATAATGTCTAAGCGTGGGTATTGGAGGGGAGCAGAAAATACACTTTCACATAGCCAATCTATGTATTTAACGGAGTGGTAATATTGATTGCTTGGGTTACCAATATATCCGTAATAATCAAATATAATAATTGGGTTAAGGGGATCAGATGGATTCTTAATTAATTGCATTGCTGGGTTAGAGCTTCCATCAAAAATAGTAACCATACTTGACTCGAGAAACGCCTTTATATTCAATACTGACTCACCCGGAAAGTTAACATCGCCTTGAATATCGGTAAAAGCTTCAATACTATCACCATCACAAATAGCAAATACTCTGGTATCAAAAAAAGCTCTGCTTGATGCTTCCATGTTACCATTGTTGTCTGAATCTAATAAGCTGTCCCATTTACATTAACAGTAAGGTCATGTACGACAGCCATTTCGTTAACATATATTTCTCCTGAAACTGCATCAATTACCAGCTTTCTTTCAGAACCACCGACCCAACATAAACGATATTCAGGATCTATATCGAGCTTATATTCATTGATGTTGCAATAACCGAGTTCAAACTTAGGGGATCTGTTCGAGAAGAGATTTAGCAGTTCATCCTCAGGTACAGCGTTAGCGTAGATTTTGATTGCATCCTCGTTTGTAAGTATTGGCATAATATAATCATCTGGTATACACACTGTTGAGTTATTGATACTGAGTTGTTTTACTTGGTAATTATAGCTTATTTTAAGTGACCCAGCTCCAAATACTGGATAGCCATTCACAATTTGTTGATATCTGACTCTTGTTATGTAAGTGTTGCTTGATGTCTTTCCTTTGAACAGCTGCCCTTCTTGTGCAGATATATAAGGTTTTACTTTGTCAAAAACCCGATCAAAGACCTGGCTCATATAAACGGTATCTTGCGGTGCTGTTATAACTATGTCTCTAAAATTTCCGAATATGATGGAGAAGGTCATATACTGATAATTATAAGCGATATCTCCCTCAAAACCTGTTTCGGCTTTGAATCTTGCCGCCCGTTCGTTTAAAATTGCTTGCTTTTGGTTGTATTCCTCTGTTTGCTCATAAGGTAATCCCAGCAATGGGACGACCATAAGCAATAGATAGAATAGGCAAAACCAATACCTTTTCATCATTCTTTCTACCTGATTTTGTCCTGTATACATCTGACTTTTTTTAAAACTGAGTTCCAAATGTTGGCGCAAAATCCAACTCATTGTTTCTCAGGTTATTTGAGGACATTCCAATTATCCTCAATTCTACACTCTATATAATATCTACCGACCACTTGTATTGTTTTCATCTTGTCAATCCTTGTCAAGTTTTTTCATCATAAGCTACCTTGTTGAATCGAATTAAATGTTATTATAGACCCCCACTGAAAACTTCAAATGTCCAAGTCCCAACAAATTCCCTAACAATGCCATATCATATTTATTGATAATGTGATAGGTTGATTTATCCATCTGGTGGATTGGATACCCCGGCACTGATTACCTGGGGTGTAAAATTAAGACCCCTGTCTGAATATGCCTTGTCTATTATTAATTGATTGATTGGGTGTATTGGAGTTTTTCATTAGAGCATTGTAGAAATATCTGGGTTTGTATCTTAGGGGTTCGGTTAGTAAAACATCGTTAATTAATGCATTAACGAAAAAATGGTCTGCAAACAAACTATCGATTGGAGTTTGCACAAGAACCGACCCCATTGACTGTTGAGATAGTGGAATATTGACTATATCCGTATAGGTTCCATTGTAAACGTTGCCAAGTATATTGACGTTAAAGCTTCTCGATATTAGGTTTGGTGCTACTTTTCTTATAATAGGTTCTGACACATCAACAAAAACTGTATAACCTTGATTAGTCAATATATGGCACAAGTAGTACGCTTGTCCATTTTCATTGTCAATTGGCACATAAGCTATCCTTGGGTTAGTGGGTTTTACCTCTGCTCCATCAAAGACTTTTTCCTGAACCAAACTGATAGCTTGCTCCAAGGTTAGGTTGATCGAGACAGGATCTGAGCTGATGTCTACTGTACCGTTATTTACACTTAACTGGTATGTGGCTAAGCTGTAATGAATTCTCAAAGATCCACCACCGCCTTCAATTGAGTAACCATTTACATTTTGCCAATAGATAACACCAGAACCATTAATGTTACTTCTGACCTTACTACAACTCAGCTGCCCTTCCCTAGCAGAGATATAGGGCATGACTTTCGAAACGACATGATCAAACACACTGCGCATAAATACAGTATCTTGGGGTGCCGTAACCTCAATTTCTTTAAAACTTCCCGATATGGTAGAGAATTGCATACCTTGAAGGTTGTAACTGATATCCCCCACAAATCCTGTTTCGGCTTTGAATCTTGCCGCCCGTTCGTTTAAAATTGCTTGCTTTTGGTTGTATTCCTCTGTTTGCTCAAAAGGTATTCCCAGCAATGGGACGACCATAAGCAATAGATAGAATAGGCAAAACCAATACTTTTTCATCATTCTTTCTACCTGATTTTGTCCTGTATACATCTGACTTTTTTTAAAACTGAGTTCCAAATGTTGGCGCAAAATCCAACTCATTGTTTCTCAAGTTAGTTGAGGACATTCCAATTATCCTCAATTCTACACTCTATATAATATCTACCGACCACTTGTATTGTTTTCATCTTGTCAATCCTTGTCAAGTTTTTTAATTTTAAAAGGAGTGGTTGGATTCGAATCGAGGTCTTGTTTCTTACTATCGTATTTGCTTTTTATCTCAAGATGAGTTATTCTATATAATATAAACGAGGCAGTGTGTTTTTAGGAAACATTAGCAAAAGGGAAGGAAGATGAAGAAAGCATCATTATTTATTGTTCTATTAATTATCAGCAGTGGGTTTCTCCTATCTGCAAAAGAGGATAAGGCGATGAATTTTTGGCAGGATAATTATTGTGTGCAAAAAACCGTTAAACCCCCAGCGGAAAACGCAAATAGGTTACAAGCCAAAGTGGATGGCAAATGGCAAGAATATAGCTTAGTTAGTTTTCCGACTGCATTTGGGCAATGGAACAAAGAAAAACGGCTGGAATACTTAGATATTATTCAAGAAATGAGTGAAAAAGGACCACAAGCAACTCGCAAGCCACCTTTATCTGGACCCCATAATGGCATTGTAGCAACTTATGGAACAGCCAGAGAGGATAGTAAGTTTAAACTCAATAATGCCGTAAAGGGAATGGGTTTTTTACCGAAAGCGGAAAAAATTAGCGAAATTACAGACCTGCTAAAGGCAACCATCAATGAAGACCTGAATACAAAGCTGAAAATTTTGGATTCACTTTATACCAATGCGGAGGATATTTTTGCCCCCGACCGTCTCATTTCTCTCGAATTGTATTCCACCCCCGAATTTACTACCCAGACCTTTTTAAATCAGATGACCAATCCTGCTTGCGTTACTGTTTTTCTGGATATTCCCACTTTCAAGATTAAGCAAATTGCCCGCATCATCCATCCCAATGACCCCAATTTAAGCAGCTATGAAAAGAATGCCTGTCAATATGTAAATTTGATGCATAGTTATTTTCACGGTGATTATGGGCGGGATTGCCTTGCCGTTATTTATTACAATATAGAAATTTATGATAGTTCCCCCGGGAAAATAGGGGGGAGGGGAACTATATTAACACCTCATAATTAAGGATAAAAACCATTATGGAACACGAAAATTACTTAGGAATGGAAGAATATGAACTGGAACCTGAGGTCTGGGAAGAGGTCGAAAAAACTGAACAAACTGCCTTTTTAGCTACCATAGGAACACCCTTAGAAACGGATAAGGATATTGAAGAATCGCTAAATGAATTGGAACGCTTAGCAGAAACCGCAGGCATTGATGTTTTGGGGGTTTATCGTCAAAGAAGAAGTACTCCAGACCGTGCTACTTATTTTGGCAAAGGTTTTTTAACCGAGCTCAGCCAAAAAATGATGCAAGCCCAAGCGGATTTGCTAATTGTGAATGATGAACTTAGCCCTTCGCAAGCAAGAAATATTGAACGAGACTTTCAGATAAAAGTTATCGACCGCACCGAGGTTATTTTATATATTTTTCACAATCGTGCTAAAACGCGCGAAGCAAAGCTACAGGTTCGTCTGGCAGAATTGGAATATCAATTGCCCCGCTTAAAAAGATTATGGGAACATTTTGATAAAGAACGAGGCGGTATCAGAAATAAGGGAGGGACAGCAACAAGAGGTATGGGTGAAAAACAAATTGAAATTGATAAACGCCTTATTACAGATAACATCCGCAAAATAAACAAAGCTATCGAAAGTATCCAGCACCAAAAAGAAACCCAACGCAAACAACGCGAAAAAGCTCGCAAAATATGCTTGGTAGGCTATACTAATGCCGGTAAATCTACCCTCTTTAACTATTTAACTCAAGCCGGGGTTTTAGTGGAAGATAAACTCTTTGCCACTTTAGATTCCACTTCTCGTCAGCTGAAACTCTCCACAGGATATCCTGTTGTCCTCTCAGATACAGTAGGTTTCATTTCTAAATTGCCACATCACTTGATTGCTTCTTTTAAGGCAACTCTAATGGAAGTTCAGGATGCCGATTTATTATTACATATTGTGGATGTTTCCGATGAACGCTTCGAATATTATATTCAGCAAGTAAATACAGTGTTGCAACAGATTGGAGCTGATTCTATTCCCCAGATTATTATCTTTAACAAAATCGACAAAGTTGATTCTATGTTTCCCGCAGTTGTAAAAAGACGCTATCCTGAAGCTATTTTAATTTCAGCTGTTAACGGCACAAATATAGATAAACTAATTGCCAAAATTGAAGAAGTGCTCTTGGGAAATAAAAATCTGAAACTTAAAATACCTTATGACAAAACCTCGCTGGTTTCTAAACTGCACGATATTGCAGAGATATTGAACGAAGATTATAAAGAGGATGGCATCTATCTGGAAGTGGGAATTAGTAAAGACGACATATATTTGGTAGAAAACTATGTGATATAGTGATATAGATCAATAAGATAAAGCAAGATAGTAAGATAAAAGCTATTTCTTCGGTTGCCTTAGTGGTATAAATAGCACACAGCTAATTGAAGCAATTGGATTTGCCGGTAAAAAAACATCGCTAATACCTGTCCTCCTTAAGGAACTAATAACCCTATTATATATACAAAATCTGGGTGAAATTTTGTTTCTCTCCGCTCTAAGCCCTCGGCTTTCTGCTGGACTAATTTCTTTCTTCCCAGCCATTTTTCTTCCTAAATGTGCAAATAACAGATCGTTACAATCCTGTCCACCTCCACTTATCATCCACTCCTCCCCAACGGTAAGTTGAGGATGGGATAGGGATGGGATAGGGACGGGATAAGGAGGAGTTGTGTTCGGGAATCAAGAAAGGTGGGTGGCTCATAAAAACAAGATCAGGTACACAAAAAAACAGCCATTCCCTATTTCAGAACGGAAGGAATGGCTGAAAAGGTTAAAATCCGAAGTTAGTTAAAAAGTAATAACTCTTTCGGGGATAATTAAATCCGCTTCAGTGGCATTTACTACATCGTCTATAGTTAATCCCTCAGCAATTTCTCGAAGATAAAGTCCATCAGGAAGAACTTCAATAACTGCCATATCGGTGATAATAAGATTTACTTTTCCTTTGGCAGTGAGGGGTAAGGAGCATTGTTTCAGAATTTTGGAATTGCCATATTTATCACAATGTTCCATAGCTACGATAACTTTTTTAGCTCCAGTGACCAAATCCATTGCGCCTCCCATACCGGGAACCATTTTTCCAGGAATTAGCCAGTTAGCTAAATTACCGTTTTGATCAACTTGTAGGGCACCTAAAACGGTGGCATCAATATGACCTCCGCGAATAATGGCAAACGAGGTAGCGGAATCAAAGAAACTGGCTCCTGGTATGCAAGTGATATATCCCCCTCCAGCATTGATCATATCCTCATCTTCTTGGCCTTCTGGGGGTTTAGGTCCGGCGCCTAAGAGTCCATTTTCCGATTGGAAGATAACTTGAATCCCTTCTGGAATATGATTTGCAGCTTCGGTAGGCAATCCAATACCCAGGTTTACATAATCGCCATCTTCGAATTCTTTAGCGATGCGTGCACCGATCATAGCTCTTTTATCTAATGCCATTTTAATTCTCCTTTGCTAAAACAAGATAATTAACAAAAACGCCAGGAGTGATCACTTCTTCGGGGTCTAATTCTCCAATTTCAACTATTTCATCAACTTCTGCGATTGTGATTCTCCCTGCCATAGCCATAATGGGGTTGCTGTTACGGGCAGTTTTACGATAGGTTAAGTTGCCTAATTTGTCGGCTTTATGAGCTTTAATGAGGGCAAAATCACTGGGGATAGCAGGTTCGAGAAGATAATCTACTCCCTCAATAGAAATAATCTGCTTTCCTTCTTCCACAATTGTGCCCAATCCAGTGGGGGTTAAAATACCTCCTAAACCAGCTCCAAAAGCGCGAACGCGTTCCATAAGTGTTCCTTGGGGGATAAGTTCAATTTCTATTTCTCTGGCATTCATCTGGGCTTGGATAGTTTTATTGGTTCCCATATGTGAAACTTGAGCACTTGTAACCATCCTGTTTACGATGAGTTTACCTACACCTCGGTTTTCCCAATCGGAAGCGATAACGATCATATGGAGGTTATTATTTTCATTTTCCACCATTGCATCGATAATAGTTTCTGGAGCTCCCACAGCTAAAAAACCGCCGATGGCAATCCGGCTTCCTGGTTTAACCATAGCAGCTGCCTCTGTGGCACTAATAACTTGAACCATTTTGTCTCCTTGTATATTTTAATATGCTGTTTATATTAATTCAGAGAGCAGATTTTGGATAGCTGGTGTATCCGATAACGGCTCTGTAATCTGGCAAAACTTTTCAAAGAATAGTAAACCGATGTCTGGGTCAAATTGAAAACCTATATTATTAATTATCTCTGTCCTTGCTGCATTTGGTTCAAGATTATGACGGTATACTCGTTTACTGGTCATCGCATCATAGGAATCAGCAATAGTGACAATTCTGGCTAAAAGAGAAATATTTTCTTGGGTAAGACCGTAAGGATAACCACCCCCTCCAAACCATTCATGATGCTGTAATATAATATTATACACAGCTTCCGGTAAACCAATGGGGCGAACAATTTGTGCTCCGATAACAGGATGCTGTTTTATGAGAGAAAATTCGCTAGGGGTTAAGTTATCCTTTTTATTCAGGACGGTATCATAGATGCCGATTTTGCCTAAATCGTGTAATAGAGCTCCCACTCGTAATAGATTTAATTCTTCGGCACTCAAATTTAAAAGTTTGCCGATCATAATACTTAGCACAGTAACGCGTTCGGAATGACCCCGAATATAAATATCATTTGCTTCCATGGCATTAACCATTGCATGAATGGTATTAAGGTAATTCTTTTCCAGCTTACTTTTTGCGGCATAAAGTTCTTGAGTGCGTTGCTGAACTATATGTTCAAGATTAAGACGGTATACTTCATTTTGCAAGAGAAGAGCATTTTTTTGAAGCGCATTATTAATAGCCATATGCAAATCGGATAATTCAAATGGCTTACGCAGAATATCGTGTGCTCCTAATTGGATAGCAATTCTCAATTTTTCAGGTTCTGTAGAGCCAGTAATAAGAATCACGGGAGTGTTCGGGCTGATTGTGCTGATAAATTCTAAAAGCTGAAATCCAGAAAGATTGGGCATATTAATATCAGCGATAACAACATTATAAACATTATTTTTTAGCAGTTCCAAAGCTTCCAGAGAATCGCTGGTAGTAGTTATTTGGCAAGGAATATCTTTTTTTATGCTCATCCGGATGCAATCCAGAATAGCTACATCGTCATCTACTACTAAAATATGTTGTTTCCAGCGCTCCATATATTACTCTATAAATAATTATCTTTAGCGGTAGATAGCTTAATTGGCTTTAAGCAATCCGCATCGTTATTTTGGGGACTATTAATTCTTTTATCAACTGGATACATTTCCAGTTCGATTTCAGAACTGGGGCTAAGCAATGGCTGTAACTCCTGGGGGTTATTTAGGTTAGGATCAAGCCAAAGATCATAAACAGCCGGGCTTAATAATAGAGGCATTCGATTATGCAAAGCTTGAAGATAAGGATTGGCAGAAGTGGTAATTATTCCTAAAGAAGGTATATAACTACCATCCGGACTATGCCAGCTGTCATAAATTCCTGCCAGATAAAGTAATTCACTATCTTTTGCTTTAATAAAAAAGGGTTGCTTATCGGTTTTTCGCCATTCATAAAAACCATTGACGGGAATAAGACAACGCCTTCTTAAAAAAGATGCCTTAAAACTTGGCTTTTCTAATATTGTTTCGCTGCGGATATTGATAAGTGCTTGCTCAGGAATTTCTTTTCGCCAGGAAGGAATTAAACCCCAACGGAAAAAACCCAGATATCGAAAATCTGCTTGGGAAACAACAGCAGCAACTGTAGCCGTGGGAGCTACATTATAATTAAATTCAAGCTGATCTGAACTCTTTTTAATTTTCAGTTCAGCTTCCAATTTCTGTAGTTCTTTATGAGTGATAACCTGGGCAAAGCGTCCACACATTTATATCTCCTTTCAAGTTGACAAGATTTATAAAAGCCATATTTTAGGCAATAAATATTTTTACCTCTTAGATATTTGGGGAGATAAATCCTCTTTTTTTGTCTTCCTGTATACAAAGAACCTTTAAATATTGAATAGGCAGCGTCCACAAAAAAAGACTAATATGAATGGAGATATTATGCAAAATAGCGATATAGATATCGTGATGGAACAGCTAAAAGAGCATTTCCACAGTGTTAAAACACCGGTTGTAGATCTGATCAAAATTAAAACTGATGACCCATTTAAAGTGTTGGTGGCAACAATTTTGAGCGCGAGAACAAAAGATGAAACTACTGCCAAAGTTGCAGAAAAGCTGTTTCAAAAGGTGAATAAAGCAGAGGATTTTGATAAACTTACCTATGAAGAACTGGATAAAATAATTACTCCCGTTGGATTTCATAGAGTTAAAGCTAAACATTTGAAGCAGTTACCAAAAGTGCTGAAGGAGAAATTTAACGGAAAGATCCCCGAGGAAATTGATGAGCTAATGGTAATTCCAGGAGTTGGAAGAAAAACCGCTAACCTTGTTCGTGCCGTTGCTTTTCAAAAACCTGCTGTCTGTGTAGATGTTCATGTACATAGAATTTGTAACCGCTGGGGATATGTGAAAACTAAAACACCGTTTGAGACAGAAATGGCTCTGCGAGAGAAATTACCGGACAAATATTGGCTAAATTTCAATTCGTATGTGGTTGCTTTTGGACAAAATCTCTGTACACCGCGAAGACCTCAATGTGAGAGGTGTTCTATTATTGAATTTTGTGAGTGGGGGAAAGAGCACTCACCGATAATACAAAAGGAAAATAAGTGAAGAGAAGAGGCGGACTAAATTTTTCTAACGATAACCTTATTGCCGTCGATTCCTTCAATGATAACTTTAGCTCCTAATTCTATAGCTTTTTGGTCAACTTCAACAGCTGGCCATTCTTCTCCCCCGATTTTTACATATCCCTTTCCCTCTAAAGGAATTTCTTTAGTTACGATCCCATTTTTTCCTTTTAAGGCAAAAACATTGGTATTGCTACCTGTATTGGCTAATAACTTTTTCCCCAATTTACGCATAAAGAGAAAGGAAATGAAGCTTAAGACTGCAAAAACGAGTATCTGAAAGGCAATATTTCTACCCATAAAGGGTATCAAAGATAGCAGGGAAGTAATAATAGCTCCGATTCCCAAAGAAATAAAGAAAAAAGCAGGATCAAATATCTCGATGATGATAAAGCCGATTCCAATTATCATCCATATTTGCCAAGGTAAAAGCGCCATATGTTAACTTCCTTCCTCGGAATTATTGTTGTTATTGTTATCCGCTTCAGAATTAGAAGAAGTGCGTTTATCTTTGTAGATGCGTTTAACTTTCCGTTTTCTATTTCCATAACCATAACGGCTGTAATAGCGGTTGTAGTAATTTCCATAGCCACCATAATTATAAGAACTGCCCACTCCGCTTGAACCAATCCCTTTTATTCCTAAGGCAGCAAGGAAATACATTAATAAACGAGTTCCAAAATAAACAAGTACGGCTCCAACGGAAAAAACAACTAACCAGCTGAAGAAATCAATTGCCAAAGTTTTTATAGTAATGCCAATTGAACCACTTTTCTGTTGTGGAATTAAGGATACATATAGGAGAACACTTTGCACATCTTTCAGCTTATCCAGATTGGTACGAGTTTCCTGAATTAAAGTATGTAATGCTTCTTTTCGTTTATTTTGAGCGTCAGTAGGGAAACGGACATTATTCAGGTCTGCCTGTTCTCTTTCGTATGCTTGTAAACGGGCAAATTCGCTTTCGTAATCTATGTTTACCAAAGCAGTGTCTACCTGTTCTGTTTTAGAAACAACTGTTCCGAAACTGCGTAATTTTTCTACAAGTTCAGGAAGGTCTTTTTGAGGAACGCTAAAAATATAGGCACCATAAGAGCCTTCGCTTTGTTTTCTAATTTGTTTAGTAGAATATTTAGCGATGAGGTTCTCAATTTCGGTTTGAGCTTTAGCCACATCAGAGGAAACAAATGAAATTTGAGCTTTATTTACAAACTTAAGGTCTCGATATTCATTTTGAGCTGCCTTGAAATCGTAAGAGTTATGTTTATTGGCATTATTTTGCCATTCAAATAAAGAAGCGGCAATTGCTAAGAAGACGATGAAAATAGCGATTCCTTTAACTCTGCGTTTTGTTCTTCGATCCATATTAACCTCGAGCAGTTATATTTTTTTTAGTAATTCAGCTGCATGAGCCAGTGCTTTGGAACTAAGAGAACCAGAAAGCATTCTGGCAATTTCCTGTAAAGTTTCTTCAGCGTTCAATTCGTGTAATTCAATCATACTTTTCTCATTTCTGGTAAATTTTTCAATTGCCAGATGCTTATCTGCTCTGGCAGCTATTTGAGCCAGATGAGTGATACACAAAATCTGCTGTTTTTGGGATAGCTCAGTAATAAACTCAGCTACCCTTTCTGCTGTTTTGCCTCCAATTCCAACTTCTATTTCGTCCAAAATGATCAGTTTTGGTTCCAAACGTTCTGCCAGCACCTTTTTTATTGCTAGCAGAATTCTGGATAATTCACCTCCACTAACTACGGCGGATAAAGGTTTTTGCTCAAAACCAGGATTGGCGGAAAAAAGAAATTCCACAGTATCTTCTCCACTTTCCGAGGCAGCAGATAAATAATCAGAAATAACAAAATTACTTTGCGTTTTTTTGTCAATCCTAATTTCCAGAGTTCCATTTGGAATACTTAAAGAGCGGATATTTTTTTGCAGTTCATTACTAAGGTTTTTGCTTGCTTGCTGTCTTTTACGAGAGAGTTCTTCTCCCTTTTTTTGTAACAGCGTGAAATTGTTATTTAAGTTCTCTTCCAATTCAGCAATAGCTTTTTCGCTATTTTCCAGAGAGGATATTTGGGTAGACCTTTCTTCAAAAAGACTCAGTAATTCCTCTATATTACGCACTTTATGTTTGTACATAAGGGAATTGATTAAATCTAAGCGGGCTTGAATATTTTCCAGGCGTTGCGGTTCGAAGGAGATATTTTCTCTGCTGCTAGAAAGATTATTAGCAGCTTCCTGTAGGTTTTCCAATGCCTGATGGATATTATCTTTAGCGTTTCTAATTTCCTTATGGAGATGTTCAAAGTGGTTTAATTTGTTTAAGTAACCGTTTAATATATCAAAGATACTGTTTTCGTTCTCTAAGAGGTCGGCGGTAATTTCATCGCAGAGTTCTGTTATTTCTAAAGTATGAGAAAGCAATTCGTATTCATTTTGCAATTCAACATCTTCATTTATGTGCAATTTGGCATTTTCCAATTCTTCATATTGAAAGCGATAGAGCTCGCGTAGCTGTTTTTGCTTTTCTGCTGTGCTTTTCAGTTCTTGCAGATTTTTCAAATCCGATTTTATTTCTTTATAGAGATTGGCATAATCTTCTCTGAGAGTAAACAGTCCTCCATAAGCATCCAACAAATCAAGTTGATAAGCGGAAGACAGCAATCGCTGCTGATCTCGCTGGTGATGAAAATCCAGCAGATAATTCTTCAGTTCCTTTATTAAAGTAACCCCTACCTTGCGTCCATTAAGAAAATAAGTGGATCTATTATTGGGGCTTATTTCTCTGGCAACAATTAGCTCATCTTCTTTCTCTATTCCATCTTGGGCAAGGATATTAGTTAATATCTCATCCTTTATAGAAAAGGTAGCTTCAAGATAAATTGGCTTTTCCTTATCGAATGCTTCTATCCCAGGTAAGTTATCCCCAAAAATAAGGGAAATTGAGCCAAGTAAAATAGATTTACCGGCTCCCGTTTCACCTGTGATAACCGTTAAACCCTTATCAAAAGGTAAACGCGTCTCCTGTAACATTAGATAGTTCTGTAAATAAAGCTCAGTAAGCATCACTTACCCAAATTCAATTTTCGACGCAGAATCTGATAAAAAGTGCGATTGGAAAGTTTGATGAAAGAAACACTGCGTTGTGAAGATGTTACTAAAACTTCATCTCCTTCCTGAATAGGCATCACATTTTGTCCGTCAATTTGTAACAGAGCAGCTTGTCTTAAGCCATAAACCTTCATAGTTAAAAGTTCGGTAGAGGGAAAGACCATTGGCCTAATTGCTAAAATATGAGGATTAAGCGGAGAAAGAACAATGGCTTTCATTTCTGGAGCCAAAATAGGGCCTCCAGCTGACAATGAATAGGCAGTTGAACCAGTAGGCGTTGCAGCAATAATTCCATCACAACGGGTGTCGAAAACATAACGGCTACTGGCTTTAATCCGGATATGAATTAAACCAGGGCTTTCTGCTTTGTATATTACGGCATCATTTAAAGCCAAAGCTTCATAGATGATTTTGCCTTCGCGTTTTAAACGGCAATTGATCAGCATTCTCTGTAGCAAACGGTATTTTCCCTGTTTCAGGTTTTCTATGGAAGAGGCAATTTCTGGTAAAACACTTTCGGAAAGAAAACCCAAATAGCCAAGGTTAATTCCTAAAATCGGAGCTCCGGTTAAAAGAGCTATATCCTTAGCTTTCAAGATAGTTCCATCACCACCAAAAACCAGAATACAATCTATGTGTTTACGGTTAGCTGGTTTGGGCATAGGTTTAAACAGCTCTTTAGGCAAATCGGGAATGCTATCTATACTGAAGAAATTTATCTCGGAATTGTCTTTCAGCTTTTCCAGCAGAGTATAGATGTTCTTTTTATGGCTGAAATCAGGATTAATATATACGGCAAAGTTCTGCATTATAAACTCTCATACAAGTATTGATAACTATCGTAGCGTTCAATGGGAATAATGCCACTTTCCACAGCTTCAATAACAGCACAGTTTTCTTCGTGGATATGGCTGCAATCGCGAAACTTGCATTTGTTATGTAGATTTTCAAAACCGGGGAAGATCTTAGGAATATATTCTTTATCTTCACTATGTAAAGTGATAGTTTTTATACCGGGTGTATCTAGAAGGTGGCCTCCAAAACTCCAGGGAATTAATATTGATTGCGAAGTAGTGTGTTTTCCTTTTTCATTGTAGTTGCTAATTTCAGCAGTAGGAAGATCTAAGGATGGCTCCAGATAGTTTATCAAAGAAGTTTTTCCAGTTCCTGAGTGACCAGTAAAGACGGAATCTTTATTAACCAGCAATTCTTTCAGTTCATTCATTCCTGTGCCACTAACCACTGAAGTATACAGTAAAGGGTAGCCCATTGCTTTATAGTAGGCAGTTTGGCTTTCCAGTTCCTGCTCATCATCCAAGAGGTCAATTTTATTAATTACTATGATTGGTTGTAAACCTTGAAGGGCAACAATACAAAGATAGCGATCAATCAATCCTGCTTTTAATCTTGGTTTCAGCCAGGAGGAAGTGATAATTACCTGATCGATATTAGCAGCCAGGATGATTTCTTTTTGAAAGCTTCCTGTCCCATACCGAATAAGAGCATTCTTGCGTGGCAATATTTTTTCAATTCGTTTATCGGAAACTATGGCAACATCAACGGCAACATAATCACCCACGGCAGCAATCTTATGGCTTGAATACAAAAATTGTTTCAAGCGTCCACTCATTTTGGCGTTATGCAATTCCCCGTTTATTTCAACAATATAACGGTAATTACTTTTAATTTCCATAATTCTGCCTTGCACAAGTTTCAGCCCTTCTTTATATGACTGGCTTGCTTTTGTGCTTATGCGGGCGGTTTTAAATTTTGCCTGCTCCTTAATTTCATCTAAGATTTCTGGATCGGGCAAGTGAACATTTTTCATTTTGCCTACCCAGCGGTTGGTCTTCTTTTTATCTTTTTGTTTCATTTCCTCCCAAGCCAGGGATAAGTTTATTTCAGAGCTGGAATTATGGCATCAAATATATCTGCTGCCTCTTTAACTTTTGTTTCCGAGCCGAAAACAGCATAGTGATTTCTTAGCATTACTGCTTCAACGAGATCAGCATAGTTTCTGATATCTTCTTTTTTAGCAGATAGAACTTCGTCTCTAATTTGCTGTCTATCTTCATAGCTAAATCCGGTAATATAGCTTTCGTCTGCTTTTTCTCCTGTTCCTTCAGGGGTTAAAGGATAATCCAGAGCAGATATTTCACCAATTATGTACTTATCGAATTCTTGCTTATCGCAATCAAAACTTCTTAAGAATTCAGGAACAGAATCGAAGACCTCCAAGGTTTCTCTTAAATTGGGATCGCGGTAGGAGACAAAATATACATAACCACCGGGTGTGAAATCACTCATATTACCATAAGCTCCACCTTTAATCCGTAATTCTTTGTGTAAATAGTTGCTGCGGAGAATATTATTCAGTACTCTCAATTTTCCACTGTAGGAATAACCTCTGCGAAAGAAGTTACCCCCTTTTGCACAATATTGAACTTGGATAGGTGCATAAATCCCTTCGTTATAATCGCGGATAGCATACAGATTTTTAATGGGGGCAAATGCTTCCCCAGATACACAGGAGATTAGATTTGCCAATTCATTTGTGCTTGGTAAAATATCTTCCTCATCGGCTGTGATGCTGATAATTAAATTATGGGTAGTAAAGAAGGTCTTTTTGATCCAGTTTAGCTCTTCGATGATATCATCAATAGCGGAATCCATATTATTCACGAGATCACAAAGGAAATGATAATAACCTAAGCCACTGGAAATATCTCTCCAATGATAGAGGTGAGAAATGGGTTTCAGCATTCTATGAATGGCAATTCTATGTCCTTGAAAAGGTAGCATTGTTTCAGTTTTAGCTTTAAGTTCTGCCAGCAGTTGTTTAATGCGTTGCGGATCATCAAACATTGGTTTTAGAGCATATTCAGAAGCAAGCTCCATCAGCTTTCCAAATTTAGTGCTTACCGCTTTTCCCGCTAAAACTATTTTAGGCAGGATATCATCCGGAGTTTGGTAATTGTTATATAAATCTATATCTAAAGTTATACCGCCGGTATTAATATCAATTTCCGTAGAGCGCTGGGCAAAATTATAGTTTTCGCTATTCATCCATTCTGCCAACTGAGTGTATAGTTTAATCCAGGGCAAGTCTTCTTCTTCAGCATGAGCAATATCAAAATATGCTTTAAAATATACTATCCCGTTGGTAGTTAGAGGATGTTTCAGCAGAGTATAATCCGCTTTAATTTCCTCTTCAATAGGATAATGTTTAGAAAGGGGGTTTAAGTCTGATAAGGAAAGAACTGGTATTTTTTCCAAGTTTTCCTTTTTCTCTGGTTCTTGTTGCCATTGTATTAGTTGTTGATTGAACTCGAGCAATTTGGCAATTTCCTTTTTGCTCATTTTCTTTTTTAATTCTGCTAATTTAGCAGCTGTTTCTTGTTCCTTTTTTTGAATCAAACCAGGTACGGGCTCGAAGACAATTTGATGAGAGTGTTTATTATAAAGCAAGACCTTCTCAATCAAATTTTCAAAATAGGGCTCTTCTAAACCGCGACGCAGTTCTTTCAGCATAGGTTCGAAAGCAAGATAATCCATTGGATTTCCTGTATGCATCCATAGCGCTTGAGAATTTAGAGCATAAATTAAACCCTTGGGATAATATTGATACTGAGCTTCGCGCAAAGAAAATTCCAGCTTATTGATTATGGCTTCCACAAGTTTTTTATCGAAGCCGTTTTTCACGATATTTTCCAGTTCTTGTTTGATCAGTTTTACCAAAGGTTCAATATTTTCCTGTTTCACTTGTTTACAGATTAAACTGATTGTAGGTTGCAGAATATCGTTATGTACATAAACGAAGCTATCTTTGGCATAGCCGGAATCCCGAATTACTTTTTTCAGAGGAGAAGCGGGTGTATCCATCAACATTTCTGCTAAAGCTTTCAATGCTTGAGGCAGATATTTATCCGTAATCAAGCCATAAGTCCAGTTCAAAGATAGGTAATATTGCTCTTCAATATCTTTACCTTCTTCCAAGGGAATGTCCATTTTCGTTACTTTAGCTTTAGCGAAAGGCTTCTGCAATGGAAGATGCACTTTTTGTTTGCTGTCCTCAAATTGAGAAAGGTATTCTGCATCAATTATTTTCAATGTATCTGCCAGATTTAGATTCCCATATAGAGTTATTTTACTGTTCGAGGGATGATAGTATTTTTTATGGAAGGCAATAAAATTGTCATAAGTTAATTCGGGGATAGAATCTGGGTCTCCTCCACTTTCAAAACTATATGGAGAATCCGGAAATTGCGCATGGAGGCTTTTACGGCCAATAATATTTTCTGGAGAAGATAAGGCACCCTTCATTTCATTGTAAACAACGCCGCGATAATTGAGAGGAGCATCTTCCGAAGTTAATTCCAAATGCCATCCCTCTTGATGCAAAATATTGGGCTGCTCGTAAATATTGGGAAAGAGAACTGCATCCAGGTAAACTCTCATTAAATTAATAAAATCCTTATCGTTTGTACTGGCTACAGGATAACAAGTCATATCGGGAAAAGTCATAGCATTGATAAAAGTGTTCATACTACCTTTCACCAGTTCCATAAAAGTAGTTTTTGCAGGGAAGTTTCTACTACCATTTAGAACTGAATGTTCCAAGATATGAGGACAGCCAGTATTATCTTCTGGAACGGTTTTAAACCCAATCATAAATACCTTATTGTCATCATCACATTCATAATAAATCAGTTCAGCGCCGCTTTTTATATGTTTGTAGAGGTGGGCGGTGGTTGATATCTCTTTAATTTCGCGCTTTTCAATTAATTGAAAGCCATAGATTAGCTCTTTTTGTTTCATTTGTTCCTCTTACAATAGGTTATAGTCCTGCAAGCATTGTTTTAACATTGCACGGTTAGTTTCCAATAAAGGACACATTGGACTGCGGAAAGCTAAATTAATTTTTCCCATCATCGCCAGTGCCTCTTTAGCAGGAATAGGATTAGTTTCAATAAACATCATTTCATTTAAGCGAGCTAAATATTGATGTTGTTTTGCCGCTGTAACAAAATCACCTTGTAAACAAGTAGAAATATGTTCACTTACCAAACGGGGAGCTACATTAGCAGTAACAGAAATTGTTCCCTTTCCTCCAATCGCAATAAGAGGAAGATTCATAGCATCTTCTCCACTCATCAAAGAAAAGTTGTCGGGAGCATCTCTAATTATTTGAGTGGCCTGAACTATATTTCCTGTGGCATCTTTTACTCCAACAATATTGGGATAGGTTTTTGCCAATTCTACCGTTGTAGCAGCATTCATATTTACACTTGTTCTACCGGGGACATTATAAATAATAATCGGAATATCCACTTTGGAAGCAATGATACCATAATATTCGAGCATACCTTTTTGTGTGGGCTTAATGTAATAGGGAGTGATAATTAAAGCATAATCGGCACCCAGTTCTTTTGCTTTTTGGGTGGAAGCTAAGGTCTGATGAAGATTATTGGTTCCTGTTCCAATCATAACAGGCAGTTTACTATCAATTTTCTTCATCGCAAAGCGTAATAGGGCATCTTTTTCATCAGAAGCCAAAGCACTCGTTTCTGCGGTTGTTCCTAATAGCAAAATACCGGTTGTTCCATTTTCCAGATGAAACTGGATAAGATTTTCCAGAGCAGTCCAATCAATACTGCCATTTTTAAAAGGAGTAATTAGGGCAACATAAGTTCCTTGCAGCATTTTTTTTAACCTCCAAGGTTATATCCTTATTTATATAATACAAATTCTGTTCCATTTTATGTAAATAAACCATTTCCGTCAATCAAAAAGATAGGGTTAACAGTTTTTTTGTGTAAAAAAATCTCCACTAACCTTCTGGAATTAAAGAAAAAATAAATAAACCCAACACACAGCCTGCTGCATAACAAAAAAGATCTATATAGCGAAAACCGAAGCCAAATAGTAAACCACCGAAAACTGTTGAGCGGATTCTATCCAACCAAACAGGATGCCACAATTGACTCAATTCTATTAAGCAAGAAAAATCAAAAGCAATTATGGCAATTTCCCAATTTCTTTGCCGAGTAAAAAGCATCCGGAATAAAGCACAAAAAGCCAAAGCCCACATTGTGTCTCCAGTATATTTTGCCAAAAAAGGAGGTAAAATATATCCGAATTTGCGGGAGGCAATACCCAAAAAAGAACTTAAAATAATAACCAACAAAGGAACTGCCTTTTTCCAGATAGAAATACGCGCTATACTTCTTGGCATTACGGTTTTAACCTTGGTATTCGTATTTTATTATTTCCAGATACATTATAAACCTACGCTTACTACCTATCTTATTCAGTCAAGCATTTTGTTGAATAGGAAGAAGTGTGTGTATTTTTATCTCGCACAGATTTGATTTTAGAAACAAGGATTTAAGGATTAAGAGGACTAATAATTTAAAGTTCATTTAGTATCTGTCGTCCCGCTGGGACTTTTTTTATTCGTTCTTCTTGTCGCCGGGTTAAAACCCGTCGTTAGTATGTATCGTTCCTAGCGGAACTTTAAAGAAGAAATCCTTTTTTCTAAAGAGAAATCCTTTAAATCCTAAAATCCTTAAATCCTCGTTTCTAAAATCCAATCCTAAAATCCTCGTTTCGAAAATCCAATCCTAAAATCCTTGTTTCTAAAACCAAGTCTGTCATCCCGCTTTAATAGCGTCACTTTTTTTAAATTTGCATTAGCAAAAAAATTGAGTATCATATATTAAAATGCTGCTTACTCTTCACGAGGTGAAAAATGAAACGACTTTCCCTTATTTTTGCAGTCCTTATCTTATTTATCAGCTTAAATGCTCAGTTCAGCAATTCTGCTTCTACGCCAACTTTATTTGCTGGTGGAACAGGAGAACAGGTTATCCCTAAAATAGCAATTTGTAATAATGGCAATATCTATCTTGCCCGTTTTGACAATGCCAATGGCGGTTATCAGGTCTGGTTGCAATATATGGATGCTGCCGGTAATCTTTTGTGGCAAAATCCCCAAGGAATTTTAATCAGCAACTTTCCCCAGATGACTTGGCTAACGGAATGGGATTTAGATGTTGATAATTTGGGTAATGCCTGGCTTACTTTTCAGGACATTCGCACTGCGGAAGTTAATAATGTAATGCTTTATAAAGTGGATGCCAGTGGTAATATCTTACTTTCGGATAGTGGCCTTGCTCTTTCCTCTGATACTTCCACGGATTTTAGTAATATGAGTCCTCTTCTTATGTGTCATTCCAGTGGTGATGTTTATGTTGCCTGGCAAAGAATGTCTACAACAACGGAAATTCACTTACAAAAAATATCTTCAACTGGAGATATTTATTGGGGAGTAAACGGTCTTGTTTTTGCGGAAGATGCCGCTCAATATACCTGGCCCCAATTACTGGATTCTGGGGATGGTAATTTACTACTGAAATATTATGTGGACAGCGGTCCTTTTTGGGCTCCCAATCGTCAGGTTTTCGTAACCAAACTTACTCCCGATGGAACACCCCTTTGGAATGCCTCCATCAATACAGTGGGTGGCTTAACTGCTTGGGAACAGATAATACCTTATGTTTCAGATGGAAACGGAGGAGCGGTTCTTGCTTGGTATGATGATCGGAATAATGATATGATAAATGAGGTCTATATGGCAAGGGTAAATTCTGCCGGAACCATTACCACTCCCGAAAACGGAGCTCTTATTTCCAATGATACTTTCAATCAGCAATATTATCCCAAACTGGCTGTTGATTCTGAACACGGTTATGTTTATGCTTGGTTTCGTACTACCGATCCTGATCAAAATAATGTAGGACTTGCCAGACAGCTTATGGATTTTTCGGGAAACCGTCTTTGGGGCGATAATGGAGTTCAGATAATTGATCAAGGCACTTTATATCCCGATCCCATTGCTGCTTATTTTTATCAGGATACAGCATATTGTTATTATTCTTTGGCAGCAAGCCCGGGAGATGCTAATAACGAGCATTTGAAAGTTAATGCCATTAGAAGTGATCAAAGCAGTCCCTGGTCTGCCGATGTTTTTCTTGATTCCTCCGGAAGTTCCAAATTGCATTATGATTTAGGTGTTTCCAATCAGGGCTGGAGCGTGCTTGCTTACGAAGAAGGTAATAACTATGACATTTATGCGATGCGGATAAATCCCGATGGCACTTTGGGAAGTGCATATTATCCTGCTCCTCAATCCCTTGCAGGTTATGTAGATAATCAGGGAATCGTCTATTTAAATTGGCAAGCGCCTTCCCTTGCGCCAAGCCAATATCAGGTCTATATGAACGATGCCTTAATTTTAACTATTTCTGCAGATTTAACCAATTGCTCCATTCCCGATTTGGAAGCGGGAAATTACTCTTTTTATGTGTGTGCCGTGTATCCGCCAGACCATATATCGTTACCCTCCAATACCATTAATTTAACTGTTCTTCCGGAAGCGGTGGAAGATGGAACTCAAAATCCTGCCATTCCGCAACTGGCAGTTAATCCCAATCCGTTTAAAAACAATCTCACCATTAGTTACTGGCAGGATAAATCCCCTGCCCAATTAACTATTTATAATCTGCGTGGACAAAAGATTTATGAACAGAGCTTTGCGGGTGGACAAAACAGTTTCGTTGCCCATAATTTACACTTGGATTTGCCTAATGGAGTTTATCTTTTTAGCTTAGTTATAAAGGGAGAGCGTCTTCAGAAGAAAGTTTCAGTCATCAAATAAGAAACTAAAAACAAAGAACAATATAGAATAATGAAAAGAGGACAAACTGAATGGTGAGCTGATTTTCGAAGTGTTAAAGCAACATAAATGAGCTTTAACACTTCTTCTATGTTTATAGAGAGTATTAATAATATGGAAAGTAGAATGGTTTTAAGATCTGTAATGAGATTGAGTGCTATTATCGTGTATCTTTTGCTGTTTGCTTCGCTGAATGCTGAGGTAATTACCATCGGCTATGATAATTATCTGAATCAAGGTCTCCCAATTGAGCCGGTAGCGAGATTTACTTATTCGCAGCAGTTATTTTTGCCTTCCGAAATAGGCTGTTCTGGATTAATCGCTTCTGTTGCTTTTCAATATAATGTTGTCAGTAACCTTTTTTATAATGGGAATAAGAACTGGAAAATATGGATGGGTCATACTTCCCTTGCAGAATTAGAGACCTGGATTCCGGTTAACGAAATGCAGGTTGTTTTTGATAATATTATTCCAGAAAGTGCTTTTACTAATGGTTTGCCGGGGACTGGATGGCTGATTATAAATTTGGAAGAGCCCTTTTATTACAATGGAATGGATGCGTTAATTATTAGTGTGGATGAAAACAGTTTCGATTCCGGAAGCACTACTGATGATTTTTTTTGTAGTTTTTGTCCCTATCATTATGCTATCCAATATCTGCATAATACGATAAATCCAGACCCAAATGCTCCTCCGGAAACAGGCTGGACGCTAAAAAACTACCGTAGTAACATACAGCTTTTTATTGAAGCTCAATATTATGCTCCCATTCAACCTTTTCCTGCAGATGGAGCTGTAAATATAGCTTTAGATACAAATCTATCCTGGGTTAGTAGCTGTTCAAGTTTTTCTCTTTTTTTAGGTACGCATCCTGATTCTTTAATTCAGGTTATAAATCACACACCTAATAATTACTGGCAACCGGATAATCCGTTTCTGTATCATAAAACCTATTACTGGCAGGTAATCGGTTATACTAATGAAATAGAATACCCTTCGGCGGTATGGATTTTTTCAACCATAACGGAACAAATATCTCCACCCCAAAATTTAACAGGAGTTTATAATGGTTATGCTGCTGAGTTAAACTGGAATCCACCCCAAACTAATAATCAACATCATTATAGATTATATCGAAATGCCTCTTTTTATGCAACTACTACCAATTCAAGCTATTGCGATGATCATATTCAAGCCGGACAAAGCTACTATTACTATGTTACGGCAGTAAGCAATTCAGGAGAGGAAAGCTATCCTTCCAATCTGATAACTGTTACTATTCCTTCTCAGGAAACGGAGCAAATATTGTTTCAGGGCTTTGAAAATATACCTGCTTTTACGGAAGATATTATTTCCTGGCAGAATTGGGATTTGGATGGCAACGCCACTTCCGAGTGGGAAGGTATTTCTTACCCAAACGAGACAAATCCTTTAGGTTGGCTTTGTTTTGAGCCACTTGCTACAAATCCACCATTGCATAATCATCCGCCCTATGCTGGAAATAAAATGTTGGCTTCAATTTGTGCTATTCCACCGCCGAATAATGACTGGCTAATTTCTCCGGCGATACATTTGGGAACTAATTCCCGCCTGAATTTTGTGGCAAGATCCGCTTTTGCCAATTTTGGCTTGGAACGGCTATGTGTATTAATTTCCAATACCACAAGCGAGATTCATTCCTTTACTACCTTGAATTCTGGTTCATACATCTCAGTTCCGGTGCAGTGGACAAATTATGAATACGATTTATCTGCTTGGGATGGACAACGCATTTTTCTTGCTTGGCGTTGCCTTTCTGTTGATGCAATGGCTCTATTTTTAGATAACATAGAAGTGTATAGTAATTCAGGATGGGTTTCTAATCTGGATATCCTTGCCCCCCAAACGACAATTAAATCTTATCCTAATCCCTGTAAAGGAACCTTTATCCTGGAAAGTAATATTACTGACGCTTTTAATTTGGAAATTTATAACCTGAAAGGACAATGCCTGTATAAAGAAAGAGGATTAAAAAGCTTTGATAGTAAAAGAATGAATAGCGATTTGGCTAATGGTATCTATGTGCTGAAAATTTCACAAGGCGGAAAAGTGATTACTATTAAGCAGACAGTGGTTAAATGAGAAAAAAGGTAATCATCTCAGGTAACGCTGATTGAATTTTAAACCTCTGAAATCACTGCTGAATAATTATTTATACAGGATATTCCATATCCTGGAAACCAGATAAATTCTCGCTTTATTCGCTATCTGGCTTGATTTTAAATTATAATCCTGTTCCCGCTTTATAGTTCGCCTATATCACTTTTCTTCGGTTTCAAAAACAGGTAGGCAATCAAATATAAAACAGCCCAGGCAAACATAAAGCCCAGAATTCTTCCGGGTTGGGGACGGCTGATCAGTTGAAATAGGACAAACTGTCTGTTTTTTGCCTGATAGTTATAAATATAGGGAGTAAAGACAGAATCGGGAGTGGCAGAATTCACTTCTTCCAAAAGCTTGGTAAGTTCCAGATGTTCACTGCGTTTATTTTTATAGTGATATTTATCATCCAGCCAGTTATGTTTTGCCAGTTCAGGTAATTTTGCCTGCAGAGCGATGACTCCTTGCTGAAAGAGGTTTTGTGACAAGCTATCATCAACCAATTTATGATATTCAGATAGATTTATCAAGGTTTTCAGCATTCCGGAAAGCGAATAAGGTTCAGTTGGAAATTCTTGAAACCAGATTCCACCATTTTTATTGTAAAAGCTCAGCGAACCTTTTTCTGGCTGAAGGTTATACAGCATTTGTCTGGCCTTTAAAAATGTTTCTGGACTGCGTAAATAACCTGCTCTTTGAGTCAAAGCAAGCATTGTTGCACTATTACTGGCAGAACTGAACCAAGGTTTCTTTATTCCAGCTTTGAGGTAATCGAAATTATTAGGTATATTTCCATTAGCGTCCAGATTTTCTTCCAACCATTCACCATAAAATAGAAAAGCATTTTTACGAGTTTCTTCTATGCGGGTTTTATAAAATAGGGAGGACTTTGAGGCAATTAGTTCTGGATCATAAACTTTTCCTGCAGAAGGATAATAACGCATCGGAACGCCGTTTTTATCCATAGTGGATACTTCCATAAAACTTGTACCAAATATACTTAAACAGGTCTTTCCCCAAAAATCGGCAAGATGGGGTTCGGCTGCTTGCCAAATTGATACAGCAAAAATAAGACCTATGAATAATGAGAGCAAGTGGTATTTAAATTTTTTCATCTTTCCCTTCTTGCGGCGGATCGGCGTCCTCCGGCTACACATTTTTTCTTGCGGCGGATCAGCGTCCGCCGGCTACACATTTTTCTTGCGGCGGATCGGCGTCCGCCGGCTACACATTTTTTCTTGCGGCGGATCGGCGTCCGCCGGCTACACTAAATTTCATTTGATTTATCAATCTCAATGCGCCGGATAAAGTAAAGAGAGAAAGTATAGTATTGCCTCAAAGACAACAATACTTGCTCCCGTAGGTAAATTAAACTGAAAACTTAAATAAAATCCAATAACAGCAGATATAATCGCCACCAAAACAGAGATAACAATAGCTCGAGAAAGCCGATGGACAAAATTAAAGGCAATTACAGCCGGCAAAATAAGCTGAGCGGTTACCAAAATTATCCCTGCGCTTTTCACATTAATTACGATATTGGCAGCTAAAAGCAACATAAAGATCAGGTTCACCATATCGGTCTTAATTCTATAGACCTTAGCAATCGTATGATTGTAAGTTAAGTAAAACAGTTCCTTATAGAAAAAACAAACAAAAGCAATATTTACAAGAGACAACACTGTCAGGGAAATTATCTCGCTTTTGGTAACCAGTAACACATTTCCAAAGAGATAGCTGGCAAGGTCAAAGCTATAATTTTTAGAAAGCGATATCAAGATAATACCCAAAGCCATACTTAAGGACAGAAATATTGTTATCGTATTAGATTCCTGTATATTATGCCTTTTTGCCAACGAAGTGATTCCCCAAGCAATCAACATTACAAAAATCAGGGTGGTAAGCGTTAAATTCAATCCTGCCAAAACAGCCAAAGCAATTCCTGCAAAAGCAATATGCGAAAGGGCTTCTCCCAAATAGGATATTCGCCTTAAAGTTACAAATGGAGCGAAAGTAGCTAAGGATAAACCTGAAAGCACTGCACCCAAAAAAGCATAAACTAAAAATGAATAGCTGAACATCGTTATTAATAGTCCTTTTCAATAATCCGTAAGCTATCGCCAAAGGTTTTATGAATTACATCAGCATCAATAAGTTCAGTTTGATTATGACAATGCAAACGCCGATTCAGGCAAACCAGGAAACTGCAATATTTGGAAAGGGTAGTTAAATCGTGAGAGATAGTAATAATTGTTTTACCTTCGTTATTAAGTTCTTTTAACAGAGAAAAAAAACTCTCTACAGAGGGACGGTCTAAACTTGCTTCCGGTTCATCCAGAATAAGGTATTTACTATTAGTAACCAAGGCACGCGCTAAGAATACTCTTTGCAATTCACCTCCAGAGAGTTTTCCAATTAGTTCTTGTTCCAAATGAGCCACTCCGGTTTGTTGCAGTGCATCTTTTGCCAGTTGTTTATGTTTTCTTTTAAAACGAGCTCCCAAAGGAAGTTGTCCTGCCAAACCCATTAAAACGATATCTAAAGCGGTTGCAGGGAAGGAATTATCAAATTCTTCATATTGAGGAAGGTAGCCGATAGTGTTATTTTTTAACCAGTTATAGTGTTCTATCCCATCAATTAAGATGCTGCCCGTTTGCAATTCCAACAAACCTAAGATCAATTTTATTAAAGTGGATTTTCCAGCTCCGTTGGGTCCAATCACAGCAACAAATTCACCATCGGCAAGCTCCAGAAAGATGTCTTCCAGAATTACTTTTCCGTTTATTTTATATTGTAGGTTCTTAATTTGGATCATTCCGGCTGTTAGAAACCCCCTTTCATACTTTGCCAGTTATAGTCTATTAGCTGGGCAATGGTTTTAGCTTTTCCATCACTACCTAAAGGATCAAGCATCAGCAGCTTCAAATTAAATTCTTGGGCAAGGGTCTCCCCTGCTTTTCTATCCATTTGCGGTTCCAAAAAGATTGCTTTTACCTGATGTTCTTTTATTATGTTCCCTAAAAGAGAAAGTTCTTTGGGCGTAGGTTCTTTGCCAGGACTTTCCTGCACAAAACCCAATTCCTCGATTCCAAATTCCTGCAAAAAATAGTGGAAAGCATTATGATAGGTAACGATAACTGGATTTGAATATTGTTCTCTTTCGTGGGCAATTTTATCTTTCACCTTTTCCAGTTCTTCCTGCATTTGCCGAGCATTGCGTTTGAAAACGAAAGAAGAATTGGGAAAACGCACACTTAATTCTTTTTCCAGAAAGCCGACCAAGCGAATCATCATAGCGGGGGAAGTCCATAAATGAGGATCTTGGGAGTGCTGATGATGATGTTCATTCTCTTCAATTGGAGGATTTTCCTCCGGCGTTAACTCCTTGTTTGACAAAGGAATAATATCTTTTAGCAAAACTGCTGCCTCCAGATAAACATCTTTTCTTTCCGCTAAGTTTTTCTCCAGATTACCTTCCAATCCTAAACCATTAGCCAAAATAAGAGCTGCTAAATTGATATTTTTTAAATCAGCAGGATTAGGAGACCAAGTATGAGGTGAAGCATTTACGGGAATGATACAGCTTACCTCAAATTCATCTCCAGCAAGCTGTTGCAAAATTAACTCATAGGGATGAATCGTAGCCAAAAGCAAAGGTTTTTTCTGGCTTACTTCCTGTTTTTTACAGGAAAGAGTAAAAAGTAAAGCAACAAGTAATATCCATCTAATATACTTCATTTTATCCCTCCCAAGTTTTGGGTTTACACTATGACTAATTAAGTGAAGAAACATTTAAGCTCTGAAAGCTACATCCTTGCTATGAACTTATTCTCCTCTCCTGCTCCACCCCTCCTAAACGATGAGTTGAGGACGGGTGGAGCAGGAGTGGAAGAGGGGAGGTTAGCAAGGATGAACTTCTATTCCATACTTTTTAAAAGAGTTGTAAGTAAACGAACTCCAACTCCTGTTGCCCCGTAGTTATAAATTCCAGATTCTCTATCTTTTAGGGCAGTACCAGCGATGTCTATGTGCAGCCAAGGTTTATCTTGCACAAATTCTTTCAAGAAAAGACCCGCAGTGATGGTTCCGGCAAAGGAGCCTCCGGAATTTTTCAGATCCGCTATTTCCGATTTGATCTGTTCTTTATAATCTTCATAAGTGGGTAATTGCCAGATATTTTCGCCGGTAAAATTGGCAGCTATTTTTAGCTGTTCCAGCCAAGGATAGTTATTCGTAATAACGGCAGAAATTTCTGTTCCCAAAGCACCTACGGCAGCTCCGGTTAGGGTAGCGATATCAATAATGCGGTCTGCGTGTTCTTTTTCGATAGCATAATGGATAGCGTCGCAAAGAGTTAGGCGTCCTTCAGCGTCTGTATTTACTACTTCGATTGTTTTACCGCTCATTGTAGTGATAATATCTCCAGCGTGATATGCGTCTCCAGAAATCATATTTTCGCAAGCAGCAATCACTCCCACAACATTAACTTTCAATTTCATAGCAGAAATGGCACACATAGTTCCAATAATGGCAGCTGCGCCACCCATATCACTTTTCATATTTAACATCCCCTGAGAGCTTTTTAGGCACAAACCACCGCTATCAAAAGTGATGCCTTTTCCAATTAAAGCAAGGGTTTCTTGTTTTTTATCCGGATTTCCATTATAGCGCATAATAATTAATTTTGGTTCATGGGTGGAGGCGCGTCCCACAGCTAAAAAGGCATCCATTTTTATGCGTTTAAGTTTATCCTGCGAGAAGACTTCTATAGAGAAGCTATATTGCAAAGCAGCTTGTTTGGCAGCTTCAGCAAGGTATTCAGGGGTAACTATATTGGCAGGTTCATTTACCAGATTTCTTGCCAGATTAGTAGTTTCAGCGTAAATTCGTCCTTCCACAATTCCTCTATTTAAGTGGCGGGTACTTTTAGTGGAAAGCACAAGGTGGAGGGCATCGATTTCGTGTTCGCTTTTATCTTTGCTTTTGTATTTGTTAAATTTGTAGGTAACCATCAACGCTGTTTCGGTAAGAATATGACCCAAAGCCACATCGTTGATAGGAGATATAAAACCCATAAAAAGGTAAACCTGATTAGCTTTCAGTTTATCTGCTAAACGGATGGAAGAAGCAAAGAGTTTTCTGATTTTTTCGTTGTTCAGTTCATTTTTGTTACCGGCGCCCAGCAGAATAATATTCTGTTTTTGTGTACCAGAGATGATTGTGAGGTTTCTTATTTCTCCATAAGCAAAGTTATAACCTTCACTCTTAATGTAGGTTTGTACAGTTTTGGCGATATTGGAGGGTAGTAAATCTACATTGTTAATGGAACCGTGATCTTCTTGGAAGATGATTATAGTTTCCATATATTCGGGGATTTTACGCGTAATGTCAATCTTCATTATGAACTCCTTAATTTATCTTATTGTTTTTAAAAATCCTCAGTCAAGCTTAGATAATACATTGGTTTAGAAATATGGGAAAGATCGGTAAGCCAAGAAATATCAAATTTCAAAACAAAATAGCCCAAATTAATCCTGGGTCCGAAACCGTAACCAAGCTTAATATCCTTTAATTTACCATCAACGCTGGCTTGAAAATCGGAGTTATTATCCCAAGCAGAACCAATATCGGTAAAAATGCTTCCTCGGATATTTCTTATACTAAGCGGAATAGGAAAAGCGAGGCCTAAATAATCTACAAGAGGAAAGCGCAATTCGGCTGAGCCTAAAATCATTTTTTTACCATCTACATCTTCATTCAATGCACGCACACCATAAAGACCATCAAGTGAAAACATCTCTGGTGTTTCACCTGAACTGATTCCTGCATTGAAACGAAAAGCTAAAGAATACCTTTTTTCGAAAAAGTAATAACTGCGCCAATCCAAATAGTTGGTAAAGTAATTCAATTCGTTCTTAGCAAAACTTTTTCTTACTAAGTAATACATTCGCCAACCCAACATAGGCCCTGTTGAACCATAAAGAGCATTATCATAAACTAAAGCCAAGCCTGGAGCGTAAACAGTATCGGTATTTTTATCTACATTCATTATCCAATGCTCTGCTGGAACATATTCTGGAGGGAGATAATCCCATTCTTGTTTTACATAGTAAAGTCGATTATCAAATTCCAAACGCATAAAGCGACTGAAGGGATATCGGTAAATAAACAGCATACCCATTTCTCTATCGCGCAAACGAAAATATTCATCAGCGCCAGCTAAGTAACCACGGTAAAGCCTTTCGTCATAAAAATTATATACCCCGATTCCGTAATCGGCACGATGTTTCATATTCATAACTGAGAGAAAGATATTGCTGTCCTCGATTTTTCCAGAAATGCCCAAACTGATGCCGATGCCATAATTGCCCATAACATCGCTTAAACTTAATTCCAAAGCACCCACGGTTCCACTGTAGGAAGAATATGCCAATCCACCCCAAATATTATCTAAAGCGAATTTTGTTCTGTATTTATCAATGGTTATAGGGGTGGATAATGTATCAGGTTTGTTGTCCCAAGAATAATCGGGGAAAACGAGGAGAGAATCACTCTGCGTGTTTTCAAAATCATTGATATAAGGACGACGCGGATTATGCTGTATGGATTTTTGCTCCTTTCTAATTTCTGCCAGATTTCTTTTACTGTATAAGTCAAGACGCGATAGATCTACCGTTTGTAAAAGATCATCACTACGCTGGTAAACTTGTGGTTGCTGATATTCTTCAAACACCAGATTTATTAAAGGGTTATCATCAAAATAGATATCCCAGGCACCATCAAAGTAATTGCTAACAATAAGATAATTACTATCCAAGCTGATATCGCCATTCATAATTCCTGCAATGCATTTAGTAAGCTCAGCGCGTTTACCAGTTTGTAAATCCATTATTTCATAATTGGCAATGCTGTGTTTGTAAGAAAGAAAAGCCAGATAATTGCCATTTTCAGCCCAAATTGGTGTAAAACAATCATAATCTTCAAAAGTTCTTTGCATAATTTCATTGGTCTGAAGGTCTATAGTAAAAATATCACGAGTAAGATCTGAAAATAAACCGTAACGACTATCCACTTTCTTAGTTTTTCGTTCGCTATCATAAGCTACATATTTTCCATCAGGCGAAAAACGAGGATGCGTATCATCATAGCTATCATTAGTTAGTGGTGTTAGCTTATCTGTTTGCAAGTCGTACAAAAATAAATCTGCTTGCACACCCTTTTGCGCAGCCAAAACAAGAGATAAACCATCAGGAGAAACATCTGCTTCATAAATAGCTTTGAGCTCTGGAATAGTGATGGTTCTAACTATTTTCTCTTTCTTTACATCTAAAATGTGGATTTTATCGCCGGTGGCAGTTTTGGCAGCAAAAGCAATTCTGTTATTATCGGGAAACCAAGAAAGAGCGGAACGAAAATAGTAAAATTCTTCTGCCTGGGCACTTTTCTCACCCTTGAAAATTAACTGCGGTTTTGCTAAACCTTGTGTTCCAGCCAGCCAAATACTGTATCTGCCTCCTGAATTTGAATAGTATACATAGCGTGAACCATCTGGAGAAAAACGGGGGGCCAAATTAAAATAGGAGCCATCATTTTTATGATAAGTACGCTGTTCAAAACACTCCGCAGGAATGCTATGACTATTAATAAGAGGATAATAATCTCTTTTTAATTGATAGAGCCAGCGATTTTCGAGGTCTTCAAAATTCATTCCAAAGGTCTTTTTAGTGGCTTCATCCAAATTGTAAGAAGCACGAATAGAAAAAAAATACTCCGGAACTTTTTCCCTGCCCCATTGTTCAGCAATATAGGTTAAAAAACTCTCGCCCAAACGATATGCTAAATAACCATCTACAGTATCCAGGTTAACGATTGTGTTATTTATAACCATATCTAATAGATACATATTATTATAGTCGTCCTCGCCACCAATGGAAAGATATTCCGGAAGCCCTTCCGAAAACCAAAAAGGAAAGGAAGTAGGCCTAAGCGAAGTATTAACATTAAGATAATGGCTATCAACAGCATTCAGATAAGCGTGGGTAAGTTCATGAGCTAAAACTTCTTCTAAATTGCCATAACTGCCTTCAAAAGGGACCGCTACCCGATTATGTAAACTTTCTGTAAAACCACCAACGCCTTCTGTTAATATGGAATATATGATATTGGTGCTCAAAAATTCCGTCTTGGTTGCATAAAAGATAATCGGAATGCGACTTGAAATCGGAATACTAAATTCTGCCTTAATATAATAATAAATATCTTCAGCCATTAAGGCAACCGTTTTTCCAAACTGATCTTCGCCCGCAGGAAAATAGATATCAAAGTGCATCGTTTGAATTAGCGAAAATTCTTGAGGAGTAGCATTAACTTTGTTCTGACCAAAACTATAGGCAAAAACAGAACTGCATAATACCAATAGTAAAAAGAGGCAACAGAAGGGTTTATTCATTATCCATCCTAAAATACACTAAATTTGATATATTTTTTGGGGTTTTCTTTAATGTCTTTAATCAAGGCATTGAGGTTATCGGTTGAAGTTGTTATTTTTTCATATAACTGTTTGTCGTTCAATAACAAGCCAGCTGTTCCTTCTTTACTTTTTAGAGCTTGGGCAGTTATATTTAAATTGGCGGAAAGGATGCTTAAGCTATCCAGGGTTTCAGATAATCTGTCTATGGCAATATTGCTTTCGGCAATAGTATTTTTGAGGGGTTCTTTGTTTTCCGCTACCACTTCTTGCAGAGAAGAGGTTAACTGTTCAATTTTATCGATAGTAGCAATTAATTCCTGTTTGGCTTCTTTTGTGGCATTTCCGATTTCGCTAACTGTGCCATCAGCATTTTCAATTAACTTTTGCGAACTGGAAAGTATACCCTGTGGTGAAGTTATCAGCTGGAGGGTATTTTTTAATTCTTCCACACCAGTGGAGGCTTTTGAAATCAAGGCCATCATACCTTCTGGTGAATTTCCCAGTTGGATTTGTTTTATGTTTAGAGGTTCGATTCCGTTTCCGGGTAGGATGCTTAAGGCTTTTCCCCCCATTAAAGAACTATCTGTAACCAGAAATTGAGTGCCTTCAGTTAACCCAATGCTGCGGTTTATTTTGGCAGTAGTAATAACTCTATCTTTTTCGGCAGTAATGCTTTTCACTCGGCCAACTTCCATTCCGCGATACATTACTTTATCTCCAATTTCCAAACCCATTACATCGGGAAAAGAAACTTTAAGTTCATATTGTGAAGTTCCGGCTAAATGACCTGTCAGCCATAAATAACCCAAAATTAAAATCAAACCAATAACTACGGTCCAGATGCCGGTTTTTATCTGAACACTACGCAAGTTAGGATAAAATTTCTTCATACTTTTTTTATGTCTTTAGCTGTTTTTTCTCTGCTGCTGGGAAGAGGACATTATTTAATATTAAACGATAACCTGGCGAATTTTTATGTAACTCCAAAATGGTCTCTGGATCGCCAACTTTATGTTCATAATCCTCAGGATCGTGGCCACCATAAAAAGTGAATGTTCCTTTGCCAATATTACCATGGATATATTTAACTTCATTGTTGCCAGGGACCTCGGCTAAAATAATTACATTCTTCTTCACCTTATCTTTGAAAAAAGAAGTGGTCTGACCCAAAAAGCCGTCAATAACATTGGTATGACACTGAGTAAGCATTGTGGGAACAGGATCATACTTTGCGCTGAAATCAAAAAGCTGAAAATAATCGGCTTCTGCACCTCGCAAACGAGAATAATCACTGGCATCAATATCGGAAAATTCATATTCATAAGGATTGGGCTTCAAAGTGAAATTTTCAAAGGCAAAAGTTCGAGAAAAATCCAATTTACTTTGATATTGAGGGTCTATTCCATCACCATCTATTGTGGCATCTACAATATCTATATCTTTGGCTGCTAAAGCAATATCATAAGTATCCGTAGCAGCACACATTGCAAACATAAAACCACCATTTATTACATAGTTACGAATCTTTTCCGCTACTGCGTGTTTAAGCTGCCAAACTTTTTGAAAACCGTGTTTTGCTGCCATCGCTTCATTTACGCGCACATCATTCTGATACCAACTTGTATTACGATAAGAACCGTAAAATTTGCCATATTGACCCGTAAAATCCTCATGATGCAAATGCAGCCAATCATAATCCGTAAGCTTGCCTGCCAAAACTTCATCATCCCAAACCCGGTCATAATCAATCTCGGCATATTCTAAAGCTAAAGTAACTGCATCATCCCAGGGAAGGGCATTGGGAGGAATATAAACAGCTATTTTGGGCTCTTTCTCTAAAGCAATGCTTTCCATATTATTCGCTTGAATTTCTGTTAAAATAGCAGCCACATCGGAAGAAGTTACATTTTCATAACGCACGCCACGAATGTTACATAAAGAAGTTAAATTGCCTGAATCAGGAAAGAGAAAACTTCCCCCTCGATAATTTAACAGCCACCTGCCAACTAAACTTTCCTTAAGACCCGCAAAGGCAATGCCATAGGCCTTTAAGTGATTGGTTTGCGTGTTATCCATCGGAATTAATATATCTGCAAATAAAGGCACAAAACTACAACTGCCAATTATTATTAGAATCGGCAAAATAAAGCTGATACCCCTTACAGCAACACACGCAAACACTTTTCTAAACAAGGATTTAATCCTCCTCATTTCCCTTTTGCTTATTATAAGCCATTTCTGTGCCATAAAAGGAAATTATCTGTTCCGCTGTCAAGATAAATCTCTGTTGCTGGTTTTTTTACCCTGAAAAACACTTTAATTAGTCAAAAGCTCTGAAAGCCAATATAAAAGAATAAATACATAGAGGACGTAGCATTCAAAACTTCATAAATTCTGTCAAAACTCTGATAGCGAATTTAAAAGCATAAATATCTAGATAGAAATAAGAGTTTTATATTGAAAGAAAAAGCTCCCTATTGGAAGGAAAGTTCTGTATTAAAGTAAAAGTCCCAGCGGGACGACAGACATTAACGACGGGTTTTAACCCGGCGAAAAGAAGAACCAGATATATAGTTCACTCTTGAAAGAAAGAGTTTTGTATCGGGAAGATAAGTTCCAGATAGATGAAAGAGTTCACTCTTGCAAGAATTAATTTACTCTTGAAGAAAAAGTCCCAGCGGGACGACAGACATTAACGACGGGTTTTAACCCGGCGAAAAGAAGAACCAGATATATAGTTCACTCTTGAAAGAAAGAGTTTTGTATTTGGAAGATAAGTTCCATATAGATGAAAGAGTTCACTCTTGAGAGAATTAATTTGCTCTTGAAGAAAAAGTCCCAGCGGGACGACAGATATTAACGACGGGTTTTAACCCGGCGCAGAAAAATCAGGATGGAATAATAAATCAGGATGGGTGAAAAAGTCCCAGCGGGACGACAGATACTAACGACGGGTTTCAACCCGGCGAAAAATACAGGAGGGTTGACCTCCTGGTCAACCACAACAAACAAACTATGAAGCTTTCCCAAAATAAAGCGGAAACAGGATAATCTGGTTGTAAGGGGAACGACGAAGACATCATTCTTCCTGGCAAAGTGTAGCCAAGAAGTGTGACCATGGCTACATACTTGTTTTGACTTACAATTTTGGGTGACAAGCATAAAATATCAGCTTCCTACTAACTATTTCTCTGGCAAGTAATCTTGAATCCTGTTTCCAAAGCCCAAAATTGTGAGTTAAAACAAGAATTATAAGTTCGGTATACCAACATAAAATATCAGCTTCCTACTAACTATTTCTCCGACAAGTAATCTTGAATCCTGTTTCCAAAGCCCAAAATTGTGAGTTAAAACAAGAATTATGAGTTCGGTATACCAACATAAAATATCAGCTTCCTACTAACTATTTCTCTGGCAAGTAATCTTGAATCCTGTTCCCAAAGCCCAAAATTGTGAGTTAAAACAAGAATTATAAGTTCGGTATACCAACATAAAATATCGCCGGGTTAAAACCCGGTGCTCAAATCTGTCGTCCCGCTGGGACTTTTTCTTGAATCCTGACATCTTTTCGCCGGGTTAAAACCCGTCGTTAATATGTGTCGTTCCTAACGGAACTTTATTTCATTATGTGTCTTTATTCGAGGGGCTTACGCCACCGTCGCTATGATCGTGTCGCCCTTTGAGTTAAAATCGGCTTTGCTTGTGATCTGCCATACAATTTCATTCTTTTTTCCTATCTTTGAATAAGGTCATTAATAAATTCATAGAATATGCCGATTTTGACTTAAAGGCGACAGCCGACAGATTATTTTCGCCACCATCGCTATCTTTGTGTCGGCCCAAGGGGCTTTATCAATCTCTTAAATGAACATCCGTTATAAAATTAATCCTCAAAATAAAATCCTCTTAATCCTTAAATCCTGAAATCCTCGTTTCAAATGTTTAATCCTGAAATCCTTGTTTCTAAAGCAAAATCCTAAAATCCCACAGCATCCTTTTCGCCCTCTGCCTATTTTTTGCTTCGCCCTAAGCTCTCTGCCCTCTGCTATAATAATCCTGTTCATCCCAAACTGAATTATCATTTTTTAAATATTATTATAAAGTTCTAAACGAACCAGGAAGGAGGATTAGATCTTGAATAAAAGTTAGAGTAACAAATTAGAGTAACAAATTAGAGTAACAAATTAGAGTAACAGGATTAAAGTAAGGTTTTAAAAAGTGGTGGGTGATACTGGATTCGAACCAGTGACCTCTACGATGTGAACGTAGCGCTCTAACCAGCTGAGCTAATCACCCTTTTAGAATGAGATATATGTTTTATTTTAAAGGAGCCCAATAGGACAAAATATCAAGTTAAATATCTATTAAAAAAGAAAGTGGTGGGAGATACTGGATTCGAACCAGTGACCTCTACGATGTCAACGTAGCGCTCTAACCAACTGAGCTAATCACCCACTTTAATTGTCAAAATTCCCAGCAGGGATTTTTTGTCAAGCCCGGAATTGGCACAGGACTATTTTTATCTACAATCCAGGTTTTAAGGGGCGGAAATAGTTTTTCTTATAGGAGTGTTTATTGCTGGGTGGAAACCTGTCGCGGATATCTATCGTTTCTACGGAATAAGTACTTTATCCTTGAAATCCTGTAATCGCGTTCCTAATATCAAATTTTCAGATATTCAGATAGTCTTTTTTATTCCAGGCAATTAAATCTGCGTGATTACCGAGAGATTATTATGTTGCATAAAAGGGACGGTAATTTGCCTATTTGTATAATAAAGGGGACGGTGGCTATTTTAATTGTGTGCTAAAAAGGTATCTTCTTTCCAGCAATGATTATAAAAGCAGGTTCTGGAATAAAAGTTGCTTATAATTATGGTATTATAAAAAAGGGGGAGAAGAAAAATGAAACGGCTCGCTCTATTTTTTTTAATCCTTTGCACCTTTTCCGTTATTTGGGCAAATCCCATAGTGGAAAATTTAATCAGCAGATTCTGGTTTGAGGAAAATAATTTACTGACGATTGAATTGAGCGCTTTTATAGGTTTAGCTCAAATTGAAACGGTAACTTATCTTGATGCTGAGGACTCTCTTACTATAACTGTTAATCCTAATACTACGAATGTTCAAGTAATTTATATTCCCCAAAGCTGTAATACACCAGCGCAAGGATATTTTACTATACGAGTGTTTGGAATGCAGGATGAAATTGTTCGTTGGGGAGAGGGTTTGGAAAACGATTTAAGTCCGCTAAACGGAACTCAATGTGGTATTCAATTGCTTTATTCTAATTTAATTGGAGATAGTATCTATGGTTGGGCAAAAGACACATCACCTTCAGCCTGCGGTCCTAATTATTGTTCTGCCAGATTTACTTATCGGGTTGAATGTACTAATTTAAGTGGATTGCCTGTTGCTGGTGTTTCTGTTTATCACAGTCAATGTTGTGGAAATGGATTTGATAATCCAGCTATATCTGATGTGGCAGGTATTGCTACAGACGAGTTATGGCCTATGAAAACGCATCTTTGGGTGCAAAATCCGCTAACTAGTGAAACGGTTTTTAGCACTCATTTTTTTGCTGAGCCATCGGAATTAAAGGTTTTTTCGGTGCAATTACCTATTTCTGTGGAAGATAGTGTTTTGCCTGAATCTGAGGGGAGGCTTTCTATTCATCCTTCCGTAATATCTTATAGTACGGGAGGAGTTTTACATATTGCTTATGACGAGAAGATTTTAGGAGAAGCAGAGCTGATTTTATATGACCTCAAGGGGCAAAAAATTTGTAAGACAAAATACGATAAAAAGGAAGTGGATTGGCAGCTTCCCAAGCTTGCTAATGGCGTATATTTTGTGCGTTTAGCGAGCAAAGGCAGAGCATTGGGAACAGCTAAACTGATTGTTATCAAGTGAAATATGTTTTTCTGTCGGTTCTAATTATCGGGTTAGCAACCCTTTCTGCTCTCAGTTTTGAGGCGGAAGACCTTAATTTTTTCCTAAATGATAACTTATGGGTGATGGAGGGGTTATATTATTTTGCTAATTATGATACGACAGCTGTTTCCCAACTAATCTATTTTCCCATTTTATGTGATAGTGTATGTTCACCTGCTATACTAGAAAAAATAGAGATTCACGAAGGTACAAACTGCCAGATAACTATGTTGCAGCAAATGGACAACGGGTTTTCATATCTGCTTTTCCTACCTGCAAAAGCTTTATGCACGGTGCAAATTATTTATTCTCAGCACCTGAAAGGCAATTATGTAAAATACATTCTCACTACGGCAAATAAATGGGGAAGGCCATTACCCTATGCAAAATATACTTTAGTAAAGGGGAAAGAGGTGCAAATAACTTCTCTTCCTTTTCCGGTTCAGGAACAGGAAGCAGATAAATATGTGTGGGAGTTCTATGATTTTACTCCCAAGAAAGATTGGGAAGTGTATTTTGTGCCTCATAGGGAAAAAAGCGAGGAATAAAAAATGCCTAATTAGCTCTGCTGTTTTTTTATTAGCAGAGTTGGAAGATTTTAGCAACAGATAGATAATCAAGGAGATAAAAGGATAATTACGATAAAATGCAAAAAGAAAGAAAAAAGGATTTGACAGTTATTCAAGAAAAGAAGAAAAGACACACAACTAATTTCAATAAGTTGAGGAAAGATGAAAATATTAGTATTAAATTGTGGTAGTTCATCCATTAAATATCAGCTAATTGATATGCAAACGGAGAACTTAATTGCAGAGGGCATAGTAGAAAAAATCGGGGAAGACATTGCACTTTTTACTTATAAAAGCACCAGATTTACCAAAAAAAAGCGGGAAATGGTAATTGATAATCATGAACAAGGTCTGCAGCTTATACTGGAAGCATTAATTGATCCGGTTACTGGTGTCTTGAGTGGTTTAGATGAAATTGATGCAGTAGGTCATCGATTGGTACATGCAGGAGAACATTATTCCGATGCGGTTGTTGTTACAGATGATGTAATTAGGGTATTGCAAGAATGCGTATCTTTGGCTCCATTACATAATCCTGCTAATTTAATTGGCATAGAAGCAGTGAAAGTTAATATGCCAAATTGTCCTCAATGTGGTGTTTTTGATACTGCATTCCATCAAACGATGCCTGCTATGGCATATTTATATCCTCTACCTTTAGAATTTTACACAAGCCATAAAATACGGCGTTATGGATTTCATGGAACCAGCCACAAATATGTAAGTCTGAAGGCGGCTGATTATTTAAAGAGACCTGTGGAAGAGCTGAAAATGATCACTTGCCATTTAGGTAACGGAGCATCCATAACTGCCATAAAAAATGGAAAATCAGTTGATACTTCTATGGGTTTCACTCCTTTGGAAGGACTAATGATGGGAACCCGTTGTGGAGATATCGATCCTGCTATTCCGATTCATTTGCAACAGCAGCTTGGGTTTACAGTTGATGAAGTTAATACTATTTTAAACAAAAAAAGCGGAATGCTGGGCTTAAGCCATATTTCCAATGATATGCGCGAAATTGAAGATGAAATATTAATTAAGAATAACCCAAAAGCTATTATGGCTATGGATGTATATTGCTATCGGATAAAAAAATATATAGGCAGCTATTTTGCAGCTTTAAACGGATTAGATGTCCTGGTTTTTACTGGCGGAATAGGTGAAAATATGTCTATGTTACGAGAACAGGTTTGCCGCGAAATGGAAGCAATTGGAATAAAATTAAATTTGGAAGAAAATTCAAAACGCATTGATGGTATCCAGGTTTTGAGTGCAGAGGATTCTAAGGTTATTGTACTTAAAATACCTACCAATGAAGAGCTGATGATTGCTCTGGAAACTGAAAGTTTATTAAGGCAGGAAAAATGAACAAAATGAATCAGTCATTTTACCGGATGCTGTTTGACAAGTCACCGGTATCTTTATGGATCGAAGATTTTACTGGAATCCAGGCAGAACTGGAAAAAATGAAAAAAAGGGGTATTTCTGATCTTAGAACTCATCTGAAATTGCATCCTGATCAACTGGATGCTTTAGTAAATAAACTAGTAGTTGTGGATGTAAACAACGCAACTCTATCTCTTTATAAAGCTAAAGATAAGCAGGAGCTATTGAATAATCTGCAGCTAGTATTTAAAGGTGAAGTAAAAGAATATTTACTGGAGTCTTTTATTGCGGTTGATGAAGGAAAAGAGTATTTTGAAGGGCAGGGTATAAATTATGATCTGGAAGGCAACAAACTGTATTTTAAAATTACTTGGAGCATTCCTGAAAGTGAACAGAAAGACTATGAAACTGTGATTGTTGCTATGCAGGATATGACAAAGTTAACTTTAACCAGTAATGAATTGGAAAAAAGAGAAGCGCTGTTTCGTTGTATTTTTGAACAGTCCTCGGAAGGAATGCTGTTGCTTGATAATTCTGGTACGATTATGATGGCTAATGAAACAATGGGAGAACATCTTGGTATACCCGTAAATAGAATTATCGGTTCATATCTGTGGGATGTTTATGAGGAATTTGGCAAGAAAGTTACATACGAAACCAGTTATGAATTGAGCAAAGAAAAGGTACTAAGAGTTATTTCCGAACATCAGGATAGACCCCGAGAAGCACAATTCTCCTTTCTGGATAGCCGCCATAAAGTATATGCCCGCAAACACACTTTGATGCCAATTTCTACAAAGGATGTAACTCTGTATGCTTTTATTTCTACAGATCTCACTCCGGCTTATCGTTCTGAAAGAATTACTGCTATTCTTCATAAAATCAGCCATGCAGTTAATACTACTGAGTCATTGGATGAACTTTTTCATATTATCCACGATTCCTTAGCAACGATTATTGATGCCACAAATTTCTATATTGCTCTATACGATGGGAAAAACAATATGATTACCTTCCCTTATCTGGTTGATGAAATGGAAGAAAATGCTTCTCCGGTTGTGGCTGATGACAGTAAATCTCTAACGGCTCAGATAATTAATGAAGCCAGACCTTTGCTTTTGGATGCTGACGAAATTCAGGATAGAGTTAAAATAATTGGAGCTTATGGAGTTGAATGCAAAAACTTTTTGGGGATTCCTTTAATCCTCTCCGGGAATGTGATCGGGGCGTTAGTAGTTCAGTCATACACAAAAACAAATCTCTATGATGAAGAAGATCAGTTGCTGTTGGAATCTGTTTCTGAACAAATTGCCTTTGCTTTGCATAAGAAGCAGACAGATGATAGTATTAAAATCCTAATTCAGGCAATTGAACAAGCCGGAGAAGGCACTATAATCTTTTCTCCGGAAGGAAATATTAAATATGTAAATTCCATTTTTGAGAAAATTATCGGTTTTCGTAAAATTGATTTGATCGATAAACCCTTCGAATTTCTTCCTTTTGAATCGAGTAAAAGATGGAATATGAAACAATCTTGGATGCGTGATCGTTCTTCACAGCCCTGGCGGGGAAAAGTTGATTTAACCAGGAAAGATGGCTCTAAAGCTACTTTAGATATGATTGTGAAACCTGTTATTGATGATGAGGGACGCCTTTCCAGTATAATTGCCAGCTGTAAAGATGTTACTTATGAAATTTTGCAAGAAGAACAAATGAAAAGATCTCAACGGTTGGAAGCGCTGGGACGATTAACTGGAGGTATTGCACACGATTTTAATAATATCTTAAGTGCAATTGTTGGTTATACAGAATTGGCTGCAGATGATCTTATTCCTGAAAGCGATGCCGCGATGAATTTACTTGAGGTTTTAAAATCTGCCACCAGAGCTAAGGAAATGATTAAACAGCTGATTTCTTTCTCCCGTCAGGAAGAATCTAAAACAGAAGTAATTGATTTGGTTGATCATGTAAGAGAATCAGTCCGTTTTCTGAAGTCCTATATGCCGCGTTCTATCCAAATAAAAGAAGATTATAAAACTGATAAAAGTTCTGTGCTTGCGGTTCCGAGCCAAATACATCAAATAGTGATTAATCTTGGTACAAACTCTATGCAAGCTTTAAAAAGAGATGATGCCTTGATCGAAATATCCGTAGAAAATGTTTCATTTCGCAGTAGTGATATGCAGGCATTTCCGGAACTGGAACAAAGCCAATATTTGAAAATATCGGTTAGTGATAATGGTACGGGAATAGAACCTTCTATCATAGACCACATATTTGATCCCTATTTTACTACTAAAGGTGCTACAGATGGAACTGGTTTGGGGCTTTCCATTGTACATAGTATTATTCAGGCTCATCATGGAGCTATCAGAGTGAAAAGTGAACCCGGATTTGGAACTACTTTTGATGTGTATTTACCTTTATATATATCTGAACAGAGACGGGAGGATAGCACTGAAGAAATTGTAGAAGAAATTGACTACAGCGGAACTGAATGTATAATGTTTGTAGATGATGAACCGAGCTTAGTTTCTGTTTTTAGACAAGGGATGATGCGCTTAGGTTATAAAGTGGAAGGATTTACCGACCCGCGTAAAGCAGAAGAATTTTTTAGTAAGAATCCTGATGCTGTAGATATTGTTGTTACTGATACTACGATGCCTTACATTAATGGTGTTGATCTTGCTGCAAGACTGATGACTATAAAACCCGATATTCCAATAATAATCTGCACTGGGTTTACCACCCTAATTTCTATGGAAGAAGCTCGACAACGCGGTATTCGAGATTATATTATGAAACCATTCAAAATAAAAGATATCGCTATCCGGATTAAGGATATTTTAAATTCTGCAGGGAGTGACGATGCGCCTGGATCTATTGCTGAATAAACTGTGCCTAACTAAAACCCGTTCCATAGCTAAAAATGCCTGCGATAAAAACCTGGTGTTAGTTAATGGAAAACCAGCAAAGGCATCCACGATAATTAAAGCTGGTGATATTATTATTTTTCGGCTTTATAATGCGGAACACGAAATCCGGATAACGCAAATTCCAGAAGGAAATGTAGCGAAAAAGGACAGCACGAAATATTACGAGTTGTTACGCAAAGAAGACCTTTCCTGATCAGGGGCATCTAGCTATGTCCTTTTTTCTGCTTTTATGTTATTCCTTCAGAAGCAGAAAGGAATTGCTGTAACAAATGAAAGGAATAAGAAATTGCTAAAGCGCTTTTTTATCTTGCTTTCGTTATTGATTGCGGGATACCTTTATGCAAACTACACCCTGCAGCTAAAAACTAATAATCTTGTTATATATGCAGAAAGTCCAATTTCCGTTCCTTTGGAAACAATGTTGAAGTCCTTAGATGATAATATTGATAGTTTTCAGATGAATATAGGAGTATATCTTGATCTGCTTGCGCCTGTCTACCTGATTGAAAATAATACAAGTTATCAAACTCTTTCTTTAGGGAAGGCAAAAATAGTGGAATTTAGTGATGCTTTCTATAGTGGGTCAGAACAAAGAATCTATGTGCGTCCTCTTGCTTCAATTCAAGAAAATCATCGCAAGGTTTTGATGCATGAATATATTCATTGGTATCTGGAGCAAATTTATGAACAGGCACCTTTATGGTTTCATGAAGGGATGGCTACGCATTATGCTCAGCAGGTAGGTTTTGAACAGTTTATCTATTATTTGGAACAGAGTTTTTTGGGGAAAAAAAGTGATCTGTTTCGGCTCAGTTATAGCTATCCAGAAAAAAAAGAAGATTGGTCTTTATTCTATTTATCTTCGGCAATGGCTGTTCGCTATATGAGTGAAAAAAAACCAAAGGAATGGCAGGATTTTTGGGAACTGGCAGCGAGCTATCAGAGAAAAAAAACTAAGGCATCTTTCACCGATTGCTTTGTCCGTGCTTACAGAACTACACTATATGATTTTCATAAGGAATATTCTCAATATACCAAGCGGTTAAGTTATCAATATCTGTTTTGGAGCTTTAATGCTCTTCTGGCTATACTTTTACCGATTATTTTATTTATCGCCTGGCGAATCAGGAAAAAAAGAATGGCAGCTCTCCCCGATTTACCTTTACCGGAAGATGAAATTATTAACGAAGACGAGACTGTAGATTAATCACTTTTTGATATATGGAAACCATACAAACCCATCCCTATAAACCTTTCTTGCCCGAAGAAGCTAAAGTTTTACTTCTGGGAAGTGCTCCTCCCTATCGTTTTTGCACAGGATATATCAATGATCTTAAAAATAAGGATATTGACTACTACTATGGCAGCAACAGCAATTTGCTTTGGGATATTTTGTTTTTGGCTCTAAAACCAGAATCAATAAACTGTATTTCGGAATTAAGATTTAGGCAAGACGAGAGAATAAAAAGAACTGCTTATCAGGTTAATTTTTTACAAAGCTTCTTAGCCGAAAATAAGCTGGCAATGGCAGATATCCTCTTGAAATTTATACGCAAGGATACCAGCGCAGAGGATTATAAACTGAAAGTTTTAAAATATCAGGATATTTTAACAATTTTGTATAGCCGTCCCACCCTCAATAAAATTCTCTGCACCAGCAGAAACAGAGTTCATTATTGGTTAGTGGACTACCTCCAGCAAAAAGAAAAATTGGATTTAGTGAAAATGGACGAAAACCAAACTAAGCTAATTCTAAAAAGCGGGGTACAAAGAGAAATAAAGATTGATATTTTGCCTTCTCCTTCGGCAAGAAGTGTTATGCGTTATGATAATAAAGAGGACTTCCTGCAAAAAGTATCCGAAATCTACAAACAAAGAATATTGAACAATTAGCGATAAGGACACAATCTCGATAATTTTTTAACTAAAGGGGAGATGTATTCGATCATATTCGGTGTTTTTATCTGGATTTTACCTTTTTTTGCTGTCCTAAAACCCTCTTTTTCGTTCATCTTTTAACTCTTGTAAATTGGGCTTACCTCTCCAACAAGCAATTAGAAAAAGTTAAAATAGCTGAACTGTGTATCAGAGAGAGAAAAAATAAGGGAAAAGATAGATTTATTAGGTTAGGAAAAGTAATGGAGTATTTATATAAAGATAGAGTCCTTACCACCGAAATAAGTTTCCAACATACCTATAACTCGTTTGGCAGTGAGGACTCCTTATAAAGAAGGTTATTTTCCACAAATTAAATCGTGGGTTTCACCTCTCGACTTCTCGACTTCTCGACCTCTCGACTTCTCGACTTCTCGACTTCCCGACTTTTTCACCTTTCCACTTTTTCACCCATTAACTTAGCCAAAACATCTTTTTCTACGCTATCACAAAGCAAATTACATTTTTCCAGCAGATCTTTTGCTTCGGCGTGGATTTTATGTATATAATTTTCATCAGCAATTCCGGGAAGATTAATCAGGATATTATAGTAAGCAGCTTGAGAAGCGCAATTTGCAGTTAAAGCAGCCACTCCAGCATCGGAAAGAGCATTGGCATTACCAATTTTAGCTATTTTTAAGGCAAGTTCGGCAGCGGACATTGCTAAGTGCATAGTTTCCAAAGGAGCATTAATTGCAGCTTGAGTGCATTTTTCAATTTGAGTTTTGCGAAATTCTATTTCTTCTTCGGTTTTTTTGGGTAAACGCATAGCATCCATCATAGTGAAGAAGGCATCTGTATCTTTATCAATCACTTCCAGCGACTTTTCTTTTATTTCCTGTCCAATAGGGGCTAGTTCCATAGCTTCTTTAGCCACATTTTCATATCCTTTTTTGCCAATAGTAAGATTTGCAACCATCGCAGAAAGAGCTCCACTCATAGATGCACAAAGAGCAGCAACGCTTCCACCTCCGGGAGCGGGTTCATCAGTAGAAAGCAAATCACAGAAGGCATCCACTTTCAGGTTTACCAATCGATCTTTTCTGGAGATGGCATATTCAATAACTTTTTTATCTATATCGAAGGGAGCTAATTCTGCCAAGCCCATAGATTGAATTGCTGTTTGCATAATCATTCTTTCGGGGATACCGGTACTTTCGTTCATTCTACTTAAATAAAATTTTCCAGCTTCTAAAATAGCCGCTTTAGGGATTAAGCCAACCAGTTCACTGCCAGTAACTTGAATGCCCATTTCGCTGGCCAGTTCGCGCACTTTTTCCAAAACCAGATGGGGAGGGGTAATTTTATAATTGGTAAGATTTATACTAATTTGAGCGCGATCGTAGGATTCAATGAACCAGCCAACAGCTTTACAGTGAGTAAATAGGCCAGGGATATAGATGGTATTTCCGTTTTCATCTTTCATCAGTTTACCATTTTTATCCCTTGCTGCTCTTCCGCTTTCGCGAATTATTTGAGCTATTTCACTTGCTTTTTTCTTGTCGCGAGTATTGAGGTTTATATTATAGGCAATTAGAAATTCTCTCGCTCCAATAGCTGTAGCTCCACTTTTGGCATTAAAAGTATGGGGACCGAAATCGGGTTTCCAATATGGGTCTTTAGCTTTTTCAGATAGTGCTTCATATTCCCCGCTACGGATATTAGCCAGATTTTTCCATTCTTCTTTAGTGGCTGCATATTCATATAAGTAAACAGGTATGCCAAGTTCTTCGCCAACTCGTTTTCCTAATTTATTTGCATATTCTACGCATTCTTCCATCGTCATTTCCGAAATTGGGATGAAGGGACATACATCGGTAGCTCCCATTCTGGGATGAGCTCCTTTATGTTTACTCATATCAATCAGTTCAGCGGCTTTTTTAATTGCCTGAAAAGCTGCTTCCACAACTGCTTCGGGTTCTCCAGCTATGGTAAAAACAGTTCTGTTTGTATCAGCGCCCGGATCCATATCCAATAAAACCACTCCCTTAACACTTTTAATAGCTGCTGCAATAGCATTTAGAATGGAGCTGTCTCTTCCTTCACTGAAATTGGGGACACATTCCATCAGTTTCATAATTGAACCTCTATCTAATTTATTTTATGTATTTTAACCTTTACAATCTGTTTTGAAGTTGCCTGTAAAACCTGTATAGTATAAGGAGGAACATTAACTACCTGACCCTGATGCGGGATTTTTTCCAAGCGGTCTAAAATTAAACCTGCAACTGTTTCATAATCGCCTTCGGGCAATTGAATACCGTAATCATCTATCAATCTATCAATTTCAGTATCAGCGGCAACCAGCCATGTCTTTGGTCCAACTTGTTGAACAGAGTTTTCATCTTCATCGGTATCATATTCATCTTCAATATCACCAACGATCTCTTCCAGGATATCTTCCATAGTAACAATTCCGGCTGTTCCTCCAAAGGAATCAACAATAATAGCCATACTGCGTTGTTTAGTTTGCATTTCTTTCAAAAGGACATCCAGATCTGTATTTTCAGGAGCGAAGAGAGGTTCGTGAATAATATCTCCTGCAGTCATATCAGGAGAGCAATCCTGTTTCAGAATATCATAAATAATAAGAATTCCGATTATATCATCAATGTTGTTACAATATACAGGATAGCGAGTAAAACCTTCTTTACGAGCAATATTGGCTACTTCAGATAGAGAGGTTTTATCTTGAATGGCAACAATGTCTGTACGAGGAACCATAACATTTCTGGCATCCAGTTCTGTAAAATCCAAGGCATCTTCAATCATCTCAATTTGGTGATCGTTTGTTTCATCTATAGCGGTTTGGGAAAGCAGAAAGGAGAGGTCATCCTTTGTTAAATAATCGTACTGATATCCCTCTTCCAGTTTCAGCAATTTCCGCAAGAAATTGTTCAGCCAGGTAACTATCATTACCAACGGTTTCAGCAGATAATAGAAAAATTGCAATAGAGGAAAAAACAAAGGGATCAGCGTTTCGGCATTATCTCTGAAAATAGTTTTGGGAATCATTTCTCCAAATATCAGCACAACTATCCCTACTACCAAAGAAGTGTATCGAGCATCAAAGACAGGGGCAAAGAGTCGATTTGCTAAATAGGTAGAAAGAGAGGCAATAATCACATTAGCAATGTTATTACCAATTAAAGTGGTACCTAAAAATTTATCGGGTTGACGGACAAACTGCAAAAGAACAGCTTTGCTTTTACTCTTTTTGGCTTCTTGTTCCAATTTTATCTGGTCTATAGAAAGCATTCCCGTTTCCAAGCCAGCAAAGAAAAAACAAAGCACCAGAAAAAAAAGTAATACGATCAGGATCAGAACAATCTGAGCCACTGCCATTTATGTATTCACCTTCTCGTTTCTCCAGGCAATTCGTAAAGCCTGAATAAACTCTTCTATATTTCCTGCCAAAAAGGAATCTAGATTGTAGCTTGTCAAGTTAATTCTATGATCTGTAACTCGGGATTGTGGAAAATTATAAGTTCGGATTTTTGCACTGCGGTCACCGGTGGAGACCTGAGCTTTTCTAGCTCTGGCAATTTCTTGTTCCTGACGGCTTATCTCAGCATCCAGTAAACGGCTGCGTAACACTTTTAAGGCTTTAGCTTTGTTTTTAATCTGCGATTTTTCGTCCTGGCAGGTAACCACAATTCCTGTAGGCAGATGAGTAATTCTCACTGCGGAATCAGTTGTATTAACACTTTGTCCGCCATGCCCTGTACTTCTATAGACATCTATGCGCAAATCACTATCCTGGATATCTATATCTATATCTTCTGCTTCAGGTAAAACAGCCACAGTAACAGCAGAAGTATGAATTCTACCAGAGGATTCTGTTACCGGAATTCTTTGCACTCTATGTACCCCGCTTTCAAAACGCATATAGGAATATACATCTTTACCGCTAAGCTGAAAAACAACTTCTTTATAGCCACCCAGTTCGGTTTCGTTCATTGAGATCACTTCCAGTTTCCAGCCTTTCATTTCTGCATAATGGCTATACATTCTAAATAAATCAGCAGCAAAAAGAGCAGCTTCTTCTCCACCTGTTCCTGCCCGAATTTCCACAATGGCATTTTTGGAATCATTAGGATCAGAGGGAATAAGCAAATCGCGCAATTTTAGTTCTGCCTGTTCAAGTTGGTTTTGCAAAGAGTTTTCTTCATCTTTAATTAGATTTAGCATTTCTGGATCGTTTTCGCTTTTTTCCAGTTCCTTCACTTCTTCCATATGTTTTTCCAGTTTCCGATAATGTTTCCAGGCAGAATCAATTTCTTTTAGTTCTTTAAAGCGGCGCAAGCAATCACGGTACTTTTTAGTATCATTGATCAAAGCAGGATCGCTGATTTGTTCCTGCATTTCATTCAGTTCATTTTCCAGGCTTTGTAATTTTTCGAGAGGTAGCAAGAGTGTTATTCCTCCACGATTTTTACATTATGATCACTTATATCCATATCCAGAGCAGCCTTCATAGCAACTAAACCGATTTCTAGCATTTCATCATCAGGTGGCTGAGTAGTTATATGTTGTAAAGCCATCCCAGGAACGGTTAAAAGTTTTACGATAGGATGTTTTAGATTTTTTCCTGAGAATTTCAGCACTTCATAAGAAACACCCGAAATTAACGGCATCAGTAAAATATGATATGCTAAGCGTAAATAAACTGGAACTGGAGAATGCAAAATAAAAGCTGAAACTAAAGTATCCACAATGGAAAAGATCAGGATGCTGATTAATAACACAAAAAAGATAAAACTCGTTCCACAACGAGGATGGATAGTAGACCATTCCTTAATTTTATCTATTATTAAAGGACTGTTATGTTCATAGGCATTTACATTTTTATGCTCAGCTCCATGATAGCGAAACAACCTTTTTATATCCTTCATCAGGGAAATCAAATAAACATATAGTACGAAGAATATTATCCTGATTACTCCAGCAAAGACATTAAACAGAAAATCCTGCCGCGAAAGATGAACCCAATCAGCAAGTTTATATGGTAACCATCCAAACAGGAGAAAAGCTAAGCCAAAGGCAATTATATAACTGACGATGTTTTCCGCTTGTTCTGCAGTTTTGTTTTTACTTTTCACTTTTTTACCCTTGGCTTTCTCTTCTGCTATAAAATCCAGCTCAAAACGATTGGCAGAAAAAGTGAGGGTCTTAATTCCAATAATCATCATTTCAATTAAGGAAATAAAACCACGAATAATCGGCAGCCCCAAAAATTTCTTCTTCTGAGTAATGCTGACAAAGGGCGTTTTTAACAATTCAATACTGCCATCTTTTCGGCGAATAGCAGTTGCCAGAAGATCTGGACCGCGCATCATTACACCCTCGATAACAGCTTGGCCCCCTACGCTAATTTCTTTCTTTTCAGACATATTTCTTCCTAAGATAGAAAAAACGCCATTTTCCCCGATTTCAGAAAACGGATAAAATGGCGTAAACTGGGTATAAAACCCTAATTTTCCTGTTTAAGATTATATTTTTTATTGAATTTCTCTACTCTTCCAGCAGTATCAATAATCTTCTGCTTACCTGTATAAAAAGGATGACATGCATTGCAGATTTCTACCTGCAATTTATCTTTAGTGCTTTTGGTTTGAAATGTATTTCCACAAGCACAGGTAACGGTTACCATTTCGTATTTAGGATGTATTGCTTTCTTCATCTATCTTTTTCTCCTTGAAAATCTTAATCGTACTTATACCACAAATTTAGATGGCAGAATTATGTCAATGCAAAAAGTGGGGAAATTTGGATTGTCTCTCACAGATTACAGATTTCACAGATTAAAAATAGATAATAGGTCTGGGATGAACAGGATTAAAGGGATTTTAGGGATTTTTTATAATTAGCCACCGAGATCACCGAAGTTACCGAAAGAATAACTTTGAACTTTGCACTCCCGCACTTTGAACTACGAACTCCCGCACTTTGAACTTTGCACTCCCGCACTTTGAACTTTAAATACCTCTCACAGATTACACAGATTCCACAGATTATTTATGTATGAGGTAAAAAGGATTTAATCAGCCACGCAGCTAACTAAAAAACTAAGCACCCCTGCACTCCTGCACTTTGAACTTTGCACTCCCGCACTTTGAACTTTGCACTCCTGCACTTTGAACTTTCATTGTTTCGCATCTTTATTTTCTTCTTGTTTGGAGCATAAATTGCATTATTATTTGCTAAGAGAGAAAAATCAAGGAGAATCCAAACGATGAAATTAGCACAAAAGATAATA
>Ga0265297_10001556_pt1 | contig 52960 bp, 62 predicted proteins | sample Munlanlwell13791_FD_192502 | JGI IMG/M metagenome (GOLD analysis project Ga0265297, IMG submission 192502) | Leachate microbial communities from a municipal landfill in Southern Ontario, Canada - Leachate well 137-91 | ecosystem: Engineered > Solid waste > Landfill > Unclassified | place...
GTTAATACACAAGATCATCGGTTAGTCCTTTAAAGTTTTTTAAAGAATTATCCGATGCGCCCAATTACGCATACTTTCTTATTAATCATTAGGGTTTCAAGGAGAATAATAATGTTAGATGAAAATACTAAAAAATGATTACTGAGGCTGGAGTACCAGGAGCCCTCGATCTTGCGCTAAAGGCTTCCAGAAAACCTGAAGGCTTTAAGATACAACCAGGAGACGAGGACCGGCATATTGATATGCAGTGTTTAATTAACCTTGGAGTAGCCTACGTCCGCACAAGAAAGGGAATAAGAAAGTTCCGGATCTATAAGAAATTAACTATGTAATAGGTAAATTACTTTACCATTGGGCGCTTGAAATCATGGAGGGGGAGATGTAAAACATGCTTAAATAAAAGGAAAAAGGCCAAAAGCGGCATCAACATTTCCTTTTAAAAGCATCTCATTTCCCTCTCCTCAAGACCTTTATTTGCCTCCCCGTCCCTTTTGGAATATAATGCTCAAGTTTGCCTTATTGATATATTTTCATGGCCAAAAAAGCTGTACAATTAAAGAAAGCTAAAGCACCAGTCAGAAAAACTGGGGGTTTTTCTATGTTTGGTAAAGCTCTACATTTTGTAAAGTCAAAGACAACCAAAAGGAGAGTCATTTTTGTTGTTGTCTTACTTCTTGTGGCCGGTGGAATTGCCTTCTCCGTCATCAGTAAAAACGCCGCAAGTGTGGAAACAACTACTGTTCAAAAAGGGACTATTAAGGAAGAGTTGATCCTCTCAGGTGAAGTCAAGGCTGAAAAGTATGTCCAGATGACCTTTCCAGTCGGTGGAAAAATTGCTTGGGTGGGAATAGCCGAGGGTGATACTGTCAGAAAAGGCCAGGCACTCTCTTCAATTGATTCAACCACCCTGGATGCTGCCTATCAGCAGGCAAGGGCAACACTTAGAAAGTATGAAGCAACCGTCGACTATGTTCACGATTCCCTCAAGGACAAAGCCACAACCGAGACCTATTCAGAACGTGACACCAGAACAACTGCGGAAGTAAACAAAGATTATGCCTATGATGCTTTTCGTGCAGCTGAATACAACCTCAAGAATGCAACCTTATACGCTCCTTTTGCCGGGGTAGTTACTCAAATCGGACAAACTTCTCCGGGAGTGAATATTATGGTAACTGAAACTCAAATAGAACTCCTTGACCCTGCAACTATCTATTTTGAAGTAACTGCCGACCAAGACGAGATCGTCAACATTAAAAACGGCGACGAAGTGGCGGTTGTTCTTGATTCTTTCTCTGACAAGGAACTCAAAGGTCTCGTCTCCTATGTTGGTTTTACTCCTAAAGAAGGAGAATCAAGCACCGTATATGAAATCAAAATCAAATTGGCCGAAGGTGACTATGAAGGACTAAACTATAAACTTGGAATGACCGGAGACGCCAAATTTGCCCTCTCCCAAAAAGACGACGCTCTTTATGTCCCCAGTAACTTCGTCAACTCTGATAAAAATGGGAAATATGTCTATCTGGGCAACAAGAAAAATAAACTCTACATCAAGGTAGGCATTGAAGGGGAAGAGAACACCGAAATAGTAGGAGATGTCAAAGAGGGAGACAAACTTGTTGACTAATATCGCCGGTATACCCACCCACAATCCAAGGCATTCTTTTATACAACCATGATCAGATTGGAAAACCTCTATAAAACTTACCTTCTGGGAGATGAAGAAGTTCATGCAGTTGAAAATGTCTCCTTGACGATCAAAGAAAAGGAATACACCAGCATCTTGGGTTCTTCAGGAAGCGGCAAATCCACTCTGATGTACATGATTGGTCTTCTGGAACATCCCACCAAGGGAAAAATCATCATTCAAGGCAAAGATGTTTCCAGACTTTCCGACAACTCTCTTTCTAAATTCCGCAACCGCCATATTGGTTTTATTTTTCAGTCTTTTAATCTCATTAACCGCTTCACCGTTCTAGAGAATGTCCTTCTGCCGGTTAAATACGCCAAGGAAAATCTTGACTACGATCCTGAAAAGAAAGCTATTGAACTTTTGAAAAGGTTCGGTATCTATGAAAGACGCAACTTCTACCCCAACAAAATCTCCGGTGGACAACAACAAAGAGTGGCTATTGCTCGAGCCCTCATTATGGGACCTAGCGTCATCCTGGCTGATGAGCCAACCGGAAACTTGGACACGAAAAACGGAGATGAAATTATGGATCTATTGGAAAGTCTAAACCGCGACTTCGGAGTAACTGTTGTTATCGTTACCCACGAAAAGGAAATTGCCGATAGAACAAGAAGACAAATATATATGCGTGATGGGAAGTTAAGTGAAAAATATAGCTAACCTATGAAAGAAGAAATAATCCATTTAATTAAAACCGCCCTTACCGACCTTAAAAGAAGTAAAACGAGAACTCTTTTGACCTCACTGGGAATTACCATTGGGGTTATGTCCGTGGTTATGCTTATAGCCTTGGGGTTGGGCTTAAAAAACTACATTCAACAATCATTTGAGAGCTTGGGGGCAAACCTGGTAATGATTATGCCGGGAAGCGGTTTTGGTGGAGAGAGCGGAATGTCCAGTGGGGCAGGAATGATGGGTGGTGCTATATCCTTTGACGAAAAGGACTTAGCAAGTCTAAAAAGAATTGATGGAATTAAATATTTGGTTCCAATGTTTTACAAATCAGGCAGAGTGGAAGGTGGAGGTAACGAAAAAATCGCTTCGATTATGGGGGTTAGCGAAGATTACTTTAGTCTAATGAACTCCAAGGCCTTGGCTGGTGAGGTTTTTACTAAAACTGAAGCAGCCTCAAAAGCCAAAGTGGCTGTTATTGGTTACACTCTCGCTGACAATCTTTTTGATCAACCACAAGACGCTGTAGGAAAAACTGTCAGGATTTCCAACCAACGCTATAAAGTAATTGCCACCCTGGAAAAACTTGGCGACCCTGACCAAGACAGCGGCATAATTATCCCCTATAAAACCACCTTCGGTAGTCTTAATCCCAACAAGACCTTCTGGACAATCTACTTAGGAGTAGAGAATAAAGATGATGTTGAAAAAATCAAAGAGGAGGCTAAAACAGCTCTTTTGAAACGATATGATAAAGACGATTTCTCTGTTACCGAACAATCAGAAATTCTTTCCACGATTGATCAGATTTTTGCCATCCTTAATACTGTTCTTGTAGCCATTGGTTCCATTTCCCTCTTGGTAGGAGGAATAGGAATTATGAACATTATGTATGCCACAGTTACCGAAAGAATAAAAGAAGTAGGAATAAGACGAGCAGTTGGTGCGACGGAGCGCGACATCCTTCTTCAATTCTTAACTGAATCTCTAATCCTTTCCATCTTTGGGGGGCTAATGGGACTTATTCTCTCCATTATCATCGTCCTTATCATCAGAATCTTTTTCCCAGCATCAATTAACGTTTTTTCTGTCGTGGTCACTTTGGTAATCTCTTCGGCGATCGGAATATTCTTTGGAGTCTTCCCTGCCAGAAAAGCAGCTAAACTCCCGCCCATTGAAGCTATCCGTAATGAATAGTGAGCACTAATTTGAAGTAGGAACCTCAATAATTTCTTCTTTCTTTTCTTTCATAAACACGCCCCACTCTTCGAGGACAGAAAGAATATTTTTTAGGGGCGCCTCCACTAAAAAATCAAAGATGACGATGAGAAAATTAATTTTGGATAGTTGAGAAGAAAGCCAAACTCCAACGTTTAAGAAGGGCATGGAAACAATAGAGATAAAATTCGTCAGCAGGTTCTCATCCTCCCCCACTACGTTTAATTCCGAGGAATTGTGTTTAACTCTAAAACCAAACAAAAGGACCAGCGACAAAAAGCCGAAAAAGATTAGAGCGCTCACCGCACTAAAATGCAGCCGGTAAAGTACGAAAGAGATAAAGCTAAAGATGGCAATAAATAACGCAGCGTAAAGATACATAAAAAACTTATACATAAATCCGCTCTTACTCTTTTCTACCAGGGAAAATTCTATCTTTTCTTGTCTGTCTCCGTAAACAAAGTCCTCGATCGTTTCAACAATCTTCTCGGTATTTTTGTTATTCGGCCGTTTAATCATTACCCCAAGCATCCACATCAAAAGTGGGGGGAAAGTGAGATTAATAATTACCGGTACCGTTCTTATGGCTTTATCGAAAACCAAGTCATAGGGAATCTCTATGAGAAGGGCAAAAAGCATTTTAGTAACAAAAATGTAGATCACACTTCTTACTATTCCCCTAGAGATTCTACTTTTTATTTCGTCATACTTCTCTTCACAAACTTCCATCACTTTCTCTTTCAACTTTTCCCTCGAAGAAAGAAGGTTGGCATCAAAATCTTTACCATCAAGAATTTCAGACAATATTAAAAAGGAGGGTACTTGTTTTTGAACAAAACGATAAATTCTAACTTGTACCTTGGCCGAGATATTTTTTTCTATTCCCTCACAGACACTCACAAATTCAGGAGTACTTTCCCCAATTCCATCCTTGTCTACCTCAAACCACTTAGGATAAATTGCCTTTAAGAGATAATATCTAACTGAAGCCAAGTCTGACTTATATAAACTTCTGTACACTGCCGTTTGCACCTGGAGTATTTTATCTTCCTCTTCCAGGTCAGAGTCTTTCCAATCGAATCTTCTTGTAAACCACCCACTAACAGCATCCGCCAAAAGGACTCGCCTTTTAAGGTCGGGTCTAACAATCTCTTCTATTTCGGAAGAAGCCACCCCCATTACCCAATCCCTCCAAGTTCCTGCTCCATCCATCTTAGAGTGTCTCTCTGAGAGGAAAAACAAAACCTTTAAGTATTTTTCAAAAACCCAGGAGATGTCTTTTAATTTACTCTTGGGAAAAGTGTCGTTTTTGATATATCTTGCCCAGATGAGTTCCTTGACCAAATCTTCCGCCAAGCGCTGGGTATCCATCGCCCTAGCAGGGTTTTCCCAGAGAAGTCTTTTGGAGACCCTTTCAATGGCATTTCTGAAAAGGGTGTGGTCCCCTTTGTAGTCAACCATATACCTGACACGCTCATAGAAGAAAGCTAGTGAGGAAAGAGCTGAGCCAACTTTAACCTTTGCTTCCTGAGCATTAGTGATGTCACGATGGCTTTTTTGACCGAGGTTTCCAACTAACTGCCTGGCCTCAGGGGTAAGAAGCGAACTCTCCACTTTTGACCCGCTCCCTTTCTCTTCCTCCTGGTAATTGTCTGTCACAAAAACTGATCCAGATGAATTTTCTTCCATCATTGAGATAATATACACCCAAACGAATATCAAATGCATCTTAAGGCCACTTGAATCTAATAAACCCCAAGGATTAAAATATGAGTTCATATGCTGACTGAAGTTTTCTTTGATGTTGAGACCAAAAAATTCTTTGATGAAACCGGAAATAAAAAACCGGAGGAGCTGGGAGTATCCTTGGTCTCGGTCTATAAAAGAACCCTGGACGAAGACCTAAAGGAAATTGAAGGAGTAATGCATAGTTTTTTTGAGCAAGAAATTCCCAACATGTGGACTCTTTTTCAAAATGCAGACAGAATTATCGGTTTTAACTCCATTAAGTTTGATGTTCCTGCCCTAAAGCCATATGCTCCAGGATATTTCTCTAAACTTACCCATTTTGATATTGCTGCCGAAATAAAAAAGATTTTGGGTAGAAGAATTTCCCTTAACACCATCGCTAAAAATACTCTGGGTAGAGGAAAGATCGATTCTGGAGCAAACGCAGTCCTTTACTGGAAAAAAGGAGACCCGGAAAGCCTAGCCTTACTAAAAAAATACTGTGAAGAAGATGTAGCCATAACACGAGACATCTATGATTTCGCTATGGCAAATAAAAAACTTAAGTTTCTTGATCACTGGAATAACCCAAGGGAGATCGAAATTGATTTTTCTTACACCAAGAAGGAAGAGACACCCCAGATAGGACTTTTCTGATATCATGAAAGTAAGATGTCAGAAACAGGAGGAGTTAATTCTGAAATCGTCTCCGAAACAGACAAATTAAAAGCATCGCTGTGGAAAGCCCTGGAAAGCTCCCCTGACAGGAATAAAACTTCTGAAGAGATAAGAAAACTACAAAAAGAGATCATAAGTGCTCTACCAAGTGATTTGGCCACCGAGTTTAAGGCCTTCTACTACACCACCGACGAAGGAGCGGAGGAAAGACAAATAAGAGGATTTCTTTTTGAGGAGATCAACGCCGCAGATTCCAATATTTGCCCAAAAGAGGAATCTCCTCTTGCAAAACAACTAAGATCACTAATGAAGGATCCGAGCATGTACCAGCTGCCCAATCTAAAACACAGTGTGAGAAATCCCGATCTTGTCCGCGTCAATGAAGAGACAGGCGAAATAAGGGAAGTGGTTGAGTCAAAGGCAGGAAAACTCGGAGACAGATGTTATCGTCAAATAAAAAACTTTGATATTGCCATGGCTGACATTTTAGATGCTCTTAAAGACGCAGATGAAGAAACCCTAAAAGAACATGGCCTTGCCCAAATCGCCGCCAGGCAAAAGGAATTAAGAATTTCACCAGATTTTGGAATAACTCTGGCCGTCCCTAGAGAAAGTTATAACGATATAGCCACTAACCTTATACTAGAAAGTGACATTCACCCTGGAACTGAAAGATACCAAAATATGACTAACATGTTGTCAGAATGCAATATTGTAGAGTCTCCCTTCTCAAAAGACGACCTTCGTAGCATGTCCTCCTGTATCATGGCCACCCTAACCCCTCAAGCTAATCTGGTTCAAACATGATATAATAGGTTCAGCTTATATCAATATTCGCTTTTTGAATCAGCAAAGATAAGTGCACAACACTTCATCTTTTGGCCAATCAACAAGAAACTTTGGTAAAGTAAATTTCAAATGGAGGTGATATTAAATGGCTAAAAGATTATTCGTAGGAGGTCTTCCTTGGGAAACAACCGATAGTGACCTAACTGGTATGTTCTCCAAATTTGGAGATGTTACATCAGTAAAAGTTATTATTGATCGCATGTCCGGAAGAAGCAAAGGTTTTGGATTTGTAGAATTTGCAAATGATGAAGATGCAGATAAAGCAATTGCCGAACTAAATAACAGCAAAATGGGAGAAAGAACAATTGTTGTTAATGTTGCTCGTCCAATGGAAGAGAGATCTAACGACAGACCCAGATACGACAACAATAGAGGAGGATATGGTGGTGGAAATAGTGGCGGATACGGTGGAGGAAGAGGTGGATTCTCAAGAGGAGATAGAGACGGTGGAGGAAGAGGTGGATTTAGACGAGGAGACAGATAAATGTTAAAAGCCAAAAACCCTTGTATTATATGCGGGAAGGAACGGGTAGTAATTAAAACCTACACTGAAAAAGTGGATGGGGCTACGTATATTGTAAAGCTATCAGCTTGTCCGGATCCTGCATGTCAGAAAAAAGTTGATGCCATTCTGGCAAAGGAAAAATCCCAAAGAATAGGGATAAAAGAGGCTTCAGCTAGAAGAGAACTGGAAAGAGTAGAGAGAGTAAAACAATCTCACAAAAAAATAGTTAAGTAGACCTTCTCCTTTTTCTTAACCTGGATATTTTTATTTGCCCACTTTGTTTGACACACCCCTCATCCATATAACTCAAGAGTTCTACTCCGTTTGTCTGTTGCATTATTTTTTCCATACTTTCCATAAACTTAGGTAATTTATTCCCCATAAATCTGCCATTCTTATTAATAAAAACCTTCGCAAGTAGTCCCAGGTCAGGGATTCCTGTCTCTTGAGAAATTTTTAATAGTGTTTCATTTCTTTCTATGTGTCTTTCTGTCTGAACAGGAGTTGGAATAGATGGAAGACCACCGTTATTTCCATACCTAGAATTGAGCTTGTTCAAAAATTCGCTTGTCACTATAAACATATAATGAAAAACTAGAGGTAATATCAACTACCAAAAAATCCTACTTAGGGTATTCTATACTCTCACCCCAAAAAAGAAGATATGGAGTAATACCTTTCAGACTATCTGCCTCTTTAGCAAACGAGGAGGCAACATCACTAAACCCATCAGTTTCCAGATATCCTTTGGTGTGCATTATTTCGTGCATATGTAGGGGAATAACTACTTTAGGAGACAAATCTCTAATATTAAAGGGTACTGTTTGATTATTTGCAAACAGGATGTCTATATCTTGTGTATATAAAAAGTCTCTTTCTTTGATGTTTTTAAAATTAAAGCCGTCCCCAGTGTGCACAAGTTTAAACCCATCTACTTCAACCAAGTACCAAGCTACTGGAAAATCAAAATTTTGATCCCTTCTGTGATCCGTTTGAAAAGCAGTAACCGAAACACCATCGATTTTCACTTTCTGCCCTGACTCAAGTTCATAAAGATTTTTATCCTTATATGATTTCGCTAAGTAAGTTCCTGTTGGAAAAACAAGATTCTTTCCTTTTTTTAACACCCAGGTATCGTAGTGATCCCCGTGAGTGTGGGAAGTAAGAATAATATCAGCCAAATCTCCAATCCCCCTAAAGGAAAATGATAGATAAGGGGCAGCAATATCAAAAGCAATGGTATGTTTAGAAGTTTTGGCAACCACACCCATGTTGTAGATATACCAGACTTTTATTTTTCCTTCAGGAACAACAGAAGAATTAATTTCATCCACAATCCCCTTACTTCGAAGTTCAAACAGTTTCCTCCCCTTGCTGACTACAAACCAACCCACAAAAGGAGTACTTGTGGCCTGGTTAAGAATAAAAGAGTCAAAACGCCCATAAAGCTCTTGTCTACTCTCACGGGTGTCATATGGAGAAGATTTATCTATATCATAATTAAGACTGGTTACAGACTTAGGGCTATATAAAAAAACCACCAAACCAACCACTGCAAATAAAACAACATATAAAAGGGCTTTAACAGCTTCTTTCAGAATTTTCTTCACCATTCCCAGTTTACCATCCTCGGCTGAAAAAATTAATTTAGAACCCAAGGTGGGGAAAAACAGATCTATCCTATGGAGATAGTGTAATGGTATATTTAATTATGGCTAAAAAATTTATTCCCACTCCTCCATGTCTACTTCCAAAAAAAGATCCAAGATACAAAAGATGGCTGAAAAGCCTCAGGAAACGTCCTCCTCCGTGGTGTACGGGCAAAACCAAAGAAAACTGCCCTGGCTTAAAGAAAATGTCTGACACATTTAAAAGAGAAAAAATTGACAATTTTAAAAAATGGAGGGAAAAGGCTCGCACACAAGGTTTAATCCCCGCCTCCTATCCACCTTTTAAGAAAGATGAAGATTTAGCATTCCTTGTGGGAATCGCCCTGGGTGATGGCAATATATACCGTTACGCAAGAACTGAAGAGTTAAGAATCTCGCTTGGAACAGATAAACCAAAACTTATTGACTACACAAGCAAGGTAGTAGAAAAAGTGTTTAACAAAAAACCGCACATACATCATCCTAAAAACATCAATATGGTTAAAGTTAGCGTATATCAAAAAAATATTTCCAAGAGATTGGGTGTACCTGCAGGAAACAGGAGATACTCAACAATTGGAATCCCCTATTGGGCATGGAAATACAAGAGGCTCTTACTGGCTTGCCTTAGAGGATTATATGAAGCCGAGGCTTCACTTTGTATTCACCTTCCAACCTGCACTTACAACTTTGCATTCCATAACAGAAATGAAAAATTATTACACGACGTTTATCTGGCCTTAATAAAGCTAAAACTCCACCCGGAAGTAAGACCTATCGCAATTAGACTAAGAAGGAGGGATGAGGTAAAATACTTCGAGAAACTGATAAACTTCAGGCAGTACGATGCGGGATAGTCTAACGGTAGTGACGCCGGTCTCTGAAACCGGAGATCTTGGTTCGAATCCAAGTCCCGCAGCAAATTATGCCCAAAAAACAAAAAACTAATAAAGAAAAAGGGGTTCTGTCACTTATTCTTCTAGCTTTAGTCTTTGCCTCCATGGGTCTTTTTGCCAGATATCTTTCAACTGGGTTTTTACTTTTTCAACAAGTTTACTTAAGAATGTTCGCTGCCTTCGTGGTTGGATATTTTGTATTTAGAAAAGAGGTTGATTTATCCAAATTTAAAAAACTTTCTATTAAGGACTGGGGAATAATTATCTTAAGAGCAGTCTCCTATTCCCTATTTGGAATTATTCTTTTTACTCAAGCTATCATTATTACGAAATATAGCAACGTTTCTTTCATAGGCTCTCTTCCCATGACTGCAGTATTAGGATTTATTCTCCTTCGAGAAAAATTCACTACTAAGAAATTTCTAATGGTTCTTCTTGCTTTTGTTGGTGTCCTTTTGATATCAGTAAGAGATTACTCAAATATCTTAGACTGGGGACAAGGCGAAGTTCTTACTTTAGTCTCAACAGTCTTCTTCTCCCTAAGCTATATTGCTAGAAAATGGCAATCAAATCTTTTGAACAATAAAGAGCTCACTGTTATTAACTTTTTGGTAGCTTTTCTTGTTGTCTTTCTTGTTTCCATCCTCAAAGGAGACGGACTACCAACTACTGGCTGGCAGTGGGGACTTTTTTGGGCAGTCATTGGATCTGGAATATTTAATATCTTAAATGTCTTTCTAACTAATTATGGATTTCAAAAAGTAAAGGCAGTACTTGCAAGTAATATTCTCACTCTTGAATCATTCTTTGCAATAATTCTAGGGTTTTTCTTTTACCGAGAAATCCCTTTAATAAAAGATCTGTTTGGAGGCTTAGTAATAATCGCCAGTGTCATAGCCATGAATAAACTGGAGGCTGAAGAAAATACATCATGAGATTACTCCTCCCGTAGTAGAAAAATGTATAATACGAACTATAATTCAGAATATGCCGGCTGAAAACATACAAACACTTCATTCCCATTCGCTTAATTCCGATGGTCAACTTAGTTATCTAAAAACCTTGGAAGTTTGTGAACAAAACAATATTTCTGTGGTTGCTTTCACAGACCACGACGCTTTAATTAACAAAAACGGTCTGAAGGATTTAAGAAATTATAAAGGAAAGGTAAAGTGGATAAGCGGAATCGAAGTTTCATCCGCCCTACCAAAAGAACTAGGTGGAGGTATCATTGCAGACTTTCATATAGTAGGTTTATTTGTTGACCCCACTAACAAAAAACTATTAGACCATTGCGCTCTAGCTTCCAAGGCTAGAATAACAAGGATGCAAAAAATGGTAACCAATCTTCAGAGTTTAGGTTTTGACATAACAGAAGACGATTGTCTAAAAGCATCTAGCGGAGAATCCGTTGGAAGACCCCATGTTGTTACCGCACTTCTTTCCAAACAAAAAAATAAAGATGTTTTGATGAAACTCAAAGAAAAAATGGAAGATGAAGCGAAAGATAACACAGAGGTAAGAAAAAAATATGATGCCATGATTGAACGAGGAGAGGGCCAATATCCTTACATCATTTTTCTTTCAGATGATGCATATATCCCAAACATCTATGTCCATCATCAATATTTTGTTGACATGGATGCTGCCGTGAAACTAATTAGAAATGCAGGTGGACTAGCCATATTGGCTCACTATTATTCTTGTGTAGGGAAAATAAATGAAGAACTACTTGATAAAATACTAAGAGATAACAGGCTTGATGGAGCGGAAGTGGTTTATGGACTGTTTTGCTTAAATACAGGAACAGAAATAGAAAAAACGGTTATTAAATCTTCGGAAATAATAAATAGACTGGTAAAAAAACATAGTAAACTTCAAAGCGGAGGCGCAGACGCCCACAAATTAAAAGATTTTGTTGATTTTGCAAATTCCGGCGAATACGCAGAAAAGACCGAGGGTATGGCCGAAGAGATAATCAAACAATCAAATACAGATACTACCTGGAGCAACTTTTAATATTTACAGGAAGGTTCTAGACCGTGATGTTCAGCCAGTACGGACACCTAAGGTGACCGAAGTGCCTTAAATGTCCCGAGTTTTCCTTCTAAACACCGCTTTTGAAAATTATATATTCGAACCAATTTTTATCCTCAAAATCTTCCGTTCAAATCCGAACTCCATCATTGGATTTATAACAGCATAAAGTGCTGACATGTCATCCTTTTTGGGGTAGATTATTCTTTACGGCAATCAACTGTTTTTTACTTCATATTCTAAAAATAAACTTAATCAGATATTGCAAATAGTAAAGACCGGTTAATACAAAAATTCCTGCAACCGTATAACGCATGATTTTCTCAATCTTTGTAACCACTAAGAGAGCCTTGCTTAAATATTTGATTCCAAATGCAATAAAAAGAGAAAAGATGATAACCGGGAGTCCTGTTCCCAGAGCGAAAAGTGGAGGGAGTAAAAGACCTTCGCTTGATCTTACCACCAAAGGGATAAGCATACCGAAAAATAAAACACCGCTGTAAGGACAGAATGCCAAAGCAAACAACATTCCCAAAAGTAAAGACCCCAAATAGCCCTTTGTTGCAAGATATTCTTTTAATTTTTGAATTTTTTCATTACCTTTACCTATATTGATCTTTATAACCCCAAACATTATTAGACCAATGATAATTAAAACTGGCCCCAGAACTTTATCGCCCCAGCCCTGAAATATTCTTGAGATTTGAAATGAAGACAAACCAAAATAAATAAGTGTTGCCAGAACGGTGTAACTAATCCCGCGTCCCAACGTATACAAAAGACCGTTTAAAAGAGTGTGTTTTGGGGTTTTAATGTTTCTTGAGATGTAAGCTATGGCAGTAATATTGGTTGCCAGTGGGCAAGGGCTTATGGAAGTTAAAATTCCGATCAAAAATGCCGTTAAGACAGGAATGTTATAAGTATCGATAAGATTGTTAATTACATCCATGGTTGTTTTTCAAGTAATGTATTAAGCTTGTTTTCGAAATAAGTAATAAATTGGCTTTCGTTATTTACCAATCTCCACACCGTTACGTCTTCGGAAATATTGTCTATATCGTTTCGGGTAGCATTAATAAACAATGAAGAACCTCTTGCTTGAAATTTAGTTACAATTTCCTGATTTTCTTTTAGCTCACCGTTAATATCCTTAAATGCAATCTTGCCGGATGCATATTCTTCAGGGAATTTTTCTTTTATTGTTTTTAAGGCATACTCGCCAACAGTAATACATGACCAACATTGTTGTGTTGCGTGGAAATGAACAACCTCGATTTTATCGGCTGGAATGATTGACTGGGGAGCACTAGTACTTACATTGTTAACGGAAGGAGTGGGAGTAATATTTTGAGCGGTACTCTCGGTACTTTTTCTGGTCAATAAAAACCCAGCGATAAGAACTATAGCTAAAACGGAAAGAATAATAAGTATTTTTTTATCCATATTTTTATAAGGGCTCTGCCCTTGCAAACTTCGTTTATAAAACAGCATTAAATATATAACCCATGATCATTATCCCTACAATCGTGATACCGAAAAACATAGTTAGAAGCTGCCAACGCATTACCTTTTTAAGAATCATTGCCTGTGGGATGGAAACCGTGACGATAGCTGTCATAAAAGCCAGTGCGGTTCCCATGGGTACACCTTTCCCAACAAGAGCTTCCATGACTGGAATGACACTAACGGAGTTGGCATAAAGCGGTGATCCCAAAAGAGTTGCTAACGGCACTGTCCAAAAGGATTTATTTGAAAGATATTTTTCTACCAGACTAGCCGGAACAAAACCATGAATTAGAGCTCCTATTCCTACTCCTAAAATAACATAGGGAAAGACTTCTTTGGTGATTGTCCATCCATCTTTCCAAAAATACTTTGTGAGTTCCTTAAATGAGAGTTTTTCTCCTCCATGTTCTTCCTCAACTTCTTTTCTTGACTTGAATTTTAATAGTTCCGGTTTAACGTATTTTTCCACCCGAAGTCTGTGAACCAACATCCCCCCTAAAATAGCAATTCCTATGCCAACAATATTGTATAAAACGGTTACTTTTATCCCAAACATCGCAGGGAATAAATAAAGAGATGATTCATTAACTAGAGGTGAGCTAATAAGAAAAGCAAAAGTCACTCCCAAGGGAATTCCTGCTCCTACAAAACCGATAAATAAGGGAATTGAGGAACAAGAACAAAATGGAGTTATTACTCCAAGTGCTGCTGCAAATAGATAATCCAACCCAAACCATCTGCGTTTGGTCAACATATCCCGCACTTTATCCATTGGAAAGTAGTAGCGGGTAATAGCCATAAAGCAATTTATGACGATTAATAAAATTCCTATTTTTATAGTGTCATAGATAAAAAAATTAACGGCACTACCTAAATATGATTCTTTTCCAAGTCCGATCCATCCAAAAGTAACAATATCGGATAATAATTGAATAGGTTTAAAAATATCCATTTTATTTTTTTACTCCCATTAGTAGGCTTTTAACTTTTTCAACATCAGGAACAAAACCGACCATTAAAGGTTTGCCGTCTACCGCAAGAACAGGACTACTCATAACTCCCATTTCAATAATTTTTGAAACATCAGTTATATACTCGACCTTATTATTAAGATTAAGTTCATCTACGGCCTTTTGAGTTAATTCGTAGAGTTTTTTACAAGTGGGACACCCTGATCCCAATACTTGGATCTTCATTTGCTATCCACCTCCTTCTTAGGAATACTAAAGAGTAGGTTTGTAATATGTTTCCCTTTTTCGGTTAATGCATAATAAACTCTAAGACCGCGTTTATCGTCAATTACTATTCCTGCTTCTTTTAAATCAGAGAGGTGGTGGGAGATTAAGCTTTGGGACATGCCTGCATGATCCATCAGCTCACAGACACAATGCTCTCCCCGGCGAAGCATACACAGCAGCTTGAGCCTACTTTCTTCAGAAACAAGTTTTAATGTTCCCGCGAGAGATGTTATTTGTTTTGAATCATTGCTTGAGGGCGAACAACAACTATATGAACCCATATTCATATATAATAAGGGGTGGAAATGATTATTTCAATGGGGAAGTTTAATATCTATTTTCGATTCTAATTGCTTTACCCTTAATGATCGCCTCAGCAATCTTTTTGGTCGCACTTGCAAGTATTCTAGCAAACGTGGGTTGAGAAACCTTCATTTTTTCAGCAGCTTTTGTTTGTTCAAAGCCGTCAACTTCATATAATTTCAATGCTTCAACCTCGTCGGGCATAAGAACAACTTCCTCAAGTAGACGCAAAGGAATACCCTGAGGTTTAAAATAAAGAACCCCAGGGTTAAAGCATACACAGCGTGGTATTTTATGCTTTGGCATATATAAATATATTATTCCTTTTCTACTTCCTCCTGCTCTTTTTTAATATCTTCAAGTTCTTCTTCAAGAGCTTTTTTATAGTTGGAAATAGCTTCTAATTTTTCCTCTTTGGTTTGAGGCTGGTTCCATCCGAAATATCTTCCCAAACCTCTGTTGTGGCGACAGGCATGACCTGGTCCGAAACCAAAGCAAGGACCAAATCCTCTCCCTGTTCCGGGACCCATTCCATGAGGCCCTGTTCCATCAAATTTTGGCATATTTTATTTCACCCCCTTCCATTTGAATTGAATACCTATTCAGTATAGGTCCTGTTTCTATTTTTGTCAACTGTTTTCAAAAATCCTTTTTGTGGTGTTCCAAATGTCCCATTTAGCTTCAAATGTGATACACTTCTAGGTGAGTTATAAGGTCTAAACGGGGGCAGACCGGTATGCTCAGCCAGAGAGTGCTTTTACGCGACCACAGAGCCTTAAACACCTTGTTACACCTTGCAAATAACCCCCTTCGATAATTTCAATCCGAATCTCGTTTTATGTTGCAACGGCTTGATAATATTGAGGTAGTAACAGGTTCGTGTCCCTGTTCCCCCAGTAATGACTTTTAGCCTTGAAAATTAAGATCGAATAAGGACAGTTCGAACCTATTTCACAAACTTATTACTTTTTATTAGATAAAAAACTGGAGTTGCCATTAATTCAATAACGACCAATACCATAACCAAAATGGTTAGAGAATAATCATATAAGAAACCGGCAATTGTACTACCAAGAAAAAAGGCGAGACCGAAGGAAAGATTAAATACCCCGTAGCCACGCGACCTTCTATTCATTGGTGTTATATCGGCAACCATTGCTTTCATAATTGTCTCTTGAACTCCCAAACCAAAACCTAAAAGCATGGTGCCAAGTAAAATTAAAGTAAGCGTGTTTGAAAAAACAAAAAAAGGAATCAGCGCCGCCGTTAATGGTACTAGAAGTAAAATAGAGTATTCTGAATGATTATCTTTTGACTTCGTTTTCAGTCGATCATACAGTTTCCCTGCAAACAATCCGACTATGGCGTCAACAGCCATTGCAGCAGCGTATAGTATCGGTATATAAGTGTCGGAAAGAATACCATGATTTTTCAAATGGTATCCAACAAGAGAAAAATTAACAAAACCAGCTGTTGTGATAAACACAAACAAAACATATAACCAAAAGTGTTTTGTAAGGTTTTTAATATCATTCTCTTTTTTAATCGATACTTCTAATTCTTCAGAGTTTTTAAAATGGCTATAGGTAATAAAAAGCATTATTAAAAGCAAAACCAATGGTATCCAGAAAAAACTGTAGCCTTTTTGATAAGCGCCAATAATGTTTTGACTAGCAGATACCCCTAAAAACACAAAGGTAAAAACTAACGGACCAATTACTGCACCAATCTGATCAATAAACTCGGCAATACCAAATCCGTAGCCGGTACCAATCTGTGTGGCTGCGTGGGAGGCAATTGTATCTCTGGCAGGCGTACGGATTCCTTTTCCTATTCTCTCCAGGACAATCAACATTGCTACAACCTGCCAAGTCCCCGCGAGGGCAATCAAAGGGATTGATATTAAAAGTCCGTAGCCAATAATGGTAAATAGCCAATATGACTTTGTTTTGTCAGCAAAGTATCCGGAAAACAGGCGGAAAAGGTATCCTAAAAGTTCCCCAAAACCAATAATAAAACCAACTTTGGCTGCATTAACTCCGAGAACATTCAAATACTGCCCACTAACACCCCGACCGCCTTCATAAATAATATCTCCAAGCAAACTGATAATGCCTAATAAAATGATCAGCTGAAATGCCCTTTTCTTAAAATTATCCATATCTCTTCTATTTTACATCAGATAAAGTGTTTCGCATTTAATCACATTTATATTATGCTCAATTAAAGGCATGATCTCTAAGTTCTGGTATCGTGAATATATCTGAAGAATTGATAAAACAGGTTCTAGACCGACATGCTCAGCAGAAAGCTGGTGGGGAGGAATATTAGAAATGGGCTGCTAAATTAACAGCGAAGCAGTCAAGATATCTTCCCTTCTCTTCGCAATAATATTACTTGTATCTTTTGCTTTTTTAAGTCTTTTGACAACTTGTAAATAAATATCTCTATCCAAATTAACTTTTTTTAAATTTTCTTCAGCATTTTTTAGAAAAACTTTGGCGTTTGCGTCTTTGAATCCTTTTTCCGAAAAAGAAGCCATTATGGATCTTCTAAGGTCTGTTTTTATATCAAGATGATTTGGTACATGACTCATGTTAATGATTGTATATTACCCAATTTATTTTTTACAACTTCCAAAAAACGGTTCCTTATTTTTGGGTCCAAAACTTCCAGTGAATCATTTATTGAAGGTTTCAAATTTAACATTGCATTAACCTCAAATTGTTCGGTTGTTACATTATATCCCCCTCCCCAAATTGATGATCTTCTTGAATCAAATTTCTCAACCAGTAATTTTTCGGCATCGGCATGATATTCCCCACCAATGATTACAATTTCTTTTTCTAAATCCACAGTTATCTTTATATATTTACTGTATTCTTCAAGGGAAGCTTTCACATCTTCTTCCGAAAGTTTATGATCAACAATTATTAACGACATTTGGTTGTATTTTACTATTTTGCTATCAAAATATCCAAGACACCCTAATGGCACAAGAGGTAGTCAATTTTTTTAAGAATGAGACATGGGTTACTTTATAGATAGACCCAGACCAAGATACCTAGCCAAGACTATTTCTAAATGCAAGATTTGATTTGTATGTGGAAAATGATATATGATTTTAGTATAGATGAATATTAAAAAAGTATTACTCTTGGCATTGTTTTTCTTCACTCTGGCTTTGCTTGTCCCTAAAACCTCAAAAGCAGTCGATCTACAAGAAGCTTTAACTTCGGAAAATTCAATTGTGACAAAAATTCAAGAAGAGATTGAATACTTCTTTACTTTTAAAGTTGAGAGTAAAATCCAAGTTTTAGAAAAGCACGCTGACAAAAGACTGGAGATGGCAAAAGAATATGCAGAAAAGGGTGCCAACGAAAGGGTACAAGATTTGGTAGAAGATTATGAGCAAATAAAGGAAAGACAAAATGATTTAATGGATAAAGTAGATCGTGAAGAAGTTTTAGGACTTATGGAAGAAAGAACCATAGAACAACAAAAAACAATGGAAGAAATCAAGACTAAAATTAATGAGGACACCAAGCAGGAGGTCATCAGAGTTCAGGAACAAGTAGTTAATCAAGTTGCAAAACAAATAGTTGAGGTAAATGGTCAGGAAGGAACAACCGAGTTTCTAAATGAAGTAATCCATGTTTGGGCACCAGGAACAGGACCTGGCGGAGGAGAATCGGGAGTTACATATGCTGGTGGTGGAAAATTGATATATGCAGAAGGAAGCGGACCCGGAGAGGGTAGAGTTGTAATTGAAGGCAATGAAATGAAGTTTGCTCCAGACGCGTCAGCAGGAGGACCAAGCGGTAGTGACATTAAAACAGAAGAAGTTAAAAACGGCAATGTTGTAGAAGAAAAAGCCGATCCTGGAACCGATGATACCAGAGTATGGATCGATCCATAGCCCCAAGTAGTTGGTCCTAAATTCCGTATCAATATCCCCTGTTTGTTTGATATTTTTATGGAAAACAGTCTGGATTGCACCTGTAGAATAATGTAAATATAATATCGAAGGTCGGGTTAGCCTACCAAAGTTATAACCATATGTCGACATCCTACATCGCCGTAATCCTACTATCCTTCCTCTCAGCAATAACTACTTTGATTGGAGTCAGTTTGGCTTTGTGTTACAGAAAAAGCAAAAAAGGAATTGCCGTTGGTATTGGTTTTTCTGCGGGCATAATGTTGGTTATTTCAGTTTTAGAACTACTACCGGAAGCGGTGGAAACATCCAACCTTTCTTCTACATTGGCGGCCACGGTATTAGGGGCTTTTCTGATTTTTTCTTTAAATATCATTATTCCCCATATCCATTACGGCAAGGAAAAGGGTAAATTATCCTGGCAGGTAAAAACAGCCTACTTAATAGCTTTTGGATTAATTCTTCATGATTTTCCGGAAGGTTTTGCTATGGCCAATTCTTATATTTACTCCCCAGCTCTAGGTTGGTTGATGGCTATTTCCATTGCTGTCCACAATATTCCCGAAGAATTCGCCATGGCCGTACCGTTGGTCTTAACTAAAAAGAAAGGGGCTTTAATCGGTTTAGCCGTGCTCTCCGGTCTATCCGAACCCTTAGGAGCTGTTTTCGGACTTGTAGCTTGTAATGTTGCTCCAGCCTTAAACCCGCTTTTTATGGCCTTTGCTGCAGGGGCAATGATTTTCGTCTCACTGCATGAACTTTTTCCAATGGCCAAAAAATACAAACAATTATCGCTTTTCACCTTGGGTATCGGATTGAGTTTAGCTGTTTATCTTGGATTAAGTTTTTTCTTCTAGTCAGCCTAATGTTATTACCATCCTCAGTTTAGTAGGACTAATAGAGCCTATTTCTTTGAAGACAGAATCAAAAGCACTCCTGAAATAAACGGGGGAACAAACAAGAAGGCTTCAACCAGCAAAATTATACTTAGACCAGATGCACCATCAATTGCGTAGCTTATTGCCAAAACAATACTAATAACCACCAATAACACTCCTGAAATAAATGGCTTTTTCGATGCCAAAAAAATAACAAGCATAAGAGGTGCAGCCTGAATCAAATGAGATAAACCAGATATATCCCCCGCAAACACCTCACCAAAGGTAAACAAAAGCAAAAAACCCAGGGGTATTAAAAGCAAACCAATTCCAATCTTTTTTAACAATTGTTTAGATTGCTTAGTCACTGTACATAGAGTATAACACAACCAAATATTAATCCTTTTTTAACAAAAGAGTCAAAAAACGCTCCAGAAAAATAAACCGTTACCCAAACATTAAAAGCTCCGGTTTAAAAAGGAGCAGAAGCCCAATGATAAACATTAATATTCCACCCACCAGGTGAGAAAAACGGGAATATTTACTTTGAATACCGCTAGCCTGGAGAGTAATCATAGCCGTAAAAAAAATAAAAAGGTCATCAAGCATGAAAACCAGAATATATAAAAGCAAATATCCATAATATTGCCAGCGGTTTAGCTGCGACAAACTTAGTATTTGGGTATAAATTGCCGGTAATCCCGCCGAACAAACAAGCTCAACCAAATTAACTGCAAAAGCAAGAATGATTATTCCCCCCAGGGCCAAAAGAAATTCTTTTCTTTGGGTAATACCACGGATTTTTTCAAAGACCTTTTGTCTTTTTTCGTCGCCCAAGACTTTGCATCCACCAGACTTATTTACAATATAATCTCGTAAATAATATCCTCCAGCACCAACCGCCAAAATCCCTATTGCGATACGGACCCAGACAACAAAACCCAAAAACAAAAACAGATTAAGCCATGCCGAAAGGAAAAGGAAATATACCAGAGCTGAAGAAACTATAAAAGCACTCCCTAAAATAAACATTCTCCTTCGATCTTTCATCCCCAATAAAAGACTAATTAAAAACAAAAGGGTCCACATAGCACAAGGATTAAAACCATCCATAGCCGCAACCACTACTGTCAAAATTGGAAGCGAAACATTTTTAGTGTCAACACTACCCAAAAGAGGTACTTTTATTTGTCCGGGAATTTTATTAACCTCCTCACTTTTCTCAATTTCGGTCATCGGCAGGGAGGATTCCGAAGCAGTGTTTTCTTTCTTAATTTCGAGTTCAGTATCACTACTCTCAACAGTATCAGGATTGATAATTTTCCCGACCATGTTGGGGTCTCCTTTCACTCCCGCTTCCTCAACAAGTCTAGTTATTATTTTTCCCGTTGTTTCATCACTCAAATACCCCACAAAATGTGAATTGCCGATAATTGTAATTGGCACCCCGCTTATTTCCATATCAAATTTCTCACTGATTTTTAGCAACAGAGAAGTATTTTCCGGTAAGCTTACTTCGTAATCATGGACCACCAGATTTGGGTATTTGGAGGTAATTGTTTCGATAAAGGCTTTTTCTTTAGCACAGTGCGGACAGGACTTAGACCAGAAAAAATATAAATTTACTTTGTTCTCTTGGGCAAAAACCATTCCCGGAGTAAAGAGGATAAAGGCGGTAAATACGGCAATAATTATTTTTTTAAACATATCTACAAGTTTTTATTTTCGTTAATTACCTCCAATAACTTTTTTTTCTCAACTTCCCCAGAAATTCGCAGAATCTCCCCGCCCCTTTTATCCAAAAAGATAAACACGGGAAGTCTTCCACTTTCAACTTTATACTTTTTTATCAATTTATTGTCATTATCAAAATCAAAATATTCTGTCTTAAGCCATGTGTTTTCCTTCTCGATTTCCTCCCATCTTGGACGCATAACAAGACATCCGCTACACCAAACAGCTCCAATTTTTATTACTTTCATATCTTGTATTCAAAAACCGTATGTTGATTATTTTCTAATCCCATCGTTTCGTTAATATTTAATTTTTCATAGATAATTTATTTATTTTTCTTCCGCTGCAATTATCGCGATAAAAGTTGTAACCGGCACAGCCAAAACCAGTCCAATGCTTCCAACAAGAGTTCTAACTACTTCATCGGCAACAATTTCATAATTAATTATTTCAGAAAACGGGTGGGGATTATCAATAAATAAAAGAAGTAAAGGAAGAGCAGCCCCCGTATAGACAAGAATAAGAGTGTTAACCATTGAGGAGATGTGGTCCCTGCCTACATTCATGGCCCTTTTGTAAAGCTCACCGTATTTAAGCTTACTATTGGCTTCTTTAAGTTGAAAAACAACTGCTGATTGAGATATTGTTATATCATCTAAGACTCCCAATACGCCAATAATTATCCCCGCTAAAAGAAGTCCTTTGATATTGACCACATTGCCCTTAGCCGACTGTAAAAATCCTGCTTCTTCAGAGGCAAAACCGGACAACTTGGTAATTTCCACAAAAGTCCCGGCTAAAAGACCAGTAACAATAAGGGCAATTACCGTTCCTGCTATAGCTACTCCGGTTTTCTTGTTAAACCCATGCGAAAGAAAAAACGTAACCGGAATAATAATAAAAGATCCCAGAATGGCCGTTTCGACCGGATTCGCACCGGACAGTATCTGTGGAAGAACAAGAAAGAAAATTACCAGAAAAGAAATTCCCATGCCCACAAGAGACAAAAAACCCCGCCACTTGGCTATAGCAACTGTCAAGACAATAAAAATTAAAAAAAGCCACAAAAGGGACTGTCTCCTAATAAAATCAGTGATATAAAAAACATCATTACCTTCTATGTCTTTGGAGTACGAAATAATAACCCTGTCTCCAACCTTATAACTAGGAATGTTTACCGAGGGAAGACTGCCGTTTTCAACAACAATCTTATCGCCCCCAAGCGATCCTTTTGTCACTAGAATTTTTAGTTTCTGATAAAGCTGTTCGTCTTCTCCATCGACTAATACCACCTGTTTTTCTTCAAGAACTTGGATTACCCTTCCCTCAAGGGATTCTTCTTTATGCTCATCAAGCACTGACTCTTGACCAAGTTCATTCTTATCTAACTCAATATCCTGAGCCAACACTTGCCCACTAAAGTACACGCTTACCAAAACAAGTAAACTAAAAAAAAGGACCGGGAGAGATAATTTCTTTATCATTTATTTCGATTCTATCCTAATAGCTTTACCTTTTATTATGGCATCGGCAACTTTTTTGTAAGCGCTGTCTATGATTCTAGCAAAAGTAGGCTGAGAAATCTTCATTCTTTTTGCAGCTTGAGTCTGTTCCAACAGGTCCACTTTATACAACTTAATCGCTTCAAGTTCATCTGGCATAAGAACCACCTCTTCGAGATCCTGCAGGGGGATACCCCGAGGCTTAAAGTAGGTAACACCGGGACTAAAACACACACAACGTGGAATTTTATGTTTCGGCATACGAATGTGTTTTACTCCTTTTCCGCTTCACCTTCCTCTTTTTTTACATCTTCAAGCTCTTCTTCTAGAGCTTTTCTGTAGTCGGAGAGAGCTTTCAATCTGTCTTCCTTTGATTGGGGTTGATTCCAACCAAAATATCGACCCAAGCCTCTACCTCGGCCACAATATTTCCACCCCATTCCCAGACCACACGGTCCAAAACCTCTACCTGTCATTGGCCCCATTCCTTGAGGACCAGTCCCGTCAAATTGAGGCATATTATTTTTCACCTCCTTTCATTTAATTGAATACTTATTCAGTATAACAAGATTTCATTTTATGTCAATAGAATCTTGTAATATCTTTCTACACACCTCCTTGCCCTTAATTTATGACTATAAGCCCCATAGTATTGCTTTCCTGGTCCTGGGGTGGTATACTGTTCCCGTACCGGCAGATTGAGACAAGAGATCTGCTTAAATTTGAGTTATTTATTAGTTTTAAAGGTAAGAGATACCCGAAATTTATTCATTAGTTATTTGTATCTTTTCTCCACTATTTATAAATATTTCCCTCATTTAAGCGGTTTTGTTGGTTTAATCTGGCGTTACCTATATGTATAGAGGCTCACACAACTTTAGTCGTGGTCGCAATTCCTCCCGTTTCGGCGGTCGTGGTGAGCGTGGATTTAGAGGTGGATCAAGAGGTGGATTTAGAGGAGCCAGAAATATTAAATCCTTTGACCCCTCATATGTCATTAATTCCCCGCAGGAAGACGTAAAGGCTCCTGAATATGTCGTGACTCACAAATTCGAGGATTTCCACATTAGTGAACAGCTCAAAAGAAACATCCTTGAGAAAGGCTACAGCGCTCCTGCTCCCATCCAGGACCAGGCCATTATCCCCATTCTCGAAGGAAAAGACATAATTGGAATTGCCAACACAGGAACTGGAAAAACTGCAGCTTTTTTAATTCCCCTAATAGATAAAGTTATTAAAAACCCGAGAGAACAGGTTTTAATAGTAACCCCCACCAGAGAATTAGCCGCACAGATAAAGGATGAGTTTGTTTCTTTTGTTCCACACCTTAGGATGTTTTGCGCCCTGTGTATTGGTGGAACCAATATGAGAAGACAGGTTCAAGATCTTAGACGCAACCCAAATTTTGTTATAGGAACTCCAGGAAGAATCCAAGACTTACTAAGATCAAGACACCTTAATCTCTCTTACTTTGGCTCCATTGTCCTTGATGAGGCTGACCATATGGTTGATATTGGCTTTATAAAGGATATCAGGTACATCATCTCCCTCCTTCCCAAGAGACGTCAGTCTTTATTTTTCTCTGCCACTATTGATGGAAAGGTAAAAGAAATCTTAAACAGTTTTGTTCAAAATCCAGTAACAGTTTCTGTTAAAACTGGGGATACTGCCGAAAATATTCAGCAAAACACAATTAGAGTGGTTGACCAAAACAAAAAAATAGAACAACTCCACGAACTTCTGATTCGTAGAGAGTTTGAAAAAGTCCTTTTGTTTGGTCGTACCAAACATGGAGTGCAGAAGCTTTCTGACGAACTGGTTAGAAGAGGCTTTAAAGCAGAGGCTATTCATGGGAACAAAAAACAAAGTCAAAGAACTAGGATCCTAGAAAAATTTAAGAAAAACCAAATCCAGATCCTCTTAGCAACTGATGTAGCATCCCGCGGCTTGGATATTCCCAATGTCAGTCATGTCATCAACTACGATCTACCAGAATCATATGAGGCCTATATCCACAGAATTGGTAGAACCGGAAGGGCAGATAAAAAAGGAAACGCCCTAACATTCGTTGGCTAACCGGTACCTGAGTGAGAAGTAAAAAGTGCTAAAATTCACTGCATGGAAGGGCAAAAGTATTTTTTCTTACCTCTACTGTTTATTGGTTTCATTTTAGTTGTGTGTCTACTTATCAAAAACCCAAATAGTAATGTCTTGGGATTAAGTGAGGAAGGCACTTCTACCCCAACCGCTACTACTACCCCAACAGTAACGGCAACACCCACCAACACCCCTACACCCAAGCCCACTATAACTCCCACACCAACAAAAACTCCTAAACCACTTCCTACTGCTACTCCAGTTTCATCACAAGAAGTAAATTCATTTATCGAGAGATTCGCATCTCAGTATGGAGTAGACCCAAATGTGGTTAGACATGTCGCCCTTTGCGAGTCTGGGTTTAGATCTAATGCCGTTCATGGGATATACGTTGGTCTTTTTCAATTTGGCCCAACTACCTGGAAAAACATTCGAGTGGAATTTGGTGAAGACACAAATCCTGACCTGCGTCTTTCAGCTGAGGAATCGGTACAAACCGCCACCTATGCCATCTCAAAGGGAAAAGGTGGCATCTGGCCTAATTGCCTGCCATAGAAGAAATATGTTATTATTTTCTTGATGAGCACTAAAAAGACACTGCTATTTTTCTTACTTTTCTTTTTAATCGCCATTCCTTTCTATTGGTTCGTGGTCGCTTTCCCAGTAAAGGAGTTTAACAGCTTTTACGCCGATACTTCCACAACCGTGACCAACGTAGTTTCCCAGGTCTACCCAAAAGACTTGATAATTAATATCGTCAATGGAAAGGTGTCAATTAATAAACCCACACCGTATTGTGTTACCCTTGAAAAAACCTCAAGGTTGGGGATTATTTTTGACGAGAAAGCCAATCCGGCCAATCTCTTAGATACCAGCAATCGTGCATATTCGTCTTTGTGTAGCCCGATCGCACTTGTGGGCAGCACCTTTTTTGTCTATCCCGAAAGGCAGCAAGGCGCCACAGGTACTTCCTACAGCATTCAACAAATCCCAACCAATATCACTTACCAAGTTACCAGTGAAAAGATCGGACAACTAATAGAGCGCTACCTGCCGGAAATTAAAAAGGTAGCCAAACAAATATACTTTACCCTTCCTTTCGTTCTTGCCATCTTCCTTCTTCCCGTAATGCTAGTGAGTAACCTGTGGTACGCCTTAATAGGCTGGGCTATCTTCAAACTGACCGACATGGTCAAAGAAATTACCTACACTCAAGCCTATGGGAAAACTTTTTTTGCACTCCTTCTGTGGACAGTGATTGATTTCGCTCTCTTCAAATTCGTACTTGGGGGATTACTGCATACAGGGTTTACTCTTTACTTTCCTTTTATGAACACTATTGCTGTGATTCTCGTCACTCTCCTTTTAGAGAAGTATTACTTTGCAAAAAAAAGTGAAGCACTAAAAGTCTCCCCTAAGAAGAAATAAACTTACACTTTTTCTCTTATTTCATCCTCCAGTTTATACCAGTTCTGAGTCGTGTTTTCCAAAAACCGATAATGGAAAATGTAACCAATAAATAACACCATTAAGATTAAATCCAGAACAACAAGTATGGGAATTTCCGTTGTCATCGTAACTAGAAAAGTAAGGGTCATGACACTTCCCACAAAGATTGTTACCAGAAGATGGATTAATCTTTCGTGTTGAATTCGAGCAAGCATCAGCCGGTGGTACTTTAGAACCTCTTTCCAGTTAGTACCTGTTGCTTTTCCAGACAGTATCTTTTTTATTACTGAATTATATTCGGCAAACATCGTGTTAGATCCTCAGAACGTGTTTTGTCCACACAGAACTTAACAACCTCTACCCCTTTTCTAAGACCTGGAATTGTTAATATATCTCTTTGAGAAGAAGTATTGAAATCTTTTTCCCAACAACTGGCCTTAATTGGACCATCGTCCCCACGGGGATAATAAAATTCTCCATGAGTTAAACTATCTCCTACACCTTGATAGACGAGACTTCGTACTCTGTCTACCCCCCCTTTTAAAAATCGCTCATCCAGAGCCTTGCCTTTAGAAAGGCAGCCATATTGTGCTCGTATACATTCCTTACCTGTTTCAGTCCTTTGCCCTGAACCTAAGGTCAAGCCAAAATATATATCAGGGCTTTCCATGAAAACTCCTTTTGATAAGGTTATAGAAAGATGGCCGTGATCCGTTAGCTCCCACCTATCAACCGACAACCAGGTAAATTGTTCCCTAATTACTCCTCCCTCTTCTTTTAGCCATCCTATTGTCTCGTCATATAGAAGCTGCATCCAAGTTCCGGAGTTGGGTATTCGCTCGAGGTCGACAAGTGAGCTTTTGAGGTTTTGTATCAACACCACCGAATCGGGTTGTAGAATTTCCCTTCCCACACTTAGTCAGTCTAAATAATCCATCTCCGAACGTCAAGCACTATATTTAGTGGTTACTTAAATTATATTATTGGATTTAAACTTTTCTCACCTCACTTTCTGAAAAATAATTTAAGAATTAATTTAAATTTCCCCTTGTTTTCCAAATCCCCTTAGGATATAAACTAAACTAGATATGGGAAAAGTCTTGGGTCTTTTTTTCTTTGTATTCTTTTTTATACTACCGGCTGTCGTCATTGTTCTCTTTATCAAGTTCCTCGCTAAAAGAGGTAAACAAAGACGAGACTCATCCTGGAAAGGAAAGCTTGTCGACAAAGACCACACTGAGTATGAGGACGATGACAGCTCGACCACCCGGGATCTTTACACCTTATACTTTGAGACTGATGAGGGGCAAAAGATAAAACTTAATGTCCCTTACGAGATTTATAACAAATTTAAAGTTGGCGATAAAGTCGAAAAGGAAACTGGACAACTCCATCCCAAGAAAGTTAACTAACCCTTCTTTTTAGTTATCAGGTAAAGGACACTGCTGACTACAACCAAGAGGATCCCTCCTGCAACCAGAGGTGTGACTATCTTTGCTAAAGGGCCAGAAAAAAAAGAGACTTTGACCGCGGGGGTTGGAACCCCTGTTGGAACTATTTCGGGTGTTGATGTTGCCTTAACAATTTTTGCTACCACAGTTGCCTGTGGTACGTCGGTAGCTACTATAGCCGTTGGTGCGGAAGTTGTGTTGGTTGTCCAAGTAGTAGCCGACAGTTCACTCGAGAAGGCTCCCGGCGTACAACCATTCCCAGCTCTGACAGCAAAATAATATTTTTTTCCAGCCGCTAAAGCACCAACAGTATACGAAGTTGTTCCGTCTCCACCAACATTGGGATTACCATAAATATAGTTCCCCGAAGAGGTGCCATAGGAAACTAAATAATAGGTTACTGGATCAGAAGCTTCTTCCCACTTAAGAGTAATTTCGCTTGTGGATATGGCGGTTGCAGAAAGTAGTTTAGGAGCACTTCCGGGAGCAAGATCATGACACCAGGGAGAATAGAAAGTTACTTTCCCCAAGTTACTTAAAGTTACGCTTTGGCTATTATCAAAAACATTTAAGCTGTAGGCGCCAATGGTGGTAGCGGTAATACTAAATTCTGCAGCTCCGGAGGAGTTTAAAACTGCAGTTGAAGGGGTAACAGAAAGAACATAATCACTTGAGTAGGTAATACTCACCCTATCCCCTTCCAGATAATTACCATAGGCGTCTTTTACGACAACCCTAATTTTAGCTGCAGTTTTTCCATCGGCCGGCGCTTGATCAGACCCGGAAGGAGCCGCTGAGAGACTGGAACTATTGAAATCCGGTGCATTAACTGCCAAACACCCTGAAGGCGCAGTTAAGACAAAAAGAATTCCAACGAGCAAAAGCGAAAAAACTGCGGATATTTTCTTCATTCTTTTATTATGCCATTTTCCTTAAGACAATTATATTTTTTCTGACTTAAAACAAGCTTATTTATTTGCATCACTTTCACAAAAGATATAAATTTAAATAAATGCCTACTTCCTCCACTAGCCCCAAGAAAACCACCGAACCACCCCTAGTAGAAGTCAAGGTCACCAACCCCCTCACCTATATCAAAGCCTGGTGGAAAAAGGTCATCAACAACGAAGGAGTGGATTTTGAATTTCATATTCGCCCCTTAACGGCGATTGCCATTGCCGTAGTTATTGCCACCATAGGTTTTGGTGTCGGGAGGTTTGTCCTGCCTGAGGGAATCGATATTCCTTTCTTTGAGTACGCTGATGCCACTCCTTCTCCATCTCCAACCGCCGAAACCATCTGGAAGGAAACCGCCTATACAGGAACACTCAGGTACAGTTCTGAAACAGGCAAATATTATCTTGTAACAACTTCCTCCGAGGCGATTACTCTTCAAGTTCCAGAAAACATGGATCTTAGAGATTTTGTCGGGAAACGTATTTTCGCAACGGGGAAATACAATAAAACATCACGCATTTTGATCATTGCCGACGCCAAAGATACAGAGGTCCTTTCAAAAACCCCTCTCCCCCTACCAACCTATTCACCCACTCCTACTCCTTCCGCTTCACCAACCAGCACCCCAACTGAGACACCAACTCCCACAGCTGTAGAGGTGAATTAAAAAACCCAAGTGCCACCCTATGGTGGTACAATATGTCCATGAATAAAACCCTCTTAATTATTTTTGCTTTTGTTGCCGTCTCTACTCTCATCGTTTCCTTCTCAATGTCTAAAGGGAAGACTTTTGTTTCTACCGAACAAGACCAACAAAGAACAGCTCTTCCCTCCGAACAAAGCGCTCCTCTTCTCCAACAGGAAGACGTCTTGAGAACTTTCTTTAACCTCATCGATGAAGGACGAGCATCTGAGGCAGTGGGTATGATGACCAATGGAATAACGGCCGACGATAGTCAAAAACAAGCTTGGGGGGTGGAGTTTAACGCTTTTGAAAGTGTTAAGGTAGTGGATATCTCCCCTTCATCGGAGAACACTTACAAAGTAATCATTAATGTCGTTATGAAACCGGAATCGGCCAATGCTGTCATACCCTACTACGGATTTTACAATGGAGACAATACTCGTTGGGTAGGGTTAGAAAAAGAAGGTAATCTTTGGAAAATAACCGATCTTGCCACAGGTCCATGAGAACCAAGAAAATAACTATTCTTCATTCGAACGATATTCATGGCGACTTCTTAGCCGAAATAAAAGAAGGTAAAGGAAAACTCTTGGGGGGATTGGCTCTTCTTTCAGGATACATCAATAAAGTCCGTGAGGAGGAGGAGAATGTTTTATACGTTGTCTCGGGGGACATGGTTCAAGGATCCTTAATAGATGCCGAATATAAGGGTATTTCAACCATGGAGATTATGAATTATCTCTCCCCTGATGTTGCCGCTTTGGGAAACCATGAATTTGATTATGGTCTCCCCCACCTTCTTTTCTTAGAAAAAATGGCCAACTTTCCCATCGTTAACGCCAACCTATATATCAAAAATTATCATAAACGTCTGATGCGGCCACACCATATTATTCCGAAGGCGGGACTAGATATCCTTTTCACCGGAATTATCACCGAAAAAGTAATGGATACCTTAAAACTGGATCCCTTGATAGGAAGTTTCGTAACTCTTGAGGAGGCCAGTCAGGAAGTTGGAAAAATTTGTGATGCCTACAAAAGAGACGATATTGATTTGACAATCCTTCTTACCCACATCGGCTATGAATCGGATGTCGCCCTAGCTAAACTTCTTAACCCTCAATGGGGAGTAGATATTATTATTGGCGGACACAGTCACACCTTTTTGGAAGAACCAACTAAAGAAAATAATGTGCTTATTGTTCAGGCAGGAAATGGAACCAACCAGATAGGTAGATTTGATTTGACTGTTGATGACGACACCAACTCTGTTGTTGACTACCAGTGGAAGCTTCTACCGATTGACGACAAACTTTGCAAGCCTGACCGTAAACTTGAGCAATTTATAGACTCATTTAAATCTGATGTAGATAAAAAATACTCAGTTGTGGTTACCCACTTTCAAAAAGAACTCACCCATCCAAAACGAGAGGAAGAAACCACTTTGGGAGACTTGATCGCCGATATTTTTGCAGAAAACACGCAGGCCGACGTGATGTTAGTCGGAAGCGGATCTATAAGAGTGAACCAACTCGGACCTGTGGTTTCTTTGAAAGATCTCTTAGCCTGTTTCCCGTATGACGACTCTCTGGTTAGACATGAAATAACCGGCAAGCAGTTAAAAACAATCTTTACCCACATCATGCGTTCCGAAAACCTGGACGGTGAAGGAGAATGCTACCAGATAAATTCTGGTGTTTGTGCTACATACTCCGAAAAGGGTAAAAAAATATCCAGTCTCTTAGTAAACGGGAGGGTTGTAGAGGATGAATCAACCTACACTGTTTGTATGCAGGGATACCACTTCAAAAATTCTGAGGCCTACCTTAATTTGACTAAGGAGGAACTAGAAACCTCCGGAAAATCAAAAACCGTAACCACCTCGGCCCAAGAGGTTTTGAAAGAATATTTGATGTCCCATCAAAACCTCAGCCGAGAGATAGAGGGAAGACTCAACTTCAAGTAGTCCCTCATTGGAAGAGTTATTGGGTCGGTCCTCCTGACCCAATCACTGTGCCTAATTGAATACTAGTCGCATTCACTGTACCATCCGAAGCGGTTGTTCCAATAACATTAACCGTTCCTCCAATCTTCAACTCCCCTTTTGTAGACGTCTCCATTTTGGAAACAGTGGTAGAGTCGCTTAACATAACAATCTTACTCGAACCGTCTGTCGACTTAATGGTGATTGAACCATCATCAACTGCAGTTATTTCACCAGACACCGGACGGTTAGATCCTCCACCCATATTTCCACCTGGGGCTGTCCCGTTTTTACCCTGGGTTGTGCTAGTTGCGCCCCCGGGTCCACCCTGGCCCATCTGGGCTGTAGGGAAACCTGAAGAGGTTTTACCCTGTTGGTACTTCATGCCCCCAAAGAAACCGGCTCCGGCAGCTATCAAAGCTACAACTACCATGGTCATTGCGGTTTTTTTTGATACTTTATCCATACTTATCACCTCCTCACACTAGAAAATTTTAATTTCTCTAGCTTAAAAAAAACTGAAAAAGTATGTCTTTATTCGTATCTCAAGGCCTCTATGGGCTGGAGATTTGAAGCCCTACGAGCGGGATACCAACCAAAGATAATTCCAATTGCAGCTGAAACGACAAAGGCTAAAAGAATAGACCCCGGCGAGACCAAAAAAGAAGAGCTGGTTATTTTAGCAATTACATACGAAGCAACAATACCAACCACAATTCCAATCACTCCCCCACTAAAGGTCAGAATTATCGATTCCGTCAAAAACTGAGTAATAATAATTTTTTTCTTAGCCCCCAAGGCTTTCCTTAAACCAATCTCGCGTGTCCTCTCGGTTACTGTAACCAACATGATGTTCATAATCCCAATCCCTCCGACTAGAAGTGAAATAGCAGCTACCCCAGCAAGAAGAGTCGTAAACGTCCCTGTAGTCGATGAAGCCATGTCCAAAATATCTTGCTGCGACATAATAGAAAAGTCGGCATCATCAACACTGGCAATACCGTGGCGAGTTAGTAAGAAATAGCCAACTTCATCCTGAGCCGCTACCATCAAATCCGCACTCTTTGCCTCAAGAGCTATTGAAGTTAAACTTGTAGCTCCAAAAATCTGCTTCATAGCTGTAGTCAAAGGGACATAGATAATGTCATCCGAGTTTGTAAATCCGGTTCCACCTTTAGATACCGTTACCCCGACAACTGTTAACACTTGTGTCCCTACTCTGATGGTTTTGCCTATCGGATTAGCGCCTTCGCCAAATAAATTCTCTACTGTAGTTGGACCTATCACGGCCACCCTAGTCATATTGTCAACGTCATTTTCAGTAATAAAGCTTCCATAGTCAATTTCTACCTTGTGAACATCGGCATAGACCGAAGTAACTCCAATCACCTGAGTATTAGAATTAGACGTCCCGGTTATTATTTGCTGTCTTCCAGAATACTCGGGAGATACAGTTGAAATTGTAGTAATCTCATTTGAAGTTTCTATTGCCTCCGCATCAGCCAAGGTAAGAGTTGTTTTACTTCCCGGTGCCCCCCTAACCCCACCCGAAGAGGATGCTCCCGGCTGAACCGTTATTAAATTCGATCCTAAAGACTGTATTTGATCTTGGACAGCTTGTTGGCTGGCTTGACCGAGGGAGACCAGGGCGATAACGCTTCCGATGCCAATAACAATCCCCAAAACGGCAAGGCCAGTTCTGGTTTTATTAAGAGTCAATGTTCCTAATCCTTCTTTAAATATTTCTACGTAATCCATATTATTTTCTTATTAGCTTTTGTTTGTGGGATGCGCTATCGTTTGAAATCTTTCCATCTTTGATATGGATTATTCTCTTGGCATGTTCAGCAATATCCGGTTCATGAGTGATCATCACAATTGTATGTCCTTTTCTGTTAAGTTCCTGAAAAATATCCATCACTTCCTCCGCCTGAACTGAAGCAATATTCCCGGTTGGCTCATCAGCCAGAATCATAGCCGGGTTCATCGAAAGCGCACGGGCAATTGCCACCCTTTGTTGTTGTCCCCCTGAAAGCTGGTTAGAAGTATGTTTCATCCTGTCCGCCAAGCCAACCAGAGTTAGATATTTCTCAGCGAGGGCTAACCTTTCCTCTTTTGGGATACCACCATAAGCCATAGGGAGCATAACGTTACGAAGGGCTGTTGTTCTTGGAAGAAGATTATAAGCCTGAAAAATAAATCCGATTTTCTGGTTCCTAATATCCGCCAGTTCATCATCACTCAAATTCTCAACATTTTTTCCATCCAAAACATATGTTCCACTAGTTGCCTTGTCCAGCGCTCCCAGAATGTGCATTAGGGTTGATTTTCCAGATCCTGAAGGACCCATGATGGCTACGAATTCACCTTCATTTATTTGGAAAGAAACATCGGAGAGAGCGACTGTCTCGACTACATCAGTTTTATAAATCTTGGTCAGGTGACTCGTTTGAATTATGGGTTTTGCAGACATACATTTTATCGTTTATTTATCTAGGTCCAGTCATTGCCCCTCTCACTTCTCCTCCTGGTCCTCCCCCACCAGTCACGCTACTAAATACAGAGGTCGTTGAGGACGAGGAAGTAGTTGTCTTAGCCTTGGTTGATGAACCGGTAACCACTAGATCCCCTTCATTCACACCTGAAGAAATTGCAGATTGTGTTCCATTAGTTCCTGCCACTTCTACACTAACAGCAACAGGTTTCTCGTTCTTCAAGATAAGAACAGTTGACCCTGAGTCAGTTGTAGTAACTGCTGATGAAGAAACCAAAATAGTATCCGGAATAGTACTAACAATAATATTGGCAGTGACGGCCATGTTTTGATAAATATTTGTTAAGTCGCTATCAAATTCAATCACCGCGGGATAGGTAGTCACCCCCGAACTAACCGAGCCGCTGGTATTTATTAAAAGAACAGTCCCTGCAAAAGTCAGGTCGGAAAAAGCATCCATAGTAATGGTTACCTTCTGTCCAGCTTTAACCTTAGTGGCATCCACTTCTGAAAGGCTAACTGTTGCCTGAAAATGTCCTACTTCATCAGTAACCGTACCCACCTGTTCAAAAGTTGTCGTGCTACTACTAGAACTTCCAGATGATTCAATAACTAGGCCTGGAGCAATGCTCAAGCTGTTCACTATTCCGGCAGTTGGAGCAGTAATCGTTGAAGAGATTTGTTGATAGGTATACCAGGCACTTGAAACAGAAATCTCAGCTTGTTTTACAGCAGATTCCTGATTAATATAGTCTGCTTCAGCAGCTAACCAAGCAGCGTTCTCCTGAATATAGGTCGGGTCGGTAGCATCTAAGTCCCTCGCTACGGCGTCGTTGATAAAAGCCTGATTAGCCTTAAACTCAGCCGCTTGGAGAGTATAATATTTGGTCTTAGCCGAAGATAACTGATTCTTGGCTGAAAGATAACTCGAGTAGGCAGACGCCTGTCTTTGAAGAGAATCCTGATCCAACTCCATGTAAGCTATTTTCTGGCCTGCAGTCACCTTATCTCCAACTTTTACATAAACTTCCTTTACAACCCCAGTTGCACTGGTAGTAATAGTATTATTGCTACCAACTGAAATTGATCCTGAAGTGGCTACCGTGGTTACCAGATTCCCTTTCTCGGCTGCAGCTGTGGTGTAAGTCACTTTATTATTATTCCTACTAACTAAAAACACGGAAAGTCCAATCACGGCTACCAGTAAAACTCCTATTCCAATCGCCCTTTTTTTACTGACAAAAATCCAGGAAAAGACTTTTATTATTATAGCAACGATCCTACTTACCAATGATGGTTTTGTAGTTTCTGGAACAATAAAAGTATCCTGTCCTTTTATAGTTTTTTTTGACACAGCCTTAGACATAATTAGTAATTTAACTTCTTAATCTGAAAGAAAGCTGAAAAATTCGCACTGTTTCTATGAAACCGAAGGCAATTTAACAGTAAAAACAGATCCTTCTCCAATTTTACTAGTCACTTTTATCTCTCCTCCAAAGGATTCGACAATGGCTTTAGCTATTGAAAGCCCCAAGCCGTAACCATCAACTTTCTCTTTACTCCTGGAAGAATCTGCCCTATAAAATCTATTGAAAATAAAGGGAATGTCTGAGGACCTTATCCCAATTCCTTGATCCTTTACCTCAATAACAACATTCTTCTGCACCTTTTTTATTTTTAAGCAGACCTCCCCACCCCTATGACTATACTTAATAGCATTATCCAAAAGAATTGTTAAAAGCTCTGACAAAGATACTTCGTTACCCATAATGTAGACATTCTCCAGTTTTGTTTTTACTTTCACTCCCTTACCTCTCGCCACCATCCCGAAACTATCAACTACTTTTTGAGCCAACTCCTTAAGATTCAAACGGGCTTTCTTGATCCCACCATCGGAGCTTTGGTAACGGCTTAAGGCCAAAAGATAGTTTGAAAGTCTTTGCATCTTATCTGTCTCTTCAAGATTGCTCATTAGAAGCTTTTTAGTCTCTTGTATGGTGATCTTTTTATCCTTCAAGGCAACTTCTATCTCGGTCTTTAAAGCAGTTAGCGGGGTACGCAGTTCGTGAGAGGCGTCTGAAATAAATCTTTTCTGATCCTCAACCATTTCTTCAATCGGTTTAAGAGTCCGTCCGGCAAGAAAGTAGCTCCCCAATCCTGAGAGAGCCAAAACCGAAACATTAAGAAGCATCAAGTTAAGCAGAGTTCTTCTTTTTGCTCCTTCAAAAATCTTGGTGTCCATTTCATTCATTGTGTACTCAGGGGCAATGATCACGGCCTCCCCAGGCACTTCTAAAATAGCCTCTGGTGAAGGAACGTCCCGGTCCCTGAAACCCCTTCGGAATTCCATAACAAAACTTCTGTAGACCAAAACACTAAAAATCAAAAGGATAAGAGCAATGATCCCTAAGTAGTAGGTAGTTAGTTTGATACGCGCGTTCCAGAAAATGCTAGTGCGGAATTTACCTATCTTTTTTGAAGCAAGTGTAAACATGGATTATTTACTTTCAATTTTATACCCGAATCCTCTTACAGTGTGGATTAGTTGTGATTCTTTGGGATATGGGCTGTCAATTTTTTTTCTGAGGTATCCTACAAAAACTTCAACTGTATTGGGTAATATATTATCATCATAGCTCCAGACATTGGAAATGATGGAATCTTTACTCAAAATCTTTCCCGAGTGACGCATTAAATATTCCAAAAGGGCAAATTCTTTTTTGGACAAATCAATCTCCCTACCCGATCTTTCAACTTCATAGCGGACAGTATCAAGGGTCAATGACCCCACCTTGAGTTTTGCTCCCAAGGCTTTTTTTGGACGTCTGGCAATAGCCCTAACTCTAGCCAAAAGCTCAGCAAAAGCGAAAGGTTTCACTAAATAATCATCAGCACCCTGGTTTAAACCCTCAACTTTATCGGATAATTCTCCCCTAGCAGTTAAAATTAAAATCGGAGTATTATTCCCCTCCTCACGAAGCTTATTGCAGATGGTCATTCCATCCATACCAGGAAGCATCAAATCAAGAACAATCACGTCATGTTCTTCCGAAGAAGCAAGGTCATAGCCGTCAGTGCCATCATAAGCAACATCACAAGCAAACCCTTCCAGTTCAAAGCCTCTTTTAATAGAGTTGGCAATCTTGTGCTCATCCTCAACAATCAGTATTCTCATGCCCAGATATTATACACCCAAGCTTAAAATTAGCTGAGAATTAGTGTTCTGCCGCCATTGCCTCTTCTTTAGTTTTATGGACCGTCCCATCCGGATGGTTGGGTGGGGAATAGATAGTATAAAGCTTTAGCTCTTCACTTGGAGACGCATTAATAATATTGTGCCAGGTCCCAGCTGGAACAATCACCGCATCCCCATCCCTAGCAACATGCTCTTCTGCTCCGTTTTCAAAAACGAACTTAGCTTCACCTTGCTCAACTCTAAAGAATTGGTCAACCGCGTCATGCTTCTCATTACCAATCTCCTCACCAACCTTCAGACTCATTACTACTAACTGCGCATGAGAACCGGTAAAGAGCACTTGTCTGAAAAATCCGTTTTCCAGTGTTAGTTTTTCTATGTTTCCAAAATATCCTGCCATTATCATCACCTCCTTACTTCTTCCTTTTAAATATTCTTCTTATTATCAAATCAATTAAAGATTCTGGCTGAGATCTCCCATAAACAGGGTCGCTCCAAACGGAAAGTATCAACCATTCACGCCTTTCGTTTTGCTTGGCAACAACTTCAATCTTTGTATTCCCGTAGGTTCTGTAGTAGACCCATGTTCCATCTGATTTTCCTTTTCTTGATTGTTCCGGATTTCTCCATGTAGCCCATGCGTCTCCCTGCTTTACCCCCCTCTGTCTCATGCGGTCTATTGCATGATTTGTCCAGATAACTCCGCCGAAGTTCTTATCCATTATTTAACTAAATTTCCGCTTTTTAAGTCTTTGGTCAGCTCCAAAACTAGAATGGCAACCGACTCTTTAATGATTAGAGAAACATCCTGCTGTATTTTATCCTTTAAAAACTCCAACAGTTTCTCGTCACTAGGAGACTTATGGAACATTTTCAAGAATTCTTTGTGGCCCTCTTGTGGAAGGTGTTCCAACACACAACCAAATACCCTGTGATGGACAATCTCATCAACCACGCCCCACAACTCAATCGCCTCTTCTTTGGTTGAGGAAACTTTCTTAATAGATTTATCGATCGGGTCAAGTTCTAATAGATTATCAAAAAATAGTTTAGACATTTTTATTATGAACTCAGTGTAATGTTCTCTGGCAAGGTAATTTTATTATAATCAACTGGCCCCAGGGGAATTTTATTCTCTGGGTCATCAACAAAGAAAACCAAAACCGCTCCTTTTTTATACCTTGATCCTCCAAGGTAGTCCATTACCTCAGGAGATCCTCCAAATTGCTTTCCAGTCCAGGCAGCAGGGCCGGAATCGGCAATAGCCGCCACCACGGCATTCCCATTATCAGTATTAACAATCAAAACCTTGCGGTACTTATACCAATCACGAAGATACGGCTGACGGGTATTCCAATCAGGAAGATATAAAGTCTGGACAACGGCATACCATTTCTCAGTCTCAACCAGGTTTTGACTCAAAAGTGATTGTGAAGAAGCGAAATAACCCCAAGCTCCAAGCCCAGGGGCGATACCTTCATCTAGTACTTCCCCTGTTCCATGATTTGCCAGAGTGTCCCCCGGGTAACGACGTAAGTGTTGCTCGGCACCAATATAACCATAGGTCGTATTCAGATGCTCCCCTCCAAGATTAGCTTTAGCCTTAACCCCAACTATTTGAGAAAATATCTGCTCGACTGCTTTTTCTTCCTCGACGGTTAGGGTCCTAGGTTTGTCTGGCAGAACCTCAGATAAACTATCGAGAAGCAACTTTTGAAGAGAGCTAACCGACAAATTTCCGCCTGTGAGTTTAACTTTGTCAATTATTTCTGTAACTACAGGCAGTTTACTCACCCCAGTTGGAAGAGATAGTACCAAACTACCAGTTAAGGCACCTGCTGATAATACCTTAGAAGAATGTTCACGTAATTTCCCAAAATCAACACCTTTCTCTTTGAAAAACTTTACAACATGGGGATACTTTTTAGTAAAGGTATCTTTCTCTTCTAGCTGCTTTAGTTTGAGCTTGTTACGAAGATACTCATAATCGGATCGGTCACGATCAATGTTTTCGTATGTCCTGGCAGGGTACTTGGGCATATATTTTTATATTACTTCGTTTAGTCGAGTCAAAGTTTCTTCTTTCCCCAGTATTATTATCGAATCATTAATGGGCGGAGTAAAGCGCGAGCCAGCTACAGCAACTCTTAAGTCCATAAAGAAGTCTCCAGTTATATATCCTTTTTCCTTTACTACCAAGATGAGAGCTTCATTAAGAACGTCTAAGCTCCAACTATCTAAATTCTCGATAACCTGACTAGCATCTGACAAATGCTCTTTATACTTTTCCCCCAAGAATTGTTTGTCAACTTTGGGAACCTCAAAGAAAAATCCAGCCAGAGTGTTAATGTCCGAAAGTTTTTTGATTCTCTCCTTAAGAAGGACGGCTATTGCTAGCTGTTTCTCTTTATCCATCTCTTTATATTTTGGATTCTGATTAACAAACTTCACAACCAATTCTTCATCCGAAAGTTGCCTAATATATTCCCCGTTAAACCAATCTAATTTATCGCGATTAAAAACTGGGTTAGCTTTCTGAAAGCCTTTGGGATCAAAAGCCTCAACAAATTCACTCAGGGAAAAAAGCTCACGGTTATCTTTGGGTGCCCAACCCAAAAGCATAACGCAATTAAGTAAAGCTTCCGGTAAATAACCCTCTTTAATTAAGGCCTCGCATGAGACCGAACCTTTTCTTTTGGAAAGCTTACCTCCTTCTGGGTCAAGAATATCAGTCATATGCCCAACATGCGGAACCTCGTATCCTAAATATTTATAGACCAATAGATGTATCGGGGTAGAAGGCATCCAGTCATGACCCCTGAGGACATGGGTAATATTCATGGCATGGTCATCAACCACTACTGCCAAGTGGTAGGTGGGAAAGCCATCACTCTTAAGAAGAGTCGCGTCAACCACCGTCGAAGTTTCCCAGGTTACTTCTTTATCTAAAACAAAATCTTTAAAGGAAATCTTCTGACCATCCTCTACTTTTAATTTGATGGCTCCTTCCGTTAAACCCTTGTCCCGACAGGGGTCACGCAGTTCTTTAGAATAACCATCGGCCTTAGCATTTTTGGCCTCACACTGACAGTAAAAGGCGTGGCCGTCAGCCACCAGTTTTTCAGCTGCCTGTTGGTATACTCCCTCCGCTTTCCTCTCCGACTGGATATAAAACTCATCCCAACTAAAACCAAAGTTTTTAAGAGTTTCCTGTAGGGCTTCTGTTGCTCCGGGAATAAATCTCTTTTGATCAGTGTCCTCAATTCTTAAAATAAACTTTCCGCCATCGTGTTTAGCCAGGGCGTAAGGGTAAACTGCAGACCTTAAACCCCCAATATGTAAGTAGCCTGTTGGAGACGGGGCAAAACGAGTTCTAATCATGATTGAATTGTACCAGCTATAAACGATATACTCAAAGCAGATAATCTGCCTATGACCCAACTCACTCGCATCGCCATCATCACCAGAAAAGCAATCCGTTATGGCATCTATGGAATCATCGGCATAATAATTGCCAGAAGTATTATCTTAACCGGCGTAAAAATTTACAAGCACTTCTTCCCGGAACCACCTCCGCCTCCAACAGTTGCCTATGGGAAGCTTCCCTCAGTTCCTTTTCCAACACAAGAAGCTCTTAGTGGCTATACTTTTTCATTAGAAACAGCCACAGGGGAATTACCAACCTTCGCCGAGTCAGTTAATGTCTATTTCATGCCTAAGCCGTCATCGCAATTGATGTCACTTGATGAGGCCAAGGCTAAAGCGGAAGACTTGGGTTTCGATCCCAGCGGGGCCGAGGTAACTGAGACCATTTATTCTTTCAAAGGCGAAGAATTCCCAGCAGAACTAAAGATCAGCACCGTTACCGGAGTTTTTTCCATAAGCTACAGTCTAACCGAAGACCCCTCACCTCTTGAGAAAAGACCGCCGGCCTCGGAAGTGGCCGCTGCTAGAGCCCGTTCCTTTATGTCGACAGCAAAAATTCTCCCCAAAGATTTGACTGGTTCTACAGTTCCCGAACCTGTAAAGTTGGAAAACCAAAAGATTGTCGGCGCAGCTTCCTTGTCAGACGCTAATTTTGTTAAAGTCCACTTCTTCAGAAAAAATTATGGTGATTATCCTTCACTTACTTCCGAACCGAATAAGGCCAACGTCTGGTTTATTGTCAGCGGAGAATCACAAAAGGAAAAACAAATAATTGCCGCTGAGTACCATTATTTTTCAGTTGACGAGTCGGAGTCGTCAACTTACCCCATTAAAACCGCCCAAGAGGCCTGGAACGAGTTTCAACAAGGGAAAGCATACATTGCAAACCTTGGGACGAGCAGTAGTGGCAGTAACATTGTTATTAGAAAAATATACCTTGCCTACTATGATTCCGGCGTGGTCATGGATTTTTACCAACCAATTATTGTACTTGAGGGAGATAAAGACTTCGTGGCTTACGTTCCAGCAGTCACTGCAGAATATTACGGGGAATAATTAATCTTCAGGGTATTTTACTTCCTGCCATTCATAATTTCTGTAAATCCAGTCAATTATTTCTTTTGTTTCTCCAAACCTGTCCTGACTTCCCAAAAGGGCAATCATTATCTTCCTACCATCTCTATCAAGGTAAGTAACTAAATTTTCCCTAGCGTTTTCTGTCCATCCGGTCTTTACTCCCAATACACCGTTTTCTCCTAAGAGTTTATTGGTGGAGACAAGTTTGTGAGCAATCTTTCCGTCAATACTGGCAACCACTCCCTCTTTTTGTTTGACAGTGGCTGCGAAGGAAGGATTCTGCATGGCAATTTCTGCCACCAAGATAAGATCTTTAGCCGTACTTATTTGGTTTGCCCCATCAAAACCAACCGGATTGTCAAAATGAGTGTTATTCAGAGATAATTGGACAGCTTTTTGATTCATAGCAGCGATGAAACTCTCCCTGCCCCCGGGATAATTGACAGCTAGAGTTTCGGCCGCATCGTTAGCCGAAGCCACTAGCAGCCCCTGAATGAGATTCCCTGCTGAAATTTTTTCTCCCACCATAAGACCCATCTTCTGTCCCTCCACAAAATTCTTGCCAACTGTTAAAACATCATCCATTTTGTAAGCTTCCATCGCCACCAAGGCTGTTACTATTTTTGTCGTTGAGGCAGGAAGAAGTTTCAAATCGGGGTTTTTTTCATAAAGCGGCACTCTAGAGTTTAAATCCAAAGCCAATACAGCTTGTGCCGAGATAATGGGAAAGGGTTCGCTTCTTTCTTTTAAAACAGGATTTGGAATAAAACTCCTGGCCGTTGGTGCCTCAGACATTTTATCCTTAACACCCATTACAAATCCTTTAACCTCAACTGACCCAGTTGATAGAGCAAGACAGCAAGAAACAATAAAAACAAACGTAACTAAAGATAAATACAGGAGTTTAGAATTATCCGGAAAGATTTTATTATTTTTTTTCTTGGCCATAGGATTTAAATATCACGAGCGCGAGAATTATTTTTTAGCTACGGAGGAAAGTCGTACATCAACTCTCTCCATGTCCCGAGGAAAAAGCGAAGCCTCACGAATATTACCCAGTCCCAATATCTGCATTGTTAACCTTTCGAGACCGAAGGAAAATCCCCCCTCTGGAGGCATGCCGTATTTAAAGGCTTGAAGATACATTTCAAAATTCTTAGGATTCATCCCCCGCTCCTTTATTGCCTCAACCAACTGGTCATAATCATTTATTCTTTGGCTTCCGCTTAAAATCTCTACTCCTCTAAAAAGAAGGTCGTAACTCAACGAAAATTCCGGGTCTTTAGGGTCGGCCATTGAATAAAAGGCCCTTTTCTTAGTGGGATAATGAGTGACAGTTACTAAATCCGAACCATACTTCTCAAATGCCCATTTGCTGATTTCGCGCTCGTCCTCCGGGCCTAAATCTTTTTCATTGGTATGATCCACACCCGTTCTTTCTAGAATAATTTTCTGAGCCTCCCTCATTTTAAGTCTTGGAATTTCCTTACCAAATTTTATTTCTTCTACTCCATAATCCTTTAGAATCTCTCCGCATGTTTTATTCACAAAATCTACAGTCTCCTTACCCACATACTCCAAATAATCCAAAAGGGTGTCAAAGTCAACGAACCCAAACTCACAATCAAGTTGGGTAGACTCCGCTAGGTGCCTGGTAGTAATTGACGGCTCTGCACGATAGGCATGAGAAATAGTGAACACTCTTTCAAAAGTTGGGACAAGCATTTGTTTGTAAAGTTGAGGACTCTGGGTCATGAAGGCCTGACGCCCGTAGTAATCCACTTTAAAAACTTCCGCTCCGCCTTCGGTAGCAGACGCAGAAATTGTAGGCACAAAAATCTCGGTACAAGAAAGATCTTTAGATGCTTTTCTGAATCCTTCCATAACGGCTTCCTGGACCTTAAATATTTCTTTAACTTTTGGATGCCTCAAAGTCAGAGTGCGATAGTCCAAGAGTGTAGGCAATTGAAGCTCAAGACTTTTAACATTCATGTCAAAGGGAAGTTCTTGGGCCTTGGATAAAATTTCTATCTTTTTGGCCTCAATTTCCACTTTCCCAGTAGCTAGATTGGGGTTTACCAGTTTTTCCGGTCTTTCCTTAACCATCCCAGTAATTGATAAAACATCCTGCTGTCGAAGAGCTCCTGGTAAGACTTCAGGAGTAACAACAACCTGAATAACACCCGACCTGTCTAAAAGATCCAAGAAGGTAATTTTTCCATGATCACGAACAACACTCACCCAACCACAGAGGACAACTTCTTCACCAACTTTTTTTGCGGCATCCAGGATTAAAGTTCTTTCTTCATCTTTTAACATATAGGTCTACTGGCTATTTTAATTTGATTTCGTGCCCTTTACAAGGATTAGGAAAGGTTATGAAATTCCATAAGCTTTCTTAATTTCTCTACGCGCAATTGTTGTCACTGTAAAACCAAGCCAATCCCTGGAAGGTTTCTGAGGATTCTTGTTTTTAATTACCTCAACTACATCCCCACTTCTAAGAAGATAGCTTAGAGGTACTATTCGACCGTTAACTTTCACCGCCTTGATGTAATTTCCCAAACTGGTGTGGACTGCATAGGCAAAATCGACCGGGGTAGCTCCCACCGGCAAATCATAGACGTCTCCACTTGGACTGAAGACGAAATTGCGGTGACTTAGGGCGTCAAAAGTAATAGCTTTCATAAATTCCTTAGTATCTTTTATTTCTTTTTGCCAGTCGGCCAACTGCCTTACCCAGGACATTTTCTCGGCGGGGACTATCACCCCACCCTTTTCCAAGGATTTATCAGTGGCCCCGTGGGACTTAGCTTCTCCATAAAACCAATGAGCGGCAACCCCATACTCTGCCTCCTCGTGCATTTTTTTAGTTCTTATTTGAATTTCCACAATTCTTCCTGTTGGCCCAAAAACTTTAGTATGTATTGAACGATAGCCGTTGGGTTTTGGTTGGGCAATGAAGTCTGACATGCCAACATGGGGCACAGGCTTATAAAGCCCGTGGACCGTTCCCAAAGCGGTATAACACTCAGAGACTTTATCAACAATTATCCTCATCGCCACAATGTCGTGGATTTTGGAAAAATCCCAATCAATTTCTGGTCTCTCCAACTTCTTCCAAAGGGAGTAAAGGTGTTTCTCCCTGGTACTCACCAGTGCTTTGATGTTTTCCTCCGCAAGTGAAGTCAAAACACTCCTCTTCATTTTTTCCAAGTCATCCTCTGTTTTCTTATAGTAGGCTCTTGAGAGGCCAATAACCTTTTTGTATTCCTGTTCATAAAGGTAGGGGAAAGCCAAATCCTCCAATTCTACCTTTACCTGCCCCATCCCCAATCTTTCCGCAAGGGGAGCAAAAACCTCCAAAGTTTCCTGGGCTATTCTTTTTCGTTTATCTGGTGGAAGAAAGGAAAGGGTTCTCATGTTGTGTAGTCTGTCAGCCAATTTAATAAGAACCACTCTTAAATCTTTAGCCATTGAAAGGAACATCTTACGCAGATTTTCTACAAACTCCTGGTCGGCACTTCCCCTTAGTTTGATATTGGAAATCTTACTCACCCCATCAACTATCGTGGACACTTCCTCGCCAAAGAGTGAAGTTATTTCCAAAGGAGGCACTCCGGCATCTTCAACCAAGTCGTGCAAAAGGCCTGCAATAATTGAGGACTCATCTAAACCCCACCCGGCCAGAATCAATGATGTTTCAACCGGATGAATAAAATAGGGGTCACCCGAAAGCCTTTTCTGGGTCCCATGTTTTTCTTCTGAAAACTCCCAGGCTTTTCTTATCCTATCAAAATCATAGGCCAGTGGCTTTTCCTCCAGAGTACTCACTAATAAATTATATTTCTCTTCAAAGTTAGTTGTAATTTTGGACATAGTCAATTATAGCCGACCTAACGGCCCAAACGAAGATCTTTTAATTTTAATTCCAAACTAACACTTCCATTCCACGCATTCTCTTCTAAATTATATGCAACATCAATCTTTTTTTCTGGGCCTAGACCTGAAAACGCTTCCGCCATTCCGAAACCAACAGCCCAAAAAGAGACCCCTTTATCTTTCAGCTTCAACTTAAGATGATTTTTCTCTTTCCCAATTATCCTCGAATCAACGACCTCCACGTCTTGAGTCATAAAAACTGGCTGGGGATTACCAATACCGAAAGGCTCACCTTCTTTTAATGTTTCATATAACTTAGGCGTCAACTGATCAAATTCAAGTTCCATATCGATCTTAAGTTTTTTGGAAAGCATATCATCACTCACCATTTCGGCGGAATATAAAAGCATTTTTTGAGTGAAATCTTCGATTCTTTCCGTTAATATTGAAAAACCCGCAGCCATAGGGTGACCCCCACCTGCCTCTAACATACCATCAAAGTGTCTTATGGCCTCAATGATATTAAATCCCGAAATAGATCTCGCAGAGGCTTTAGAAATCTTTTCTCCTCTTGAGATGACAATCGCCGGCAAATAGAATTCTTCCACTAGTTTTCCGGCCGCAAGACCAATAACTCCCTCATGGTAACTGGCATCAGAAATAATGATTATTTTCTGCTTCTTTTCTACTGTGAAGGACTTTCGAGCAGTAACCAAGACTTCCTCAACAATTTTTTGACGAAGTTGATTAACTCTACCTAATTTATTTGCCAATTCTACGGCATTTTGCCTACTCGTAGTACAAAGCATACGTAGGGAGTCGATTCCGTGTTCAATTCTCCCCATGGCATTGATACGCGGGGCAATGATGTAGTTCACCTCATAAGTACCGATCGTATTTGGGTCTATTCTTGAACCACGATATATCTCCAGGAGGCCGGTCCTTTTGGTTCTCCTTAACTCTCCCAGCCCAGATTTTGCAAACGAGCGGTTAAATCCAGTTAGGGACATCTGATCGGCGATCGTCCCTATTCCTGAAAGACCGATGGCTTCCTGGATATTAAACTTAAGACTACCAGTTTTAAATTTCTTCAGGATTTCTCTGGCGAAAATCCAAGCAACAGCTGCTCCACAAATCCTGTCGGTATAAATAATCGCATGGGCTTTGGGAAGAGTGGCTTCTTTCTGATGATGGTCACAGACAATTACATCCACCCCCAGCTTATTAATGGCTTCTATTTCCTTACTGGCAACAATCCCGTTATCGACGGTAATTACTAGTTTAAAATTGTCATCAACCTCTTTTAACTTGCCTACACTCTGGACGTTAATGCCGTAACCCTCCGAAAATCTTTCCGGAATGTACGGCATAACATCAAAGCCTAAGGAGTAGAGACATTCCCAAATAATAGCCGTTGCACAAATTCCATCGGCGTCGTAATCTCCATAAACAAATATTTTTTCCTTATTCTTTTTGGCTTTCTCAAGACGAACAATAGCTCTCTGAACATTCTTTAAACTAATTCCTAAATCTTTCAACTTAATCTTCATGGGATCGGCCGGATTAAAAAACTCCTTCCTTCCCACCTCGGTGGTTATTCCCCTGTTTGCCAGAAGGGATTTAACAATTTGCTGTTCATCTTTTGCCTTACCCTCTATCAATACTTCCCACTTCCTCTCTCCCACTTTAATATTCATATGTGAAGTATAACTCATCATTTTATAATTTAAATTGACTCTAAGTATTCAATATCGGCCTTGTTCCAGTATAATGTGTTCATGGAGACAGTTAAGATAGACGCCCCAAAAGAAGTTCACTCTATCATCGATAAATTTGATGGTAAAGAGTACGAGATATATATTGTTGGCGGCGCAGTAAGGGATGTCCTCATGGGAAAGATGACTTATGACTGGGACTTTACTACCAACGCTACCCCCGAGGAGATTTTAAAACTTTTTCCTGATGGCTTTTACGACAACCTTTTTGGAACGGTAGGAATCGCTTCAGCCGAAGAAGGAGCCAGACCATACGAGATAACCACCTTTAGAACCGAACAGGGATATTCCGACAATAGAAGACCGGATAGCGTTACTTGGGGAAAATCCTTAGAAGAAGACATGAAAAGGCGTGATTTTACCGTCAACGCCATGGCCCTAAAAAGACAGGGTCCTTCGTCATTCACCCTAATTGACCATTATGGAGGACAAAAAGACCTCAAAGCGAAATTAATCCGGGCAGTAGGCGACCCCAATGAAAGGTTTTCCGAAGATGCCTTACGTATGGTTAGAGCCGTTAGGATTGCCTCAGAAATCGGTTTCACTATTGAAGGGGGAACCTTGGATGCTATCAAAGCCAACAGTGCACTAATAAATAAAATTGCTAAAGAGAGAGTCCGTGAGGAACTCTATAAAATTCTCAAGTCTCCCTATCCATACGAAGGAATGCTTATCTTTAGAAACGTTGGTCTAATGGAGGAAATCCTCCCAGAACTCGAAAAGTGTTTCGGAGTTGAACAAAAATCTCCAGGAAGACACCATATTTATGATGTCGGCACACACTCTCTAATGTCTTTAAAATTTTGTAAGTCCACTAATCCCGTTGTTCGTTTTGCAGCCCTTATTCATGATATCGGCAAACCCACAACCTACAAAAAGATGTCCTCCGGAACAATTACTTTTTACAATCATGAAATGGCTAGTGCAAAAATCGCCGAAAGAATCGCCGACAGATTAAGATTTTCCAACCAAGACAAGGAAAAACTGATAACCATGGTTCGGTGGCATCAGTTTACGGTTGATGAGCGGCAAACTGATTCCGCCCTAAGAAGGTTTGTCAGAAACGTAGGAGTAGATAATATCCCAGATATGTTAGACCTGAGGGTTGGAGATAGATTAGGAGGAGGGGCCAGGGAAACCAGTTGGCGCCTGGAAGAATTCAAAAAAAGAATTGTTGAAGTTCAGAAAGAACCATTTGCCATAAAAGACCTTAAAGTCAATGGAAAAGACGTTATGGAAATCCTTAAGATAAAACCAGGACCAAAGGTTGGCGAAGTCTTACAAAAAATATTTGATAAAGTGGAAGACAAGAAAATTCCAAACGAAAGAGAAGCCCTACTTGAGGAAATCAAAAACCTTACTTCTTAAATCTCTTTTCTATCTGATCCCAGGTAACGAGAACGGGAACTGCCACAAAAGGAGATGAATAGGTTCCTGAAATAGTACCCACCAGAAGGGCAACAGCAAACCACTTAATTGTTGATCCTCCCAGAAGGGCTAAGGCAACCAACATAAAGATAATCGTAAAAGAATTGTTTAAAGACCTTACCATTGTCTCCGTCAGAGCTTTATTTGCCAAGGCAGTCAAATCTCCCCCCACTTTCCGCTGAGATTCACGAATCCTGTCGTAGACAACTATGGTGTCATGGACTGAAAAAGAAAGGATGGTTAACATCGCCGTTACAAACAAGAAGTCTATTTCAGCTCCAAAGAAATGGCCAAAAATTGCAAAGGCTCCCAAAAGGACTACTGAATCATGAAGCATGGCCAGAACAGCTGAGGCTCCAAATTTAATACTCTTAAACTGATAGGCAACCCACAAAAGAATCAGGACAGTCGAGACAAGAAGAGCAGTGATCGTTTTTTTCACTAGTTCTGGGCCTATTGATGGACCAACATTCTCAAATCTCAGCTCTTCAAAACCGTCCGGATATTTTTCCTGAAGAGTCGTAGTAATTTTTGTTTTATCCGCTTCAGTAATAGGTGGAAAACGGAAAAGATAATTTCCCTCGCTGGTTGTCTGGACTGAAGCAACACTAATATTGCCGCTTTCTATTGTTTTAGTCAGATCCTCAGTGGAGACACTATTTTTAAACCTGTATTCAATTATCGAGCCTCCTGTAAAGTCCACTCCAACTTTTAGACCCCAAGCAATAAGACCATAAACGCCACAGGCAATTGCAATGAATGAAATCGCAAAATATACTAACCTGTAACGCATCCAATTCATAATTTTATTTTTTCGTTGCTACATTCTGTCTTACAAAGACTCTCAGTAAATTTCTTGAAACTACCACTCCCGTGAACAAGCTTATACCTATTCCCAAGGCCAAGGTGATGGCAAAACCCCTGACCGGACCTGAGGTATGCAGGAAACTCCAGTCAAAAGGATTGGCCAGAATAAAGGCTGTGACTAGGGTTGCAATATTGGCATCGCGAATTGAATCCCAAGCTCTTCCAAAAGAAATCTCTAGGGCATCCGCAAAAGCATGTTTGTCACGCTCCTCTTTGAACCTTTCGAAAATTAAAATATTGGAATCCACGGCCATACCAACTGAGAGTAAAAACCCAGCTATCCCAGGAAGGGTTAAGGTAACGGGAATCAGTTTATAAAGAGCTAAGGTCAAGATACCGAATATTACCAAGGCCGCGTCAGCTACCAATCCTAATTTGCCATAGGAAAGAAGCATAAAAAGAAGAACCATGGCAAGACCAACTATTCCTGCTCTGATACTTTTAGTAACTGATTCGGCTCCCAAGGTTGCCCCAACGGTTCTTTGTTCAACCAATTTCACCGGAATGGGAAGTGCCCCAGCATTTAGTTGAATACTTAAGTTTTTGGCCTCCTCTAAAGTAAAATTACCAGAAATTTCAGCCTTTCCCCCAGTTATTTTTTCTTTTACTACTGGAGCTGAAACTTCTTGCCCATCCAGTATGATAACTAAAGGTTTATCAATATTCTTTCCGGTTAGTTCTTCAAACTTTGTAGCCCCCTCACTATTAAACTCAATGCTCACCGAAGGCTTTCCTGACGTACTATCAAAAGTTACATCCGCACTCTTAAGATCAGCCCCAGTTAGACTTGTTGGGCTTAATTTTTGAATTTCATCCTCCGTCACTATCTCGGCAAAGGTCAGTTGAGCTGTTTTTCCGATAATATTCACGGCTTCCTGGGTATCTTTGACTCCCGGAAGCTCCACAATTACTCTTTCTTTCCCACCATAGGTAGAGGTTTGAACATTGGGTTCAGATACCCCAAAAAGATTAACCCTTTTTTCAATGACATCACGCACCCCATCAACTGCGGTGACTCTTTTCTCTTGGGGAATATTAGTTAAATCTGCCTCAAAAATAAGATGACTCCCTCCCGCCAAATCTAAGCCCAAAACCAGGTCAAACTTTTTTTCGATATCAAATTTACCTCCCTTTATCACCAGGTCAGGTCTGGTAAGTACTTTATCGACATTAATATTACCCAGCTTAAACTTTAGGGGAATAGTTTTAGGAAGACTGATAACTAAAGCTACTGCAGTCAAAAGAAAAATAAGGATAACCTTTTTAGTAGCAGATCGCATAGGCTCTTAGTTAACTAAATCCTCCTCGTCACCTATTATCATAACCCTGCTACTAGCAAGAATGCCTAAGAGGAAAGGATCGCGACGTTTCTTTCTGAAGTCAAATTCTTCCCTACTCATAACAGTGTAGTTAATCTCCGTTGATCTCTTTGATTCCTCAAGGCGCACCAGGGTAGCCAATTCCGGAAGAACCACCTCGCCGACGACTAAAATATCAATATCGTCCTCTCTCTTTCTTTTTAACCTTCTGACGAACCTTCCTGAGAACATGACAAAAGAAACATTGCCAATCTTTCTTTTATTTTCAACTATTTGCAAACCCAAGCCGGTGGTCTTGGCAACTATGGACAGGATATCTCCATAAAGAGGGTAGTCACTCCTTAACCAGTAGTAAATTCTGTTCCCTCTAGGCTCTTTTTTAACAATTCCTTCTTTCTCAAACTTTTCCAGACAAATCCTGACGGCGTTGATCTCTTCTTTAACCTCGCGCACAATTCCTCTGACATGATACATTTCTGTCACATCAGAGAAGAAAAGCTCTAGAAGTTTCACTCGCACTTTTGAGGTAACGATATCACCAATATTGGCCATTTTACTTTTGGGGCAGAAAAAACTTAATAACTGACGTCGGTTCCGATTCCAACAATCTCAATCCAAATCTGACCACCCTTAACGAAGGAGATTTCCTTACCCTTACTATCTTTAAGGACAATCATGCTCGTTCTATCTTCTTTCTCCCAAGTTCCTTCGATTGTCGTACCGTTCTGGAAGATAAGGGCATCTCCGTTTCCAATTGTGGTATACAGGGAATGCAGGTTTCTGTCAACCGATACCCTCTCTTTAGTAAAGAGAACGACAACATTTTTGGCCGTTAGCTGGACATCCCCTTCCAAATCTTTATGCGCGGAGCCTCCATTATACCTAGCGTAATCATTATTTGAAGGATTATATTTCCAAGTAACATCGTAGTCCGGCTTATTGCTCCAAAAACCAAAGGAGATTTCCTTGACTGTCTGGGACTCCGACTTTCCATCAGCAAACTTCCAAGGCGTGAAGTCGCTATCCCAACTTACTCCTTTTTCATCCTTGGCACCGAAACCTCTTTCGGCCGCCTCAGTATAGGCAGCATCAAGAGAAGCCATCATGGTGTGCTCAGTCGCCACTTCATGATCTAATCTCTCATAATTTCTCCAAAAAATCGGGAAACCTGAATCATAGGTTGTATCAAAATCGTTTCCGCCAGGAACTCTCCACCCTAAGGTTTCCAAAAGCTCAAGGGCCCTAGCTTCTTTAGTAGTATCCCCACTACCTGCATAATCGTTAGCCCCTCCAACGTGCATAAATATCGGATCTTTACCATAACCGGCAGCCCAATCAACAAAATATACCCTAGCGCTCCTTACCGGAGCTATCTGGACCTCCTCGGCTACAGCACCGCAGTAGAACACTGACATAAACCTAGTTATGCCACCCTCGGCGACTGTTTCGTAAATAACATCCGCCTTAGAAAGCCCCGACTGGGGACGAGCATCTGCATGATTCTCAATCATGGCAACAATCGGTCTTCTCTCTTCCCAAATTGCCTTCTCAGCTTTAGTAAACATGTTTCCATTAAGAGGACACATTTCGGTTTTTGGAAGATCAAGGTTAATTTTGGATCTTGTTCCTTCTAACCCTCCCGAAGTGGCTACAGAAATCGACGAACCACCAAGATAAGAAAAAATAGCTAAAGAGGCTCCTGAGCTCAGAAGGTATAGCCCTACAAGGCTAATAATAACCATAAACTTCTTTGATGATAAAAACGCTTTCATACTACTATTCATATTATTTTGTTTTGACAGCTTTGTCTAAGGCTTTTTCTTCCTCCTTAGATAATTCGTAATCAC
>Ga0265297_10001557_pt1 | contig 52959 bp, 59 predicted proteins | sample Munlanlwell13791_FD_192502 | JGI IMG/M metagenome (GOLD analysis project Ga0265297, IMG submission 192502) | Leachate microbial communities from a municipal landfill in Southern Ontario, Canada - Leachate well 137-91 | ecosystem: Engineered > Solid waste > Landfill > Unclassified | place...
CTATCACCAAAAATATTTTTTATATTTTGCCATGCAACAGGATCATAGGCTGTAATTTTTACCTTTTTTTCTAAAAGTTTATTTATAATATCTATCGATGGTGCACACCTGATATCATCTGTTTCGGGTTTAAAAGCCAATCCCCATATTCCAATATTTTTATTCAAAATATTATTGCCATAATAATTTAAAATTTGATCTACAAATAATAATCTTTGTTTATTGTTTATATTTTCTACTTCTTTAATTAAAGACATTTCTTGATTATATTCTTGCCCTGAATAAATAAGAGCTTGAACATCTTTTGGAAAACAACTGCCACCATAACCTATACCAGCATTTAAAAAACAGCTGCCAATACGTCTATCTTTTGACATTCCCAATTTTACCTGATTTATATCTGCTCCAATTTTATCTGCCAGCAATGCCAACTGATTCATAAAACTAATTCTTGTAGCAAGCATAGAATTAGAAGCATATTTTGTTAATTCAGCAGAAGACCAATTCATGGATAAAAACTGTTCTTCTGATTTTAAAAATGGTTTGTATAAATCAAATAAAATTTTTTCTGCCTTTTCATTTTCAACACCAACTACAACCCGATCAGGATTCAAAAAATCATCTAAAGCATCCCCCTCCTTTAAAAATTCAGGATTAGATGCAACATCAAATTCTATATCTAAATTTCTTTTTAAAATTTCTTGCTTAATAATTTCTTTAACTTTTGCAGCAGTTCCAACAGGGACGGTAGATTTATTAACAATCAAACAATAATCAGATAAATTTTGTCCAATTTCTTTTACAACACCCCAAACTGCAGATAAATCTGCTGCTCCATTGGGTAAAGATGGCGTTCCAACACAAGAAAAAATTATTTCAGGCTTTTGATTTAAGGCCTGTTTTAAATTATCTACAAAAATAATTTTTTTATGATCAATCGCCCTAGATACAAGAAGATCGAGCCCTGGTTCATAAAATGGAATTTTACCTTGTAACAAATTTTCTATTTTATTTTGATCTCGTTCAATAATGATTACAAAATTATCTTTTTGAGCAAAACATGCACCAGTGACAAGCCCCACATAACCCGCTCCAACTACTGCTATCTTTCTCACCGTCTTCTCCTCTAATATCAAACACTTTTTTCAATTTTTTATTTAATTTATTCTCATAAAAATAATTAGGCAAATCTTTTTTTATTTAAAAAATTATATTATTATATTTTATATACAATAAATCTTATAAATTGGGATTTTTATAAAATGTCTAAAATCGCAATCAAAGCTGAAAATCTTTTTAAAAATTTTCAGCTAAAACAAAAAATTTCGGGCTTTTGGGGAAATTTATCAAATTTATTTTCAGGTAAATATTCAACAATTAATGCAGTCAATAAAATTTCTTTTTCTGTAAATCAAGGTGAATTAATTGCTTTTATAGGTCCAAATGGTGCCGGCAAATCGACTACTATTAAAATGCTTACAGGAATTTTGTTTCCAACAGGTGGCAATTTGCAAGTACTTAATTTAAATCCATCACAAGATCGCCAAGAATTGGCATATCATATAGGTTCTGTTTTTGGACAAAAATCACAACTTTGGTATCATCTTTGTCCATTTGACACATATAACTTACTATCACATTTATATGAGCTTGATAGAAAAGCATATCAAGATAGATTAAATTTTCTTGTTGATTCTTTTGAAATAAAAAATCTTTTAAAAATCCCAGTACGCAAACTTTCATTAGGTCAACGTATGCGTTGTGAAATTGTAGCATCTCTCTTACATAAACCTAAAATTTTATTTCTTGATGAACCAACAATTGGCCTTGACGTTATTGCTAAACAGCAAATCAGAAAAATAATAAAATATCTTAATGAAACAGAACAAGTTACCATTTTTTTAACCTCGCATGATGCTGGAGATGTTGAAGTACTTGCACAAAGAACAATTGTAATAAACCATGGTTCTATAATTTTTGATGATTCAACTCAAAAATTTAAAAAAAACTTTATTACAACCAAAATTATAGAACTTATTATGGTAAATGCTGTTGAAAATTTTAATTTTCCTGGCGGAACAATTATAGAAAAAACAGAAAATGCTATAAAAATCGAAATAAATCCAGCATGTGTCCCTTTAGATAAGTTGTTAAATTACGCTGTAAATAATTTTGAAATAAAAGATATAAACATTTTTGATCCACCAATGGAAGAAATTATCGCACATATTTATAAAGACCAAAAACAAATAACAATCAAATAGATTTAATTTTAAAAAAATTTGTAAATAATTTAGCTTAAAAATATGTCCTATTCAAAATTGCATTTAAAAATTATTAAATACCTTGCAGTTGTAAAAGTAAACATACAATCAAGAACTGCTATTTTTGCAGATATGATTGCACGTAACTTGGCTATAGCATTTCGAATTTGGATGTTTGCTCAAATATATATGGCTAGTTTTCATGCACTAGGTCAAACGCATATTGGTAATTTAGATTTAAAATCAACTATCTGGATAATGATGTTTGTACAAATTTTTAGAAGTTCAAGCAGACCAAGAGTTGATAAATTAATTGACGAATCAGTAAGAACTGGTGCTTTTGCTTATACTATTAACAAACCATATTCTTTTGTTTTATTTCATTATTTTGGATTTATTGGCCGCATAATACCAAGTGTTCTTACAAATTTACTTGTTGGCATAACAATAGCAGCACTATTAAGTGGCTTAATAAAAATATCAATTTTAAATATTATAATTGGTACAATCTTATTATTTTTAGGTTATACATTAAATTTTTTTATAGAAATAATAATAGGTCTTTCTGCTTTTTGGGTAGAAAATACCGAGCCTTTTTCATGGATTTATCAACGAACACAATATATCTTAGGTGGCGCCATAGTCCCAATTTCTTTATTTCCAGAAAAACTTGCTCCAATAGCAGAATTTTTACCGTTTAGTCAAATTTATTATGGAGCTGCAAGAGTTTTAGTAGATTTAAATTTTTTTATTATTTTAAAATATTTTTTAATTCAAAGTTTTTGGATAATTTTTTTTAGTTTTTTAGCTTTTATTATTTTTAGAAAAGGCATAAAAAATGTTTCTATCAACGGTGGCTAAATATATAAAACTTTCTTTATTAATGATAAAAATTAATCTCAAAGCACAAATAGAATATAAAATAAGTTTTATAACTCAAATTTTTTCTACAATATTTAGTCTTACAACTTTTGCAGTTATATGGGCAATTTTTTTTATGCGTTTTTCTGATATTAATGGCTGGCAACTTACAGATTCAATGCTACTTTTAGCGATATCGTCAATAAATTTAGGTTTAATAAATTTTTTTTGTGAAGGTGTATTTGATATTGCTAAAATTATTTCTTCAGGAGAACTTGATATATATCTTACTTATCCTAAAAGCACATTATGGCAACTAGTCACCAATAAAACTTTTGCTGCTGGTCTTGGTGACATTGCATTTGGAATTTTTTTACTTTTTTTTGCAGGTAGTTTATCCGCAAAACAAATAATTTTATTTACGTTTTTAACTATTTTAACATCAATAATTTTTTTTAGTTTTTTAGTTATAGTTAATTCTATTGGTTTTTTTGTAAAAAATTTTGAAGAAGCTGCTGATCAGTTTTTTGTTTGTTTCTGGTTTTATAGTTTTACACCACAAAAAAATTTCCATGGACTATTTAAAATTCTTACTATGACAATTATTCCAGGTTTTTTCATTGCAGAACTACCAGTTTCGATTATTAGAGAATTTAATTTTTATAAATTATTAATTATGTTTATTTTTACAGTTTTTATATTTTCTCTTGCTGTTTGTATATTTAAAGTTGGCCTCAAGCGCTATGAATCCGGAAATCTTTTTCAAGTTCGACAATAAAATTAAATTTATTTTAAAAAAATATATTTTTACACGTACACAACATTATTCAAATTTCCTGATTTTATAATAATATTTTGAACGCACAGGTCGAATTTTCAGCACATAAAAGTCGAATTTTCATGATAAAAATATCGAATTTGTCCAAAATTTTAAAAAATTTAATTTAATATTTTATTCAAAATCTAGCTTTTTAATTTCTACTAAATATATCTTTTTCAAATAAAATATTTAGCAAAACCTAAAAGAAAGGAACCTAAAGTGTGTTGTTTATTTAGATGGATTTTTAAATTATTACTACTTGTAGCTATATTATTTGTAAGTCTAGTAATTTATCTTTCATGGTTGCAAAAACCTTTTTATTTTCCAAAACCAACAGGAGAATACGCAATTGGCTCTGTAACATATCATTGGATTGATACCAATCGCAAAGAAACTTTGCAGCAAGTTCCTGAGCATCCAAATAGAGAAATCATGGTTCAAATTTGGTACCCAGCTTCAGGTAAACCTCAAGAAATTCCCGCTACACCCTATACTACATATGCACAAAATTATACATGGCAAACAGATAAATTAACTTGGCTTGTCGAACATTCACGCCCTATATATGTCTGGACTATGCCCGATGCAAAAATAGCAGATATATCACAACAATTTCCTGTAATAATATTTTCTCATGGTTTTACTGGTCGCTTTGATATAAACACAGCACAATGCGAAGAACTAGCAAGTAATGGATATGTAGTAGTTGGAATTGGCCATACTTTTGATAGCATTTTAATGGAATTTCCAGATGGTCGAATAGCCAAAATAAGTGATAAAAAACTGGGAAAATTCACACACCCATTAGATTTAACAGAAGAAGAAGTTGATATCAGAGTTGCAGACACGCAATTTGTAATTGATCAAATTACAAAATTAAATTCAGATCAACAAAATTTTTTATATAATAAACTCGATTTAAATAAAATAGGCATGTTTGGACATTCTTTAGGCGGTGTAACTACAATTAAAATCATGCCAAAAGATTCAAGAATAAAAGCAGGAGCTGTTCTTGACAGTCCATTAATGGGAAAAGAATTTTTTCAAAAATTTAGTCAACCATTTATGTTTATGTTGCAAGAATCTATTTATGATGCTATTTGGGTAACTGATGATCCAGAAAAAATGGATACTCAAATAAAATGGGCCCAAGAAAGATATATACCTGGGATAGAAAAATTCAGCCAATCTCTTAGCAATGATGTCTATAACATAACAATCAAAGGCGCGAAACACATGGCATTTTGTGATCTGGCTTTATTAAAAGAAGCAATATTTTTATCACCATTATTTAATAATCTTGGTGTTGGAGAAATAAATGGTTTTAATGCAGTAAAAATTATTAATTCTTATCTTGTAGCATTTTTTGATAAATATTTAAAAAATAAACCATCTGATTTATTAGACGGCAAGATCAAGCCATATCCAGAAGTTGAATTGAAGAGCTGGATAAAAAATAAGTAAATAAAATTTCAAGACCGTTCGTACCCATTCGACAAGCTCAGGGCGAACGGATTTTTACGCCGTTCATGGTGAGCCTGTCGAATCCATTTGAACGGCTAATTTCTAGGCAACAAAATCAAGACGTTTTTTCAAAACTTTAAAAGCCCAAATTCCAATAAATATCCACATAATTATCAAAACCAAACAACAAAACCAAAAAGGTAAATAACCTTCTTGTCCAAGCAGCGCAGCTCTCATACCTTCTGTAGCATATGTCATTGGATTAATAAGCATTATATATGATAACCATGGAACTTTCTCATTTAAAGAAAACCATGAATATTGAAATCCACCAAAATACCATAATGGGAATATAAAACGTGTCCACAAAATATCAAATTTATCCATTGCAGGGATTAAAGCAGAAAGTAAAAGTGTTGCAGTTGCACATACTAAATTAATTAATATTGTAAAAAATAAAAGTTTAAACCAGGCAACATTTGCTAAAACAAATCTGTCTAACAAAATAGCTTTTGCAAGAGGTAATAAAAGAATGCCCATTATTGAACTAATAAATGCATAATAAATTATGTAACTACAAAAAACTGTAAAAACAGATGTAGGCAAAGTTAAATAGTAGTCAATTGACCTATCACCTTCAAGGTCAGATACAAAAGTTACGGCATTTGTATATAATTCAAAAAGACCAACAGATGCTAAAACACCTCCAAGCTGAAAAGCTCCAAAATCATTAGATAAACCAAAAGCCTGCATAATATAACCAGTTACAAAAATTGTAGATGCGGCCCAGATATAAAAATTTATAAATTTATCTTTAATAGTACTTTTTAAGTTTGTAAATTTTGTAAACATAAGTTGCTTAAAAATATAAGAATTAAATTGAAATATATTTTTCATAAAACCTCTTTATTTTCTTGCATTAAATCCAAAAAAACATCTTCCAAGTGAGCCTTTTTAAAATCACTTAAAAGTTTTGCAGGAGTATCTAGTAGTTTAATTAAACCCTTATCTAAAATACAAACACGATCAGAAAGATATTCTGCTTCATCCAAATAATGAGTTGTCAAAATTATAGTAACACCATCATTTTTTAATTCTCTAATTTTTGCCCATAATTGACGTCTGATGTGTGGATCAAGACCAACAGTTGGTTCATCCAAAAGAACTAAATCCGGATCATGCATTAGGCATCTTGCTATCATAAATCTTTGTCTGTAACCACCAGAAAGAATATTGGCTTTGCGCCCAAGATATTCACCTAGTTCAAATTGTTCGACAAGTTTATTTATTCTATCTGTAATATCTGTTTCTGACATTTGATAATAACGGCCAGAAAATCTTAAATTTTGTTCAAGAGTCAAATTACAATCTAAATTTGGCTTTTGAGGGCAAAAACCTAAATGTGATCTGTAATTTGCCAAATCACTATAAATAGATTTATTCTCAAAAAAAATATCTCCACCTGTTGGTGGATGCAATGTTGCAATTATAGAAGACAGAGTTGATTTTCCTGCACCGTTAACACCCAAAAGAGTAATAATTTCGCCTTTATAAATATCTAGAGAAATACCCTTGAGAGCATCAATCGGCTTTTGACCCTTTTGTTTATATTGTTTTTTTATATTTTTTATCTGCAGTAATTCGTTCAACATAAAACCTCATAAAAAAATTTTGTAAAAATTTATGAAAAAATACCAAATTGGTAGATAGACAACACAATTGGATTGTGCATCACAATTTTAAAGATTACTTGCTGCAGAATTCGTGTATTTGAAGAAAAATTAAAAAAGAAATTTTTTTGATTTTTTAAAAATCAAAACTACAAGAAAGCTATGAGCAAGTAAAATTACTTGTTCCGCACCGCTAAAAAAAGATTTTTAATAATAATTTCCACGATAGAACTCCTCGAAGGTTAAAAACTAATAATTCTGTTTTAATATGCATAAAAAATAATTTATTGTCAATATTTTGTTTTCAAGTTGAAATTTTTCTTAAAATGCAAAATTGTGCAAATCCTAACGTAAACTCGGAAAACGCACAAACACTATTAATAAATCGATTAGATCAATTGATTAATCTGTGCAAAGATATTTAAATTATAAATTAATTAAATATTTTTATTCAATTTTTTCAAAATCTATATCTAAAATTGGATATTTTCGCCAGTTTTTAAAATCAAAATGCCACCACTCAGTTTTTAAGCCAATAAAACCATATTTTTTCAAAATGTTTTCCAAAAATCGACAATTTTTGGCCGCTTCACTGCTCATTTTATCGTAATTTCTAAATGCTTTTGAAGTAAAATCATCAAATTTTGAGGGCATCACAAGTTCTTTTTTGGTAACCAAATTAATCAAAGTCAAATCTACTGCCACGCCTCTATTGTGTTTTGAGCCTTTCTTTGGGTTTGCAACAAAATTTTCATCTGGACATATCAACCAAAATTTTTTTTGGACAGATAGTGGTCTATAACCATCAAAAATCTTTAAACCCAGGCCAATTTTGTTAAGTTCTTTTTGTACATTTTTTAGATTTTTTACAACTTCTTCTTCCAAAAAACACTTAGAACTTGCATATACAATTTGTCCTGTAAAATTATTTTTAGTTGCGTACTTTACATCTAAACAAATATTTGGAATAATTCTTATTACTTCAACAAGTTTTAGATCGCATTCAAAAAAAGAAATAAATAAAAATAGTAGAAATACAGAAATTTTTTTTATCATATTTTTTACTCAATAAATTATTTTTTTATATTATGACAAATTTTATTATAAAAAAATTCATGTATTCTTATAAACATATATAAATAAAACATGTAAAACTTAAGGAAACATTATGAGTCAAGCATTTAGAAACAGATTTAATTTTATAGCAGGAGCAGTTCTTATTTTGCATAAAGATGACAAAGTTTTACTTCAACGCCGTAAAAATACCGATTGGATGGATGGGTATTATGCTTTTATGGGCGGAGGGATTGATGGTGGCGAAACCATAATTCAAGCTTGTATTCGTGAAGCTAAAGAAGAACTAGGGATTCATATTGACCCCAATGCTCTAAAAATTGTTCATGTAATGCACTCATATTATCCAAATAAATATGAATGTTTTAGTTTTTTTATAGAAGCTTTAGATTGGTCTGGAACTCCACAAATCATGGAACCAGAAAAGGCTGACGATTTAATTTGGGTATCGCCAAATAATCTTCCAGAAAAAACTGTACCTCCTGTGCGTATTGCCCTTGAAGCTATTGAACAAAAAAAATTTTATAGCACTTTTGGATTTTGATTAATTTATAAAATTTATAAACAAAAATTATAAATTAATTTTGTTTCCAAATTTGCCCTGAAAAATAATTTCATTTAATGGCCTGCGATCACTAATAACTTCTTTTGCCTGCAATTCAGGAGATAAATCTTCTTTTTTTCCCAGTCTACCAACTGCAAACATCATTTCTACAGCATAATCATCAGGAATATTAAGCTCTTTTTTTGCTCTATCATAATCAAGCCCTTCCATGCCATGTGCAACTAAATTCATACTTGATGCCTGAATAGCCAAATTTTCCCACGCAGAGCCAGTATCAAAAGAATGTGTTATTGATGGTTTATTATTATATTCAAAATTTTTTCTGGAAATAGCTACAACCAATGCTGCTGCGTTTTTTGTCCAATTTTTATTAAAATCTACAAGTAAATTAAACAAAATATCCCAATCTTTAGAATCCTTTGTTGCAAAAATAAATCTCCACGGTTGATTGTTATAAGAAGATGGTGCCCAGCGAGCGGCCTCAAAGAGCGTCATTAATTCTTTTTCACTTAAAAGCTCACCTGACATTGCTCGTGGCGACCATCTATTCAAAATTAACGGGTTAACCGGATATTTAGATTTTCTTACATTCATACAACTCACCCTTATTTAAAATTTTTAATAAACTATTGCCACTACTCTTGCTAGTCCAGAATCTGCATCAATTTTTACAGGCAAAGCAATAATTTCAAAATTTTCTACCTCAATTAACTTATCTAAATTTGTAAGATTTTCTGCAATCAAAATATGATTTTCAAAAAACATTTTGTGCACTTCAAATGGGAAATTATCAGGAGAAAAGAAATCAATTCCAATAATTTTAACTTTTCGATTTACCAATTCTTGCGCAAAATCTGCTTCTATCACAGGATGTTTTGAAAAATATTCTTGCATCCCAAATTTTTTATCAAAACCAGTTAAAATTAAAACAATCAGATTTTCTTCGTCAGGAAGATCTTTTAACAAAGATTTATCAATTTTTTTATTTCGCGCATCAACTAAATAACCATGACCAACAAATTTATCAATTGGGATTTGTGAAATTAAAATATTTGAATCTGTTAAATGCCCTGGACCATCAATATGAGTTCCAACATGCATCCCTGAACTTAATCTATAATCGTTGTATTTATCTTTTTCTAAATTTCTAATTTTTTCTATTCTTGGTGTCTCATCATATTCATGAACAGGCATAAAATCTGAAATTGTATGAGTAAGATCTATAACTTTTTTTATTTTCATAAAAAATTTATTTTTTCTTCAAGCCTTTCTTAACCTTCTTTTTTTCTTCTTCAAATTTTTCAAGTCTTTTCATAAAAACATTAAAAGTCTTTATATCTAAATAAACTTCAACAATTTTTCCCTGTTCATTTTTTATAAACTTAGGACCTGGCAATCTATTAGTTTTTTTCATAAAATTTAGCTTCTTTTTTAAAGATTTTTATAAACATCTTTTCTATGGCCAATCTTTATAACTAAAATATAAATTTCTTTTTCATTTATTTTGTAAATAATTCTATAATCTCCACATTTTAACCTGTAAGTTTTATTCATGCCCTCCATTTGTTTTACATTCAAATTAGCCTCCCCAGAAATTAACTGTTTAAGTTTTTGTTTAATTTTATCAGCTATGCCTTTATCTAATTTATATAAAATTTTTTGAGCATTTTTTGCAAAAGAAAGTTTATACCCTTTCAAATTTGGAATAAAGGTCATTTAAACTTCCTTTCCAAATCCCTTTCTATTTGTTCAAAAGGGATAAATTCTTCACTCTTTGGCATTTTATAATTTTTTATATCCAAAAAATCTTCATATTCCTCAAGCTCATCAATAAGTTTTTCATAATCTTTAAAACTTAAAACAACTCCATTTTTTTTATTTTTTTCATCAAATACAAATTTAGTTTTTAATTTCAACATAATCTCTCCAGAACTTGTTTTAAAAATTTATTTTTTTATCAAATCACCATAAGAATTAATTTTTCTAAATTTATTGCCCCAAACTTCATCATCTCTATATTTTCTTAGTTCATCAATATCAAATTTTGCAATAAAAATATTTTCTTTTCCATCTGCTTTTACCAACTCTCTACCCTTCATATCAAAAGCGCAGCTATAACCATCATCATCTGGTTTGGCGTAATTTGTAACAGCCATTCCAACCATATTTTCGAATGCACGAACTTTTATTTGTTGTAACCTTATATCACCAAAACCTTCTTCATCTTCAATTAAATTACATGCATTTGGAACAAGAATAATCTCTGCTCCTTTTAATATTAAAATACGAGCACTCTCAGGAAATTCTCTATCAAAACAGATCATTGCTCCAATTTTTATTTTTCCAATCTTTGTATCTAAATCACAAACATAAAATTCTTTGCCTGAGGTAAACCCTTTTTCTAAAAAATCAAAATCACAAGTATGAACCTTTGCATAAGTCAAAACTATTTCGCCATTTTTATCAATAATAGACACTGTGTTTCTGGGTTTAAATTTTTCAAATTTTTCTAAATATGTAATTGCTATTGCAATGTTTAGTTTTTTAGCTAAAACCTTAAATTCCTTTATAAAGTTACTATCAGCAGTAATAGCATTCTGTAACCATTTTTCATGTTCACCCTTTATTTTTGGATTATAAGATTTGTAACCTATATTCCACATTTCGGGAAAAAGAACAATATCTGCACCCATCTTTGCAGCTTGCTCACAAAATTTTATACCCTTTTTTAAATTTTTTTCTTGATTAAATCCACAAGTATTCATTTGTAATAGTGCAATTTTTAATATCGACATAATAATTTTCGTAAAATTAATGTAACCTTATACTAAATCCCATTGCATGCAATAAAGAAGTAAAAGATTGCAAATATGGATTCCCCTCATTTGAAAGCATTTTATAAATACTTTCTCTTCTTATGTTAGATCTTTTTGCAAGCTCAGTTATACTTCCTTGAGCCTCAGCTACATTTTTAAGAGCTAAAAGAAGAAGTTTTTGCGATTCTTTATCACCCTTGAAACTCTCCTCAATTGCTGCATTTAAATATGCAACTGCATGATCATGATTTTTAAGAGACATTATTAATTCATCATGATAACTAACAGAACTTGAATAATTTTTTGTTGTTTTTTTTGTTTTATTAATTTTTTTAATTTTAGTTGATGCTATTTTTTTAACCATTTCTTATTCTCTCATTTTATAATCTCTAAAATATTCTCTTGCCCTATCAATATCCTTTTTCCATTTGAAGTTTTAAAAATACTTATAGAATATTTCACAACATGCTTTAATTTTTTAAAATTTGCCTCAAAAATTTATTATTTATTTAAATATTGAGAATATGCAATATTTGTAAAAATGTAAACCATGGGCAACATTTTTAATTATTTTTGGATTAATAAAATCAAAAATTTATAAATTATAAAACTTAAACGCTTTAGGTTCAGAGTTTTTATAGATATATTCTTTAATTTTTAAAGCACAATCTTTTGAAGTTAAATCAGAAGTATCAATTTCAAAATCATAATTATACTGATGCACAATATCATATTGACCGCGAGCACTATTAATAATTCGATTTTTTTTTAATCTTTCTCTTTGTTCAAGAATCTCTAAGCGACATTTAATTCCAATAAAATATACTTTAAAATTATCAAGTTCTTTTGCAATATTTCTTAATTCTTCAGTGTCTAAGCAAACATCATCAACTATGACATTAAAACCATTTTCAGCCATTGTTTTAATACATTTATACATGCACTGAACATATTTTTTACCATCTGGCCCAAGCTTTAATTTCACTAACTCCCCGAGCTCATCACTTGATTTTTCCCAAGTCCACATTTGTGATGCATTTGGTCCAAAACCCTGATAATTCGATGGGATCATAGACATAAATCTATCAACACCCATTTCTAAAAAAAGTTCGCCTAATATATTTTGTAATTCTTTTACTATACTTGATTTACCTGAGCTTGATGCACCATTTAATAAAATTACTTTTGTCATAATTCTATTCGTTCCATTTTACCACACCCAGCAATCTGTTTATTAAACACAAAAATCCCTATTGTTCTTAATAAATCATAAATTTTTTGAATATCCAAATTTATATTTTTAATCTGCTCAATAAGCTCTATTTCAACAAATATCCCAAGGTTCTTTATATCATCAATAACAATTTCAAAATTATTAAAAATATATTTTTTACGATTTTTTTCTTTTACACGTTGTTCAGTAAAACCCACAGCCTCCATTAATTTTAGCATTTGCATTCCACCAATAAGTTTTATTTCAATTTCATCACAATGTGTAGAATGACCAGTTTTTTTGTCTACATGCCAATTCTTATAACAAGCAGAATCTCCTTGGTCAGTTAATCTGATACGAAAAAATCTTAATGCATCTTTTTTGCCATCTGCGTTAATAAAGAAAAAAGAATCATTTGGATTGTTCAAATAATATTCTTTATGATTAATTTGCTCGATAAATTTTGCATTTTTATCAAGCCATTTGTGTAAAAGATTAAGTTGCTCTGTAGTAATTTGTATTTTTACTTCTAATTCTTGTTTCATAAATTTCTCGTAGTAAAGCAAAAGTGGGCAAAAATATTTGCCCCTTTAACAACTTACAGCAATTTAAAATATTATTTTAAAAATATCACTCTATAATCTTATTCTCTTTTTGTAACTCATTAAATTTATTACCAACAAAACTAGCAATAAAAATCCATAACGCAACAACACCTAACGAAGCAGCCACTCCAAATACAAACAATGGAGAAATCCAAGTTATGCCTCCGCCAACTGCCTTTGTTGCACGCAAACCATATTTTATTTACAAATAAAAATTACATTTTTTTGATTTTTGGCCATTTTTTTATTTTTTTGACTAAATAATAAATTTCAATTAATTAGTATAATTTATATAAAAACATAGAAATACTTAATATTTTAACTTGGAAGTTTTTATAAAAATTTGGAATATATTGGAATATATGGCCTTATATTGAAAGGTAAACATGAAACTATTTAACGTAAATAAATTTTTATACACTTTAATTGCATTTTTTATAACAACAATCTCAAACTCACTTTACTCAATGGAACAAATAGAACCTATTGAGCCTGAAACTCACCAAAAGTCACAAATAGATACACAAAAATCACAATCCCTAATTCAATTTTACCCAGAAAGACAATCTTATGTTATCTCTAGAGATGGTCAAACTTTGTTTAGCGTAACTTTTGCGCCAAATTTGGGAATTGACGAATGCTTACTTAATACTGCAAAAGGTGAAACTGTTTGGCAAGATCCAAATCCAGAATCAGATTTAGAAATGACAGTTTCTATCCCGCCAGCAGAAAGAGATTGTGGAGTACTTGGTCAAGGATTAAGAGCTCATAATCAAGAATGTTTGGGTGGATTTGATCTTAAAATTTTTATAGCAGCCCTAAAAGATGATGCTCAAAATCAAATATGCGGCGCCGTAGGTCTAATAATATTTGATAATTTACTTTTAGTTGAGCTTGGGGTTATAAATCCAGAATTATTTCCAAATTTTATACAAAAAATAGAAAATTTTGCAATTCAAAATGGTGCAAAACGTGCCCAGTTTAAAATTTGCGAAGATGGCAATATGAATTTGATAGATCTTTTTTTATCTTCTGGTTACGTCATAAAAGGACAATGTCTTGACCTTAATGAACAAACAATGCCGCACAGGAATCTTGTTTGCCATATGTATAAAGAATTAGATGGAATTCAGGAACAAAACACAACAGGATTTGATACTGCATGGCTCCCTCTAAATAATAAAAATCAACAACAAGAAATTTGTAAAAATTTCTTTTCTCCAGAAACAAAAAATTTTATGCAAAAATTTGACATACAAGATAAATATGAAAAAAAACCAATTCAAAAAATAGGGGTTTTTATTAGAGATATAGATGGTGAAGTTGTTGGAGGCTGTTTGGGTAGCATAAAATTAAATATAAGTATTCCACATATCCATATTAATGATGTATGGATAGTTAAATCTTTGCGTGGCAATGGATTATCAAAAATATTTTTAAATATTATAGAAAATATCGCAAAAGAATTTGGATGTATTAAATCCTCGCTAGTTACATCCGATTATCATGCCCCATGGCTATATAGAAAAGTTGGATATAATGCAGTAATTGAATTTCCATATTTTGGAAATGATCATAAAATTTGGGGGCATGCTGCCCAATATTATACACATTATGAATTTCAAAAAGATTTATAATTATAATTCTAGAAATTTCAAAAATTGGTTTTTTAGCTATTTCTTTGTCAGGGTCCAAGAATAAAAATAGTAAAAAATAACTCAAAATATTGTTTTTTAGCAAAATACCTTGTAAATTTGGAATTGATTTAAAATTTACAAGGTATTTTATATTTTTGGGGATTTTTTATGATAAGAGAATTTTATCTTAAAGAAATAGAAAAACAATTAAGAGTTCATAAAGTTTGTGGGCTTTTAGGCCCAAGGCAGGTTGGAAAAACAACTTTAGCTAAACAATTTGCTGAAAAATTTTCAGATTCAGTTGAAAAAATTCACATTTTTGATTTAGAAAATCCTCAAGATTTAATTAAATTTGATAATCCAATGCTTTTACTAACACCTCTTTTAGGAAAAAAAGATAATTTAATTATAATAGACGAAATTCAAATGCGACCAGAACTATTTCCCATTTTAAGAGTTTTAGTTGATAAATATGAAAAAAGCAAAATTCTTATTTTGGGTAGTGCTTCACGTGATTTAATTAAACAATCATCCGAAACCTTAGCTGGTAGAATTGGTTATATTGAACTACCCCCCTTTTCATATTTAGAAACTAAAGAATTACTCTCTTTATGGTTGCGTGGAGGTTTTCCAAAAGCTTACTTAGCAAACTCAGAAGAAGATAGTTTTACATGGAGACAAAGTTATATAAAAACTTTTTTAGAACGTGATATTCCAAGTCTAGGCTTTAATATACCCTCACAACAAATCTATCGCTTTTGGTTGATGCTTTGTCATTATCATGGCCAAACATTTAATGCTAGTGAAATATCAAAATCTCTTGGTATTACTGACCATATAGCAAGAAAATATTTAGATATTTTAATTGGAACTTTTATGATGCGTTCACTACAACCTTGGTTTGAAAATATTAGTAAAAGACAAGTTAAAGCTCCAAAAATATATTTTCGTGACAGTGGAATATTACATGCACTTTTAAATATTCATAATCAAAACCAATTAATAAGCTATCCGCGATTAGGAGCATTCTGGGAAGGATTTGCTTTGGAAGAAATTTTACGTAAATATCAAGCTGCTCAAGAAGAATGTTTTTTTTGGGGCACACAATCGGGAGCTGAGCTTGATTTATTGCTTTTCAAGGGGGGTAAAAAAGTAGGATTCGAATTTAAATACAGCGATGCTCCTAAATTTACACCATCAATGCGTATTGCTATTGAAGACCTTAAATTAGATCATCTTTATGTTATTCATCCAGGAACTGGAAGCTTTTTATTAAGAGAAAATACCACTTCTATTGGTTTTAAAGATTTTATGGATTCTAAAATATAAAGCCTATGATTACAATAATTTTGCTTATTTTATCAAATATTTTTATGACTTTTGCATGGTACGGACATCTTAAATTCAAAGAAGTTCCTTTAGTAAAAGTAATTTTAATAAGTTGGTTGATCGCATTTTTTGAATATTGCTTACAAGTTCCTGCAAACAGAATAGGAAGTACCCGTTTTTCTGCATCCCAATTAAAAATAATGCAAGAAGTAATTACATTAAGTGTGTTTGCAGTTTTTTCAATTTTATATTTAAAAGAAAGCTTTAAATGGAATTATTTGATTGCCTTTTTCTTTATTGTTGGAGCTGTATTTTTTACATTCAAAAAATTTTAAAAATTTATTTTTTTAAATCTATTGATTTATTTTCTATTAGTATTTTATAATTATTTTAGTAAGTATTTTAATAGCTTTTGTTATTTGTTTAATTTTCAACGAAAATCGAAGGGGGATTTTATGAAAATCTTTAAAAATCTTTTTATTGCATGCATGTTATTTTTTATTTCAAGCACAACAGTTTTTAGTAAAACAGAAACTATTTACTTGAAATCGTCAGATACTGGAAAATATCTACGAGTTGAATCAATGATGGTGTCTGACATAGATCCAACAGGCCAAAGAACCGGTGGTGAAAAATTTATTATTTCAATGGTGGACAATAAAAATGATGCTACAAAATTTAATTTGATTCCTCAAGAAGAACGAACCGGTGCGAGAGATTTTATAATATCTACATCAAATGTTGGCGATGGAGTAGCAATAAGTGGAGTTTTATACTTAAAATATAATCCTGAAATAAATGGAATAAATAAATTCAGTCTTACTAAAAGCTTAGACAAAAATGATGCAAGCATATTCCATAAACGTGCAATTTTAGATGGTGATGATAAATTGTTCTTTGGGGATGACATAGCTTTAAATATAGAAAAATTGGCATTAGACATTTCATCTATTCGTGTGGGGAAAAAAAATGATGTTAGGATACAACCAGTAGTAAAATCAAATTCTACTGAAAAAAATTCTTATTATTTAAAATTACCAAATACAGAAAAATACTTAAAAATCAAATCGATGAGTGCGATGAATGCTGAGTTCGTTTTCTCACCGACCGATAATCAAACAGAAGCAACAATATTTCAATTTAAAAATGTTACTCCTGCCGGTTTGGTTGGTGCAACTCATTGGCAAATAACATATAAAAAAGATCCACGAGATAACAGCTTGCCTTTTTATTTAAAATTTTCACCCGTTATTGGTGGTTCTTGGCACGACTTCCATGAACCAGGAGCTATTGGTCCTGCTGTAATGGTAAGTCATTCTGCTAAAAATGGATTAACTGAAAAATTTTTCAGTTTCACTCAAAATCCTGATGAAGCTACAAAATTCAATACTAGAGTTACTTTTGAAGGTTTCGACAATTTATATGTTGATGATGATGATATGGTTGTCCTAAAAAGAGAGCCGGTAGGACAAGAACAAGAAGAAGCTGAATTAGAAACTCAAATTACTTCTGAGCCAGTTGAAGCAGGTTACTAATATATTATTTTTAGATTTTTATAAGAAGCGCGACTATTTACATAGTCGCGCTTCTTTGTTTTTAAAGATTTTAAACAAATACTAAAATAACTTAAAAAACCCAAAGCACACGCTTTGAGCTAACGAAAATGTTGCTTATTTTTTATTTATGTAAATTCAAAATCCAATCAAAAATATTTTTTAAAACAACAGGTGAAATTGTTTCTTTTATGACTGGATATTCTGCCATAGAACCTGTTTTACAGGCTTGAAAAGAATGGTTCAAATTGGGTAACTCGATATTTATAAAATTATTATTTCCGGAAGATTTTAGCATCTGGGAAATAATATCAAGCGATGGCTGTGCTGATACAATCCAATCTTTATTACCATAAATAGATAAAATTGGTTGTTTGATTTTTTTCAGCGCATCTACTGAATTATAATTTAAAAAATATCGATACCAAGGTGAATTAAACATATTAGCCATATTTTCAATTTTATCTTTAGTTATTGCAAATGGGAGCTTATTGGCTTCTTTTTTCAAATTTTCTGGTAAATTGTTCCAATAATCAGACATTAAATTTTGTAATTTAATTTTTGCTGATTCTATATCTTTTTCTTGTTTTACAATCGTAAAAATTTGAGTACGCAAAATTTTATCTTGTTCAAGAAAATCTTGGCTTGCGCCATCAACTTTTAATTGCTTTGCTGTTTGCGTAACTAAACCATCAACATCAGTTTGCACAACGCCAGCCATATTAACAACAAAATCAACATCTTTATTTTCAGCTGCAACCATGCTGGCAATCATGCCACCTTCGCTATGCCCAATTAAACCAATTTTATTTGAACTAATATCTTTTCGATTTTTTAAAAATTTTATGCCTACAATAACGTCATCTGCAAAATCACGACTAGTTGCTAAAGAATAATCCCCTGTAGATTTACCAACACCACGTTTATCATACCGCAAAGTAGCAATGCCTAATTTGGCCAAATACTCTGACATAACCAAAAATCGTTTATGTCCCAGCAATTCATAATCGCGACCATTTGGACCAAAGCCAGCAATAAAAATTACAGTTGCAATAGGCTTAGTATTTTCAGGAATTGTTAATGTTCCAGAAAGAGTTATATTTGCACTTTTATTTTGATAACAAACTTCTTCATTTATAAAATTAAATTCTTTATTTAATTTTTGCATTTTTATTTCTTTCAATAAAATAAAATATTTAAAATATTTTTTTAAAAATAAATAGATTCCAATAAAAAATTATTGGCTTACAAATTAAAAACGAAAATCAGTATAAATTAAAATTTATACCGTTAAATTAGAATATTTTATATATAACTTTCATAAAAGCCTCACTTGATATGGCTAAATTTATATGAATTTTGTAAATTATCAAAATTTATTTACCAAATGACCGAATTTGGCATAATTTGGTTATTGCAGTAGCCGAATTTAGTAAAATTTGGCTGCTATAAAAAATTACTTTTCTTTTATCACATAAAAAAATATTTAAGAAAGATAAAATATGAAAACATTTTTTATTTTATTAATAATTTTTGCAATTATTTTGTTAGGCACTATTTTTTGGAAGGTAAAAAAAACTCCCCAAATTCATGTATCAAAACAAAAAGCCTTAATTGATGAACCTATCGAAATTTCTGTTTTAAATCTTACATCTTACGAGCAAATTACTCTTGAGTCTTCATGCAAAGATAAAAAAAATAACACATGGCTCTCACATGCCACATTTCAGGCAGATGACAAAGGGGTGGTAAACGTAGCAACACAAGCACCAATTTCAGGATCATATAAAATAGTCGATCCCATGGGACTATTTTGGTCAATGATTTCTACAGATAAAGAAGATCCATCTTTTTCTTTTGATAAAAATGAACTAGAAATATCTTTATCTGTTTTTTCTCAAAATAAACTCATAACTCAAAAAAAAATTTATAGATTAATTGTGTCTCCTGATATAGAAAAAAGACAAATTAGAGAGCAAGGGATTGTTGGCACATTATTTTATCATAAAAACATGAAAAAGAATCGCGGAATTATTGTCATTCCAGGATCAGACGGAGGAATTCCTGAAAAAACTTCTCAGCTGCTGGCATCTCATGGTTATACAGTTCTTGCTTTAGGATATTTTGGATTAGAAGAGTTACCTAAAAATCTTGAAAATATTCCTTTAGAATACTTTCAAAATGCAATGCATTGGCTTAAAAACCAACCACAAGTAGATAAAAATTATATTGCACTTTGGGGTCAATCTTTTGGAGGAACGTTAGTTTTGCTTTTGGCAGCAATGTTTCCTAAAGAAATTAGTGCTGTAATTTCATATGTTCCAAGTAATATTGTTTATGGTGCCTTTCCGCAACTTAATAATCCTTGTTGGATTTATAAAAATTCACCAATTCCATTTATTCCTTGTTACACGGGCAACGGAAATGATATTCCAGGCCCTAATGATGAAGAAATTCTTAATGCCACAAGAGAAGATAAAATACCATTTCATAAAGGTACATTTGAAGATCCAATGGACCTCAGTTCTGTTTTTTTGTATGGCATGGATAAATTTCATCAACGTATAGAGGCTGCTACTATTCCATTAGAAAATATTCAGTGTCCAATTCTTATGATTTCTGGAGAGGATGATAAAGTTTGGCCATCAACTCTTTATTGCAACCTTGTTATGGAACGTTTAAATAAAAAAAAATCAATTATTGAAAGAAAACATTTACATTTTCCCGATGCTGGACATGGATTTTTATTTCCTTATTTTCCATCATCAGCTGGTCAACCTATTTATTATCCTATGGGAAAATTTTGGGTAACTTTAGGCGGAACAGCACAAGGCAATGCTCTCGCTGCAAAAAAAGCGTGGCAAGAGACCTTAAATTTTCTTCAAAAAAACATAAAAAGAGAGAATAAGGATAATTAAAAGCATTTAAATAAAGGTTTATAAAATTATGATATCACAAGAAACAATAGAAGAAGTTAAGCATAGACTTGTAAAAGTTTATAATCCATTAAAAATTTATTTATTTGGTTCCTATGCATGGGGAAAACCTCATGAAGATAGTGATTTAGATATATTAATTGTTGTTGATAAATCAAAAGAAAGAGCAATAAAAAGAAGTCTTAGTGGATATAAAGCTCTTTGGGGCCTTGGAATTTCTAAAGATATAATTGTTTATACTGAAGATGAATTTGAAACGTCTTCTAAAAAAGAAAATTCTTTGCCTTATAAAGTAAAACGCTTTGGAAAGGTTATTTATGCCAACGCATAATGATTGGTTAATCAAAGCTCTTGGCGATTTAAAATCTGCAAAAAAACTTTTTAAAGACGACGATGATACGCTTGATACAAATGAAAGGAAAGATAAAATATGAAAACATTTTTTACTTTACTAATAATCTTTTCAATAATTCTTAGTTCTGTTTTCTTTATAGTCAAAAGAGATTATTTCAAAAAACAAACATCAACATGGTTAGCACACGTAAAATCTAAAACTATTCAAAATAAAACAGGACAAATTACTGCCAAAGATAAATCAGGAAATTCTTTATTACTAGAATGGACAATAACCGATGTTCGTTCACCAAATTTTTCAACTTTAATGAAAGAAACTTGTGATGTTTTTGTTAAGGCCTTTACTCCCGTTGAATTACAATTTTTAAAAGAAAGCAAAGACAAAGAAACACATGATCAATATATCAAACAATTTGAACCAATATTTCAAGATGAGGTTATGATCTATGATTGGAATTTATTTAAGCACTCTTTAAAAAATTTAGATTGGAAAACTGTTGAAGAAAAAATTCCATCTGTTCTATCAAAATTACAATTAATGGATTACTCAAATTTTGGTGTAGAAGATATTAATTGCTTTATTTTAGCCAAAAATATTGATTCTAAAAAAATCTTAGGCTATTCAATATTTTGTATAACCCCAGATTTCCCATATGGGGATATAAAACTTACTGTTATAGCATTATTACCAACAGAACAAAATAGAGGTATTGGCAGATTATTTATAAATTCAATTTCTAAAATTATTCCCGACTTAAAACGTATTTTTTTAAGTGTTCGTCCAACAAATAACAATGCTATAAACGCTTATAACAAGTGGGGTTTTACTACAGATCACAATCCTATTCCAGAGCATTATATGCCAATCGATAAAAAGCAATGGGTGTATTTAGAATGTAAAATAAATAAAGGCTCATAAAATTATGACTAATCTAACAGCTCTTAATCAAAAATTATCAAACAAATTTTATTTATTTAGTGCAGGTTTATACGCAGCTGTCGCAAGCATATTTGGTTTTATATTTGTATTTCAATTTTTAGGATTAAATCAAATAACTGCGATTTTTATTGGCTATTTTTTAACAGTTTTATGGCGCGCTTTTTATGATCAATTAATAATTTTAGAATTAAAAATCAAACAATTAAATATTAAAAATAATTTTATTCTTGCACTAACCAGCGCGTGCGTTTTATCAATTTTATACTATTTTATAAGAGGGCCGCTTGGAGATTGGGCAGTGCCAATAACAATTATAATCTCCATGAAAATAACTGGAAAAATAAGAAAATTTTTATGGCCTGATGGATCTAAAAATTATTCAGAATTTTTAAAAATTTATTTGCAAAAAATTCAAATTTATATGTTAGGTTTATACGGATTTTTTCTTGCTGTTGCACTAATAACATATAAAATTGTAAAAATATTTGGCTTACCATATTTTTATTTCGCTTTTGCAGCAGGCATTTTAATTGGTTTAATATTTGAACAAATTTATAATCTTATAAAGATTTATGAAATTAAATTAACAACCAAAAATATTTTTATTAGTATCGCAATAGCAATAATATCAAGCATATTTTGTACAAGCTTAGTTTTTGTATTCATGCAAATATTGGCTTTTTCAGGAAAAACAGCAACGATTATTGGCATAATTGTGTTAAAAATTACACAACCATTGAGTTTTAAATTTTTAATAAAAAATTAATAAAAATTTTTTCTGGAAGCATACATCTGGTTTATGGCTTAAATATGTGGTATAAAATATCCATGTATTGGCTAAAAATACCGGCATATTTTAACCAAATTCAGTAAAGCAGATGAGCCAGAAAAATTTTTTTCTTTACTTAGAAATTTTTTAAAAAAATTGCAAAAAATCAAAGAATAAATTTATTCATATCCCTCAGGATTTTTTGAATAATATTCAGTGCTTTGTTCAAATGCATATGCCGTTTTAAATAATAAACTCTCCGATAATCTTGGGCCAATAAACTGTATACCAATTGGTAAGTTTTCTTTTGAATATCCACAAGGCAAAGAAATTGCTGGATACCCAATAACATTATTACTAATCAAAAAAAGATCCGCTAAATACATAGCAACAGGATCTCCAGCAAATTGGCCAAGTTTAAATGGCAATATGGGCATTGTAGGACTAGTCAAAACATCAACTTCTTTTAAAGCAGTATCAAATTCTGCTTTAATCATTGCTCGAACTTTTTGTGCTTTGTTATAAAAAGCATCTTTGTGGCTTGCAGACAAAACATAATTTCCAACCAAGATACGCAATTTGACTTCTTTTCCAAAACCTTCTTGTCTTGTTTGAACATACATATCATGCAAATTTTTAGCGCCTTTATTTCTTACGCCATATAAAGAGCCATCATACTTAGCCAAATTTGATGCAGCTTCAGCTCGATTAATAATAAAATAAACAGAATTACCATATTTAAGGCTTGGTAAATCTATAATTTTAAGTTTAGCACCTAACTTTTTTAGTTGTTCACATGCTTGATCAAAAGCTTTAGCAACTTGAGGATCTATTTTTTCACTTAGGGCATCTTTTATAATGCCTATAGTCAAATTTTTAGGTAATTTGCCATCAAGACCAATTGTATAATCTCTAGGTTCAATAGGAACTGTAGTTGAATCATATTTATCTTGGCCTGAAAGAGCAGAATAAACAAGTGCATTATCAAAAACAGTTTTAGTCAGTGGGCAAACTTGATCAAAAGAAGAAGCGAGTGCAATAACACCAAATCTAGAGTGCAAACCATATGTTGGATATGTTGCAACAAGTCCGCAAAATGCTGCTGGATTTCTTATAGATCCACCAGTTTCACTTCCAAGAGCAAATGGAACAAGACCAGCAGTAACGGCTGCCGCTGATCCAGAACTTGATCCACCCGGCACAAGCTCTAAATTCCAAGGATTTTTTGTTGGCCCATAAGCAGATGTTTCTCCTGATGCACCCATTGCAAATTCATCGCAATTTGCTCGGCCAATTGATATTGCACCAGCTTTATTAAGTCTTTCAATAACAGTTGCATTATATGGTGACTTAAAATTAGATAAGATTTTTGAAGCCGCACTAGTTATATGATTTTTCTGACATATAATATCTTTTACAAGATATGGTATACCTGATAACGGTTTAAAATTATTGTTTGAATTATTATTGGACAAGGGGCAACCCTTGTCCAATAATAATTCTTCTTGAAATACTTCTAAAGCACAATTAAGTTTTGTATTAAATCTTTTAAGACGCTTACAATAATAATTAACAACTTCTTTTTGTGAAACTTCTTTATTTTTTATTTTTTTAACAAGTTCTTTTACTGTTAAAAACGGCTTCATAAAATCTCCCAATTTATAATAAAAATATATTATTATTTGCGCATTCTGTAATCATAGCATCTGGCCAAATACTTGCTTGTACTTCACCAATATGTGCTTTGCGTAAAAAATACATACACAAACGTGATTGCCCTATACCACCGCCAATAGAAAGTGGAATTTCATCATTCATTAACATTGTATGATATTTAAGCTTAAGTCTTTCTTGTCTTGCGTGCAATTCAAGTTGTTTATTTAACGCTTTTTTATCAACCCTTATTCCCATTGAAGAAATTTCAAATGCTTGGCCTAAAACAGGATTCCAAACTAAAATATCTCCATTTAAACCTTTAAAGCCATTGTGAGTATCCGTTGACCAATCATCATAATCCAAGGCACGACCATCATGAGGTACACCATTTTTTAAATTACCACCAATACCGATTATAAAAACTGCTCCATACTTTTTACAAATTTCATCTTCACGTTCTTTTGGAGTTAGTTTTGGATACATTTCTTCAAGTTCTTCTGAGTGTACAAAATGAATATTTGTTGGCAATAAAATTTTTATTGACTGATATTTTTTTACAAGTTCTTGTTCTAATTTAAGAAAAACGGCATATATTCTTTTTACGATAAATTTAAGAAAATCTAAATTTCTATCTTCATGATTAATAACCATCTCCCAATCCCACTGATCAACATAAACAGAATGTATATTATCCAATTCTTCTTCAGTTCTTATTGCATTCATATCAGTGTAAATACCCTCACCACGATTAAAACCATAATTTGCAAGAGCTATACGTTTCCATTTTGCAAGCGAATGCACAATTACTGCTTGAGAGTTGTTATTATCTTTGATAAAAAAAGAAACTGGTTTTTCTTTACCATTTAAATCGTCATTAATTCCAGTATTTTGCAAAACAAAAAGAGGCGCTGTAATTCTCATTAAATTTAATTCTTTAGAGAGTTCATTTTGAAAAAAATTTTTAATAAAAAGTATAGCGTGCTCAGTTTCTCGTCTATCTAATGCTGCAAAGTATGGTTTTTTCAAAGATAAGATCTTCATAGTAAAACTCCTACAATAAGTAAAAATTAATATTAAAACGTAGCTCTTGAATTAATCCCATTGCATAAATATCAAATTTTAAACAACAAAAAAGCCCTGGTTTTTACCAGGGCTTTTATTATCTTTTTTTAGTTTTAATTATTATGTGACATAATAACGCCCTAGCAACAAATTATATTGTTGATTATTATTATTTTGATTTTGATTATTATTGGCGTTAAATATGACACTTATTAAAGAAATAACTTTTTTTGATAAAAACATTGCATACAGACTTTTTAAATTCCGTATTTTATTAAATATAAAAAAAACGCTTTTATCTAACATTATTATTTCCTAATTTCTTTATAAAATTATTTTTTAATTATTTTTTTAGGTATAGTTAATTTATAAAATTAAGTCAAATAATTAAGAAATTTTAAATTTATTTATAAAAAAAATATATTAATTAAAACTAAAAAATTATCGAAAGGGCTGCTATATTCATGAAAAAAAAGAGTGCACTTCGTGAATGGTTTGAAGCAATTGTAATAGTTGGTGGAATTGTATTTATTATAAGAACAGTATTATTTGGTCTTTACTTTGTACCATCTGGATCATCAGAACCAACAATTCTAATTGGCGACAGAATTTGGGGAAATAAATTAATTTATTTCTTACAAAAACCTAAAAGAGGCGAATTTGTTACTATTAACAATCCGGAGTTTAGATTTGATGAATCAAGTAAAATACAAAAATTTTGGCAAAAATATGTTGGGATAGCAATACCGTTTTTGGGTTTAAAACAAGGCCCAGACAACGTGGTTAAACGTATAATTGCAATTCCTGGGGACAACATTGAAGGTCGGGTTGAAGATGGAAAACCAGTGATTTATTTAAATGGTAAAAAACTTGATGAACCATATATTAACCCATATCCATTAATTAGAGTTCAAAGAACAAAAGGTTTTATTAATTCTGATTTATCAATTCTTGATACGCTGGGATTAAAATATGGAATTGATGAGCATATGCAAGTTTGTACATACGATCCAAGTAAGTCATTAGATGAACAGCCCTACTACAAACTTGATCAAAAAGAAGTGATAAAAAATCCATTTACAGGCAGGCCTATACTAATACCTCCGTATACACCAACATCTAGAGATACTTTTGGTCCATTCACTGTACCGCAAGGAAAGTATTGGGGAATGGGAGATAACAGAAATAATAGTAGAGATAGCCGCTTTTGGGGATTTTTTGATGAGAGTCAAATTCATGGGCGTGCAAGTTTTGTAATTTATTCAATTGATAGTTCTGAGAGTTTTTGGTTTTATGATCTTATCAAACACCCAATTGATTTTTGGACAAAACATGTTCGCTGGAATAGATTTTTTAAATGGCTAAGTCAGTATTACGGAAGACCTGATTTAGAAAAATAAAAGAGGGATTTTTATGAGAAAAACAAAAATTAATAAACCCTTGTTTTTAGTTGATGATGAGGGCAACAAAACTGGTGTTTTAATAAAAATCGCTGATTTTAAAAAGATGGAGGAAGAGCTTGAAGATTATTATGATTATAAAATAATTAAAGAAAGATCAAAGAAAAAACAAAAAACTTATACGGCTGAACAGATTAAGGCAGAGATTCTTGGAAAATCATAATGCAAACTAATAGATTTATTGGTTTTAAATATATTTTTTCTCAAGCAGCGAAAAGAGATCTTAAAAAACTTGATAAGCAAATTGTAAAAAAAATAATAATCAAACTTGATGAGCTTGTTACAGGAAGAGAGGGTTTGGACATTAAAGCTATGATAAATGTTAAATCCCCACAATACAGATTACGCGTTGGAGACTATAGAGTTATTTTTGAAGAGCTTAGAAATGAAATTATAATTGTTATTATTAGCGTGGGGCATAGAAAAGAAATTTATAAAAAAAAGATGAGATGATTATGAAGAAAAAAAATCAAATCTGGCCGCAATATGTTAAAAATTCTAAAGGAAAAGTAACACACGCATATTTACCTATAGATGCATATGATGCTATAAAAAAGGAACTCAAGGAATATGAAGAAATTAAAAAAAGCAAAGGTATTCGTTGGGTTCAAATTTCTAAAGAAAAATCTTTAAAGAAAAAATAATATGATTTTTATAAAATCTAAACTTGATAAATATATTAAAGCTTACGTAGAACTCGGCTGGTTTAGTGGTTCTGTTTTGGTGGCAAAAGATGGTAAAATTTTGCTCTGTAAAGCGTATGGCATGGCAAATTATGAACATAATATCCCAAATACACCACAAACAAAATTTAGAATAGGATCTCTTACAAAACAATTTACCGCCATGGCAATTATGCTATTACGAGAAAAAAAATTACTGCATGTTAATGATAAGATATGCAAATATATTCCTGATTATCCAAATGGCGATAAGATTACAATTCACCATTTATTAACTCATACCTCAGGAATCCCCAATTTTACAGAATTTCCTGAATGCAAAATTGAACAGCTAAAATCTCATAATACTGAACAGCTTATAAATATTTTTAAAGATAAATCTTTAGAATTTGAACCCGGTGAAAAATATAATTACAGTAATTCAGGATACATTTTATTAACTTATATTATCGAAAAAATTTCTGAAAAAAATTATGAAACTTTTTTAAAAGAAAATATTTTTGAGCCACTTGGTATGAAAGACTCCGGATGTGATAGTTTCATAACTATTATTAAAAATAGAGCCTCTGGTTACGGCATTTTTAATGATGAGCTTGTTAATGCAGCATATATTGATATGTCTTTCACGTCTGGCGCTGGAATTTTATATTCAACTATCGAAGATTTATATCTTTGGGATCAAGCTTTATATAAAGAAAAATTAGTATCACAAAAATCATTAGATGAAATTTTTACACCATTCAAAGATAGCTATGGTTATGGTTGGATTATTACACAATCGTCTGGTCATAAACTTGTTGCTCATGCAGGTGGAATAAATGGATTCTCTTCAGATATTAGTAGGTATCCTGATGATCATGTTTGCATTATTGTTCTAAGTAATTTTGAACATGCTCAATCAAGCGAAATTGCTGCGGGACTTGAAGCAATTATTTTTGGAGAAAAATATGAGATACCTAAAAAATTAATTGTTATCTCAATAAACCCTGAAGTTTATAATCAATATGTTGGTGATTACAAGCTTAAAGAAAATTTCTTTCTTACAATTACAAAAGAGAATAACAAATTATTTGTTCAAGCAACTGGACAATCTAAATTTCAAATATATCCAGAATCTGAAACAAAATTTTTCTATAAATATATTAATGCACAAATTTCTTTTGTTAGAGATGAAGATAATAAAGTTACAAAATTAATTTTACACCAAGGTGGCATGGATCAAGAAGCTGATAAAGTTGAATAGGTTTTAAAATCATGAATGACGGGATAAACAAAATTATAAAATCTCACTGGGAACAGCTTATAAACAATGCATACTTTTATCGAGGCATGTCTTTAAATAATTTGGATCTAGAATCAGATATTGTGCTAGATCCTGCCCAAAATCCCTATGAAGACATGATTCCTGTTTTCATGGAATATAGTGAATTGTTATTTAAACTAATTGAGAATGGTCTTGATCTTAATGTTAATGATTTTTACATTGAACCATTGCATAAAATTTTAACATGGACTGTGCGTGATATAAAAAATTCTGGAATTGATTTCACAACAAATTATGCAGATGCTACATCATATGCGTTTAATCATGCAGGAAGTCAAATAAAGCACAATTTTAATCTAATAGTTAAGATTATTCATGAATATAAAAATCATAAAAGCTTTAATGCTATTGAGCAACAAAAGTTTTGGGAAATAACGAAAAAAATAGAAGAGCATTTATTAGAAGATAATAAAATTATGCATCAACCAATTGTTGTTAAAGTTAAACGAAGTTGCAAAGCTTTTGAAGATGTTAATTTGAAAGAATTAAATTTTGGATCCTATGAATTCTTTTTTGAGAAAGTAAAAAAAGAAGCCGGAGATAATTTGTTTGATGCCGATAAAATTGCATTTTTTCTGCACCAAAAATCTCAAGCAAACAACTTTAATATTAGATTAATTAAAGTTCTATATAAAAAAGACATTGAAGAAATTATTTATCTATAACAAAATAAAATTTTGAAGAATTTAATTATAAATAATAGAAATTTATGCTTAAACAAAATTTTATTAAAACATTAAAGCTTTTAGCCGCCCGGATTGATAAATCCGGAATAGAGTGGTTTGTTACTGGAAAAACTAATTTGGCATTGCAAGGAATTGATTTACAACCATCTCATTTGGGTATTTTAATCAGACATAAAGACTTAAATAATTTTAAAAAATTATTTTCTGATTTTAAGCAATCAAATCTTGAGTTTCTTGAAAATGGCCAGGCGTGGGAATTTTTTATATTTATTGATGATGTCAAAATTCTAGTTTGCGCTGAATATGACCATGGAATCTATTGGATTGTAAATGAAAATCCTGTTAATATCTTGGTTGAAGATATTAAGATTTCATGTTTTTCTTTAGAATCTGAAAAAGCAGCATATGAAAAAATGGGAAGAGAAAAAGATCTGTTTAAAATTCAAAAAATAAAAGATAGATTAGAATGTATAAATGCGAAATCAATCAATTAATTAATAATCAAAATGTAACTAATGCACTAAAATTAATAGCACAAAAACTATCAAATCAAAATATAAATTGGGTTATTATCACAAGTTGTGGTTTAGCTCTTAAGGGAATAAATTTTCAGCCTAATGATATTGACATACTAACAGATGAATCCGGGATTTTAAGCATAAATAAAATTTTAAAAAATTATGAAAGTCAACCAATAAGCAGTGCCCCTTCAGAAATTTTTAATTCACTAATAAATAAATTTTTGATTAATAATTGCGAAGTTGAAGTTTTCTGTGATTTTAAAATAAAATCTAGAACTGATAATAAATGGAACAACACAAACTCGATGCTACAACAACCAGATATTATAGAAATAGAAAATTTAAAAATTCCGGTTTTACCACTTTTTAAATCACTTGAATTATACAAATTGATGGGAAGAGAAAAAGATATTATTAAAGCAATAAAAATTGAAAAATTTATAATGCATAAATCTAATTTATAATTTATTACGGCTTCTTTTTTGGGAGAAATTTGTATGAAGAAAATATTTATTACACTTTTTAGTATTATTATTTTATTACAAGTGTCTATTACTCATATCAAAAGTTGTACAAGTTTTGTTTTAAAAACTAAAGATAACAGCTCTGTTTATGGCCGCACGTGTGAATGGGGACTTTTTGATACTAAATCTGAGCTTGTAATGGTTCCACGTAATTTTAAATTTACATCAGAACTTGGTCACGGGAAAAATGGAATGTCTTGGAAAACTAAGTATGGTTTTATTGGAATTAATGGCTTAAAAAAGCCATATTATCTTGATGGCATGAATGAAGCAGGTTTGACAATTGGTGCTCTATATTTGCCTGGATTTACAAAATATCAGTTTGTAAAATCTAGAAAAAAATCAATAAACAATATGGATCTGTTGGGTTATATTCTTGGAAAATTTGATACAGTAAAACAAATAAAAGAAGACTTGCCCAAAATCAATGTAATTTATAATGAAGATATTATTAAGATTACAAAGGCACCAATGCCATTGCACTATATTGTTGTTGATAGCAATGGTGATTCGATAGTCATAGAATATGTTAATGGCAAATTAAAAATTCATTATAATAAAATTGGCATAATGACAAATTCACCAACTTATGATTGGCATATTTTAAATTTGCGAAATTACACGAAACTTACTCCATATGCACAAGGCCCAGGAGATAAAAATATAAATGGAATAAATTTTACTCCATTTGGCGGTGGATCTGGCATGACAGGGTTGCCAGGAGATTACTCATCATCTTCACGATTTATTCGTGCTTTTTTTTATACTCAAACATCAATTGAATTAGAAAATATAGATATGGCTGTAAATCAGGCATCTCGAATTTTGAATAATTTTGATTATCCCAAAGGCTTTGAACGTAATGGCGCACCGGATAAATATTCTCTTGGGTACACTCAATGGAATGTTATTGGTGATATTAAAAATAAAAAATATTATTGGTGGACTGAACATAATAGACAAATGCGCATGGTTGATTTAAATAAATTAAATTTTGATAATAATAAGATTATTACTAGCCCACTTGATAAAGTAAGAAAACAGAATATAGAAGACAGAACTAAAGATTTTTTAATTTCTTAAAATTAAAAAAATTAGGATTTTTTATTTGTTATAAGTCATTACCAAAGCTGGCCCCCATGGCGCCTGAAATTCCCCAATTTTTTCAAATCCAACTTTTTCATAACATCTTATTGCTGCTTTATTCTCTGGGTCAGGGTCTACAATTATTTTAAGATCATTTTCTTTTTCTAAAAGATTTTCAATAAATTCTTTAATAAAAAGAGTTCCAAAGCCTTTATGTAAAAAATCAGGTTCGCCAATAAATTGATCTATCCCAATTACGTTGCCAGAAATTTTTGGTAGCCAAGCATCTTTTTCAAAATTAATTTTATAACATTGAATATACCCAATAGGCTTGTTATAGCATAAAACTATGTACATTTTTCTAATATCATCACGAATTCTTTTTATAAAAGAATTAAAAAAATCTTCTTCTTCTTTTGGTACTGGCCACCACTTATCAACATGTGGCTCTTTAAACCACTTTAATAATAATGGGAGATCTTTTTCTTCTAATTGTTTAAATTTGAAATTATATTTCATAAATCTTAATTTTATCTAAAAAATTATTTACTAAAATTTTTCACAAACCATAAGATTAAATCATCATCAAGAATAACAGTTTTACCTGGTTCTAATTTTTTACATTTATAAGTTATACCATTACCATCAGGAATATAACCTCTTTTAATATAAAGTCTTTGTGCATTGCCATAATCTTCATAAAGCCCTACACCAAGGCCAACATAGGGCCCCATTTTTTGTGCTTGGCTTTCAGCCAAATCAAGCAATTTTGATCCTATGCCCTGTTTTCTAAATTTAGGCAGCACATTTAAATCGCTAATTTCTGGGATATTTTGATTTCTAAAAAATTTGTATTCTGGTAATAAATTTAAAGTAACATATCCAACAAAAATATCTTTTATAAAAGCTACCCAAATATATCGGGTATTATTTTCTTGTTCTTCAATATATTTATAAAAAATAGATTCTGGTTTATTCCAACCCAATTCATCAAAAGCAGAGATTATAACTGAAATATCTTTTTGGTATAATTTTCTAAATTCGATTTGCATACTAACTCTCTTAATATTATTTACAAAAATCCCACAAGTTGCGGGGTTTTGTAAATAATATTAATTTTTATTTTTAATTTATAGAGTTAAAAATTTTGTAAGCATTATCCAAAACTTTAGGATTAAAGCCTTTCAATTTCAAAAGATCTAAAGCAATTCTTTGATTTGAAATACCCTCTTCCAATTTATAAGGGTAAATAAAACTACCATCACTATTTTTAATAACAGACACTTTATAATTCTTAAAAGCACCTTGGGTATCTTTTCCTAGTTCAGTAAGTTTTTTGAAATGTGTTGCTACTAGACATATGTTATTTGGAAAGGTTGCTAAAGTTTCTGCTATTCCATAAGCACCAGATAAACCCTCATCAGGATCTGTTCCTGTAAAAATTTCATCCATAATAACAAAACTAAATTCGTTTTTCTTTAAAGACTCTACTGAATTTATAAAATCTAACGCCCTATCCATTTCTGCTTGAAATAAAGATTTTTCACCTATCTCATCTGTTATATTCAAGTAAGTTTTTATATTACAGAAAGGCGTAATTATAATCTTACTAGATGGCGCAATGCCAATTGTTTGTGCCAATAATAAGTTAATTATAATACTTTTTAGAACAGTAGATTTACCACCAGCATTTGGGCCAGTCAAAACAATATTGTTATTTTTGTTACCAATTTCAAAATCATTTGTAACTATTTTTTCTACATCAAGAAAAGGTGTCCAAAAATCTTTAAGATAAATATATGGTTTAGCCTGATTAACTTCATCTGGTTTTAGATATTCTACAAAAGAGTATTTCGCATTAACATTATTTTCAAACTTTTTATAAAGCTTTGCTATTGATAAATAAGCATCTATTTGTCCAATGACTTCCAGCGAGCTTATAAATTTATCTTTTTCTTGCTGCATTAATTGAAAGCTTGATAAAGCCTTACCCTTATTAGAGAGTATAGATGCTTCTTTTTTGAATGTATCAGTTTTTAAATTTTCTAAAAGTTTTTTTAAATCACTATTTTCTTTAGAATTATTTTTTAGTAAATTTTTTATTACTTTAATATCTTCTAAATTACTTTTTAAAGTTTCATTTGAAGAAATAGTATTATAGATACTCTGTGTTAATAGAGTATATTTTGCTAAAGCATTTGTTTTTTCATGAAGTTGATTTTTGAGATCAAAAATACTTCTTTGTATTTTTAATACTTGCGGCAAAATGTAAAATTCGAAAAATGCAAAATAACCACCATTAAAAGCCATATTTAATTTGCTGTTTGCATTTTGACTTATTAATGGATCTTTCCAAATTTTATTTAAATAAAATAAAGCAGTTGCAGGTGCTCCAACTTTATGTATTAGCTGAAACATCCCATAATTTATGGTATCCATAACATGATAAAAGTTTAATAATTCAGAGTTTTTATTAAATATCTGACCTTTTATGCTATTAGGATTGGAAAAAATAATTGTATATAAAATTTTTTCCAGTTCACTGCTCATTTTTTTCCAAAACCATATAAGCTCACTTTCTACGATTTTTATATCTTTTAATTTTTTATCAAGCGAATTAAATAATGTTTTATTATCAATTAGCTCTTTAATAATAGCCTGTCTTTGCGTAAGAACTTCTATGTTTGCTGTAGGCTGAAACAGCATTTTTGCAAGATAAATTTTTCCAATTAAAGTATTTGTGTTATCTATTTTGCAAAGAAGATTATTTTGTTTGTTATTTGTAGATTTGCTACAAAAGAATTCAAGATCATAATATAAATTGTCATTTACTATTTTTTCTTCAGTTAAATTTTTTATCTCTTTTGAATTTGAAAATATTCTAAAAATTATTTTTAGTTGCTCTTCCTCTGTTAATTTATCATTTTCTATTTTGGGTATAACTTCAAATTCTTTTGGCTTTGCTTTTTCTTTTACTTCTTCTTTATTCAAATCTAATAAAGAATTTATTGTGCTTTCTTGAGTTATGAAATTAGTTAACAAAAATTTTGCTATCTTGGGATAAGGATTATTTTCTCCAGGCTTTACATTTGAAGCAACATCTGAGCCTATATTTGAACCAATTTCTAAATTTACATTTGAACCAATATTTGCACTAATATTTGAAAATAATATGCAAAAAAATAAGAAGACAATTTTTTTCGATATATTCAATATATACATAAAAACCCCAAACAGATTTAAAAAAACCAACAAATAAAACCAAACAAATTTAAAAAATAAAAATTTTTAATTAATTCTCTGTAAAATCCAATCAGAAATTATTTTTAAAGCTTCAGGAGCAAAAGTTTCCTCTATTTTTCCATATTCTTCTGGCGATCCAGTTTGGCAAGTTTGAAAAAGATGATTGAGTTTTGGAAGTTGTAAAATTGTGTAATCATTGTTTTCAGCCTCTTTGAGCGCTTGAGCAATAACAGGGAGATTTTGTTTAGGTGAAACTTGCAAATCAAGTTCTCCATTTAGCACAAGTATTGGAACTTTAACTTGTTTTAGTACAGATGATGGTTCAAAATTAATAAAAAAACGAAACCATCCTGAATTAACACGTTTAACTATTAAATCTCTAATTTTTTCATTAAAAATTTCTGTAAAATCTTTTTTTTGATCTTCAGATAATGTATTTAACCATTGCACAATTGTTTCATGCATTTGCCTTTCAGCGGTCTCTAAATTTGTTTCTCTTTTTAATATTTCAAACAATCGCTTATCAAAGTTGTAACCAAGCTCAATCATTTCTTCACTTTTTCCATTTGCGCGCAAAATCAAACCTTTTTGTTTATAGAGAATCTCTTCCCCATTAACACCAGGACCTGCAAGCATTATAACAAAGGCAATATTTGATGATTTAGCTGCAACCATAGGACCTATAATTCCACCTTCACTATGACCAATTAAACCTATTTGTTTTGGATTTATATCTTTACGAGTTTTCAGATACTCAACACCTGCTAATACATCGCTGGCAAAATCTTCGGTTGTTGCCATTTCATAATTTCCAGTTGATTTACCACAACCTCGTTTATCAAAGCGCAATACCGCAATGCCATGGCGCGTTAAATAGTCGGCAAGCACAAGAAGTATTTTATGTCGTCCACATACATACTCATCTCGATTTTGCCGTCCAGATCCAGCAATCAGCAAAACTGCCGCGTGCAATTTGTTTGTTTTAGGAAGCGTTAATGTTCCTGAGAGAGAAATTCCTGCTGTTTTATTTTTATATTTAACTTCCGCTACATTATAAGGATATGGAGGGAATGGTTCTTGAGGAACATATAAAAAAGCATAAGTTGTGAAAAAAAATGCAAAAAACAAAAATTTGATTTTTTTTACAGGCATAAGCCTTTTTATCATATGTCCAGATCCCCACTTAGGTAATTATTTTTTTATTATTTTGTTCAATTTCAATTGACTAATAAAAAGCTTATAGCATTTTTAATGCATTTCAAGCATTAATTCAAAAAATTGCGTCAATTTCAAATTGTAAAAACAAGCAACTTCATTTCATATATAAAAACTTTAACAAATGTTGCAAAATATGTAGTCTTTTTTCTACAATCGACATACAATATACAATTCTAAATACAATTCTAATTTGTTTGGGTAATTTTTTATATCAATAATATTGGGAAAGAGCTAGTCATGAAAAATGCAAAAAAAATCTTTTTCAATTTTTTCATATTTCTTTTTTTACACATTTTTTGCTTCCTTCCATTAAAATCAATGCCCGAGACCGCTAATTTTTGTGATTCTCATAATTTTGACGAAAAATTTTATATATATGGCAAACCAAAATATTGTTTGAATTTAGCACAATATTTATTTGTTTTTTCGAATGAAAATTTAAGATTATCAATCAACAAAATTAGAGAAATACAGAAATTTTACGAAGAAAAAAAAGCATATTACAAAAGCCAAAAGACAAATGATCAAGCTGATTTAGAAGAATGTCGCAGTAACTATTATGCGACAATTCTTATGTTAATGAAAAAAATCAATAATGAATGCAGATTGATACAAATAGAAATTTTAACTAATTTATTTAATAAACCCAATTCTGAACTTGAAATTTTTTTTCCAGTAGAAATAATAAAACCATTAAAATTAAAAATATCTAAAACATTTTATTTAGATTTAAATATTGAAGAGTCAATCGTAGAAATAATTGATTTGATAAAAAAATGATCAATATCATTTAATTACAGGAATACCTATAATTTTAGGCTCATGTCCCATTTTATTCATGCATGTTAAAAAAGATTTAATATCAAAAGTTACTGTCATATCATTTCTTAGTGGGTGAAATGCTGCAGATCCAGCTTTTATAAAATCTTCATCAAGAACAAAGGTAACTTTCTTTTGTTCATCAAATAACAATCCCAATGGAGTTACAGAACCTGGTGTTAATTTTAAAAGTTCAAGCAATTCTTCTGCTTTTCCAAAAGAAAAACGACCACAACCTAATATTACATTCAAAGTTTTTAAATCAACTTTTTTATCTTCAGCAACACTGACAAGAAAAAAATTATTATTTTTATCTTTTAAAAAAAGATTTTTTGATTGTAGCCCTGGTATTGTTTTAGTGGCATAATTTTCACTTAAAACAGGTTTATCTTCAGCTTTAAAAACCGGCTGGTGCTTAAAAAGTTTATATTCAATATTATTGTTTTTTAAAAAATCAAATAAAATTTGTTCGTTCATAAGATTTCAAAATTTTTTAAATTTTATTACTCTACTTCTTTGTACTGTTCAACTGTCCATTCAGGTGCAGAAATAAGTAAAGTTTTCAAATTATCACCCTGAACCCAATACCAATTATTTTTACTTAAGAACAATGCATCATTTGTCTCAATTGTAAAATTCTGATCTTTGGTATGCACAATCCCATTACCAGAAAGAACAAAATAAACTAAATCACATTTTGTGTTTAAAGCTTTTTTGTTTGAATCAATAGGATATCTGCCATTTATAACAGCTTGTGCAATTCCAAGAGCTGGTTTATCAAAAACATATTCACTAATAATACAAGCGGTACCACTTTTTTTAATAAAAACTTGATTAGATTTAATTAATTTATTCATACATTTAAATCTTAAATAACATTTAATTTATGCTTTTAGCATATCAAAATCTATTTTTTCTTCCACGCCAATATTTTGCAAAAAAGTTTCATCATGAGAAACTACAATTAATGCACCTTTATAATTTTTCAAAGCCTTTTCCATACTTGCAATACTATCAAGATCCATATTATTTGTTGGTTCATCAAGCAAAATAAGTTGAGGGGGAGTATCACCCATCAAAACACAAGCAAGAGCAGCTTTCATGCGTTCTCCACCACTTAAATTTTTTACTTTGTTAAGTGCAGCATCATGCTCAAAAAGAAACGCTGCAAGACGTAATCTACAGTCTGTTTCTTTTGTTTCTGGGTTTAATTTTTTAAAATTTTCAAGCACACTTAAGTCTGGATCTAAGATACTTAAAAATTGGTCGAGATATGCAAAGAGCTCAACACCAATATTTATAAAGCCAGAATTTGGCTCAAGTTTTTTGTTTATTAATTTTAATAAAGTCGTTTTGCCACTACCGTTTTTTCCTGAAATTTCAATTCTTTTTGGACCCACTATAGTTAAATTAAAATTTGATATGCATGGTTTACAATCTGGGTAGGCAAAAGTAAGATTTTGAATTTCTAAAACTTTTTTTGTGTTATGCACCCTTGTAGCTTCAAGTTCAAAATCTAAAAAATCTTTTTGTTCTAATTTAGATTTTGCTTCTATAAATTTATTTTTAACAGATTCAAGCTGTTTATCTGTTCGTCTTTCTAGTTTGCTTTTTGTAACTTCAGCTCGATTTTTATGATAATCAAGCAGCATTTTGGGTTGGCTTCCACTTTTGCGAGCTTTATTGCCCATTGCAACTCTTTTATCAAAAGCTTCTTTGCTTTTTTGAACAATTTTTTTAGTTTTACTCAAACCTTTTTTTGCATCAGTAATATCTTGCTTTAAAGCTTCTTGCTCTATTCTTTTTTGTTCAACATAATCAGCATAATTTCCACCATAGGATTTAATTCCTAAAGAAGATAATTCTAGTATTTGATCCATTAAAGATAAAAGCTGTCGATCATGACTAACTATTAAAAATCCAAGATTAGAATTTTTTATAATATCATAGAGTGCAAGTCTAGATTCATAATCCAAATTATTTGTAGGTTCATCAAGAATTAAAAAATCTGGTTCTTGCATAAGCAGGCTAGCAAAAAAAACTCTTGTAATCTGTCCGCCACTCAGAGTTTTAATTTTTCTTGATAAATTTAACTCAGACAAATTACATTGATGCAAAGTTTTTTCAGCTCTTTGTTTAAAATCCCAATCCTGACCAATAATTTCAAAATCAAAATCAGTGCCATTGCCAGAATTTATATTTTCAAATGCTTTAATTTTTTCTTCTATTCCTAAAACGCTTGAAATGGTTTTCTCTGGATCAACAGTAAAATTCTGGGGCAAGTAACATACTACGCCCTTCGTGGCTACGGATGTCAGGCCAATTTTGCCCGAAGAGTAAACAATACCTGTCTCAGGTTTTAATTCTCCAACAAGTAATCGAATTAGTGTAGTTTTGCCCACACCATTGCTGCCGACTAAGCCTGTTTTTTCTCTGCCTAAGCTTATAGAAAGATTATTAAAAAGTTTTCTGTCACCAACAGAATAAGATAAATTTTCACAAACTAGATTTATTTTAGACATACTAAGCCTTTCCAAAAAATTTATAAAATTACATTAATAATAATTAAGTAATAGAAAGGGCCCGACTTCCACCGTCGCTAAAGCTATGGCGGACAGGTCGACGGGCAGGCTTATTATCTGTCAAAATTCAATATATTTGATAGAAAAAGCCCTAAAAAGAAATAAGGCTAGAAATTTTCACTATGAATCCTTTTAATTTTTTAAAAAAAACATAAATTTATACATATTTTGCAATATATTAAGTTTAATGATAATTTAATTATTAACAAATTGTTAATAATTCGTCAAATTAAGATCAAATTAAAGGCAAAGTTATGTTTGATTGCCACGTACATTCTAATTATTCAGATGACTCAAAAACAAAAGCTATAGATTATTGTAATATTGCTATAAAAAATAATATTTTAGGCTTAACTTTTACAGATCATTATGAGATAGATTATCCAAATCCCAAATATAATTTTAAATTCGATTTTGATAAAAGATTAAAAGAACTAAATATTTTACAAAATAATTTTGGTAAAAATTTGAAAATTTTACAGGGTTTAGAAATTGGTATTCAAAAACACGTTTTGCTAGAACTTACAAAGGTGAGTAAAAGTTTTGATTTTGATTTTATAATAGCTTCTATTCACTCTTTAGACCATCAAGATATATCCAGCCCTAATTATTATATAGATAAAGATAAAAAACAGATTTTAACAAAATATTTACAAGAAATTTATTACTCTGTAACTAATTTTTCTAATTTTGACATAATAGCTCATATTGGATATCCAAGACGTTATTATAATTTTTCTGATAACAGCATGGCTTATAAAGATTACTCTGATTTGATTGACATGATTTTAAAAAAAATTATTGATCTTGGACACGGTATAGAAGCAAACAGTTCTGGTTACAGATATTCACTTGATTGTCCAATTCCAAGCTATGATATTTTGAAGCGCTATCGTGAATTAGGCGGTGAAATTCTTACCATTGGTTCTGATGCTCACATAGAAAACAATATTGGTTATTTTTTTGAAGTCACCAAAAATAATTTAAAAGATATAGGCTTTAAGTATTTAGCTTATTTTGAAAAGAGAAAACCTGTTTTTTATAAAATTTAAATAAATCTAAAAAATAGTTTCTTGAAGCATATTTTTTGGAATATTTAAACCCAAATATTTTAATATAGTTGGCGCAATGTTTGCCAAACTTAATTTAGAATTAATATATAAATTAGGCTTTTTTAAAATATCTTCCCCATTTTTAAACTTTTTATTAATCATCATAAAAATAACAGGATTATTTGTATGAGCAGTTATAGGCTCTCCAGTTTTTTCATCAATCATACTTTCAGCTTTGCCATGATCTCCTGTTATAAAAATAGTGCCGTCTAAATCTTCTACAATTTTTTGATATAAAATACCAAGTTGCTTATCAATAAATTCGCAAGCCTTTACAGTAGCATCAAAATTTCCAGAGTGTCCAACCATATCCGGGTTAGCATAATTAACCAAATAAAAATATGCTGGACCATTTTTTAAAGAATATAAAATTTCTTGAGTTATTTTTTCAGCTGACATTTCTGGATATTCTACATAATTTTTTACTTTTATTGATGGTATTAATTTGCGAATTTCATTAGGTAATTGTTTTTCACAAAGGCCTCTAAAAAAATATGTTACATGAGCATACTTTTCTGTTTCAGCAATAACAAAAACTTTTTTGCCATGTGTTTGTTCAGCAATCTCATCTAAAAGAGTATGTTTGATATTTTCTTTTTCAAAAAAAATATCATTATTAAAATTAACAAAATCTTTCTTGTACCGAACGGGGGTAATAAAAAAAGATAAAGTGTCATTTGTGCTATTTAAATTTTTCACTGAAAATTGGTCAAAGCTTGGATTTATAAAGCTCTCTGTTAACTGCATAGCCCTATCTGGTCTGAAATTAAAAAATATTATGCCATCGCTTTCTTTAATATACCCATCTTTCATAAGTAATACTGGTTCTACAAATTCATCTGTAATATTTTTATTATAAGATTCTTGTAAAACTTGCTGCCAATTTGAACCTGCTTTTAATTCTTTTATATTAAAATTACAAAGAGTATCGTAAGTTTTTTGTGTTCTATCCCAATTTTCATCTCTATCCATTGCATAAAAACGACCATGCAAGCTTGCAATTTTATAATTATTTTTATCGCAAACTGTCTCTAATTCTTGCAAATATTTTGCTGCAGATTTGGGGGATACATCACGTCCATCAAGAAATGCGTGCACATAAACATTTTTTAAATTTAAATTTTTTGCCAATTTAATTAATGCAAATAGATGTTTAATATAACTATGAACCCCCGCATCAGAAAGCAATCCCATTAAATGCAAAGATTTATTTAATTTTTTAATTTTTTCAAAATTATGAATTAAAGTTTTATTTTGAAATAAAGAACCATCTTCTACCACTTCATTAAATTTTACAAGATCGGTTTTAACAATCCGACCACATCCAATATTTGCATGACCAACTTCAGAATTTCCAATAAAGCCTGGCATCAAACCAACGAATTCTCCTGAAGCCTGAATTAGCGTATTTGGATACTCAATTAAAAATTTGTTCCAATTTGGCATATTAGCTTTTTTTATTGCATTTCCAAAAGTATCTTTGTTGTAACCAAAGCCATCTAATATTAATAACATTGTAGGTGTTTCTTTTTGTTTAGACATTAAAATCTCCAATTTAGTTTTTATTTAAATTTTTAATAAAATTTGTTAATTTGTATTTTAACTATAAAATAATCCGTTAGTTATTTTTTTTAAACTTTTTTATTTTGAGAGCTAATTTTATGATAAAAAATTTACGATTTATTTTGCCATTATATCTAATAACCACAAATTTTATGTATTTGACTTCGACTTTAACTGCATCACAAGAAAATAACGATAATTTTCACATCGATCAAGTAATTGAAGAAAAACAAGAGCAATTACCGGATCAGAACAAAAATTTTATTAAAGATATAGAGTTAAACGAAAGCACTGAAAATCTAGATAACATAAATATAGCCGATATAGATGATATAGTTATACCTGAAGAAAAAGAACTTAAAAAATTTAGTATAAAAGAAATTTTTGCTCTTATAAAACTTCAAGCATCAAAAGTAAGTATTGCAACTTATGCAGGTATAACCGTTGGTTTAGTTGCACTTGGTTCAGGCTGCGCATATTTGATTTTACGAAAAAAACATAAATAATTTATGCTTTCAGAAAAACATATTTTTGCAATTTATTTAAATAATTTATCTGAATTAAATAATTTAGTTACAGAAGAAAATTTACTACTACAAGACAAAGAATTAAATCAAAGAATAATAAAAATATTAAGACTTGAAACTGGCGATATAATTATTCTGTTTGATTCTAAAATAAATTTAGAATTAGAAATTTTGCAAACCAAACAAGATAAAGTTTTAGGCAAAATTTTAAAAATCCAAGATAATAAAAAAATAATTCCTGAAATTATACTAGCTGTTGGATTACTAAAAAAATCTTCTTTTGAAGAAATTTTGTATGTTGCAGCTCAAATGGGAGTTACACAAATTCAACCAATTTTGTCTGAGAAAATTCAAAAAAATTGGTTTATAGAAAAAGATTTAAATCGTTTAAATAAAATTTTGATTTCTGCATGTGAACAATCAAAAAATTTTTTTGTACCCGAATTACTAACACCCATCAAATTAGATAAATTTCTAAATAATACTTTAAATAGTAATCTAAAAAAATACAAAAAAATTTGTTTTGAACCAGAACATCAAAAATTAATTAAATTATTACAAGACTGTAACAAAAATCCTGAAAACTTAGTTTTACTTTTTGGTCCTGAGGGTGGCTTTTCTAATCAAGAATTAGATTTAATAAAAAAAAATAATTTTGATTTTTATGAACTTACTCCAACAATATTAAGATCAGTGGAAGCCATAACTGTAGGATTAGGAGTTATTAGATCTATTTTTTAAAAAGTTCGTATGGTTCAACAAGCTCATCACAAACTTAATAACGCAACTTGATACAAAAACAATTTATTTTTTTACTGCAAAAGTTTGAGATTTTAAATAAGCAGGCAAAAGTTTATAAACAAAATTTTTATCAGAGTTATATTTTTCAATTCCCATTTTGGCTATTTGTTCAGTAGAACAAACTTGTAAAATTTCAGTAAAAAAAATTGCCTGAGATTTTAAAATATCTTGAATTAATTTTTTATGAAGAGTTGTGCCATTACCAGAAAACAAAATATTTTTATCACCCAAATTTTTTTTAATTTCGTTTAGAAAAAAATCTATTTTTACATAATTTTTCTCTAAATTTTTAATTTCTATTTTTTTTAAAATATTATTTTCTATTTTATTGATTTCAAAAAAAACTTCGTCATTATAGGCATTCAAGAGCGTTATTAACAAATTTGCTTTTAAATTTTTATATTTATTTTGTAAAAGATCAAATGTTTCAAGGCTAAGAGCATGAAGCCCGTCTATGCCTATTAATGGTATTTTGTGAGCAAAACTTATACCATTTACTGTCGTTATAGCGACTCTTAACGATGTAAATGCACCAGGGCCATGGTCAACACAAATGAAATTTAAATCAGATATTTTTAAAGAATTTTTTTCTAAAAATTCTTGGATTAATGGAATAAGTATTGAACTAGCTTTTTTATTGCTTTCTTCAATTTTTTTGATAAGAATATTTTTTTTAAACAAAGATAGCTCCAGACCAGAATAACTAGCCTGGAGACTTAAAAAATTTAGGTTTATCATGCTAATCTAATCTTGATGCTTCTTAACTTTCTGTTTTTGGTAAAATATACTAAAGACATCGTCCTTTATTGTATTTTCTTTTTTTTCTATGATCTTACCACAATTCAAACACTTCCAACCTTCGAAGTTGATGAAGTGGTCAAAGAACGATTGCATTGTCATTAAACCATCGCACTTTGGGCACTTCATAATACCTACCCTCCTTTACATGATAAAAAAATTTCTTATTACTACTCAAAGTCATTAAAGCATTTTTTTATTGAATTGTAAAAAAAACAAAAATTTAGATAAAATATTCACTTATTAAGTATTATTTTTGAAATACAAAAATTATTTATTAAAAAATAACCTATCCAAATAACTTTGCAGAATGAAGGCAGCCGCTATCGAGTGACTATCTATTTTTTTTTGTTTCTCTTTATATTTTTTTCCCAAAAGATTTTCGGCTCTTTTACTACTCAGTCTTTCATCAAATAAAATCCATTTTAATTGATGAAATTTTTGCTCCAAAATTTTTTTTTGAGATGCTATCTTTTTTGTTTGTTCACTTTGAGTCCCTGAAAGAGTTTGAGGGTAACCAATAATAATTTCTTCTATACCCTCTTGCTCAATTGTTTCAGATATAAAAGAATCAAGTTCTTGTATATCAATTGTTTTATATGGTTTACAAGAAATTCCCAATTCATCAGAAATGGCAGAGCCCACCCATTTATCACCAAGATCCAGAGCTAAAATTTTCATAAAAAACTCATATAAAATGTAAAAATTGCAAAAAATATAAAAATACTTATTAAGATAATAATATAAAAATAGATTTTAAGGCTAAAAAAATTAAAATAAAAGGATTTTAGAGTGATACAAAAAGAAAAAAATGCCATCTATATAATAGATGGATCTTCACTTTTATACAGGTCTTATTATGGTTTACGATCACTAAGAACATCTTCTGGTTTATCAACGCAAGCAACTTACGGTTTTTGTAGAACATTACAAAAATTAATAGATAAATTTGACATAAAAAAAATGATTCTTGTTTGGGATAGTAAAGGTAAAACGTTTAGATCCGATATTTACGACAAATATAAGGCAACGCGTCAAGCACCCCCTAGCGATTTATTTATCCAAAAAGAACAAATAGTAAATATCGCAAATGCTATCAATTTATTACAAATTCAAAAATCCGGATATGAAGCAGATGACCTGATAGCCTCTATAGTAAAAATATATAAATCAAAGGAAATTGTAATAGTTGGTCCAGATAAAGACTTATTTCAATTATTATCTGACAATGTAGTTATTTATGACCCATTTAAAGATGAAATAATAGACAAAACTATTTTTGAAAAAACAAAGGGAATTTCTCCTCAAAAACTTAAATTTTTTTATTCTCTAGTGGGTGACTCTTCTGACAATATTCCCGGAGTCAAAGGCATAGGACAAAAGACGGCACTAGAACTCGTTAATAGTTTTGATTCTTTGCAAGATCTATACAAAAATTTAGACAAAATCAAAAAAGATAAAACTAGAGAGTTGTTATTAAATAATAAAGATAATGCATTTTTAAGTGAAAAACTTTTTAAGTTAGAAGAAATAGATTTAAATTTAAAAGAAAAAGACTTTGATTTTGATGAAAAAAATTGGATACATGCAATCTCATATTTTAAAGAATTTGAATTCAAAAGCTTATTAAAAACTTTAGAAAAACAGTATCCAGAAACTAAAATCGCTGAAAAACAAGAAAAAAATTTAAAACAAACACAGCTTTCTTTGTTTAACAGCACAGAAAAAATAGAGCAACAAGATATAATCGAAGAAGATAACAGCTGGCAATATTATGTTATTAATAAAATAGAAGAACTAGAAAAATTTTTAAATAAAATAAAAACTGTATCAGAAATAGCTTTAGACACAGAAACAACCGGATTAAGTCCATTGCAAGATAAATTAGTAGGACTATCTATCGCTTTTAACAAAAATGAATCTTATTATATAAGCTTAGTTGAGATAGGCGTTGAAATTGGTTTAAAAATTTTAGAACCAACTTTTAAAAATAATAATATTAAAAAAATATTGCATAATACTAAATTCGACCAATTGGTTTTATATAATAATGGTCAAGAAATAAAAAAAATAATTTTCGACACACTAATCGCTGCAAATTTAGTAAGAACAGATGAGAACGAAAAAATAAACTTGAAATATCTTTCAAAAAAATATTTAAACCAAGATATGGCTACATTTAAAGATATTTTAGGAAAATATAAACATTTTGGTGAAATTCCAATACAAACAGCAGCAAAATATGCAGCACATGATGCTTTACAAACATATAAACTAAAATTTGTTTTAGAAGAAAAATTAAATCAAGATGAAAAACTAAAAAATATCTTTGAAAATATAGAAATGCCATTATCCCAGGTTTTATTTGAAATGGAATATTTTGGCATAACTTTAGACGCTGATAAGCTAAAAGAAATTGGTAAAGAAATAAAAAAAGATTTAGAAAATATAAAAATAAAAATTTTAGCAACTATAGAAACTAAAGAAAGATATAAAAAAGAACAAATTAACTTAAATTCACCACAACAAATAGAAACTTTATTGTTTGATGAATTAAAATTACCAGTAATAAAAAAGGGACAAAAAGGTCAACGAAGCACAGGACAAGAAGTGTTACAAGAATTAAGCAAAATTCATCCAGTTCCTGGTATGTTAATAAAATACAGAGAACTAGCAAAACTTGATAGCACTTACGTAGATCCATTAATTAAAAATATGAATCCAAAAACAGGTAGAATTCATACTTCTTTTAGCCAAACTATGGTTGCAACAGGTAGACTGTCTAGCTCAGAACCAAATTTACAAAATATACCAACAGCCCAAGGTTATGGAATAAAAATAAGATCAGCATTCGTTGCCCCAGCCGGAAAACTATTTTTATCTGCAGACTATTCACAAATTGAATTAAGAATCTTAGCTCATATGTCAAAAGATAAAAAATTAATAGATGCTTTTTTGCATGACAAAGACATTCATGCATATACCGCTAGTCAAATATTTGATGTTCCTATAGAGAAAATAGTACACGAACAAAGACAAACTGCTAAAAGAATAAATTTCGGCATAGTTTATGGTCAAACACCATTTGGATTATCGCAAGAATTAGGAATAAAACCAAGTCAAGCAAAAGAATATATAGATAAATATTTTCAAGAACATCAGGGAGTTGTTCAATGGATAGAAAAAACAATAGAACAAGCAAAACAAGATGGCTATGTACAAACCTGGTTAGGTCGGCGCCGTTATGTCCCAGACATAAATGAAAAAAATAGTACTCTTTTTAATATGGCAAAAAGAATAGCTATAAATAGCCCAATGCAGGGAACTGCCGCAGAAATTGTAAAAATAGCCATGATCAACTTAAATAATATATTTAAAAGAAAAAAAATGGATGCACATATAATATTACAAATTCATGACGAACTTATTATAGAATGCTTAAAGGAAGATATACAAAAAATTGAACCTATCGTAGAAAAAGCAATGAACACAGTTGTAGATTGGGATATTCCTTTAAAAACAACCATAAGAATCGGTGAAAATTGGGAACAAATAACCAAGTAAATATAGCAAAATATTTTTGACTTTTATTTAAAAAGAAGGCAAAATATACATGTTTAATTCGTTTTTAATATTTTTTCTTTAAATTAATGAAATTAATGGTTTTTAAAGTAAAATTAAACTCAAAAATGTAATTTTCTAATAAAGTAAAGGATTCAAAATGGCAACGAGTAAAAGCGGCGGCTCTACGAGTAATGGTCGTGAAAGTCAAAGTAAACGCTTAGGCTGTAAAAGATTTGGTGGACAAGGGGTAAAATGTGGAGAAATTTTGGTCCGTCAGAGAGGAACTAAATTCTTTCCTGGTGTTGGAGTAAAAAAAGCAGGAGATGATACTCTTTTTGCCATGAAAGACGGCTTTGTCAAATTTCATGTTGGATTAAAAGGAAAAAAATTTGTATCAATAGTAGAAGAAGTATCTTAATTTATAGGAAGAGTAGGAAAAATCATGGTAACTCGCAAAATTGATTTTTTAAAATATCGTTATATATGTTTATCAGCTTCTGTTTTATTGTTAATTTTTGGTTGTATTCTATATTTTGCAAAAGGCGGTTTTAAATATAGTATAGACTTTGTTGGAGGAGCTGAAATAAGAGCATCATTTCAAGAACCAATTAAAGCAAATGTTTTAAGAGACGCTCTTTCAAAAAAAGGCTGGCATGATTATAATTTGCAAAGCATTGGAAACTCAGAGAAAGAGTATTTTATAAGAGTAAGTGGTCAAATAAAAAATTTAGAAGATAGGTTTTCTCAAGATATAAAATCTGAAATTTCTTCAAATCAGATGATCGTTGAAAATATAGATTATGTTGGCGCTGAAGTTGGTAAAGAAATGAAAAATAATGCATTAATTGCAATTATTTTATCTCTTTTTGTTTTACTAGGGTATATAACAATTAGATCTAAATACGCTTATGCTGTTGGAGCTATTGTTGCATTAATTCACGACCTTTTGGCAGTTTTAGTATTTTTATTAATATTTAATGAACTTATTTCAGTTAATATTTTAGCTGCAATTTTATCTATTTTAGGCTATTCTTTAAACGACACAATCGTTATTTTTAATAGAATTCGCGAAAATTTAAAAAAACATAAAGATATGTCTTCTTATGACCTAGTTAATTTAAGCATAAATCAAACACTTACTAGAACTTTACTTGTTAGTTTCGCTACTTTATTGGCTGTATTATCTTTTTACATTTTTGGTGGAGAAGTTTTAAGAGGCTTTTCATTTGCCATGTTAATAGGCATAATTGTTGGTACATATTCTTCGATATATATTGCTAGTCCTATAATGATGTTGTTTGGAGGTCTTTCTGTTAGAAAATAACTAACATTTGAAAATTAAAGTTATTTAATAAATAATTATTTTAAATTGTTAGTTTCTGTTTTTTAAAATTTGATTTTGTTTTTTTATTTCTAATTTTTTAATAAATATAATAAATATAAAGTTGGTATGATGAAAAAATCTAATGATGTAACTAATAAAAAATCTGTTACTGAAAAAAAAAGTAGTAACAAAAAATCTGAAGGAAATCAAAGCGACTTAACGCAAAATTTTAATTTAAATAATGATAATAATTTAGATTTAGAAACTAATATTAATCAAGATTTAAAAAGTAGCTCTTCAAGCTATTCTGAATCAGAATCAATTCCTGAAACAACACAAAAAGATTTGATTGATCAAGAATTAGAACAAAATCTTAATCAAGAAATTAAAAAAACAGAAATCAGCAATAATAATAATAATAATAATAATAATAATACAAATGATAAGATAAAAGGCTCTGTTAATGTCCAAGAATTAAAAGAAATGCCTATTACAGATCTTGTAAAATATGCTTTAGATCTTGGAATAAAAGATGCAGCCAGCTTAAGAAAACAAGAAATTATTTTTAAAATTTTAGAATTCTTATCAAATAAAAAAATTGATATTTTCGGTGAAGGAATATTAGAAAGACTTCCTGATGGTTTTGGTTTTTTAAGATCTCCTAAATTTAATTATATGCCAGGACCTGACGATATTTATGTTTCACCTGTTCATATAAAAAGATTTGGTTTACGTACAGGCGATGTTATCAAGGGAACATTAAGAAAACCCAAAGAAGGTGAAAAATATTTTGCTTTACAAAGAGTTGAAAGTGTAAATTTTCAACTTCCTACAAGTTCTCACAGTAAAACTGTTTTTGAAAATCTAACTCCTGTTTTTCCGGATGAAAAATTCAACCTTGAAGGCGATCCTTCAATAATAGCTACAAGATTAATGGATCTTTTTGCACCTATAGGTAAAGGACAAAGGGGTATGATAGTTGCTCCTCCAAAGACTGGTAAAACTACTCTTTTGAAAGAAATAGCAAATACTATTACTAGAAATCATCCAGAAGTAATAATGCTCATTCTCTTGATTGATGAACGTCCAGAAGAAGTAACCGATATGCAACGTTCTGTTAAAGCTGAGGTTGTAAGCTCAACTTTTGATGAATATGCTACAAGACACGTTCAAGTAGCCGAAATTGTTTTGGCTAAAGCAAAACGTTTAGTAGAATGCGGTCATGATGTTGTTATTTTGCTAGATTCTTTGACAAGATTAGCAAGAGCATATAACACACTTGCACCTTCATCTGGTAAAGTTTTAAGTGGTGGTATTGATGCAAGCGCATTACAAAGACCTAAAAGATTTTTTGGTGCAGCTCGAAATGTAGAAGAAGGTGGTTCTTTAACCATAATAGCAACCGCTCTTGTTGAAACTGGATCCAGAATGGATGAAGTTATATTTGAAGAATTCAAAGGTACTGGTAACATGGAAATTCACTTAACACGTAAGCTTTCTAACAGAAGAGTTTACCCAGCCTTCGATTTGTTAAATTCTGGAACAAGAAAAGAAGAACTTCTTTTAAGTGAAGAAGATGTTAAAAAAATGTGGGTTTTACAAAAACTCTTAAACACTATGAGTACAATAGAAGGCATGGAATTTTTAATAGATAAAATGAAAAAAACAAAAACTAACGAAGAATTTTGGAAATTAATGAACAAAACCAAATCTTAAGTTTTTTATTTATATGTCTATAATTCTCGGGATAGAAACGTCATGCGACGAAACAGCCGCATCTATTTATGATTCAAAGGAAAAAAGATTATTATCAAGTTCTCTTTTTTCTCAAATTAAGCTACATGAAATTTACGGGGGTGTTGTTCCTGAAATAGCATCCCGTTCTCATCTTGAGAAAATAGACGTTATTATTCAACGTGCTTTAGATCAAGCAAATATAACTTTAGATAATGTTGATTGTATTGCCATCACAAATAAACCTGGTTTAGTTGGTTCGCTTTTAATAGGTCTTTGTTTTGCAAAATCAATAGCATTTGTAAAAAATAAAAAATTAATAGCAGTTGATCACATTGAAGGCCACATATTTTCTTCTTATTTAAATCAAGATTTTACTGTTCGCCAAGATATAGAATTTCCTCATATATGCTTGTCAGCTTCTGGAGGCAGTACTGCATTTTATTTAGTAGAAGATTTTGGAAAATATAAAATTATAGGCCAAACTCTTGATGATGCCGCAGGGGAAGCTTTTGATAAGGTAGCTAAAATAATAGGTTTTGGATATCCCGGGGGTGCCATAATAGAAAAAAGTGCCCAAAAAGTTAATTTTGAAGATTTTTTTAAATATCCCCGCTTAAAAAATAAAAAAGATTTAAATTTAAGCTTTTCAGGATTAAAAACTGCAGTTCTTTATGATTTAATAAACAAAAATTTTTATGATTTAAAAACAGGTCCTAAAAATATTACTTCTGATATACAAGATCAAGTTTCAAGTTCACTTTTAGTTTGTATATCAAATATTTTTGAAGATAAAATAAAACAGGCATTTAAATTATACCCGCAAACAAAGGCTTTTACTTTTGTTGGCGGAGTTGCCTGTAACAATTACATTAAATCAAGATTAGAAAATGTATGCAAAAAACTAAACAAACATTTTGTCAGTCCACACAGTAAATTTTGCGGTGACAACGCCGCAATGGTCGCTTTTGTTGGAGGATACAAAACTACAAAAAACGATTTTGCTGATTTGTATTTAGACGTTTTAAAATAAATTTAATTAAAATTTTAATTTAAATATAGGTCAAATTTATGGATTTTATGAAAAATGTTGTACTTATTTTATGTTTGGTATTTTTATTAGGTTGCTTAAAATTTAGCGTAGACAATAATGATTTAAAAGCTTTTGATATTAATCAAATTACTTTAGATAATCAAACTTATCCAATTGTAGTTTTGGGTGGTGGTATAGGTGGGTTAACAGCTTCAATTTATCTGGCTCAAGCAAACGTAGAAACTTTTTTAATACAAGGTGATTTGCCTGGTGGCGCTCTAACAATGTCACAAAGTGTAAGAAATTGGCCATCAGAAATTGATATTCCAGGCAAAAACCTTATACAAAAAATTGAAAATCAAGCATTAAAAAATGGTGTTAAATTTATAAATGGTCAAGTAGAATCTGTAGATTTTTCTAATTGGCCATATATCATAAATTTAAAAACTGATGACAATAAAAAAACTATTAAAGCTCTATCTTGCATTATTGCAATGGGGGCAACACCAAATTTTTTAAATATCACAGGAGAAAAAGAATACTGGGGTAAAGGGGTTTCAAATTGTGCAATTTGCGATGGCTCTTTGTACAAAAATAAGGTAGTAGCAATAGTTGGCGCTGGCAATGCCGCTATTACAGAAGGGTTATATCTTGCGGATATAGCAAAAAAAGTTTATGTCTTTGTAAGAAAAGACTCTTTAAAAGTTTCAGGTAAATTTGTTGATGAATTTTTATCAAAGCCAAATGTAAAAATTTTATATAACACCCA
>Ga0265297_10001559_pt1 | contig 52899 bp, 104 predicted proteins | sample Munlanlwell13791_FD_192502 | JGI IMG/M metagenome (GOLD analysis project Ga0265297, IMG submission 192502) | Leachate microbial communities from a municipal landfill in Southern Ontario, Canada - Leachate well 137-91 | ecosystem: Engineered > Solid waste > Landfill > Unclassified | place...
GTCGGTGTTGGCGTCGGTGTTGGCGTCGGTGTTGGCGTCGGTGTTGGCGTCGGTGTTGGCGTCGGTGTTGGCGTCTTAAATGGATAAGGAAACGGGTCTACATAAGGTTGATTCCACGGATCAGGAATAGCCGGAGTAATAGGGGCTGACCTGCCAATAGCTTGTATAAATGGAACCTCAGTGCCAAGCGGTTTAGTTAACTCAAAAGGCGATACAGGCGTACCTTTAGTTCGATCTATCTTGACCTCATATCCTATTTCCTTCAATTCTACGGGGGTAAATGTACTAACCTTACCACCAGTTCCTATGGGCTGTCTAGTCTTTGGCATTCCTCCACCACCCATACCACCATATCTCTCCGCGAGTATATCATCAAAGTAATAAGGGAAAACAGAACTTACCGCATCTTTGCCATAAACATCTACGGCATTTTGCATATCCCTTTCGCCAACCACTCTTATCTCATCAACCAAATTGGTAGCTTTGTCAGCGATACTACCCTTTGATAGCGGCCTTTCTATTTTAGAGACTCCCTCACCTGTTTCTGAAAAAACTTTAGTTACATAGTAATCAGTGCCACCTATATCTTCAATTCTCCCCTCAAGGGTTTTAATCATTTGTTTGACAGGGTTTTCATTCACGATCTTTGGAATAGACTGCCCTTCTTTAATATCCTTATAGACAATACTAACAACCCCATCAAACAGGTTAGGGTCAGCCGATACATGGGGATACTTGAGGGTTGTTTTCCCAATATCTTCGGTGGGTATATACTTCCAAGCGCCACCTTCAGTAACTTCTATCTTGGGATTAGTTCTAGCAATTTCTATAGCTAACTCTGGTGGGGTTTGTAACCTTCTTGCATAACCAGTCAGTTCTTCACTCTGGACAATATAATCATCAGAGATAACCCCTTTAGCGACAAGCCGTTTCAACTCCGTATCACTAGGAGTAATCCCCAGTTCCCTCGCTTCACTTGCAAGAATATCCTTTGTGATACGTGCCCTCATTGGAGTGTATTGAGATTCTAGGGACTTTTGTATGGATGCTTCCGCTTTCAGGGCATCTTGAGTCAATTGAGGGTATAACAATTTTACTTGGTCGAACCCATATCCTTTAACTGCTGAAGCCAGACCATATTGATTTACTTCTTCTTGTATTCCCTGAATCGCATTACGGGCCGACGTTAAATCGCCCCTTATTTTGTAAAACTCAAATTCAGCAGGAGTAATAACATCAGCACTGACAACCTTATAAGGCGGTATATCATATCCTTTTGCAGTAGCGTTTTTATACTCTTTTACCCATGCTTTATAGTTGTCATCGGTAGCAAGAGCGTCTAATACTTGCTGTCTTATTGTCGGATTACGAGCTACTCCAACATCTGTTTCCAATTCCAGACCACGAACTTTCAGCATCTCTCCATTAGGCAGAATAATATCCCTTTGCGTTAACGGACTATTAAGTGTCGCTATCGTTTCGGTAGGTAATTGCCCCAACTGCTTCGCTTGTATATATTCTGTACTAGGTTTAACAATCCCAGTATCAGTTATCTTAGGTGGCCTATCTAAACCTTCATATGATACAACTGTCGATGGCTTATCAATTACCGCTTTAACTGCAAGCCGTTCTTGCCCCATACTAGGCGGGAATATTTCGGCTAAAGAACGCTGTGCGGCAACTGACTCATTCGCCACATCATTTATAAGTTGCAACCTACTCGTCAAATCTTTGGGAAGTTCATTGGCGATTGCCTGCTGTGCCGATAAAATATACTGGTCGGGATTAGCCCTCATGGCCATAACATACTTATTCATTACAGTCCCGCCATAACCAGTACTTTCTAACTCTTTGGCTGCAACCTGCAATAATTCAGCGTTATTGGTTTCAATAGCTAATTGAACCTTAGTCAAGGTTCTATTCAACTGCGTTTGCTGGAATTCGCTCAATGGAATACCGATCCTAACAGCATCCGCTCGTATCGCATTAGTTACAAACTCAGGTGTACCAGGAATAAGAACCCCGCCTCTTTCGTCAGTTGCCACACGAACTAATGTAGATATCACTGGCGATTGTAGTTTATTAGGTAGGGCCGAAAAAGCCGATAATGCGCCAAACGCTAACCCTACGTTACGTTCTGTAGGAGTTAACTCGCTCCAATTTGTCGCCACATTAAAACCAACAAATGCACCGTTGGCACCCATGATACCCTTAGTAATTATATTAGTTGCCGGAGTCACTTTAAGAGCCGGAACAGTCAGCATGGCGGCTGTTATCGCAGCATTAATGTATTCAGATGGAGTAGGGGTTTGCCCTGACAAAAACCTTAACGGGACAGTCGCTTCCGCAGCCGCTATCGCACTACCATATCCCCTGATTTGCTCAACTACACTTTTATCGTATGGGCTTAACGATTTCACGATAGACATATAATTACGAGCATCGGGATCACTAGCAAGTATTTGCGCTATCTGTTGTTTTTGCTCTTTGGTAGCAGACTGCCAAGCATCCATAGCTGCATACGGATCACCAAGTTTTAGCCCCGTTACTTGTGCTTCCGCTCTGATAATTGCCGGAATCATAATTACGGCCTTTGTCATATCAGCAGTTTTAGTAACTAGTATACTATCAATCTCTTGCTGAGTTCCAATAGTAGTTTGGGCAAAAGAACTAAGACTATCCACCCCCATAATCTGCTTGCCGGTTGGATCAGTACCATCGGATTTCGGATATCCTACGCCAACAAGTTTTTCCTGAGCCTCTGGACTGTTATTGTTAGCGACCAGATACCTGACTATATCATTATTAGTCAACCTCAAATCGTTAATCGTAGGCTCCGCATTCTGAGGTAAGATAGGCTTTGAAGCATAAGGTAAAAGATCATAAACTATTTGCCTATTCTTGCTATATGTATTCTGTATGTCTGCTAATTGCTGAAAATAAGCAGCTTCAGTTTTACTGCGTAGGGATTCAGCCGCTTGTTTAACAGATTCGTAAGATACCCCTGCTTTAACAATCTGGTTCGGATCAACATTCGCTCTGATTAGCGATTCCATCTCCGGCTGAGACAGATTCTTTATATCGGCAATCTTTATATTATTGAGTATCGCAATACTAGAAATCAGCCCTTGAGCTAAAGACTGATCAATTTGTTGTGTTTGCTGTCCTGCAACTTGCGCTTTCTGTTCTGCGATCAACTGTCTAAGGTCAGCCTTAGCGACATCTTTTACATTAAGGGTTTGTCCTACATCTGTACCCGATCCTACTGGAACTAAGGAACCATCAGCCAATGTCGCGATCCTATCCCCTACTTTTACATTCGGGTATTTATCCAACATATAAGGGGTGATCATTTCTATCTGGACAATCTTAGTTGCAACCCCTTTAGCAACTTGTGTTTCTATAGGTACATTGGCACTTAGAAATTCTCTGTATATACCTTGTGCGCCTTCCCCTTTTAATCCAGTCTTAGCTTGCCATTCCTCAAACGTCATAAACGGCAACGGTTTGTCTGACTCTGATATCGCTTGCGCTAATTTACCAGATGCCTCAATTCTTGCTTGGCCTTCAGGAGTCTTCTGCGTTAAGGCCGCTTGCTGATACCCTTGCGCATATTCCGGTGATAAATAAAAGTTAATCGCAGATTCATCAGCACCAAAAGCGCGTAGCGTATTTACTATTTTCTCTATGTTGCTTCCTGCATTAACTGGCCCTGAATATATTTGACCACTCTTATAAGCATTGGCTGCTCTTGTCCAACTAGCAGCTACGTCCTGAGCCACATATAAATCATTAGGAGTCCACTTTTCACTTGCAGATGGTGGCTTGGTATCTACATATGGGGCATCGTAATAATCGCCCGCGCCAGTTGAAGGATGCCAATAATAGCCCGAAGTAATTTCAGGTAAATTGCCTGTTTTTACTTTCTCGGCATATTCTGGCTTCCCCAGTGTAGTTGAAGATAGGAATCTGTTAATATCTTCTTGTGGAATATTAGTAGATTGTACGACTTTTGCGCCAGTTGCCCCTGCCACATCAACACTTGAAAAACCAACCGCCAAAAGTACATCGGGCTTAACACCATCTGCGATAGCTTGCTTGATATTGTAACTCTTGCCATCTGTAGTGTATTTCGCAAGTGTAGTTATGGCATTATTATAGGTTTGGGCCTGTTGGATTGAAGCATCAGAAAAACCCGCACTTTTTAGTTGATCGGGGGTTATACCATCTTTGATGGCTTGCGCCAAATCATAAGACTTATTATCAGTAGTATACTTGGCTAAAATCGATTGTGGGCTAGTCTGCGCTAAAATAATAGGATTGAATGGCGTTAGTCGCTGTGGCGGCGGCTGAAACCGGAGCGGGGCGGGTTGGAGCATAGGCTCTGCCATACACTACTTCCCCCGCTTTTTAAGTATCATCCCATGTTCCAACCCACGAAGCAACCGAGCCTGTTTGTGAGCCTTAGCGCAAGATGTAGATTTAGCAGTTACACGTTTCTTACTGTATACTCTACACTTGCCGCTTTTTAACTTTCGTATCTTGACTGGCATATCAACCCTAAATTAGATGAATCCCCCCATGCATCTTTTTTCTAGCCGCCCGTTTATTAAATACAGTCTTGGCACCTTTCCGAATCCCTGTATCAATTCCAACAACCTTTCTGTAAATCTTAACAGGACGTGACGGGAAATATTTGGCTCTGCCTTTGGCTATTTTTTCTTTACGCCTAGCCTTTTTGATAATCTTCTCTTGAGCCTTCAGTTCAACATCCTCAGCTTTTTCTTTTTCTTCTTTCTCCCAAGCCTTAGCACCCGCTAACTGTACCTTCCTAACCCGTTTAGCAAAAGCCTTCCGCTCTTTTGCGCTTGTATCTTCACGCCGAGGTATGGCAAATGGAGCCATCGGTTGCGGTTCTTGCGATTCTTTCTTTGTCTCAGGTATAGGCTTCCCCATGCCCTCATAACTGTATTCTTTCTTAGCCGGTTCCTCAACAGTTACCTTTAAAAACGGCTTAACAGATTCCTCCCGTTCAAATTTCCGTTGTTCCTTAGCCAAACGCTTTTCTACTTCACGTTCATTACGTGATAGTTCGCGTTCCCTACTTTTTCGGGTACTCGGCTCAAACAAACTTAAACCTTTTGCCATTATCACTTACCTCTTGGGGGATTTACAATTGCGCTTACGGTTAGATTTCTTACTTACCTTGCGCTTTTTCTTAGTCAGCCCTCTCTTAAGTTCAGCCCCCATTTTAGTACCGTATGCCATTACCATATTATTCCCTCTTAACTACATCATCTGATTTTTCATCCACGTCACATTCTATTCCGTTTATTACCCTGCAAAACTGGAAATATTGTTCTATGTCTTTACGAATTTCCTCTATCGTCTTTCCCACAAAATTCTTCTCCTATTTTGCAAGAAAGGGAGAGTCCGAGTTTTCCGACTAGTAAGCCGGTGTGTTATCTCGGCACTCTCCCCATTTGCTCAGGTTAGAAATCGAACTGCTTTATCATGCCATACACCAACATGGCGACAAAGACGATGAGCAAGACGGAAACCATTCCGTTGACGCCGACGCTATACGTCGGGGTTGTGATCGTGGCTACCGTGGTATTAATACCCTTTTCGTAGCTGAGGCTTAACCCTTAACCCCAGTTCAGATCATGTCATCATCTCGCTTGAGATGCTCCGTCTATGATCGTTACACATTTCCCTGATTCATTCTCAGGATTAGCACGGCGTTGGCATTTCAGCTTTTCACCGTTTAGCGGAGTGTTCCATTAGCCCTCACGGACTAACGCCCCAGTATTAATTTAGGGATAACATTTTGTTAATCTCAAGTTTAATCCTTCACTTGAGTTCAGATCATGTCATCATCTAATCCTGTTAGATGCCGCCCTCTTGATCGTTACACATTCCCCCGATTCAGTTTCGGGATTAGCACGGCGTTGGCATTTCAGCTTTTCACCGTTTCGAGCGGTTTGCATTAAGCCTCACGACTTAATGGCCCTTATTCCCGTTAAGGCCACGCCCACATAGATCACGATTGCCATAATCAGTAGACCCTTGAGAGCGTTCATCTTTCTTAAAACAGACCTCTGAATTATTTAATCCAGCATAATCAATCTATACTACTAATTATCATTATAACACAACTGTCAAGCCCCATTTTGCCGATCTAATTACGCCCCGAATACCAAATGATCCCCCGCATCTCTTTTTATCTTACCCGCCTTGCGAAGTTTTTCTCGATATTCATGCAACGCAACAAACTGACAATTCATGCATAGAGTGCGGAATCCTGATGGATAATTATTTTCCCGTAACCATTTATACATTTTCAATCCAGTATGCTTATCATTAGGGTCAAGAGAAAGAGATTTCCTGTGCGCGGCACCATCGCAATTTATGTGATCTATTGATAGACAGGGTAACCTTGTTTCTCCGCATAGGACACAGGCACATCTGCCATTGCCATAATGTGTTAATAGTTCTCTCTTTGCTTCTTCCCGCTTCTGACTATGCCAATTAGAATAATAAGGTTTTGTTTTAGCCCGATACTCTACTTGATATTCATCTCTTTTGTAATAACGCTCTTTATTCCGTTCCAGTTCGCATGAGGCGCACAATGTACAATGCCCATCGTCAGTTTGCAGATAAATACGAAAATCAGTAATAGGTTTGTTCTCTCTACATCTCTTGCAAATCTTAAACGGTTTAGCCTTTTCTATCTCTAGTATCTTGGCTTCTGTCATGCTTGCGACATGTTCTTGATACTCTTTGCGCGTACATTCCTTGCAAACACCACTACGATGATCTGGCACATCATGCCGTATTATGAAACTTGATTTAGGTTTGGTAATACCACACTTAGAGCAAGTCCTCTGACATATATCATCTGCACCCAAAGGGCGAATCCCTTCTAGATACCTAAATCCCTTGCTTGGCATTTTCTTTCCTTACCTTATCAAATCTCATTACACCCATATCTTACCATTTATATAGCCATTTGTCAATAGTAGCACATAAAAAGAACGGGGTTTTTAAGCCCCGTTCTTTCTCCCGAACGAACTCAAGTGAGATTACTTGCGCTTTTTTGATCTGCGAGCTTTGGCGAGGGCGGCTCTGCGTTTTGCGGTGAATACGAATGCCTTCCGTTTCTTTGCCATTGCCTTACCTCCTTATGACGTTACCCAAAACTATTTATCGTAGCCGAGTTTCTTGGCTAGTTGCCGCTTACCGGCAGAAACGTAAAGTTGATGGACTTTTTGCGCTCGTTTTAGACTCGCTTTTCTTTTTGCGGTAAAGGCCCAACGCGGTTGTTTGCTTTTCATCTAAATTCTCCTATCTACAAGATTCTCCTATTAGTATAACACGATCTTTCCAAAAGTCAATAGCGACTGAATTTATTTTGTATTCAGGAAATTCCGCAGGCTAGAGGGTATTGACATTTCGCCATTAGTATGTTACGATATAGATAGGCAAACGGTAATACACGGGGTAGAAATGAAAAATAGAACTGGCCAAGAATGCAAGAAAATAAACTGTGTGTATCATGTAACCTATGTTAATTGGGCGAAGAATTTGGGTAATTCATTTCTTGAAAATTGTATGAACTGTAGACACGCTCATGTATCACAGTATAAAAATCAGTTCAAGCTTCAAGAGACAATAGATAAACGTAATAAAATGAAGATGGCAAAAATAATCTTAAATATAGGATGGTTTTTAAGCGGTTTATTTTCTATTTGGTGGTTTAGGGATTATCCCGCTGCTTCAATATTGACTTTGGTTTATACTGCGATAAGCCTCATATCATTAGTCTTTATCATAGGGAGGGACAATAAAAATGCGTGAGTTAAAATTCCGGCAAGCCCTAATGAGTTTCGGTAAGTTCTGTGGTTGGCACTATTGGGGATTTATAGACGGCAAGTTTGTATCACCCGCCGAATCTGATTACGGAGCGGTTAATCCCGTAGCAATGGCTCGCAAATACAGTCATCAATCAGTTGGGCGAGCGGATAGCGATAACCGCACAATATACGAGCAAGACATACTGCTAACAGCGAAGGGTGAGAAACTAAAAGTAGTCTTTGAAATGGGTACGTTTTGCGGTAAGGGTAAAGGTCATGCCATCAATTCTAGCCCGATATTTTTTAACTATCATAAGATAATTGGAAACACAATAGAAAATCCTGAATTGTGGGAGGCAAAATGATAGACCAGAAACAAATAGCAAGTGAATACGGAGATTTCTTTGCTCACGCTAATGAGTTGGCAGACAAAGACAACGCCAAATATCCTTTAAGCAAACATGAATCAAACCGTGAAAGGTTTGAGAAACACCTACTCGGAATGATAGAAATGTACTCTATCCGATATGGCGACCCCGACCAAAGACTACGTATCGTGGAATATATAGACAAGAATCTATTCCCCGATGATAAATCATCCGAAGTCTACACATCATGGGGAAATATACGCAAAGCTATTTTATCAGGTGAGTACCATGACGAAACGCTGTAGGCATGAGTTAGAAACTAAGAGCGGTTATCCCAACGATAGGATATGCCAGAAGTGTGGAACTATTTGGAGATTAACTGATTACAAGGACTGGGCACCCACGCAACTTATGGCCTTGCCCAAGCAAATACGTTATGAACTTTTGCAATTCCGAAAGCGTTACGAGGTTGTGTAGTGATTAACCCCACTGATTATGAAGCCATAGGCCGATTAGCCCGCGATTACTACGTTGCTGAAGTCGAACGGGTAAATGCCCGTAATCAACGCAAGATAGCTCGTGAATCTCACCCTTGCATTAGTGAAAAATATCCAAACGAATCGCCATGTTGGACAAGCCCCGATAATGACCCTAACATACCCTGGTGCGATAACTGTAAATATGTCCAGCCATTTTATGAGACCTACAGATTGGCCGCGCGGAAAACTTCGGCGGCGCGATACAAGATGACCCGTAGAATACAGGCAAAAATGTTAAGCGAGGCAGAGGAATAATGGCTAACAATAGTTCTAAGATAATCATGTTTGATAGCGACGAGGCGGCACAATACCGGACTAACTTGTCTGGATGGGTAAGTAGGGATGGTCGTTATTGGGGTAACGATGAACGTGCTGCGAGATACGATGGTTGCACACATCGTCCATGCGAGGATTGCGGGAAGCCTACCGAAAAGGGTTGGCTAGTATGCCCTGAATGCCGAAATACCAGAGACATAGCAAGGTACAACGCTCTGCCAAAAGAAAAATGGAATGAAGTGGGGATGCTTTATTCCGATGCACGCGATAAGTATTTTTCTGATTGGGGTGAGATAGAGGACTACTGCGAAGATGAGGGAATTGAAATAGCCAAATTGAGATTAGTAATTTGCGAACCAGATTACTTACCACTTATAAGCGATGATTACGGTTGCGATGAATTGGCCGAAGACGGCGAATTGCCTGATAGCGTTATTCGGGCAATAGAGGATTTTAACAAAGTTATCAAAGCAGCAGGGCCGGTTTCATGGATGCCAGGAAAGAAATCAGTAATCTTGCCCGAAGTTTTTCACAATGGAGCAACAAAATGAAAACATTTATCGCTAGCTTAATCCTTGTTGTGTTGTCCGTATTTTTAGCAGGTCTAATCTTCAAGTCATACCAAATCGGGTATGATAACGGCGTTGCCTATGGGAAAGACCAAATAATTAAAGTCATAACTACACCAAGTATTCCTCCTGATCAACTATCCCAACGAAAGATTACCGATGATGAGTTCACGGATTATTTCTTAAAACAGTTCATTGATAATGCAGACAGCGCGAATATCACTATGGAATATAACAACACGGGCGATAAGGGGTATGGCAAAGCAACTTTAACCATCGGCATTGATAAAAAGTGGGATAATTCCCAAAGGGAGAAAAAGTGATAATGGGTAATCACGAAGTAGGACGGGCAATGGGACGTATGGCTGAAATAGTCCTCAAGTTGCGAACCAATCCAACTACTCAAACTGCCTTGTCACTCTTAGACCAAATCTGCGAACCTTATCGTGGTGCTGATGCTGAATTTGAAGCAGTAGACCCGAATAGACCTGGACATACACACCCCGATTACTGTAGATATACAGACCCCAAAGGCCCGTTGGGTAAACTAATCCAAGAGGCTTTTGACCCGAAAGTAGATTGGATTAGTTTACAGCGTAAAGCCGAGGAAACTGGCGATGATGACAATGACACTGTAGAAGCGTTCTATGAAAGTTGGGGAAACGGGCCGGAGAAACAATTCGATGATCGTTATGAGTTTTGTTAAAGAAATCACGTAGGAGATTAAGATGAACAAAGAACATTCCGAAGTTGCATACAAAGACTTGCCGCCCACTGGACTAGAACTTATCATCAAGGAACGAGAACGCCAGATTACGCAAGAGGGATGGACTAAGGAACACGACGACAAACAAGCCCCGTTTTCAATGTCTAATGCCGGAGCTTGTTATGCTATGGAACTATTTAAGAACACTCAAGTGTTGAATACTACCAAGAGAGAAATCGATAGCATGATTGATTACATGTGGCCGTGGGATGGTAAGTGGTGGAAGCCTACACCCGATGACCCCGTAAGACAACTTGTAAAAGCCGGAGCTTTGATTGCCGCTGAGATTGATAGGTTGCAGAGGTTAAGGAAATAATGTGCGGAGATTTTGAATACGAATTAGTCTGGAATCTTAAATGCTCTAAGTGCGGTAAAAAACCCGCCGTTGATTTAAGAGAGCCAGATACGGGAAAACCAGTTGGTGATTTCAAGGCTCTATGCGAAAAGTGCGGCATAGAGATTTATAACGAAGATGTAGTTTCTGATTGGGCCGGAACAGAATTATACCTTAAAAAATATCCCGATCAAGTTGAGGTTTGGAGATAAAAATGAGTACACCAAACAAGACAATCTGCCCACTATCTATGTTGTGTCGTCCCGTTATGGACTTCTGTAGGAAATCTGATTGCGCCATTTATGACACTGATAAAGACCAGTGTTGCTTAGTTACGTGGCTCAAATCAACCGACAGAATGTACAACATATCCGCTAACCTGATGCGCAAAATATCCGATAGAGAGGATGAAGAATAATGTTTGGATTAATAATTGGCGGAACACTAGGGGGAGTCATGCTATATGGTGGTATGTTATCGTATGGTTACAACCCCATTCTTTCAATCATAGTTACGGCTGTTGCAGTTTTCCTAGTTATCTTTTCTGGCTCAAAATTAATCGCAACAACTAATAAGAAGGGTAACAAGAAGAATGAATAGAGTAGCGACATTCCAAGCCATTATAGCAGTAGGTGAAGTGGAGAATTTTGCGCAGGTTATATCCGCACCGAAAGATGCCATAGTCGGCATGGATGGTTCATTCTGCGAAGATAACTCATTCAAAGACGTTCCCGAAGATATAGGTGTTTATCTCTGTGATGTGGACTTCTACTTTGAGCAAGGATATTGCGATGGTTATAAAGCAGACGGTGAAAGCGATTGGGAATATCGCGTAGTAAAGGCAACGCCACTCATTTCATTGCCTGATGTTTCAGAAACATGGAAAGTCATACAGAGTTTTGGCGATCAAAAAATGAATCAGACTTTCGATGAATGGTGGGAACTATTCTGTAGTGGATTGGTGGAACAATCTGGTAAGGAACACATACCGAACGGATTGAACAAAGAGGACTTCCGAAAAGATTACGATAAGGGCATGAGTCCTTATGAATGCGCATGGCAAGAACTTGACGATCTGTCCAGATAAGAACTAAAGGGTCAATTTAGACTTGGCAGAGGATCATAAAAATGACAGTAAATAATTCCCCATGCTGGAATGTTTTACGTTCGCATATCTATATTAGAGATAAGGGTATTTGCTGGATATGTAATGAGTTTGTATATCCTAAAGATTATGATCTAGGGCATTTGGTTGACCGTTGCTACGGAGGACTTGATGCCTATGATAATCTAGCCGTCATGCACCGATGGTGTAATAATACCAAACCTCAACACCAAACACTTGAAGATGCTATGAGATGGAAACTAACCCCTGCACATCTTTACCACGCACCCGCTAAAGTACCAAAACCAATCTCTGAAGACTCTATTATCCTAGCATCATTTCGCAAATATAGTTATAGTCCACTTATGGCATCCCTTACTCCTGATAAAAGAGACGAGGTAAGACAACTTGTAATTAAACACTTTACGGATCACCCCGAATTGTCTCAAGATAAAGACCGCCACAGTAACCACAAAATAAGGGATATAAGACAATTAGCCCGTACTCTAAATATTACAGTATCCGATATACGATCAATCCTATATCCGCCAAAGTCCATAGTTAGGCACAACTCCTGATAAGAGACGTGCTTAACTAGGTTGGGAAAATACACCACGCCGCACGCCGCAAAAGGGCAAAAGTTGACACACCCACTCTAAGCGCCGCATTCCAAAACACGCCTATTCAGGCGTGAGCGCCGCACGCGCCGCAGTCTATCCTATGCGCCGTGATCTGAGTCTGCGCCGCATTTTGCGCCGCACACGAGTGCCGCACGCGCCGCACGTTTTACCATGCGCCGCAGATCAGGCTTATTCCAGGCGCACGCTAAAAGCTCGTAGTCTGGCATTGACCGGAAACAGACTTGCAAACTTACACACACAAAAGCCTGTAAATCGCGCCATAGTGACCGCTAGACACCTTGACGGATGCTGGACTATAGGATCATACCACCTAGCACGCTATAGGGTAAAATTTGACTGCCTCCTATGGAATTATGACCGCCCGCCTTACTACCTATTATATAGGGTATTCCGCCCGCTTACACTGATATACGGTATGCTAGGCTCAAAATATATTTTACGTTTTGAGCCTGTACGTTAGAAAAAGGCTGAAAACGAGAGCTAGTGAGACTTAGCACGAGCAAACATTATAGGCGCTTGCCTCTGTACTAATTATAACTACCGTGACAGACACCCTAAAATAGTTTATTCTGAGTGTATCAGATAGAGATAAGGAGACAAAAGAATATAGCAAACCTCAAACACCATACAGAGTTAGCGACACTCATTAATAAAACGCTCGCAGCAGTACGTTGAATCTGCGAAACAAACTTAAGAGTAACGGCAGCGTCAAAAGGTAAAATCTTGAAAGCCTAGAATCTTCACGCTAATCTTGAATCTACGTGGTACGCTCTGATTGTAAAGCAACTTCTAATCACTTGATAATCGCTCGTAATACAATATCCAATTGCGAGCGATAATGAATAGATTAGATAGGAGATAGGAAAATGAAAATCAATAATACAGTCTTAACTAAGGCTAATTTGAAAGAGATGGTAGTTGACTGGCAAAAGGAATTAGATCAAGCAATCATTGACAACAAAACAGGTTATATCGGATCAAGTCAAGATAGACTCGCAAAACTACGCGAGCGAATGAATACGCTTATTAGTGGTATCAACGGAATCTAATCCGTTTATCATTTGTCTGTTAGAATGAGGCGCTAACAGGCAAACATAAGGGGATTAGCAGATAGGAGATCAAGACAATGGAAAACGGAAACAAACTAGACAGCCTGATAAACAGAATACGCAATGGCGAGCTTACGCCTGATAATCGTAAGTTATCAATTTTCCTTGCTTACACTGAACTAGATAATCCGATAGTGCCAGGAACAAAAATACTTGATGCTGTCATAGTATACGCAAACTAGCAAGGGGGTAACTACAATGGAAAACGGAAACGGGAAACCACAGAAAACCATAGCAGAGATTAGACAAGAGATCAAAAACTATTTTAGCGTATGTGCTATCTTTTGTGAGCCTTTACCAGTCAAGAGAATCGAAAACGATAACCCGATAATCCGTAAGTCTTAAGTCATAAGACTAGGCAGGAAACAAAAGGGGATTATTGAAGTGAAGATCACAAAGGAACTGAAAGCAATCGCCAAACGCGCAGATTTCGCTTTCGTCCGAGTAAACAACTACAAAGCGAATCTAGAACTAATGGCAAGCAAGGATTCAAAAGGCGATCGTTATCCTACACACATCGCCATGTACGATGGTATACCATGCGACTTTCACGATTATGCCAACAACAGCTATTCTGGTTACAATGGCAAAGCTAAAATCTACATAGACACCTATCAGGCGGAATCATTGCTTTCCCTTTTGCAAGTGCTACACGTAGACACTGAAATTGGGCTAGAGGTTAACGCTTGCGGAAACAGTCAAGTGCAGACGGAAGCCGGTTTAGTCTTTGATACCATATACTTGATTGCTACCAAAAACCTTAAGCCTGTTGGCAAATTCCTAATCATGGCAAGTTGCGGAAAAAACAATTGCGCACGTCCGATTCAGTACAAATAGGAGATACGATAATGACAACCGACTTATTTACAATCATGGTAGACGGCACAATCAAGGCGGAAGCCTTGCACGCTCAAGCGAACGGATTAGTTATGCCTGATCACGCAACAAACGTAGCAAGGCTAAAAACCGTCATAGGCTCGGAATGGCACGAATTCCTTGACACTATCAAAAACGCATACGAGGCACACATGGGAGAACCGATGTATAAAACCATTATGAATACCTACTGTAATTCATGGGCGGTCAAAGTCCTAAAGGGAGTGTAAGATAATGGAAACAAAAGACGGAATCAGGATAGCAGAGGTTTACGTACCAGTCCGCAAGTGTACGGATGACGGCCACGAATGGCTTGATCTCGCGTGTCAACACCTTATGCTGGAATACGCTAAGGTACAAGCGGATAATCTTAACAAGAGGCTTGACGCATGGGCAAAAGCTAATCCGGTATCACGTTATGCCTTAGTCAAAGTAATTCCGCAGACCTATTACACAAAATAAGAGGTAAGGCAATGAATAAAGTTAAAGTCACATATTACGGTATGGACGGAGAGGGAACAAACGTTACGGAAGCAAAGCGCGATGCTGGCAATAAAATCGAGGCGATTATTAACGCAGACTTCACGCCTTGCTATCTGGAACTAGGGAACATACGAGTAATCGTATTCCGTGACGTGTTCGGCTGGCATTACTCATTCCTTACAAAGCAAGAGAATATATACAATTGGGCGTCAACTGGACGTGACCGCGAGGCAACAATCATAAGCGCGAAGTCTCACATAGCGCAAAACTATTACAATGGCAGTAATAAGGCAGAGTGCCTTGATTATCTGGACGATAGGCAAGAGCGTGCTAACCTTGCCACTTGGATTAAATTCCAGGAACGTTACGCAGAAGCAAGAGCGCAAGGCAAAACAGACGTTGAAGCGCACGCGATAGCTTGCGGCTATTAAGAGGTTGATATGGCAGTAACAAAACAGGAACTTGAGCAATGGTTAACGAAGCATAATTATATACGTGATTCGTTTGGGCATTACAGGAAACAACTTGCCAACGGATTAACGTATCGCTTCAAACTATCTAGCATATCCGCAAGATACGAAGTCAAAGAGAAAATTGTCGATCATAACGAATGGATAAGACTATCATCCGGCTATTATAAAGACTTGTCCATAACGAGCGATTATAAACTAGCTGGATTAAAGAGGTAAGCAATCATGGTTAATCAATCGATACTACAGGCGATGATAACAGAGCAAACTTGTGGCGATGCTTGTTGGCACGCTAAAGAGGATATATGTAGATGCTCTTGTGGTGGACGTAATCACGGGATATTACGGACGGCGGACGGTGAACGTCCAGAACGCACACGCAAGATTAAAGGCGCGATGTATCAACTAATAGCAGTATCGCCCGCGCCTGAAGTTTGCGAATGTGCGCATGATGCTTACGAGCCAATTGACAACTTACATCGTACAATCGAAAACAGAGCCATAGAGCGCAAGGTATGTACTTTTGGCGATATATACTACGCTCAAGGTTATCGCATGGAACACTTACCAGTGTTCACTAAGACAGCTTCGGATGGTGAAATTGAACGCTGGCCGGAATTGGCAATATGGCGGAATAGCGGAAAGTGGTTTAAGCCGCTAACACTATGGTTACGTGTTGATTTTATAAGCCTGAAAGATTAGTCCAGATAAGAGAGGTATTAAATGGCAAGTTCACCTATTTGGAAAGTTTACACGGCGGATAATGAGTATATCGCTTCCGTAAAGCATCCTATGTACGGAGCGATGTTACTAACCGGACTAGGCCAGCCAAACGCTACATTGCGCTACGGTCATAACAAGATAGTCTGGACTGAATGTATTGACGGAAACGCCTTAGAGTCATACGATTACGTGACTGAAATTTGCCTTAAGCGAGCATCGGATATACAAAAGTCTAAATAAGAGAGGGTAAAATGAATACGAGCGCGAATTTTGACAAGTTCATAACGGAATACGAGAAGCAATTACAGGCGGCCATAGTCAAGTATCCGGCTGAATATGGGTATCCGGTTACGGAAGTACCTACAGTAGTAGGTAAAATGAAAGTTGCTTTTATCCGTAAATCTTACAACAAAGACGGGCGCGCAATCAAGGCAACTTGCAAAGCTCTTAACATCGGATATACATACCGTGATATTGATATGTTTCTAGGCTATAACGAGATATAGGAATAATCGTAAGTCCAGACCTTGCAAGGCTGGCAGATAGGAGCTAGTTACAATGGCTATGACACGCAAGGATTTACACGAGTACGCGGAGACTTACCGGCAATTTGCGCTTGAAACTAAGGCGCAGTTATACCTTGAGACACTTGACCAGCTTCACAGATGCGAGCACACATTACACGGCCTTTTTGAGACTGCCTGCAATCGGGAACTAACCTTGAATGAGACACAAAAGATCAATGACACGGAATTCAAGGTCGTAAGCATTGCCAAAATGCTAGGCTTCAACGTCAAGTTCAATTCCGATCCGCGCGGCGGTGCTATCCGGTTTATTCTACCGTCTGGAAAGTCGAACAATTGGGACAGCGAAACATGGGGGATTTTTTGGTAACGATTAGCGAAAGGGGGATAACTGATTAGCCTATGCTGTCCAGCCTCTAAACAGGAGATAATACCGATACGTTTAGGGGCTGACAGGAGGGACTAATTAGGAGGAACGGATATGAATGAATCTCCCCGATGCAAGCATCGGGGTATCATGGCCCCGCCCAAGCGCAACACGACGCAAGCGTCGGGGTATTGTACCCCAAGAGGGAATAAACTAACACGCGATGGTAACACGGTTTTTATTCTGAAATAGGGGGCCGCGCAAATGTTTATTGAGGAATATATACACGCTGGCAAGCAGTTGATCGAAGCAATCAAGGGGCTAATCCCGTTCCGCATTATCACGGTTAGCAAGTTGCGCGAATTCAAGGCTGACCGCTATTACTTGAACCAATACCGGAACGCCTATCTAAATAGGAGTAGGTAAGTGAATCCGCCGAAGTGGGCACAGGACTTGATAATTGAAGCCATGATATACCTTGAGACTAAGGGGATCAAGGCCGATATACCCGCGTTAAAATGGCGGCATGGATCAGGCTTCCATTCTAGCGGCAACGCCAACAGCAAAAGAATAGTCATTACTGCGGGAAAGCATAGGCTAGATCAAAAACTCGTGGTACTGCATGAGCTATCCCATGTTGTGACCAAACCAATAGAACAGCATTCAACCGTAGCCCAGGCCAGAAAACGCGGGTGGATCATTCCAGACCGCAAGGATACCGACACATTCAGCAGTCGCAACGTATGGCACAGCGAAGCCTTTTGGGATACCGCATGGGACTTATACCGTTGGGCAAAGTTGCCTATACGGTATTGCAAAACAAGAGAGGACAATTACCGCAAAGGCTCAATAACCGCGTACCATAGGAATGTCAAAGGGTCTAAATAGGAGAGTGCAAAATGACAGACTGGAAAGACAAACAAGGCAACGAGTACGTCAATATCACCGAAGATGTAGAATGGGCGGATACCCGAAAACATTTGGCCGAAGTTATCGCCAAACTGAAACCGCACTTTGGGGAACGTGTTGTAGTATGGGGCGGCGGCGGGCCAGGGGTAAGTATCGCCACATTGACAGACGCAACCATTGAACGATGCCTTTTGAAAGCACACCCGCGCAAAGTCTCATTACGAGTATGCCTTGAAAACGAAACACCGGAACTTACCTACTCAGATAACCATAAGCGCGATCCGTGGATCGGCAGTTGGCAAATAGCAGTCAGGGTCATAAATGTGTGATAACGCGAGATACAGCGAGATTGCGAGAGATAACAAGAGTGCTGGACTCTCGCTAGTTGTCACTAACCACCTTGCGTTTACAGTGGCAAGTGGTAAAATAGGGCTAGTTGATAGGAGATATTAAAATGACTCACGCAGAACAAAGGAAACTGATAAGGGAACTTACACACAATGTAAGGGATAGCATCTTAGAAGAATCTGCCAAGTATCCCGAAACTTGGGATGGCATTGAACTAAGGTGGCGCGTGGCTGATGTTTTCTCACAAGTAGTTTTCAGCGATGCCGGACAGCGCAAGGGCAAACGGTATCAGGAATACAAGAATACCGTGTTAGTTGATAATCTGATTTAGGAAAGGGGAAATAGAAACATGAAGATTCTAACATCCGTACCACTGAATCACGCACAAGAAGCCGTGCTAGATGACTTCCAAAAGTTTGAGATTGGGCCAACTTTGCGGAAGCCATGCCACGATCCCAAATATGTAACGGTTACTATCAAGACATTCCAGCAACAGGTGATCCGTTTCTCAATCAGTCCTAACGGGATTCTTGATGACCTAGAATTAGTAGATGAAATAGATAAGGTTTAGTCTATAAGTAAATTTAGGAAATGGGGATTAAGACAATGAAATTTGAACCAGAAGTAAAATAAGAGTAGATAGGAGAAAAGGAAATGGGAGCAGGAAGCACTAGGAGAACTACGGCAAGACACGAGAACGATCAGCAACCAAAAGGCAAGCCCTGTATGCACTTCAAGATATTTGATACCGAAGTCGGCAACTGCCATTTCGCCAATACCGGCAAACCATACCACTGTGAGAAGTGTACGGAGTGCAAAGCATCATTCTTGGTACTTGATTAATGGCCGCGCAACACGGCTAACTCTTTTGAAACTTGCCCATTAGCCGCAAGGGCTAGTGGGCAAATTCAAGGGAAGTAGCAAAAGGGGAGAATAGGATGTATGAGAAAAATTGACGCTAAGAAAAAACTACACGAACAAGTTAAAAATAACAATGCAATTTGTCTTAACCGTAGCGCAGCCTATTTTTCTCATAAAATATTTAAGGGGAAAGGATCACGCGGTCATAATATCAGACAAAATATACGCAAGGAACTTAAGTCTGGAATCCGTGAATTTCAGAATAATAGGTGTTGCCCAAAGTGCCTTTCTTCTAATTTCCAAATAAAATCAGGATTTCACTTTCTAGGTATTAACAAATATATATGTCTAAAATGCGGCAAACGGTTCACCAATCCGTCAACAAGAAGGTGATATGAGACAAAGAGCGGTAGCAGTAGTTATTAGACATCACGAGGTATTGCTTGTTAGAGACAACGGCAAGCATCGTTTCTCTTTACCAGGGGGAGGAATAAACCACGGGGAAACTACTGAAGCCGCTGCCGCTAGGGAATTGTATGAAGAATTGGGGATGGAAGCAACTAGCGTAACACGGCTACGCAGTTGTGACTTCAAAGGGGCTGTCAGTAACCATAAGGTCTGCTTTGTTGAAGCAATCGGGCACCCTCATAGAAGAACCCACGAAATTGACAAGCACATCTGGTGGAATATGAAATCCGATCTTCCAATCCATGCCCATGTAAAATATATCCTGACAAAGATGAACTACCTAAAATAATATGTCGATATACAAATAAACAATATTGTAATATGAGGCCAGAATATATGCAAAAGGCAGAGGCACCTAATGGATAATAGAGAGGCAAATAATAACCCCCATCCACCGGCTTGCACTTGTCGTGATTGCGTAGAAAACCGTTTGAAGAGACAGGAGAAACAAACGTCATTTGATCCTCGATTTCATAGTGATAGTACTGTAGATAAAGTTTTTGCTCCATCTCATCTCAAGTCTTTTGATCCAGTCACAGGCAACGATTGGGGGGAGAGGGATCAAATTGACATCCACAAACAGGAACCACCGCTTGCCCCAACTCTTCCACCCGCCAAACCAACTTTACCGCCCTATAAGTTTCATCCCCCAATAATACAAAAACCCGAACCACCATCACCACCGCCACCAAAATTTCCGTGGGGATGGATACTTCTTGTTGTCATTATTGTCATCGCTCTCATTGCCAATGAGCGTAACCAACCTAAATATAACCCTGATACACCAACTGCAACCCCTACTGTTATTCAACCATCCCCCATCCCAATTCCCCCTACGCCTACAGTTGCCCCAATCCCTACACCGAAACCATACTTGGAATATACTGATCCAGTCAACCAATTCAGCCTGAATTATCCTATTGGATGGTTAGTCGCATCAGCAACAAAAAATAACACTTATACCCACTTGCAATTTACTGGCAATGTCACCAATATCAATACTCAAATGATCCTTGACTTCTATCTTAATTCAGACGCAAAAACCATATGGCAAAACTTAACTAATAAATCCACTGGAATGTTACAGAGTGGTGGGCCTATACCCGTTGGCTCGAATCTTTCCTGCTATGAACTAATTGAGCAAACTAACACCGCATTCTCAAGAACACTAGTAACCCAACTACCCGATGGTGTAATAGCCGGAACTAGGGCTTATCCTCAATACAGACTAACTCCTACCGATATAGACATACTTGATAACTACCTTACTCTCACTATGTCCTCATTCAAGTGGAACAAAATAACGCCAACCCCGACACCAAAACCAACTACCCCTATACCAACATTGGCAACACCCGTTCCGCCCGTTGCGATACCTAAACCAACGTTCGCTCCTGTCCCTACTACGATAGTCCCTCCTGTAGCAATTCCTATACCCAAACCCGTTCAACCATCTACTCCCACGCTAAAAGACCCCACTTGGAATCAACTCCTATCTTTTCTTCAAGCAGACAACACAGATGCGCTACCTTACATTTATCCTACTTTTGTTTGTGCTAACTTTGCCAGTACACTACAGAATAATGCAAAGAAAGCAGGGTGGCGTTGCGCAAAAGTAAGCCTAGACATGACTGGATATACAGACCCATACCACTTAGGAATTGGCCCTAATGCTGGACACGCATGTAATGCCTTTCAAACTACGGATAGGGGATTAGTTTATATAGACTGCACTGGCCCGATCATGCAATATCCACACCCGCCCAATAACGACACAGTGGTTACTGTAGTAGTTGGACAAAGATATATCCCCAAATTCCTATTCCCTAACGGGGGATGGTCTATCCCCGACAATTCCGGTACTGTAACTGGCATTGATATTAAGTGGTAGGAGATTCATATGACTCACTCTAATATATGGCCGACAAATGAATGGGCTTTGAAACACCTGAATTGGGCTTGGATTTTATATCCCGTACTGCTTTACATTCCACTTCTAATAATCGCCATAATATTCCAGCCGAATGATACATTACTGATCATATTAGCTTGCCTTTACATAGGATTCCACATCTATTTATCTGTATGGAATCTAAAACATAAGGGGCGTAGGCTTTGGAATTTGCTTTATCTGATTATGCCATTCGGTGAAATCATATTTTTATGTATATCAAACAAAGAACAACTAGAAACCAAAAGCAACGAGTAAATTCAAAGATAAAAAGAGCAAAGGAATATAAGAGTTAAAAATATGACATGGCAATATTTGGGTGAAGTTTGGGCTACAACAGGACGGATTCGTGGTCGCGAATATCTTTGGAGAGGTAACAATCCCAATATATTAGAGTGGGTTAGACGTAAAATCACAGAACGTCATCAAGAATTAAAACATTGGGGGGATGCATTATATATCAGAGGATCATATTGGGAATACAAAGTCCAATTACTCGAAGGATTCCTTACTATTAATGGAATAACTTATCCAACTCATAGTGATGATAAAATCCATGTCTGGAGACGTAAAATATAAAAATTCCAACATCAGAGAAAATGATAGGCGTACACTGATTGGAGTAAAATGACAGATTTGCCATATCCCCCACCAAAAGAGGAATACTGCCGTATTTGTGGAACACAATTAAATCCATACGGATACTGTCCAAATACAGAACAGCACCCCAAATATACACCAAAAGAGAAGCTGGATATATTCAGCAAAGTAATTTGGCTTGACAAAAAGGCAAAAGGCTGAAAACGAGAGCATGAGCGAGTTAGCGAGAGATAACAAGAATAGGATACCAGCCACAGTTGCCGACACTAACCTTGCATTTAGAACGATAGACGGCATAGAATAGGGTATCAAGTTAAGAGGTAAGTGAAATGAAGATACACGATAAGAGAGCCAACAGAATACCGCACACTGACAAGTCCATAACCACGATGCTCAAGCGGAAGCACGTAGACTGTAATGATATTCTGGCCCGTGACGATGTAAACGGGCTATTGGCCGAAGTCTCCGCGAATAAGGTCAACGCAACAGATATGATTATTCTTTGGTATGATGACGAAGATACCGTACATATGAGAACTACCGGCCCAATAAACTCAAAGGCGGTTTATATGCTTGAGTTTGGCAAAAACTTTATCCTGAATAGCGATGAGGATGACAAGTAGCCATGAGCAAGAGAATAAATAACACGAACAAGAAAATGGTAGCTTTTGATCCCCGCACAGAAAAGGCAATCAATGTGACAATTGCACAAACGCCTATCGCACGGCATTATCGCTTGTACGGTGGGGATATTGCTTGCGGGATCAAGTCAAGCCGGATAGATGCCACAAGCGTTCCTGAAGGTGTTACTTGTCTGCGTTGTCAAAAGTTCCTAGTGAATAAAAGTGAATAAAAGAGTAACGCCATGATAACAATGATAATCATAGTTAGCCTAGCGTTTTTATGGCTCGGCATTGAGTCCAAATGGTTGACCATAGACCTTATGGGACAGTCTGATCCGATGGTTACGGTAGCTCGCGCCATGCTTTGCCTACCCGCTCCGAAGCATACTAGGCATACCGCGCATACCGTAGGAACACAGTACAGCGTCATGGTGACACCCGCTCCCGCGATCCCGAAACTACTTGATACAGTCCATTTTAAGCCGTCAACTTTCCAGCCCCTTGCTATGCCGGTAACTACGAGCGGTACGGAAGTCCTGAATATCATTTGTAGGAGAGTAAGATGCCAAAGTTCAACATTGAAGTACAATTATCAGGCGAAGATGGTAACGCATTCCTGATTATCGGGAGAGTAACAAAAGCACTCAGGCGTGGTGATGCTACGCCTGAACAGATCAAAGAGTTCCAGGCCGATGTCATGAGCGGAGATTATGACCACGTTCTACAGACTTGCAGGAAGTGGGTTGACATTACGTAGGAGAGAGTAAGATGCTACAATTTGGAGCGGTAGAAGTAGATATAGCCAACAACAAAGTGTACGGGGGTAAGTACGAGCTTGAAGGACGCTACAACTACGGATACACAAAAGAGGATATGGCGGAAAGTGCGATTGCCCTAGTTGAATCCATGCCTATGGGCGTTATCGCTGTACGCAAAGACTATGACGGCCAGTGTTACTTCTATGCCCCTAAGACGCTAGCCAAACTCAAGATACCAGTACCGGAAGCTAACCAAACGGTACTGGACTGGCATAGACGCTCTGAGCATTTCCTGTATCTAGGTAACAAATTTGTACCAGAGGGGTATAACAAGCAATTCGCCACTGTCAAATAGGAGACAATACGTTATGAAGATCAAGACGTTTCGGATACAAGTTGATCCCGATAATCAGGATAACAACAAGTACACCTTGTTTGACCGTAACGGAAAGTTTAAGCAAGTCCGTAGCAAGGCAATCGAGGTTCTTAACCCCCCGAAAGTGCTGCGATTCGGATTCTGTCCGATTGGTACGATTGACATTACCCTTGAGTTTGAAACACCATTGGATTCTAGCCAGATAAGGGCAACGGAGTAAACGAAATGACCACACAGATCAGAGTCTTACGTGATAACCTTATCAAAGAGCTATCCGGCCTATCAGAAGACAACGTAGGTATAGCGGGTATCGAGTTCCCGCGCAAAAAACTACTTGCCGCTTTGAAACTTCAAAAGGATGCCGATTTTATGACCATAACCTACGGGCTTATGAGTTGGCATTATGACTATGAGCACAAGCACCCCGAAAGTGGCTGGCTATGCAAGGATGGCACGATACGTAATTGGGAAAGTGCCGGTAGCGTCAAGGTTGATTATCCCGCACGATGGGAATATAAACCATACGATAAAGAGCCGACACCTTGTATTCAATTCACAATGGAATCAAGCGGGTATAGGCAGACCATGAGATTCTGCCACGCGCCCGTAACCACTAAGGCCGGAGAGGGAAAGACAAAACACTTGAACTTCATAGACTCCGCTAATCCCGTACCTAAACCAGAACTAACAGGGATAGCCCTTGATACCGCCATGCTGATAAGAGCCTTAGAGTTTACCGTTAAGAGCGCGGCGATTGAGGAATCACGCCCCGTTCTGTGTTCCGTCCTATTCGATTGCGGAAACGATGTAATCAAGTTCGTAAGTGCCGATGGTTTTAGATTGGCAACAGCCACGGTTATCGCTACTGGAATCGCTACGAATAAAATCCTGATTGATCGTAAAGAGATTTACACCTTGATTAAGTTTCTAAAAGGTACGATACAAGGCCGTGGCAAAGGCCGATATTATCCCGATGTTTACTTGTCTCGTAATCAGGATAACAACGAGGTCTACTTTGCTACGGAATCTGGACGGATAACTCTTAATCACTGTATGGGAGACTTCCCCAACTACAGCCAGTTAATCCCAAAAGAGGGAACCAAAATAGAATTTATCGCTTCGGACTTACTCAATGTCATTAAGCCACTAACGGGTATAGTTAGTGAAGGTTCGGGAATTATCCGACTAGAATTTAAGGCGGGTAGTAATGATTTTAACCTTGCCAGTCAGCAATATGATAATATCATAGGTAAAATCACGGTATCGGCCCATTCTGAAGAACACGAGTCCAGCAACGAAGTTAACGCGAAAGTTGAATCGGATTGTAGGATCGCTCTCAATTATCGTTATCTGACAGATGTACTATCTCATATGGGCAACGATGTAGTAACCTTGATGCTCACTAACCCTAGTTCACCGATGGTATTCACGGATAACGACCTACAGGAGACAATTATGCCGATGTTCGTGAACTGGACTTCCGAACTTAAACCGGATAATCAACAAGTACCCGAACCCGTTTGGCAAATGACGAAAGAGGAATATCGCATTGCACAAGGGAACCCGCCTGATCCCGCCATAATAGATAAGTGGCACAGAGAAGTAGTACAAGAGGCCATTTTCGCGGGTAATATTATCCCACCCGAAGTGTTAGCCGAATATCCCGAATTGATACCCGAAGATATGCCCGAACCTATTGAGCCAGAGATAACCGAGGCCGATAACGAGTATTTGAATGAACATGATAGACAGACAGTTGAGGTATAACGTGGATAAGCAACCGATTGAGATTTACGAGTTTGACAAGTCCTATAATCAACTAAAAACGAAATTCAACGTGGGTGACAGAGTAATGCGGGATGAATCCGATCCTTATGTCGGCATGAGCGGAAAAGTTCTGCATGGTACTGTAACCAGAGTGTATTCTGACTACGAAGGCAAATTTGGCCCCTATCCTGAATTGTACGAGGTCAATTGGGATAACTACAAACTTCAAAGAGGTTTTCTACCACATGGGCTAGAGTTGGAAGTCCAGATAGGAGTGTCCCCACATGGATAGAAACAAAGCCATAAGCACGATTGAAGCCTTGTATCCCGCCGATAGCCAGTATGAAGATTCAAGAGAAATCGGCAAGAGGCTATTGGAACAGGCTGAAATGGAAGTCAATGGATGGCGCAACAAGCCTACGGAAGTGCTGATAAGATATGCAGAACTTTGCATGGCTGAAGAAAACCAGCAGACCCGCAACTTTGAACGAGATTTGGTGAAACGGGGATTGATAAGATGAAAACGAAATCCGAGGTTAGGGGCGATTGCAAGGAATTAGAATATGGTCATTGTAGTCATGGCGTCAAATGTTCACCCGCTTGTTCATTATTCAAACCTAAGTACATCAAACTATTAGTCTCGTGTGAGGGCGATAGAAGTGTAGGAATTTGGGGCGATAATACCGAAGTCCTGATTGAACGCCGGTTCATTGAACCTAACTACGGAGAACCCGCAGAAAACCGCAAGTGGCTAAGGGAACAAATCACCACCATATTCAAGGAGTTATTTGACGATGGTAGTACCCGATGCCAGTTTGAAGACGAATGCTATGGTTGCAAAAAACCGAAAACCGATTGCAAGTGCCCAACTGATGATATCTAAATAGGAGTTAAAGAAATGTTAATGGAAAACAAACTACCCCGCATAATTGAACAGTCTACATTGCCATTCAACACAACTCCTGGATATTGGATTTCTTATGCAAAGATGACTGCACTCTATGGAGGATATGTCAAAGTGGACTTGAGCCACCAGCCTCAATATGATCAAGAAGGTACGGAACGATAAGGGGGTAATGTTAAAATGAAGATTTTAGGTTACACCATAGTCAATCCTAGCCCGTTGCCCTATATCAGCCAATACCCTTTAGTCTGCACTGATCGGGATCGCATGGCACAAATCTACCCCGATTATCTTATGGCACAAGAACAACGTGACCGGATGGCTGAAGAAAATGAAAACTATGGTTTGGTTGTTGTGCAAGTAATTCAGGCGTAGGAGTACACAGGAGGACGGCTTATGGACAGCAACGAGATAGAACACCACATGGAAAGTGACACGGAGGAATCACGTAATATCATTCGTAAATGGGCAAGCAAGGCACTTCTGCAACACGCCAACTTCGTCAACTACTATGTCGGCAAACTTGAATCAACTATGTATTGGAGAGATTTCGGAACGGTAAATCGGAATTAGGGATTAAGCGATGGAGATAAATAGATTGTGCAAGTGCCTCAGACCTTATTGCAATTGGGTTGGGACTGAACCCCAACTGCACCGAATAAACATAGCAAAAGCCAGCGAACCCACCAATGTAGCACCAGTTTGTCCAAATTGCGGATCACTCAAAATTGAGTATAAGAAGGAGTAGTGAAAATGGCAGACGAAAAGATTTTCGGGAAATCATGGAGCAAGACTGGCAAGGGATTCTTCGGCAAGTGGACTGATGACGACGAACCTGAAACCGATGAAGAAGAGATTGAGGATGACTAATATGGCTGAAACATATCCCGATTATATCATGCAATGCGTCCGCCAAAATCTAGGTCTAAGAGACTCGGATACTTCCCGCGATGAGTACATACTCAAAATGCCCAAATCAGAAATCCTTGAACGTGTCGGCCAATGGAACTGCATTATCCACTTTGGCAACTCAATCCGACATTGGATCAAAGACATTTACGGGTTAGACCTGAAAGATTGATAGGAGGGCCATGAAGATGACTACTACAACGCACCCAATCAAAGTAGACTTTCTGACAAGGCCAATATTCCGTTGCCGATGGGGGAAGTGTGGTGGCAATGTAGTATGGGGAGACAACGAAGATGGCTACTCTTGTATCCAATGTGGCAGAGCACATGATAAAAACGGAAATCTGATAGTCAAAACTTTCTTCAAGAAAGGCTAGTCCCAATGGACTTCATTTGCGAGCTATACGGTAGGATGGTATGCTTCTTGCGGAACCATCACGAATACACCTACATAGGGCATTGGAAGCATTGCGTTACATGTGGAGAACTAACATTCGTAGGAAATGGAGCAATACATGACAAGCAAAAAACAGGATTTCAAGTTTGAAATAGGGCAAAAAGTATCGGGGACTAAGCCAGGATTCGGTAAGGTCTACGGAACGATTACGGGTCGGGCTGAACTTGAGTTTGGGACACGACTATACTGGATACATACCGAAAGCGGGGCGGAATTCAAGTTGCCCGAATTCAGGATTCACAACAATGCAAATGAACAGCACTAAATTGCTTGCATGGTCTGAATACCAAGAGGCCATCAGCCATGAAGCCTTACGCCTTGAACGGCTAGGATATTTAGTAACCATCGCAACAGAGCATGGCAGTTGTGAAACAGACCGCCATTTAGACCACGTATTCACGATCAGAGGATGCAAAAAATAATGGAAACGGGAGATAACGAGAGATTGAGAGAGATTATGGAAGATACCACTACTGATATACTTCAACCAAGCGTCAACTATCCGTTTGCAATATCAAGCGGTAAATACTACAATCAATATAGGAGTTAAGAGATGAGCAAGACAATCGCCCCTAAGACTAGGAAAGAGAATAATGTCCCTGACACAGCAGATGCCGAACAGTGGCTTGACGCGGATAGATTCAAGTTCAAGGGAAACATCTACCGCATAGTCAATAACGTAGTCCAAAAAGAGGGATAGCATGGAAAGAGCTTTCAGCACAAGACAAGCGGCACACATCATGGTTGAAGATGTCCAAGAGTTTAAGACCGCCAAAGAAGTGCTTGAGTTTATAGACTACCCTCAAAAACACGACAAGATAATGACTGACTATATTGAGGCTGTGCTAAACGATTACGAGTACGAACCTGTCGGCGGAGAAATGCCACGCCATGAGGCCACGAGATGAAAAGATGGTTTCTAACAGTAGACCGGTGCTCCGAGGGTCATCGTGGGATATTCTGTAATCTTGAGGGCCAATCTTTTGGCAAAGACACACAGCATACCGATGATGAAATGGATGAAATTCTTGGGCCATTCTCTTTGATTCTTAACCCACTAAGCATTGAGTTAAGCGAGGCTGAATTGAAAGAATACCATCGGTTTGTCCCATTGGCTGAGTATTCTAACCAGTACGGGGTAGCTTGCAAGGTTGCCAAAACTGAGGTTATGAAATGACAGAGACGATCACCATAAACAAAGATACCGACATTCATAGTGTGGTAGACGAACTCGCCTACCGTGCCTATCAGTGGAACCGAATTCGGACTCCCCAATACAGCCCCGAACAATGGAAATGCGTATTCGGTAAAGACGTTGACGCTATGGAACGCAGATACCAGAGTGAGGTAACGAAATGAGAATAGTGCTGACAGATTTCAACTATGGGAAACAGCCTCAATTCATGGATGAACACACTAGCAAAAAGCATGGTTGCTATTGCCCTACCTGTCGTAAATCAATTCATAAGTCAAAGAACTTTGAACCATATCTGAGGCACCTATATTCGGCAAAGCATACCGCTAACCAAACAACAATGGCCAAAGGATAGCATGAGAATACGTAGGGTATACTTCAGGGGCGAACGATTAGGTGAACAACACGAAAGTTATCTTGGGGCAATAGCCAGTGATACTGATTGGGATTTTCTCACCTTGATACAGAAAACTGGCATCGGGGAAGAAACACGAATTTACGTTAGAGTGGCAGAACTCAAAGAGATAATCGCTAACGCTGAAGCCCATAAGGAAGTGTAACCATGCGTGAAATGTGGGTAAAAGAAAAGTGGCGTAGGGCAGATGATGAAGTGCTTTTCAGCAACTACCAGTTTCCCCGCAAAGACCGCGACTGGAATCTTGAAGAAGTAGTGCGAATAGTCTACAATCCCATAACCAAAGATCGCACGGTTATGGGAATTGCTAGGATAATCCGTATCCAGCCAAAGGACTTGAAAAGGACTTGGCAGTTTTATCCCTATCCTAACTACCCCAACACTCCCGATATGATAACACCTACGGATGCAGAGGAAGATGGCTTTACAGGAATGCACGGTGGCGGGGATACCAAAAAGATGGAATCCTATTACCGTAAGAAGTACGGATGGTCAAGATGCGAACGCGAACCTATCAACAAGATAACGCTCTATTGGATTGACAACTCAATGATAGACGCAATAGCGATAGCAGAGGCATCAAAATTATGATACCGTTTGAAGTAGGCAGTAAAAGCCGTTGCGCCAGAGAACGCGGTTGGACTGGCCGGAAACGACACTACGTTTGCCGAATGTGCAAACAGGACTTCATCCATGATAGTGCTTACCCATTACCCGATGGATCGCGTATCTGTTATGAGTGCAGAATTACACCCGAAGGGCTTGCGAAGTTTGATCAAGGATTCATAGATCAGCATGAGAAAGATGAGAAACAGGGATTGATCCCATGACACAGATCGAGATAAACGACTTACTAACCAGAGAATTTGAGCTTACTTTTGTGGATAAGGCGACAGGGGAGAAAACAACCATGAAAGCTCCCGACGCGATTCTTGCCACTTTACGCGCCCACTCAATGAATCCCAATCTAACTTTTGATGTCAACGCTATTGATAGGAGCGAAGGCCAACCCATTGATATTGGCAAACGCCCTAGTTTGATAGCTCGGATTAAGAATTGCCTGAGATAGGAGTGTAGTAATGGCTGAGACATATGTTTTCGCAAGGAAATCAGGGGGCAGGTTGGTAGAGGATGCCACCCGCATGAGAGTTATCTTGCAATACGTTCTGAAGGATATCGAAGAAGCGCTTGGGGAATGGACTGGCGTAAACGACACCTATGTCCCCAATAATCTACAGCCTCTCAAACGCGCTCAGGATCGCATCAATAGGACACTAGCCATAGTAGAGAAACAAGAAGAACCGAGCGAGAAAGTGGCATGACACAAGATCAGACTGACCTTTTTGGCGATCCGGCCCGTGTTGAAATCCGAGACAACGACTTACTAGCCCGTACAGCGAATCATGTCCGTGATGTAGTATCTCGTAATGCTTGGCTATTGGAAGGCTCGACCATTGGTGAGATAGAAAAAAAGATCGTTGTGGCAATTTGGTTGGACGATGGTCTTAGAAACGTCCTACCGAATGAAGATCAGCGTGCCGAAGTTACTGCATGGCTCATATCAAAACAATGCCTAGATAGCGAGATAATTCGGAGAGCGTGCCGATACTTACGAGAGCATGATCAAATAAGATTCCCTCAAGCGGCAATTTTGGCAGGGGAACGCCATAGGGAGAGGATCGCTAGGAGCGTGAAAAGGTGACGAATTTCATACTTTTGGTTGGTATCCTTATCGGACTCGCTGGATTGGCCGCCCTTGGTTTAACCTCTTTTATTTCATGGCTAGGGCAAAATCCCGCAGTGATAGTCGCGGCTCTAATCGGCGCGGGGATAGCGGTTTACGCTACCATCAAAGTCAAGGGTTTACAAGATGAGAGACTCGTAAAAAGATATCGCCAGAGACAAGAACACGAACCTACAACACGTACCCCACGAGCCACAAAACAGACAAATGTAAAACCCATAACGGCACAAAGTAATATCAACATTGATGATCTGTGCGAGGGATTACGAAAATATGGCTACCAAAAATCCGAGGCGAGACAGGCGATAGAATCTGTACTTGAAGATATGCCTGACGCTTCCGAATCTGATGTAATCACGGCAGCGATCCACTATCTTAGCGATGATAGAGTAGGAGTGTAAAATGGAATTTACGATTTATTCCCTCTGTCGTTTCTGGAATAATGGGCAATGCTCAAACCCGATAACGCCGAAACTGACAACTGATTGTATTGAATCTGAGTGCGTAGCATTTGAGGGGCCACACGCAAAGCCTAGCGAAGACAAAGAGTTAAGCAACAGAATCCGTGAAATACTTACTGCATTTTTCATTCATGCCAACGATAACCAATGTGGATGGCTCGAAGGTAAAGATAAGGCAATAAACCAAATATGCGATGCCTTAGACAAAAGAGGATACCATAAGGAGAACTGAGATTACCGATGAAGCATAGTCCCCTCCAAAGGCGTACACCTTTGAAAGCAACGAAGCCGCTCAAGCGCGGTAAACGGCTCAAGGTTATCAGCGAACGCAAGGTTGCAGAGTTGAATGACCAAATTACGGTTCGATTGGCCTTGATAATGCGTTGTGGCGGTTCAGCCGCCATGTCTATCCGAAAGACTGTCGGTGGCACTTTGACAACCGTTCGTTGCGTTGGAGGCAAGTGTGAAATTTGCGGAAAGTCTGCGGATATCGTAGGGCAACTTGAACCTCACGAACTCGTGTCACGCTCAGTCGGAGGCCGAATTTCAATGGAAGTTAGCCGAATGGTATGCAGATCGTGTCACGAGGCCGATCAGAGGCTTCCAATTACGGAAAGACTTTTGGATGCCTATGACCGAGAAATTCTAGAACCAAATCAAGCAGTTGAGGATAACGGACACGACGTAATATGAGCGAAGAATCCATCCTCCAACAAAATACGATTGAACTATTCCGTAGGTGTGGTTGGCTCGTTTATCACCCCTATGAATCACGCCATTCTGAACCAGGGATGCTCGATCTCATAATTGTAAAACATCCAACGGTGATATTTGCCGAGATCAAAGGGCCAAAAGGCAAACTCACTAAGGCCAAACTGAATAAGCATGGCCGATTGATGCCAGGACAAGAAGACTGGTTCAATGAGCTACATAAATGCCCTGCCGTTTTGAGTTTCGTGTGGAAGCCCGATGATTGGGACGCAATAGTAAAAATAGCAACGCAGATGTAATATCTGCTATTGACAACTATGGTGCTAAATGGTAATATAGATAAGGAGCAACTAATGAATAACGAAGTCAACAATGCAGTTAAGAGAAAACGTGGTCGTCCACCCAAGGTAAAACCGCAAGCCAAGGCAGATGCTATCATCCAGAATATTTTAACGGCAGTTGTGGCCAATCAGGAACCTGCACCATGCCTACTTTCGGGATTTCATGGATTACGCGCTGTTCCTAAACCTATACATCAGGAACGAAACCGAGATAAGTAACTATGGACATGAATTCTCCGCAATTCATAATCCTGATGGTGATCGGCGCGATAGTCATGTTCACCGTAATGACACGTAAGAAGAAAATTAAGAAGTTGCAAAAAGAACACAGGCGAATACATCTAGAACATGATATTCAGAAAACCAAATTTGATATGCGGAAACTCAAGGACGAAGAACGAGAATACAAGAAAACTCATGGTGGGAGCAATTGGTAGATGGACAATCCACTTGTAACGTGGTTTATAATCGGATTTCTGATCGGCTTCATGTTCGGCACCTACATGGGCAATAAGAAATTCCGCCAGTTTGTTAACAAAATGATCAAAGGCAAACCCCACGATGAAGATGAAGGTGATGACGATGAGGAACTAACACAACAAGATTATGAGAAACGCAACCGCCATTACCGTGATGGTAGATACAGACAATAACCATGCCCGACTGTAATTCATGTGGTGATCCATTCCCCGATTTCAAGTCTCTTGCCATACACATATCAAGCGAGAAACACGGCCATAGAAAGGGCAAGCGATGGGCCGCAAAATATCTCTTGCTTAACGGACTATCCTCCAAACAAAGGTTTGAACACAAGGAAAGAGTAGCACTAACCGAAGATGAAAAGGATGCTAGAGATAACGCACATCGGGAACTTTCAGGTGAAACTAAAATGGTTTATGCCTATTGCTCGGCATGTAGAAGAAAATATCCGCGTGTAGTAGAAGTAGAGTATATCCAGAGCCAAACTGCTTTACGTGGTGGTGACGGAACACTGATGATTACTTGCGAAAACTGCGGAGGACGATAATTTGGAAACTCTGTATCATACTCCGGCTTATTTGAAAGCAATCTACCAACCAAAGGGTAGAGCGAGAGAATATTGTCCGTGGGCTGTAAATCTGTATCGCGGTTGTGGGCAAATGTGTGCCTACTGCTACGCGCCTGATTCATTACACATGACCAATGAAGAATTCCACAAACCCGCACCACGAGTAGATATTATCACCAAACTCACGAAAGATTGCGCCAATTTGAAAGCCAATAACCTATCTTGTAAGACTCTCTTTTGTTTCTCATGCGACCCCTATCAGGCAATAAACAATGAATTCCAACTTATGCGACAAGCCATCGAAATACTACACTTCTATGGACAATCGGTAGTCATACTAACCAAAGGCGGACATCATGCTTCGGCGGATATTCCCTTGCTCACAGAAGGCGACGAATTTGCGGTGACTCTTACATGCTCCGATAATAGGCTATCCCGCCTATGGGAACCCAATGCCGCCTTGCCAGAAGAACGCATAGACACCTTGAAAGAAGTTCATGCCAGAGGCATTTATACTTGGGTGTCAATGGAACCTGTTTTATATCCCGTGCAAAGTTTAGACTTGATTGAACAAACCCACACATTTGTCAAGAAATATAAATTGGGCATTCTGAATTATAGTGATAAACTACCCGATGGGTTGAAAGAACAAGTTAAGAATATCAACTGGCAAGACTACGGAGTAAAAGCCGTAAGCCTAGTCAAGAAACTCGGTAAGGAATACTACATCAAGGATGACCTGAAAGCATACTTGCCAAACGGAGTTGAATAGTGAATTGCAGAATGTGTATTGATGCAAAGAGAATGAGGGGAAGCGGTAACATATCATGGCGATGCTACGGCCACGATTCTTTTGGTGAATTAAAACGTGATCTGTGCGTTGGAGAACTTCCCCCGACAAAACCGCCAGAATGGTGCCCCAAAAGAATTAAAAGGGAAATAGTACATGTCCAAAGCTGAAGATATACTCCGCCAACAAAAAGAGGAACAAACCGCCACGAAAACGGCTGAAGAATCAGCGCATATTGTTAAGGCTAAACTTGAAGAACACGAAACCGAAGTAAAAAGAGCCGCTATTGATGCCGGTTTCGATCCCGCCGATCCCATAAAAGGCTGGCATGATGCCGTTGCCTCATTCAACAAAGAAAAGGATGAGTTTGACGCAGAGAAACAAAAATTTGCAGTCTATGTTACTAGCTACAATACACAACTAGAACTGTTGAACGATGAGAAAAGGAGATTCCAACAAGAAGTTACTGCGCAACAGGCAAGGTCTGAGGTTATAGATGACGCGATCAGTACCAAGACAAAAGAACTTGCCACTAAAACTCAGGAACTAACTGACCGCCAAAAAGCCCTTCAAGTAGTTGCCAACGAAATCGCCACAAAAAAGGCAGAGTTAGATGACATCAAGGAACTAATCAATGCAGCTTTGCGGAAATGTAAAAACTTAGTGCTCAAAGCCGAAGACCGAGCCGATTTTTATTACAACAAAAGCATGGGGGATTATTGGGGGCGTTTTGCTAATTGGGCCAGACACTTATTCCGCGATTTGCGGATTTAGTTGAAACTGCAACTGTCGGTCTGTAAAATTCCCAGCCTAGACAAACGCTAGGGCTTTGTTTTAAGGCATCTGATATATCAACCAATGGTATTGTACCACCCCACGCTCACCAAACCGTTTTCATAATAGCCAGTAAAATAAACTTGCCCTACCCTCTTGACAAAGTAGCACTACCTATGATAATATAAGAATGGGAGCGAGAGATGACAGTCAATATCCACAAGTGCAATAGATGCCAACACGATTGGGCAAGCCGTCTTCCCAATAATCAACTACCTAAGCGTTGCCCAAATTGTAAATCCCCTTACTGGAATACTCCGAGAACACGGAATCTAAACACCCAAAAGGGGAAACTATGAGAAAGGAACTATCCAAAAGGAACGCCTCTTGGCAAAGATATGCGAATGTAGGCGGATCGGCAAGAGAAGATGCAGTCAATAAAATACTTGAGACATATCTAATGGATAACCCTAACTATGTAGTAACTTCCAAACCAAGAGACCTCGCCCACATTTATGATGGGAAATGGGGTATAGTTCCAGAACTAGGAATTAGATATATCCCGACTAATAAAATTGCGTTCCTCGAATGTAAGAGACAGGGCAATAATGGAAATGCCCATGAGAGACTTTGCAAGTATCTCACGCCAGGAATTCTATCTCGTTCTACTCCTATAGCCGGTTTCTACAATCCATTCTTTTTCATCCTTATGGATGGTCTAGCCAAAGACCCCAAAAAACGGCTAGAAGTTTCCATATGGTTTGACCAAGACGGATTCAGGGATAGATACTTATTATGGGAAGATAAGGAAATCAAAACTCTTATCGCTTGGTTCAATTCAAACATAAGGAGATGTCTAGAATGAACGCCATGCCATTACCTCCAAAGAAATACAATATCATCTACTCTGATCCACCGTGGGATTATAAGGGTCAATTGCAGCATAACGGGGCTGGCGGAAGGGATACTGGCGGAGCTATCCGCCATTACCCTACTGTAACCACAACCGAAATGAAAACATGGAAGATTGTTGATATAGCGGCTGATGATTGCCTACTCTTTATGTGGTCTAGTTCGCCCCATTTGGATCAGGCAATAGATTTAGGGAAAGCGTGGGGATTCTGTTGGGGTACTGTTGCTTTTGTATGGGACAAGAGAAAACCGAACCCTGGTTACTACACAATGTCCCAATGCGAATTATGTCTTGTGTTCAAAAGAGGCAAAATACCACAGCCAAGAGGGGATAGAACTGTCAGACAATTGTTATCGGCCACTAGGGAGTACCATTCCAAAAAGCCTAGCGAGATACGCCATAGAATTGAACTTATGTTCCCAACACAAAACAAAATAGAACTATTCGCAAGAGACAAAACTGAAGGTTGGGACTGTTGGGGGAACGAAGTCGAGACAATCGAACCATCTGATAGGAGTAACCCGACTTAACGCGTAGGACTTTTGTGGATAACTTCGGAATCCCTACATCGCTCTAAGTACATTTCATGGCTTGAACGAAATTCACCTGATTCTACACTCTTAGAAACTTGCGCCATGAATCTCTCGTAAGCCTCTTTTTTGGAATACCCCATGCTTATCTTCGGCTCGAATGTCTGATACCAGTACGACCATAAGCGAGATTGTTTGTATTGGCTGAGTTTATCAGCCTTATACATCTTGCTTTGAGGCAATCCTGAATACTCACAATGTCCTGCACATAAATCATATCCTTTATCCCCGAACAACTTACTCGCAAGTTTAGCCCCTAGTTTCCAATGATCTTTCTTTTCTTGTAGGTTGTCTAAATAGTCTGTCCCCCAATGTCCTATATCGTGTATGGCGATACAAACTGTTTCCCAAAAGCAAGGATACTTCCCATATAACTTGTGCCATGATCGCCAAACATAGAACGAATGGACTGGCGAATGGCACCCGATTAGAACACTAACCGTGCCTTGTTTCACGCGGGTTCATCCTTGTTTATTTGGGCTTTAGCCTTTAATTTTGCTCCACATTCTTCACAAATATATCCTACATACTCGTGCGAATCGCCGCCCCAAACATTAGTTTTGTAACTCAAATCATAGCATATCGAGTAAGGGCTAAAGGCAGAAGGGTGAGGGCTACCCGCGCTAGACTCGATACCGTCATTGGCATCCTTAATAATCTTGGCACAAATTAAGCATATTCTAGTTTCCATGTTACACCGCCATCCCTGATTGACTGAACATATCTTTTTTCGATACTTCGGCTTCCTTGAGGTTTTTAACTGACGTGGCGAAATACTCTGGCTTGAGTTCAATAAGAATAGTCTTACGCCCGAATTTAAGAGCCTGATAACCCGTGCTCCCAATCCCTCCAAAGGGGTCTATAACCATTTCTTTGGGGTTGGAATAGAGTTTAATACAACGCTCAATTGTTTCTAACTGTAAAGGACAAATATGACGCTCATCCTCATTCCCTCGCGCTTGAGCATACTGTAACGTTTCAGTTTCCCGAATTCCAGTCCACACGCCATTCGCCCAAATTATCCATGTTTCATTATCCATTTCGCCATTGGCTACGGGTGTCACTGGCACTAGATTTTCGCCAGGTTTCTTAAAAACCAATACTTGGTCTATTAGCGCGGGCCGACAATCTGACGAATCCCTACGCAGTTGCCCAAAAGCCAACGCCTTGCTATGAATTCTGACAGCCTGTGCTTGGGGATTCTTAGAAATTGTAATCCTTCCGTGAAATATCCACCCCTCTTTTTGGTAAGCCCGAATAACATCTCCAGGAAAATCTTTTAAGCCGATATATCCATCCTTCTGAGCCATTGCTGGAATGTCACTCGTATGCACACAAGCCACCCTGCCATCCTTAGTCACTCGCAATAGTTCACGAATGATAAACGAATAATGGTCAAAAAATTCTTCCTTACCCTTGCTGTTCCCTAAATCACGATCTGAAGCTGAATAAACGAACAGATCACAAAATGGCGGACTATGGATCGACAAATCGCAACTATTATCGGGTATCTCTTTTAATCGTTCACATGAATCACCTAGCATCTGAGTCCAGCCGTTCCCTTTAACCGTGTTCTCCGTGTAATCAACCGCTATTGAATCTGACATACCCAACTCTCTCCGTTCGTATATTCTGATCTTTTCAATCAGTTTTTCGCGTAGGCGTTTCGCCATAGCGTCTTTACGCATGACATTCTCGTATATCTCTTGCTCCACATCGGACATGATTACATATACATCCACAGGTTGCGTTTGCCCATAACGCCATTCACGTCTAACCGCCTGATAGAATACTTCCCATGAGTCACCAAGCCCAAAAAATATCATGTTATGCGCCTGTTGGAAATTCATCCCAAAGCCACAAACTTTACTCTTACTAACAATAATGGTACACTTACCATCAATCCAATCTTCTATCCGATTAGCCTTTTCTTCTAGGGGTAAACTACCAAATACAGATACGAACGAGATTCCCATTTTGTCCAGAGTAGACTCTATCGCTCTTTGTTCTATGTCAAGGCCACACCAGATAATCCACTGAGGTAATCGTATGCCTTCAACAGTAAACTCGGATTGTCCTTGAACTTCCCTACTGCTTGATTGCAATTCATGCACAATATTCCCCGTATCTTTCCTGTCACATGGTTGTGATCCACATGGGGAAACACCTTGTAATTGTTCACATCTGTCATCCCGCATATCGCACAAGCATAATTCTGATGCTTCATTATTTCGTCGTACTGCGCCACTGTTATCCCATACTTGCGAAGCCTCTGCGCCTTTTTCTTCTCTGGATTGCCTCTGTACCATTCCCGCGCTTTCGCCTTTATACTCTCCCTTAATTCGGGATTGGTTGCATATTTTTCTCGCCTTTGTTGGTTGCGGATTGCCTCCTTTTCTGGTGTTCTTTTGTTCCAATTCTCTTTGTGGGCATGATAATATTTCGTCATGTACCCTTCTCGTTTCTTCGCTATCTCTTGCTTGTGCTCCTGATAATATAATAGACTCCGCTTCTTCTCTCTTTCCTTGTTTTCTTGGTAATATTTCTTGTTGTATATTTTTTGTTGTTCTCTCGTCCGCATATTGCAAGTTTACACCCAAACCATTCCCATTGTCAAGTATACGGCTTAAACTACCAAGCCTAGCCTCCAACGTCCCCCGTCTTGTGTTCGCCCTATCTGCTATCCCGTGTAGTTTTGTAAAGAATAGTTGATCACCTTTATATTCTGTTTTTACGAATTCGGGATGCAATCTCAATTCCGGCAAAATAAAGCCATCATCGTCATAATTCAAGTCTGAGGGCCGAGTCATAGTTATGGCCCATGACGCTAACCACTCAAAAAATGAATCTTCGGCATGGTGCTTGATACGCCATTCAGTTCCGTTTTTGTTAGAACCCTTGCGCCTATAGACCGTATCCCCAAAGTATTGAGTGTGTTCCTTATTGGCATTGATAAAAAAGGTGGCCAGCATTTCAGGGATTGTGCATATCCCCAAAAACTCCGCATGATTCCCTATTTCGGTATAGTCGTTCGGGGCGGGTGTAGCTGTACAACACAGTTTATATGGAATATCCTTGCAAAGACTCGTGAGTTTCTTGCGCGTTTGTCCCGAAACACATTTCAGAATTGAACTTTCATCGAGTACCACCGCCCCAAACTTAGTAAAGTCAAAAGAATCAATCATTTCGTAGTTAGTAATCCATAGTTTGTTATCACCTGTAACCTGCCCCTGATTACGCACATATTGTACTGCCAGATCAACCTTCGTCCCCTCACGCACAGTCTGCCTAGCAACTGACAACGGGGCTACAATCAAAGTATTCTCACCCAATAGTCTAGCGTACTCCAAGCTGATTCTCGTTTTGCCGAGTCCGGTATCTAGAAATACGGCACATCTCCCTTTTCTGATTGCCCATCTCGTGATCACTTTTTGCCAGTCAAATAAATTCGCATGAATCAAATCAAGGGATACCTCTTTCCCCACACTCCCCACGATATGCCGTTTAGTTTTAAGAAACTCTTGATATTCCATAAACACCCTTAACCCTTAGATTTAGATTTTCTGTAGCCAATATCATAATAATAATCTCGTGGGGGAGGCACAACAAATTTAGCACTAGGGTTACTATTGTAAAATTCCCTTACAATCCCACAATACTTACATCTAGCACCTGATACTTTGCCATTTTGTGGTTCTACTTTCCAAAAGTGCCCGCCAATGGGGGACTTACTACAATTAGGATCAACTGCCGCCTGTTTCATCTAGTTCTTGCTCCCCAAATAAATCTATCCGCAGTTATGAATCTCAAGATAGTGGTAAAAACAAGAGAGAATACTGCCGAAAGAATATACCAGAAGTGAAATCCACTTGTAAATAGCGCCACCAACCCTAGATATATAACTTCTGTCACTCCAACAGCCCCTAGATATTTTACCCAACCTACAATCAAACTAGGGTTGTTCGCACGTTTACTCGCAAACGTCCAGTAGTGATTTTGTAGATAGTTACTTGAGGCGGCAATAGCCACTGCCACTGTAGCAGACGCAAGGTACCAAATATGGACTTTCTCAGTTAAGAGATAAAGAACACCAAAGTTCACAACAACGCCAGTTGCACCTACAACGACAAACTTCAAGAACCGACTATATTTGAATATGGCGAGTTTCACAAGATGGTTGATATAGGCCGACACTTCTTTCTTGGGCTTTCCGGCAAAGAGCGTGTAACGTTCATTCAAAACTATACCTCCCCTAACATTTCGTAAAGTGTGGAAAACTTGACTCCGTAGTCCTTAATTTCTCCCAGTGTGGTGAAGGGCAGTCGTTCCTTCAATGACCTGTCAAAAACAGGGCGGTGAAAGGTAGGCAAATTAGAGTAAAGTAGCTTTGCCCGTATCGCCTTGAACGAGTAACCCCTGCCTGTATGATTGGTTAACTTCACAAGCCCTGCTATCGCCTCGGTGTAGGCGTTTGTGATTGGATGCTCCCACCATGCGAATATCTCGCCTTTCCAGTTACCCACAGCCGTTGTCAGGGGCTTGTAGGCGGGCTGTAGCTCGGTCGGGATGCTCGCCTTGAGGGTTTCATAGCGGTCTATGGCTTCCTGCCTGTCCTTGACCGTCCAGAGGTCACAGAAGTCCTCTTTGAACTGGTAAGCCTTGCCAAGCAAGGGGAACTGTCCTAACCACAAGTCAAGAATGAACTGGTCTTGTTCGTCAAGGTCACTCCGGCGATGGAACAGGATATAGCGGTCACGCTTCAGTGTCCTGCTTTGACGTGCGGTAAGGTGCGCCCTGGTATCCTTTCGTATCGTGTCCATGCCCTGAATGGCTAACCGGATAACGTGAAAGCGGTCTATGACCACAGTGGCTTGTGGTAGGATGTCCCTCACAGCATCCCTGTAGGGTTGCCACATATCCATAGCCACCAGCTCGATGTACTGGCGGTCTGGCATCCGGTACAGGTAACGGCTTACCACGTCTTTAGTTCTCGATGTCAGCATATCAATGACAGTCTTTTGCTCCACGTTGGTCAGTATGCACCTAGCTTTCCTTACAAGGTGGACTTCATCAATACCTAACCATCGAGGCGTCTCAAACTTGACCTCGCTATCCAGCCTGGCTACTTCCAGCGCAAACAAGCGCCGGACTGTCCGCTCATGGATTCCGGTATCATCGGCTACACCCACGAAAGTACGCTTCATAGATTCCTTGCCGATGTAGGCTAACAGCCTCTTGGTTGACGAGTGGTGGTCAGCCATATCCGGCAGTGGTTGAAAGCTGGTCTTTTTACAGGCTCGGCAAAGGTAACGCTGCCGATGCACTATCAAGCCAACACGTTTATTGTGAACTGGCAAGTCCATGAATCGCTGCCTCTTGATACCATGCCGGTATAGTTGCCCGATAACCCCGCATCGGATACAGGCGGTCGGCTCCGGCGTGTATCTGGCATGGATAGCGTAATCGTACTCGCTCTCTTTAAGCTCTATAACTTCCCAATCAGGTAGGTTCAGGATGTTCATTTATTCCCTCGTATGCAGACTGTACGCCCTGTACAATTAGGCTCTGCGATTCTCCCAGGGCACATTCCGCATTCCGCAGGACACTTTGGGTTTCGTTTCCGTCTGGCATATAAAGCAGACACACTTTAGCTCTTTACAGGTTTTCACTAGCTCCCACTTCCAGTAAATACGGGCTTTCTACTACCAGCACATACGCACCTAGCAAATACGCTCTCCCGCTTTTTACCATTAAGGCTAGGGGGGTAGAGGGTGACCCTCTCCCTGATACCACCAGCCTTGAAAACATGGTTAGCCCAAAGGCTATCCGGCTAACCAGCAAGGCTAGACTGGTTTTCGGTGGTTTGACCATCAAAGCTAAATCGGTCTGGTATCGGTTTGACCATTCGTAGCTAACTGGTCTGGTTTTGACCACTCGTAACCACCCTAAATTCGTATCTATTTTATCCGGCATAGGGTCACCCCTCCCATATCTCATATTGCCTTATTATCAATCTGAGAACGCAGGTTAGTGATAATCTTGTCTTGGCTATCAGTATGCCATTTAATAGCTTCGGCTAGACTGCTAAACTTACCTCTCCAGTTCGGGTAAAGAACCTCAACCCCTTGTATAGCCTCAATATCTCCGGTATGCTCTGCGACATAAAGTATGCTCTGCGACATAAAGAGCAAGAGTCCGAGCATATCTTGCGGCAACAGACTGTATTCCTGATTCAAAGCCCACCTAAATGCCAGTTTTTGTTCATCATTCATTTGATTTCCCTCCAATTTACCAATCCCCGCCATCTGCGGGAAAGTCAACAGACCAAATAATAGCCGTCTGAGACATGCCGCCATCTGGATTAACCACTCGTTTCCCTTCAGCGTCATACCTCATAAGGTGAACCTTTCCACTGGCTACAAATAGCCAATAATTCTTATTCCAGTGAGCTGCTAGATTGGAAAGGGCTGTTTTCATTCGTTGCTCACTATATGCGTCAGGGTTGTTTTTCATACCTACCTCCGGCTTCCCTTTGTATCTGGTAAGGACATCTTGAGAATGTACAGCGCATTATATGAGGGTGTAATGCCGAGCATAATGGATTGCCCTGCTGTGGCCTAGAAGCATCACTTGTCCGGTATTGGCAAGCCTTAGCGGTAGCTCGCCAATCTGTTTTTATACTCCTACGCCTCAGTATCTTCACGGAATTGGAATCAGTAGGCATTATTATTCCGCTTAATATGCCTAAATTAGTTTCATGGACAGTTGATTTGATTCGCATGTTCGTATCATCCCCCATTGCTCTCCCATTGCCTCAGCAATCCCTTGATAGGTACGGCTTCGGTCAGCCTTGCGATGCTCGGAAGGTGCCAATTTATTCTGACCTGACTTGGTTTGGTTGCCCCATATCTTTCTACCCGTAACTGACAGGTGTGGTTCTATCTGTTTGGTGGGTCGGAGTTTCGGCAAGCCTTTCAACCAGAGACAAGTAGCTTTGCTGGCATCCTCTCCGAACTGGTTAGGTTGAATTATCTGGTCGTAATCTTTGCCGATAATGTCAACGGCATAGTGATGAGGGATAGGGTTCTCGATACATATCAAGGGTATATTCGCTTCCAATAGTGCCTTAAAGAAAAGAGCGGCTAATCTCATTAACTCCCACCGCTCCGGTCGTCTGTGTAGCCAATGTACCCCGCTATTTGCAATGTAGGTACATTCAGGGTGAAAAATTGCCATATCCCATCCATCATCAAGATGCTTCAGTATGTCGTCTTGAATGTGGTTTCCATGTCCTTCGGGCGGTAGTAGGTCGCATGTCCAAGCGTCCCAACCTTCTGCCTCAAAAGCATCGGCAATGAACTTGGACTTGGCGCAACCATTCAGGAACCTCGGTCGATTCAATTTATCTCTGCTCCATAGGACATTCGCCCATCGGCGGGTCGCAATGCTCAAAAGAACTTCCGTAACCATCACCACCGGCAGATGCGACAGCCTCTACAATTAGATACCGGCATCCATTGCATTTGTTGAGTGACCGCAGTTCTCGCTCACACTGTTTGGCGTGGGTTATGTCGCCGTGAATCTCCGCAGCCTCAATTTGGTGGTGTAGATACTCGACTCGGTTATTCATTTTCGTAACCTCCACTTCATTCATTACAACCTCATTATACACACTGTTTGCCTATTTGTCAATACCCTGTACAACAATATTATGCTATGCTGGTTCTATACAGTTTGCCGAATAGCCCTTTCTTGTTGAACTTGCTGACCCCATGCTTCCTGTCAGTAAAACAAATCGGCACTTCTACAACTCGCTTTGGTTTGGCTTTGACAAGAGTTTCCAACATTATCTTCCAACTAGCCGGTTGGATATCAACCCCATCAAGTAAAGAACGACGAATGGCGAAAAAACCACTAGTATTATCGTGCAAACTAGTAACCGGATAGGCAAGTAAACTAGCGACTTTACTAATGATTTTACGTTTCGTAGTCCAATCAACGACATTCCCCCCTTTCACATAACGGCTACCCACGCACATATCGGCCTTGTTCTCTAATATCGGGTTTATCATTGCGGGAAGGTATTTGGGCGAGTGGCTACCATCAGCATCCATAACCACTACCACATCGCCCTTAGCCCATGCCAATCCGTCCACAATGGCCTGCCCCAACCCTTTATGTTGTCCAGTAACCACATTGGCCCCTAGTTCTTTAGCGATAGAAGCCGTGGCATCAGTGCCATCGTCAACCACTACAATCTCATGTGGAATATCAACCAAGGTCTTCTCTATCCCCGCAATCAGAATACCAATGCTTTCTTGCTCGTTGAAAGTGGGAATAACTAGCGAGACGATAGGCATGGCTAACTCTCACCCTCTTTCTTGCCCGATCCAAGCAAGAAACGCCGAGACTCCATAGATTCATACAACGTCTTTTCACCTTCCACTTGCATATAAGGTAAGAACACTTGCTCTAACGTAACAGTCTCAGATTCTATGATCGCCATCTGAGCGCGAACCCAATCACGGAGAAGCCGCCATGCGACTTTACTAGCTTGTTGTTTGGCTATTTCATCTCTCCGTAATTGCTCCGCACCCCATGCTTGCCGTTTACGAGTATTGCCCCTAGCCAAAACAGCCTTAACCTTTTCCACGTCGGCCGGTAGTTTGAATGCGATCTCGCCATGAACCGTTGGTATCAGAAACGCTATCCCGCAAGGCTCACCATTCTGCGAGTCTATCCTGATTGACTTCGCATGGTGATCAAAAAGCATCGCCTGAATCTCACCAACCGATTTCATGGCGCTTACAGTAGTTGTATAGTAGCTATAGGCATCGCAAAACTCCTACCACTGGACGAACATCGGCATGACGGTATAACTAAGTTCTTTAATATCCCCTGTGAACTTACCAGGACTAGATAGTGAAGTAAGATCGAGAGTACAAACAGAGAACGGCTTGATCAATTCCATAACATACTTCCAATTAAAGGCTATCTTGGATTCAACCCCATTCTCAAGTTTGACTGGCATTTGCATCGCATACTCATATTCTCCTTCGGCTCTACCAGAAAGATCGCCCACATCTTCGCCCTTATCCGTTTTATGAAAATGAAGCCTTAAAATCCCCGATCCATCGCGTAAATCCATCATGCCGAGCCTTTGCAACATCAAAGGCACTGAGAACGATACACGACTATCAAAAGACTGCGGAACAAGTTGATCTATTGCCGGATAGTTTCCTATACCAACATTCCCCATGATTGAGGTATTACCACCACGCAAAAAGATCATATCGTTGAGATTACCAGATACCTTGCCAACCGCAAACTCAATAGATTCCTCTTTGGCAAAAGCACGAATAGCCGCCATAACGATCTCGCGGGGTAAGAGAGATTGATTCTTGACTTCAGCCATACCGCCACCCTTATCGGCTGACTGAGAAACAAGTCTAGTTCCTAATCCAAACGACAACTTATCACTCGTGATAACCGCCAGTCTAAATCCATCAGCCGCCGCCATTCTGCCATCCTCGCACAGAACCGCCGTCAGCACAGGCCGCGATTCATCAGTAGCCGTACAAGGTAAGGCATACCGAAGCATCCGAAGAAAGTGTTTGGCATCAAGTTTAGCCCACTTCAAATCGTTCGGTATTTCGGGTATCTTAAAATCGCTAAACAGCCCCGTAGCGGTTAAGGTGACTTCCCCCAATCCTTCGCGTGACAAAGTTACTTTCTTGCCATCAGCACTCAGCCCTACAGTAACTTGCCCATCGCCGCCCGAAAGAAACTTGAGTGCCATTCTACGCGGTATGAGGCATGACATATCTGGCCCCGTAGCATCAAAGGATACCTTGACCAATTTTTCAGTATCCTGAGTAGCCAGCGTAGCCTTGCCACCAACTACAACCAACGCAGAACAGGAATAAACGGGAAGCGGAGTCCTCTGGTTGACCAACATTCCCCTTGCAAGTGCGTCACGAAGATCAGAAACCTTGCAAGACACTACCACGACTTCTTTTGCTACTGTCATTTCTTATCCTCCTTTTAGTGAGAAACTCTCACGTAATACGAATTACCACATCAACAGACCCATCTTTCATACTCTACGCCATTTTCAATAACTACACCACGATAATGATCATATCGGCATATACATATGGAACAACTAGCACACGGAGGTCGCCCATGTTCTGATACCATTTTACACTCTCCTTATTTTCTTTTCGGATAGTCCTTTGCAGACTTATCCGGTCTGATGCAATCTTCGTGTGGACAATCAAAACAGCTTTTCGCGCCACCCGAGCATCCATCCCCACCAAGCAACTCACCCTCTCGTGGCTGATGAAACGCCTTGCCACGATTAGTTCCGGCCTGCTTATTTGGATCAAATGACATAGCGTGACTAGACAAAATTACACCATCCTCGTATTTGATTGTGGCGGTGGATTATATGGTTTATAATCAGAGAACTTAGTGAGATTCCGTTCAAAACGTACCTTAACTTCTCCGACTGGCCCATTGCGATGTTTGCCAATGATAATATCTGCTTCATTCTCAGGATATGGTCTATTGGGATTTTCTATTCGCCACTCATCAGGCTTGAAATAGGCTGATTCACGGAAGATAAACATAACCGTATCTGCATCTTGTTCTAGTGACCCGGATTCTCTAAGGTCTGATAATTTGGGGCGAGGGTCTTCCCGATGCTCAGTTGCCCGACTCAACTGAGATAAAGCTAGAACGGGTATCTTCAAACTTTTAGCAATCCCTTTAAGGTTGCGAGAAATATACCCAATTTCGTTGACTCGGTTTTCGTTGCGGCTGTCAGATTGCATCAAACCGATATGGTCAATAACAACCAAGTCTACAGGAGTGGTGCGCTGTAAACGTCTAACCTTCCCCCTTACTTCAGCAACCCGCAACGAAGCAGAATCATCAATATAAATCGGGCATTCCGATAACGTACCTACTGCGTGCATAAGGCTTCTTTCTTCGGCCTCAGTCCTATCGTTATCTTGATGGTAAAAGTCAAATCTCCGTAAATCAACCCCTGACTCACTAGCCAATAGTCTCATAACCAATTCTTCGCGGGACATTTCAAGGCTGAATATCGCAACACAACCACGATTACTTGAGGCAACATTACGAGCTACATTCAAAGCCAAACTTGTCTTACCGGCCCCAGGTCTACCCGCCAACAACACCAAATCAGACCGCGATATGCCACCTAACATTCGATCAACATCCCTGAAACCAATGTCAACATAAGGCATTGTCTCTGTTTCTTCAGTGGGTGCAGGAGGATCAATGTAGGTATCAAGTATTTCGCGGATATGAACTAAATCCTGATTTGATCTCTGACTTTGAATTGTAAACAAGGCTTGTTCCGCCTCAGACATTGCACTCGCAAAATCTGGCCGAGATTCAAAGCCCAACTCTGTAATACGTTGACCAGCCTTGATCAATTCCCGATTAAGATGCAACTGGTAAACAATATTCGCATAGTTCTCTATATCAAGCGCAGTAGGGCATATCGAAATAAGTCTACTTAGATTAGCCGCCCCACCACAAGTCTCAAGGTTGCCCATTCGCGCTAGTTCTTGTGCCAATGTGATTTGGTCAATAGCTTCAGATCGTGCATATAACTCTTGACAAGCCTTGTATTGCAACTGATTAGTTGCATAGTAAAAATGACCGTGCGCCAAAAACCCAATGATCTTGCTTATGGCCGCGCCATCAATAAGCAACGATCCGATTACCGCTTCCTCAGAGTCAAGAGAGTGGGGGGGAAGTTTATTTTCAACCATTAGGTCACATCCTTAAAATTTATGAGGCGTTTGCTTTTGCCACGCAATTCAATGATATTCTTAGAATCACCACACATTTCAATAATACGCTCTGTGGACGGCTCACCTAAATATTTTTTAATATTATCTATGGAGTAATTCGCAGTTATCACCATCGGTAAGTTAGCTTGATATCGGCCATCAATAACTTGCCAATAGGCATCCCTTACGAATGCAGATGCCCCCTCACCGCTACGCTCCCCACTTTCGCGTTTTCCAATGTCATCTATCACTAGTAAAGGGATACCAATTAGCCGCCTATAAATATCATCTTCGGTTTGGAATTTAGGATCATATTTATGGTTGAAAGAAGCTCTGACATCCAAAAGAAAATCATGCTCGGAAATAAACAACACGGGACAATCAATACTACTACACGCATCCCAACCTTCGCCGTTCCAGTTATCAACGATAGCATGAGTTATACTTGCGGCTAAGTACGTCTTCCCAATCCCCAAAGTAGGCAATTGAGAATACAAATATAGCGATCTCTGCCCTCTAGAATCCGAATACCTAAATTCTTTGGCAAACAACTTGGCAACCCTAAACACATTCGGGAAATGAATAGAATCAAAATCATCAAACGTGGCAGTAATAAATCGAGCGGGTATTTTACTTTGGTCTAGCCACTTTAATCTCTGTACCGCAACAGATAAAGCCCGAATCCCTTGCTCTCTATCAACCCTCTCTTTATGGATCACACCACGACATTCTGGACAATACGAAGACGATAGTTTTATAAGTCTTGACATTTTCCCATTGGCGAATTCAGATGAATCAAAAACCCCGCCACATCGCTTGCAATCCATCTTAACTATTTTCATCCCCATCAACTGAGTGAGGGATTCCGGCATGGGATTCTGACCTAATTGGCTCTGCTGTGATTGATTTATGCCCATTATTATTACCCCTACCTTCCCGTTTCCATCCTTTCAGTGTTCCCTCAATATACCCTAACGAACGCTTTTCTTTACTTACGGCATTGACCAACGCATCATAAAACCAATTCGCCCCATATTCCTCAACATCAAAGCCTATTTTTTCAGCAGTTATAGGAGTAAGAGCACCAATATTGTCCGCGTAGCCTTTGATGCAATCTTGAAAAGTTTTAGTGCATTCTGCTGATGAAGAAGGTACGGTTAGGTACGGTACGGTTCGGTTCGGTTCGGTAGCACCATTACGGGCTAGTGACGCAACGGCTACATCCTCAGTATCTAATGGTGTCATAACTGTTACGTGAGTGTCACGAAACGCTTTTTGTCTCGCCCTATTAGCCTCACGGCGGCTTAGCAATTTGCCTACGTACTCTTGCCAGTCATGGATAAGTAGTCCGTTAGTGGTTTTATCTAAAAATCCTGAATCTTCCAAAGATTTGACAAAAGTGTGACAATTTTTGTCGTACTGTGCGGCCTTTGCTACGGTATTTTCTGGTATACCCCCTAAGTTCCCATCGGGGGCATTGTCTAAACACCAAAGCCACAGACTAACTAAGTGCCCCAAGGTAGTTACGGATTTAATATGCAGCAACCCACTTAATGTTAGTAGTTTGCGATGATCTTTTAGAGATTGGTGAACTTCAACCCAAGACATAGGAAAACCTCCATCAGACAAAAAGAGACAAGCGAGTTAATCATGTGCAGTGGACTAACTTTCGCTTGTCTTGTGGTTCCCGTTGCCGCTCAGTTTATGCTCAAGGTCTACTTGGTCTATCCGCCACGTATCGGCTATTTTTACACCTTTGAGTTCGCCTGACTCAATCCAACGGTAGATTGTGTTTACGTGGACTTTAAGCATGGTGGCGGCTTCTTGTGGAGTTAATAACTGCATCCCATTACCTCACTAGACACTAAATACCAATATAACTGACGCATACCACTAATGTCAACTAGGTATTTTACATAATCCCAATTTTATTTTGAGGCTAAAACAGGTAAAGGCACCATTTCCACGTCATACCTGACATAAAGAGGGTGCTTAGGCTGGCCGTCTGCGTTGACACCGAGACAATACGGGGCGGGTATCATGGCGAGGACTGCTGGGGCACGTTTCTTGACGGGCGGGAATGATCCCCATGCACAAAGTACCCGCCCATTCGGATTTTGCATGACCATATCTATCATCAATCTCAAATAGGCATCGGTTTCTAGACCCACGGCGATTGGGCCTAGTTCTAGGAGTTTCTTGGGGTCTGTTGAAACATAAGCATAGAGATTAGCCATAAAGAACGTGCCAAATCCGCAGCGATCCGCCCTAACTAAGCCTCTCGTGACTGTTGGATCGTTGCGCCTATGGTCAGCCTTCGAGGGGTTTAAGCTAATTTGTAGGAAAATCGGGCGAGTAGGTTTCCACACTCGCCATAGGGCATAGCGATACAGGTGATCTTCCGAGAAGATAGCTCCGGTAGGGATGTTAAGGTCTATTTTCATGTTGGCATTTTGTCGGGCAAATAGCGCAATCTCTAGGATCAGTAGAATGACACACAAATAAATGCTTCTTCAGTTTAATACTCTGTGTCATTCTGTACAACGAAAGGGCGATTCCATATAATGCTAGAGGCAAACAAAAAACAGCAGATATGGCTAATATTTCCAATTAAAACCCCCAAAGATGGCTCCGGTAGGTTGGGAGAGGTCTATTCGCATTTTAAGTATTCTAAAATTTCATCAAATGTCTTTTTATCCATTTTGTATCTGATATTATTATCAAATGGAACAGCCAAAGATTTTAGGCGTTGGTATACATCTTGCAGAAGGCGATTTAAGTGGATGGTTCTACAATAATCACAGTCCCCTTCGCAGACTTCATCAAGATCAAATGGTGGCGAATTTACTACTGCCATGCAAAAGTCATTGGACTGGATAAAGGCTATTTTATCCGCTAGTGTTTTCTGTTCGTACTTCAACATCTTCAAGATTCTCCTGAAAATTCATTATTTGATCCGAGGGACAAGGCTCGTTTGAAATTGGTAAGCCGGTGAACCATCGGGGTTAGTTACCCCCTCTATCCGTTGTATACCCACCAACACAGTTTTTAACAAAAGCACTTTGCCATCGGCTAGTTGGTATTCGTTCCAATGCTCGTTACTTGACACAACTTCAACTTCGTTAGCGTCTACTTCGCGGCCTTGATAATTGATTTTCATTTACTTCCCTTTCATTAGTCTAGCGTTTTCGCGTCCCTCTTGCAATTTAGCAAGATGTTCAGGAGTTAAAACTTTCCGAGGTCTGCCTCTGCCACGCTTGGCTATTATATTTTCCTCATTTTCTGGCGGGTCAACTATATTGTCTGTGTGATCTATCGGCTTTTGTGCCGCAACCCTATTAAACGGCAGTAAATCAACAGGAATGCTAGTTACTTTGGATATCGTCGCTATCAACTCATCAATTTTAGCGAGTACTTGTTCTACGGTTAATATCCCACTTTTGTTTAGCTCGTGTTGTGACAATCCCCAAAGGGCATTAGGCAAGTTGCCGTAATACCCGATGGTATCCCACTTTTCCTTGCCGATATTTTCTGGTTTGGCTTGAATACCGAAGTCTCGTTCTTGGATTACGCTACGTTCTGAGACAATAACTTGGATGGAATCCGCCTCTAGTTTGTAATTCCCGATTATCATAGTGTCACTCCTATTTATGATCCTTATCCCCATCTTTCAAAGGTACTGGTGTAATACCCCGTTTCTCCAATTCAGCGCGTTTCTTCTTGGTGAGGGCAGACTTCCAGACGGGCATCTCGATACGCTGTGGAATGAAAGCCGCAAAGATGCCGAAAGCCTTAATCTGCTTCTCCTTTGCATCAATCATTCTGGTTTGGACTTCGTTCCCCAATGGCAAACTAGGCTGATCGTCTATAGGTTTCTTTTCTATGCAAGCCTTGTTGTGGGCAAGGTAGATCACGGGTTCACCGATCTTGAGATTCTTCGGTATGAACGGCACTCGTTTACTAATGCCGAACTTTTCAGCCTCTTTCAGAAAATGATTAATACTTGGGTAGAACTTCTCGCCAACCATCATCAGGTAAGCCGGTTTCTTAACGGGATCGCAGACAAAGCAAGGGCGCAGTTTATCGGCGCAGTTATCATGCAATCCGAATAGACGGCTTGGGATTATCTCAGTCATGGCTCTAGTGAAGTGG